>Ga0137375_10007319_pt1 | contig 13130 bp, 11 predicted proteins | sample SagtaG_24_FD_104936 | JGI IMG/M metagenome (GOLD analysis project Ga0137375, IMG submission 104936) | Vadose zone soil microbial communities from Sagehorn Ranch, Mendocino, California, USA - Sage1_R_113_16 metaG | ecosystem: Environmental > Terrestrial > Soil > Vadose zone | place: USA... | reverse complement strand
CGGAGCTGCGCCTGGTCAAACCGAAATTGTTGGTCTGCCTCGGGGCGACCGCTGCCCAAGCGATCTTCGGGCCGTCGTTCCGGGTTACGCGCGAGCGCGGCAAAGTGCTTTCGTCCAAGCTTGCGCCGCGCGTCCTTGCCACGGTGCACCCCTCTTCTTTGCTTCGGCAGCCCGACGAGGAGTCACGCCAAAGAGAATACAAACGCTTCGTTTCCGATCTTCGCGCCGGTTTGAAAGCCGCTGGCAAAGCGTGAAACCACCGCGAACGCTTTCCCAAGCGCCTGTATTTCCTCTGCTTCCTCGTTGTCGACCGAGTTTAAGGCGTGGGAGCGGCTTCCTCTGCAGCAGCGCCCTTCTTCGACTTTCTTGCCTTCTTTTCGCCTTCGGTTTTCGGTCCGATTTTTACCGTTTTCGCTTCTAGCGTGCCGTCATCCTGTTTCAAATAGGTGCCGCGAACATGTTCGTTTTCGACGATGTCAGTCATGGTCCCAGCGGCGCCAGCCTTGGTTATGGTGGTGCTGTCTGTGACTTTGAAGACACGCGACGCCTGTTTGCCGCCGACGGTAAACGTTTTCGCGCTTTGATCGACCGCCGAAACGCTCCCGTGAAATGGAAGTGGACGCGCGGTCTGTTGGGCGGCTGGGGATGCCGTTGCCTGGGGCGAAGCGGCGGGTGAAGTCGATGTCGTGGGGGTCGTTTGCGCGCCAAGAGGCATGCAAAAAGCAAGACTTGCAGCGCAGACACTGCCTGCGAGATAGATTTTGGTTTTCATAGTTCTTTCTGGTTTGTTGTTAGTTGAGTTGAGAATCGCTAATCGATCTCGGCAATTCGACGAGATCAGATGCAATTCTCTTCAATCGTCTACGATTTGATCTCATGAATGCAAGCCGGCTTTTTCTTTGCGAAGCCGAAGGGGACAAGGAGAGGCGGTTTCCAAAACCGCTGCCGGACGACTTGGGGGAAAGGCGCGTATGGTATTTTCGGTTGCTGACAAGTCGCAATCTCGTGATATTTTCGCTCCCTCAGGCCGGGGGGTATAGCTCAGTTCGTAGAGCGTCTCGTTCGCAATGAGTCTGGGCCAAATTCTCTCACGTTGTCTCAAAAGCTCGTAAGTGTTCCACGGCTCGTAGAACCGAGAGAGCCCGTCTATCTCACGTTGTCCGAAGTGTGCTCAAAAATCTTCGGCGGTGTACAAAACGGTGGACAAAGCAGCCCCTCTCCAATTTGGCTTCGGTCATCGGCTGTTGCCCGCACCCCACAATGCCATTTTGACGTTTCCAGATTGACCAAGAATCGTTTTGATTGCGCGGACGACTCCGCAAGCAGCCGGAAATGCGCTTGCGATTGAAATACGAGTTTCCTACGCTGCAAGTGGTGCGAGTCTCGCCAACGACACCCGCTGTTGATTCGTAGCATCGGAAATGAGCTTGCTCGACGACATCGGCACGCATGGCGCTGAACTCCGGACGCACATGCGCGAGTTGCTGTCGCGGGGTGAGTACTCGGGCGGCATCAAGACCCGCGTGCTGGCGGGGTACGTCGATATCGCGCTCGAACACCACGAAGCCATTTGGCTATTAAAGGAGCGCAAGCTGACCGGGTCCGCCTTTGCATTGGTGCGCTCGGTGTTCGATTGCTGGCTCCGCGCGCTGTGGATTAACGCAATCGCCACCGAGCAGCAGATCGAGCAAGCCGGTCGCGACGAGCTGAAGTTCCCGCCCATGCGCCAGATGCGCGCCGACATTAAACCAGTTTATTTCAAAACACTCGAAGATGCCGACAGGTTGTTCCAATTCCTTGAACCGCTGTGGAGAGTCTTGAGCAGCTACACGCACTCGGGCGGACGCCAGCTTGCCCGCCGCTTTACCGGAGACCAAGTGAAACCGAGCTACACCGACCGCGAGATTGCCCAAGCCTCAACCTGCCAACCATGGCGCTGATGCTACTGATGCGGGTGTTTTTCATGAGCATGCGCGACCAGCGGGATGCCGACGAAACACACACGCTGCTCATGCAGTATTTCGCGGAGTTCAACGAGCGCCTTCAACGCAGTGAGTGATCTAGCGCTTACCATGTGGTTGCCGAAAACAGCCCGGCAAAGGCGTTCAAAAACCTCCCAGAACAATTTATGAACGGTCGGATGGCCCAAGACGGCGGCTGAGGGACTCCGAGTGTTCTAACGGCCTCTGGCATTGATGCTCCGAAACGATTCCGCTTCCTAAATGACGAATGACCGGAGCAAGACTACCCTTGTAGATTGTGGTCGGCTACATCAAAGAAATCGCTGACGATATTGTAAAGGTTCAGAGCCCAACCGCTGCATTGAACCTCGTTCGCGCGCTATCCGAAGAGATTAACCGGCTCGACCCGCGGGAATTCGTTCCTGCGGGACAATCTCGTTTCGTCAAGCTTCGAATGCGAGCGGCCGATATCGCACGCGCCAAGCAGCTCCACCTTTCGAACCTTTCTGGCGTCATTGCCTTCGGGCAAGAGGCACGGGAAGTCTTGGATTTGTACGCCGGTGTGGCCGGTTACGCTAATCTACGCTCGTTTGCCTTCGTAACCGATATCGCGGCGTCAATCTGATTTCCGACGCGCTGCCATTCGGTCGCCTGTGGTACCTACAAATCAGCGATGCAGTGCGGACTTGCCGCCATGGAGTTTCGGCTGAAGGTAGATTATGAAAATTTTAAATTACGTTTCGCCTAAACTAATCATGATTGCAATCGCATGCAGCTTTGCTGCAAGCACACCCCTTCAGGCGCGAGAGGCCAGATCGAACTCTGCCTCGGCCCGTTCTGAGGATTACGCTCGTTTGATTGTGGCCAGGCAAGCCAGTTTTGGGACTCTCGAGAACCTCAACTTGTTCGTCGACGGTGTCCTGGTTGCGAATTTAGGGTATCTTCGGACTTACGAGACGGTGTTGCCCCCTGGGCGGCATGTGTTAACGGTAACCCCGAGCCTAGAGTACTGTACGCACACAATCGTTAACGCAAAACCCGGCAGGACCTACGCATTTACCGCGTTTTGGGAAAGCTATGGTCGGGTTCACCTCGAGAGCGGGAACGGCGCTTCCAAGCAAATCGTCGCTACGGGAAGGCCACCAGCCACAACTGTCAGCAGTTGTGCCAGCGGTCGCTGACACAGACTTCCCTCCGAAGAGGGACTCGCGATTCATCCTTCAGCGGCATTGGAAAATCCCTCGAGTGCCGACTACGCGATACACCGGAGCCCCTCACATGATGCTGTGATTCGCGTTTATGATGAAACGGGCAACGTGATCGAAACGCAACGAGCACGCGGGCGATTTCAAAGAGTGGTGAGCGGTGATGTTTGTGAGAAATCCAGCGAAACAAAAAGCCGTCACGCAGTGAAGCATGACGGCTGATTGTTAAGTACCGGTTGCTTGCTCGGCTGCTTTACGGGTTGTTGAGAACAGTTCGCGGCGCAGGTTTGCTCAGTTCAAGCTGTGCGCTCACTTTCTGAATTTGCGCCGCCTGTTCTTCGAGACGTTCACTAAGCCGCGCAACGGTTACTCGGAAGTCCTCCCTCAACTGTGTGATGGTCGCTTCTTGTTCCTGCACTGTGCGATGCTCTTTCAGAAACTCGTTGAGCAGCATCGCATTCACCGCCTCATAGCGCACGGTGTAGGCTTTTCCGTCAGCGTCGCGGGCCACGAGATCGGGATTCACTTTCTCTACTTGCTCGGCCACGAGGCCAAATTGCGGGACGCCATCGGGGTCAAGTTTCTGCTTATAGCGGAAGGTCACCGGTTTTAGTGCAAGGATCGCTTCGCTCGCTTTATCCATCGGTTTGATCTCATCCTTGAAACGCGCCGAGGAAACTACGGTGCCTAACTGACCGTTGGAGCCGACAATCACGCCTACGCCACTTGGAACCGTTGCCCCGCTAATGCCAGCGATGAATGTCGTTGTCTGGGTCCCTTGCCTACCGATGCGAATGGTGTTCGCCTCGCCAGCAACGCCAGCGTTACCAATATCAATATTGTTATCGCCGCTGGTGAGATTGCCCCCAGCTAACCGGCCCAACGCGATATTATTACTGCCGGTGCTGAGATTCCTGGCGGCGCCGACGCCTAATGCGATGTTGTTGATGCCGGTTACGTGGTTGCCGCCGTGGCCGGTGCCTTGAAGCGCGAAAGCACCGACCGCCGTGTTGTTAGAGCTGGTGGCGCCTTGGAGTGCAGAAACACCGATGGCCGTGTTGTTCTTGCCGGTGGTGTTGTTTTCGAGCGCACGAAAACCCGTGGCCGTGTTTTTAGAGCCCGTGGTGTTGTCCTGAAGCGCCCCTCTGCCGCTCGCCGTGTTTTGTTGACCGGTGGTGTTGTTAGACAGTACTCCATAACCGATGGCCGTGTTTTCGACGCCGGTGGTGTTGAACTGAAGCGCAAAGGCACCGATGCCGGTGTTTAAATCGCCATCGGTGTTGAAAAAGAGCGCCTCAAAACCGCAGGCTGTGTTAGCCACCCCTGAGGCGGGGTTGTTCAGCGCATCATCACCTAGGCGGGTGTTTTGCGTCGTTACGCAACCTTCTTGGCAAACGGCTCGCGCTTGCGGCGAAAGCGCAAAGCAGCCGAGCGTTAGTGCAATGAGAACTGGCAGAATTGTTGTGTTTTTGGATTGAATCAGCGGATTCATGGTTCTTCCTTTCTTTTTCCCCGCTACGTTGGTTCTGTGATTTCGCGGGTCCGGAAGGGGCGAAGAACCTAGCGGGGAAATGTCCCCCGCCTGATTCGAATCCGTTAGAGACGCGCAGTCTGGAGAAAATTACGCCAGCTTGTCAAGCCAATTCACCGCAACCCCGAATCGCCCCTTCAAGCTCCGCAGAAGCCGTCAGCTTTTCATCCGCATGCACAACGAAACGCTTTCCGTCGCCGCGATGCGCGTCAACAATCCATATCGTTCGCCCGCGCGCGTCCACGGCTGCGACGCAGCCCCAACTCCAACCGACTATCTATGAAAAATCATAACCTGATGCGCATTCGTGCTGGTCAACCGTTCAGGAAACCGGTATCGGCTTTAACCTTCGGGAGTTCAAGAACCCGAAATTCTGTGGAGGCAAGGGGATTCGAACCCCTGACCTGCTGATTGCGAACCAGCCGCTCTACCAACTGAGCTATGCCCCCGCGATGGCGTGCAAACTAGCACGACGATGGGATTCTTCCACCAAGTGAAAGCACCGCTCCAGGCCGGGGGCGGTGTTATTGGCAAATGCGAAAATCGGCCGGAAACACGGCGCTTGCGCCTGTCGCGCCACTCGATCCATGGGTGGCATCCGCCGCGCCAATGCTTGGCGATGGTGCGGGAATAGGTTGTTGACCTTTCGTCTTGAGCGATTCGTTCAGAGCCGGCAGATCTTGTGCGAGCAATAGGTCGAATTCTCTTGTCACATCAGCCAGTTCACGCTTGAGCGTATCGATATACGCAACCTGATAGCCGCCCGGTTTTCCTTCGTAACTGAGAATCGCCCCGTAAAGCTGGTCGGTGTGTTCGCGCAACCGTTCCTCGCCAGTAATTGCTCCTCCCTCGGTTGTCGCGACGATCTTCTTTCGCACCGCATCAACTTTCCCGTCGAAGTCCGATATGTTTTTGCGAAGTGGATCGCCTTCCGACAAGGACGCGCCGCTCTGGGCCAGCGCCTTTCGCAACGCGACAATCCGATCCATCAGCGCGCTCTCGTCGCCAAACAATGCATGGACCTTCATCGCAGCGTCGAACTGCGCTTTGCGGTCTGCCGCGCTAAATTTCGCCCGGCGATCCAGACCGACGGTCAACTTCGTCTCCGAAACCTTGCCTGCCTTGGTGAGACGCACAGTGTACACGCCGGGGACGAGGCGCGGTCCGCGCGTTCCCGAGAATGCGATCTGCGCGGCTGGCGGCACATGCGGCGGTTTTGCCTGCATTGTCCACGTCACGCGGTTCAGACCCGGGCGTTTGCTGGCCGGCAACTCATCGATGAGGCGACCGGAAGCGTCCAAGACTTCCAGTTTCATTTTTCCAAACAGATGCCGCTCGCGCTGGTAGTAATTGATCACTGCAGCGTCAGGGGGATTATCGCCGACGAAAACCGCGTCACCATTGGGCCACCCGCCCTGGCCTTCGATCCGCTGTTGCACCGGGCGCGCTGAAACAAACGCAACATCCTGCTTCAGCAAATCCGGGGTCAAAGCGCGCAATGGAGTGATGTCGTCTATGATCCAGATGCCGCGACCGTGCGTCGCGAGGACGAGATCGTTGTCGCGTGGATGAATCGCCAGATCGCGTACGGCAACGGCAGGAAAATGGTTCCCTTTAAATTGCGCCCAGTTTTTCCCGCCGTCGATGGAAATCCAAAGCCCGAACTCGGTTCCGAGAAAGAGGAGATCAGGTTTAACCAGATCTTCCTTGATTACGTGAGCGTATCCACGAATGCCTTTCGAATCCTGCGCGGTTACGAGCGGCGTCCATGTTTTACCGTAATCAGTCGTTTTGAAAACGTACGGCGCCATGTCGCCGAACGTATGCCGATCGAATGCCGCATAAGCAGTACCGGCGTTGAAATTGCTGGCTTGGACCCAGTTCACCCATGAATCCTTCGGCAAATTGGGAAGGTTGCCGACGACATTCGTCCATGTCTTGCCGCCGTCGCGGGTGAGCTGAAGATTACCGTCATCGGTGCCGACCCAGATCAGCGATTTATCTTTGGGCGATTCGCTGATCGAGTAGATCGTGGTGTGCATTTCCGCGGATGAATTGTCCACTGTGACTCCGCCCGATTGTTCCTGCTTCTGCTTTTCCGGATCGTTCGTCGTCAGATCGGGCGAGATGCGTTCCCAGTTCTGGCCGTGATCTCGCGAACGGAAAAGAAACTGCGCGCCGATATAAATAGTCCCCTTCTCATTCGGCGAGAGCGCAATTGGCGTGTTCCAGTTAAACCGAAGTTTTTCCTTGTAATTCGGTCTTGGCTTGATGTTGCGAGCTTCATGCGTGTGGCGATTTACCCGACCGATCTCGCCGCCTTGATATTCGGCATAGATGTAATCGGGATCAGCCGGATCTTGAAACATCCAAAAGCCATCGCCACCGTACATATTTTCCCACTGCGCGTTTGTAATACCGCCGGGGTACTGCGAGTCGCCCACCCATGAACTATTGTCCTGCAAACCACCGTAAACATGGTACGGATCGTTCTCGTCGACGCTGACATGGTAAAACTGCGACACTGGCAGGTTTTCGCCTTTCCACCACTTGCTGCCACCGTTGTAGGAATACCACATTCCGCCGTCGTCTCCCACGAACACGACTTGCGTGTTGGTTGGATCGATCCACACGACGTGTGCGTCGCCGTGAGCCCCTTGAAAACCGCCGACCACGGCGAAGCTTTTCCCGCCATCCTCGCTGACAATGAGTGATCCGTCGGGCTTGAACAGGCGGTCTGGATTTTTTGGATCGACGATCAGATTCGCGAAGTAGAATGGACGCCATACCATCCATTGGCTCTTATCACGCTTCTCCCATGTCATGCCGCCGTCATCGGAAACGAAAAGCGCGCTGTTTGGTGATTCGACAAAAGCATAAACGCGTTTGGGGTTTGAAGGCGCAATCGCCACTGCGATTCGGCCATATGGCTTCTTAGGGAAACCTTTATTGGCCTCAGTCGTGATCTCAGTCCAAGTATTGCCCCCGTCTGTGGACCGAAACAATCCACTGGCCGAAGGCGCGGTAGGACTTTCGCCGCCGGAGCGGTACTCCCATCCTTTGCGCCGGAAATCCCACGTGGCAGCAAACATGATATCAGGATTCGCCGGATCGATTGCGATATCTGTGCAACCGGTCGAAAGATTCGGTCCTTTGAGAACTTGCTGCCACGTCTTCCCGCCATCCGCCGTTTTGTAAAGTCCGCGATCGGGCGAATCGCTCCATAATGCCCCGGGAACCGCGGCGAAAACCGTGTCGCTGTTTTTCGGGCTCACTGCGATCTTTGCAACACGTTCGGATTTATCCAAGCCAGCATGGGTCCAGGTTTCGCCGCCATCGGTTGACTTGTAGATTCCGTCGCCAATCGAAACGGTATTGCGCGTCCACGATTCGCCGGCTCCGACCCAGGCATTTTTCGAATTTTTCGGGTCGAGCGCGATGGCGCCAATCGATTGGACGCGTTGTTCGTCGAACACGGGCCGGTACCGCGTCCCGCTATCGTCAGATTTCCAAACGCCGCCACTGGCCGCACCGACGAAGAGCGTGATTTTACCCGAGGGCTCGCGTGTACCCGCGATGGCCGAGATGCGCCCGCTCATTGTCGCGGAACCTATGTTGCGCGCGCCAAGCCCGGAAATTGTTGATGAACTGTACGGAGCTTCCTGCGCCTGCGCGGCGATCGAGACAAAACAGAATAGCAAAATCCTGGCAACCTGGTAGGGCGTGACCGCCGGGCGCGCCGGCAACGCGCGATTCACAGGACTGAATTCAAACAAGCGCATAATAACTTATTTCGAAGCCGGGAAATGAAACATCGAGTCATCTACCGGCCCATTGGCTTCCACTTTATCGATGATAATTCGTTGCTTGTCCGGCGCGCCCTTGCGTCCTGAGTCGATTGACGTTGGAACGAATACGCCGCCCGCTTTTTCATAGTCGCCTAAATCTGTTTCAACCTCTTCGTACGCGCCGTGTCTCATCCGTTGCGTCACAACGCGAATCTCCAGGAAGTGATCAGGATCCAGATAAACAAAGCTCACGTCTCCATTTTTCCGCACTACCTTTAGCTTGTGCGCGGGGGTTCCATCGACGTCCTCCGTTCCGAGGTACTCGACGCTGCTTCCCTTCGCCTTCCAATCAACCAGTGGCCCGTCGATCTCCGCGTCCTCGATCAGTGCTTTCACGTCGTCGGCGGACATACGCTCCGGGTCTTTACGTCCAAAGAATGGTGACACTCTCCACCCCTCTTTGCCATCATACGCCTGGATCTGAGTCATTCCCTGAAGAGAAGCCTCCGTGCGCACTTCATCTGGCCGTTTTTTAGTTTCGAGATAGGCCAGCTCGATCTGACCCTGGTTCACGAGCAGTTTGCCCGTCAGCCGCAGCGACTGAAGCGTCTGCAAAGCCTCCGCCCCGCCCTTGGCTTCGACGTTCTTGGAAACCAATTCATCGACTGTCGGTGCATTATTGCTCTGAGCGAAAACTGCCGGCGCGATAAGCGCGACGGAGACGAGCGCGATTACAAAACGCAGATGCATGTGAGGATTGATTGACAATGCAAATCCCGAAACGTTGAAAACCCATCGATATTGTAAGGGCGACGCAAACGCAAATTCTTCTCTCAAGAATCTCGGATTCAGTGTCTTTAGCCCAGCGCTCCGAACGCCAGTCCGAGCCCGTAAGTCACGACGGCGACGATGACGCCGATCCAGGTCATTTCCAGGCCCGATGCCCACCAGGAACGGATCGTGATCAACGATTTCAGCGCGCCGACGGCGAAATGCGCGACCAAACTGATGCCGAAGGAAATAATCACCGCTTCAATACCGCCCGAGAAAAAGAACGGAATAATGGGAATGAACGCGCCGATCGCCGTCGAAATTCCGGACGAGAACGCGGCAGTCCATTGATTGGGAAAACGGTGTTCGGACAAACCAAGCTCACTTTGCGCCATCGCCTGCACGAACTGTTCGGGCTGTTCGGCGAGGCGTTCCGCCATTTTTTGTGATTCTTCCGGGGTGAATCCCTGGAGTTGATAAAAGAGCGACATCTCCTCGATTTCTTCCTCGGGATTTTCTTCAACTTCCGCGCGCTCACGCGAAATTTCCGCTTCGTAAACTTCCGCCTCGCTCTTTGCCGCAAGATAGGCGCCAGCGCCCATCGACAGTGTGGAAGCGAGCGTTCCCGCCAGACCGGCAATGAGAATGTAATGTTGCTGGTTACTTGTCGCGCCGGCTACGCCCGAAACGATTCCAAATACCGCGCCGAGCCCATCATTCGCGCCGTAGATTGCGTCGGCCACCCAACTGCCGCCTCGTCCATGCCAGCGTTCGCGTTTTAGAATCTTGTCCAGCGCCGTGCGCGGGCTAACCGGGGCCGCCGCCATGGCATTAAGCGCTCGCGCATGGGCTTTTTCTTCCAGCGCACTTTTCCGCAGGAACTCCTGCACATCCTTCTCTCCCGCCAGCGCGCGATCGGCTTGCTCGCGAAATTCCGCCTCATGGCGTTCCTCGGCAGCCTCCATGCGACGAATGGCGATATTTGCGCCGGCGATTTTATTCCACCAGCGATTCAATCGCCGCCCGATCGTGTCTTCGAGAACCGGAGGCGCTACCCCTAGATCTCGCAACTTCTGCTCCCAGCGTTGCGCGTGCCGCTCCTCCGCCTCGGCCATGCGCAACAAAATGCCTTTACGTTTTTCATCCTGTTCCCGCTCGGCCAAATCCCGATAGGTTTGCGCCGTCTCAACTTCGGCCCGCCAATTGCGCTTGACGACTTCGATCGTCTCCTGTCGATCTTGCGCGTCCTGGGCCATGGCAGATTAAAGCTCAAAGAGCCGCGGACTGCTCACGAAAAATTCCGGAGCTGGTAATTTATCCCCGAGATTGGAACCCGTGAGAAAATCCGGGGAGCGCGCGCTTCCAGTGTGCCGCGTTTGGCATCCTGCCGAACATCTTGTCACAGAAAACCTTGGTGAGGATGCGAAGTGCAGGAATATGTCGTTAGCGCCAAAGGCGCAGCATTCACGTGAGAGCCTGGCGCAGCGCCCCGGGATTGTGGAACTACCGAAACACCAGCGCTGAAAGCGCGATTCAACTTCCGGCGCGAGTTCGATACAAGAATACCGCGAGCTGCTGCCCGGACACTTTCGGCGTCGATCTTCGACACGCGCTATGTCTGTGCTTGCGAAACTAGAATTCCCTGGGGCGCTGCCCACAGGCTGCAGAGTGAGATAGCGCCTTTGGCGCTAAACTTGTACGCAGAACAGGATGCTCTTCGCCGCACGCTGGAAGACTGCGCTCCCCGGATTCACCGTCGTCAATCAGCTGGCTCTATCGCAGTGCTGATTGCTGGCTCCGTCCTTGCTCTGAGTTGCTGCGCCGTAATCACCAGCGCGACGGAGCCGATAATTAACACGCCGGCCACCAGCGTGCGCATGGTCAAAGTCTCCCCGGCGAAAGCGGCGCCCAGCAGGACGGCCACGATCGGATTCACGTAGGCGTAGGTAGCAACTTTTGCCGGATCGCAATGGCGCAACAGCCAGATGTAGGCAGTGTATCCAATCACCGCTCCGATAAGGACTAAATAGGCGAATGACGCGAGCGACAGGATCGACATGGAATTCGGATAAAAGTGTCGCGTCTCGCCAGTGGCAAAGCTGGCAAGCAAAAGAAGGAGTCCCCCGCATAGCATCTGTTGGGCGGCGGTCAGAAAAGGAGAGGCTGCGTGTTTCGCTGTCCGGGAATAAAGCGAGCCTGCCGACCAGACGAAAGACGAGACAAGCAGGATCGACATTCCAATTGCAGAATGTCGTCCGCCGTTTGAGGAAAGGCGCAGTGCCGGACCAAGCAAGACGCCAACACCAGCAAATCCTCCTACCAGACCAAGCCAGACTATTGGCGTCGGCCTGGGCGCGATTCCAGCCGCCCACCCCAGCACCACGATGTAAATGGGAACTATGGCAACAATCAGTGCCGCCAATCCTGAATCGATATACTGTTCTGAGATCGTCACTCCGCCGTTGCCTGCGAGGAGCAAACAGGCGCCAATAATCAAAGAGGTGCGCCAGTTCGCCCAACTGGATTTACCGATCCCTTGCGACAACGCGATTGAATACATGATCACTCCCGCAATAAGGAATCGAGCGCCCGCCATTAAAAACGGCGGAATGGTTTCAATCGCGAAGCGGATGCCAAGAAAGGTCGAGCCCCAGATTAGATAGAGAGCGGCGAACGCAACGATGATCCGGATTCTTGTTGGGGCAGTCATGAAGTGCCGACAATCTGTCATAAAATTCAGATTCTGCGCGCCTTGTGGACCGCGGGCATGTTGCCGGCGGCCCTCCTGCATTGCGATTGCGGCGACCGGTGGGCCGAAGCTGTCCGGCAACATGCCGAACAGAGCGGGCAGAATGCCCGCGCTCCCCAATCTTTTACGAACGCTGCTACGCGCCGCGCCTAAAAAGCAATCGATATAGCAGCAACAACAGGATTGCCCCGACGACCGACCCGATAAAACCCGCTGGTTGCCCGGGCTGGTACCAGCCGACGGCCTGGCCGAGATAGCTCGCAACGAGCGCGCCGGCGATGCCGAGCAAAATCGTCACAATGCAACCGCCGGGATCTCTTCCAGGCGTCAACAATTTCGCGATGGCGCCGACGATAAGACCAATAAGCAAAATCCAAAGAATAGAATGAGCGCTGAAGTCCATATGAGAAGGAGTTCTATCAAATTAACTGCCTGACGGCAAGGAATTGGATTAAGGCTTCGCGGCTGGCACGACTACCTCTACACCGCTTCGCGGAATTTCTCAGAGCTCGATCACCTGCGCCGAGTGAATGTCATCGCTCGCGCGAATCTCTTCGAGCAGAGCTGCGTTGGGCGCGCTGTCGAGATTCAGAACGGTCAGGGCGGTTCCGCCGGCCTGATTTCGACTGAGCGACATCGTGGCAATGTTTACGCCATGGTTTCCGAGCAGCGTGCCGATTCGCCCAACCATTCCAGGACGATCAGTGTTTTCGAGCACGAGCACGACCCCGTGCGGCCGCGCTTCGACCGGGCGACTATTCACGCTCACGATCCGCGGGGTCGCACCGAAAAAGGCGCCGCCGACCGAGACCGTTTTCCCTTCGCCGGTAGCGGCTAATTCGAGCATGTCGTTATAATCGCCAGGCGCGCTCAGACGCGATTCGCTGACCTTCAAACCGAGGCTTTTGGCAAATGCCGGGGCATTTACTTCATTGATGTCCGATCCACCAGCGATCTGCAAAAAACCTTTCAGGACTGAGCGTGTGATCGCGGTCGTGTCCACTTCGTTCACTTTTCCGCTATAATTGATGTTCAAGGCGTCGATGCGTTTTGGCGCAATTTGCGAGAGAAAACGCCCGAGCTTTTCGCCGAATCTAAGATGCGGACCGATGACAGCCAGCGTCT
>Ga0137375_10007314_pt1 | contig 13131 bp, 10 predicted proteins | sample SagtaG_24_FD_104936 | JGI IMG/M metagenome (GOLD analysis project Ga0137375, IMG submission 104936) | Vadose zone soil microbial communities from Sagehorn Ranch, Mendocino, California, USA - Sage1_R_113_16 metaG | ecosystem: Environmental > Terrestrial > Soil > Vadose zone | place: USA... | reverse complement strand
GCGCCGTTGTCGCGTGCACCTCGCCGGGGCCTTCCGTGATGTGGTCGCGCCACAGGATTGGGTGATCCCGACGGGCGGAGGCTATTTTTTCGCGCCATCGATCTCCGCGCTGAAAATTCTTGCCGGCGTCTCAACAAAGAAGGTACGGGCGACCGGTGGCCCAAAGTCAGGGCACCCTAAGAAAAACTAGTTATCCCCAGCTCAATGCCGCTTTTGCAGCCGACAGAAGCTCTCCTTTCCAATTATTAGGACACTAAATATGGCTCTCATAAATGACGTAACAGTGATTTGTAAGCGATTGGCTCCTAAAGGATGGAGCAAGCTACTTAAGAAGCATGGCTTGGATATCACGAAAGCAAACCTCGCGGCTGAATTAGAACGCGATCTTCCTGCGATCGATCGCGATGTACCCGGATTTGAGGATTTCCCCTTCGAAGGCCTGCGTGGAATTGAGCCTGGAAACCCAAGTCGAAGCTTGTTCTATCACGCATTGGCCTCTCCCAATGTCGTGCAGGTAGACGGTGTGAATTTAAAGACCTATCCAACCCTCCAGGAGATCGAGGTAATTGAAAACTACGTTTTTGCCACCAAGGCACCATCGCTTCCAGAGTTAACGGCACTTGCGGCTGGAAACCTTTTGGCCGCGGTTGTTTTTGCCTATGAATATCGGCCGGGTGCGGATACGGTGCATCGCAAGCACGCCGACCTCTGTTTTTCCCGGACGGGTATCTCGCGGGTCGGAACCAAGGGCGCGTTCTACGATCCCCAAAGCCGTGGTTTTTTGCCATTCAAGGGGACTGATAACGACCATGTGATCCGCGTTTTGCCGGCTCGCTACGCAGCGTATGTTGCAGTTCAGCGGTTCGGCGATGAAAACTCATTTGGTCCGATGCGTTTTAGCTTTCAGCGTAGGAATCGGGAGATCTTTCCTGAGACTACCGATCCTGGCGATGAGACGCGAAGGTTCTGGGTGCCGATCCATAAGCTGTTTAACGGGACTGAATGCATCCGCGGGATGGATTTGAAGGTCGAGTTGCGCGCACACCACGTAAACGAAAAGATTCGACGCATACATCTTGAACTAGGCCGGCGCGGTGCAAATACAGGACATAGTATGCCTGAGGTTGATCAGCCACCCTTTCGTTTCACAGAAGGCATCGCTGAATTCGCGACAGATCCCGATTTCGGTGAGGGACTACTCCTCCCAGTGGATCATGCGACTCTCGTCGAGGTGGCGACTTTTCAAGATAAGCCGCTTACGTTCAGCGTTCCAAGCATTGCCCGGAACGATTTTGCTCCGAGCTTGCAAATTAGCTCTGAAGAAGATGGATCGCGGCATGCGCCGGAGTATGTCCACGCACGCCATGCGCCCGACGAGCAACCGACCAACTTAAATGACCTAGCCGATCCGGCAGAGAAGGTCTCCGGCGGCAGATTCGAGGCTCAACATTATGTCGATTTCACAGGTGACGGCTGGATCGAGCCGGTTTGCGCCCAGCTCAGACCTGAGATTCCGCGTTTCATTGCAGCGTATTCCTTGGTGACTGCGCCTGACTTTTTTGTTCTCTGTGATCAACGTGAGCTTATGGATTGGTGGTTGCAACGGGCACCGAAGGCGCTCCGGACGTTTCTCTGGCAGACCCCTCCGAGGACACTAGCGGACGAGCGCTTGGCACCAAACCTGAAGTTGAACAACATCGATTTTCAGCCGACGAACGCGGCTTTACCTCGAGCCGGTTTTCGCTCCGAGGATGATACCGTCACGGCCATCATCTCCCTGCCCGCACACCCCAATGTGCAAAGTCGACCTTTGATAGAAGCAAATCGAAACCGCCATAACTGGCTGCCAGATGCGGCTGCCGGGGTCTTTGCTCCGGGTTGGGATACAAGCTTTGACACGACAAACGGCGTAGCTCACCTCGCTGCTTATGGACTCGGTAGTCCGTTTCCAGAGGATGCTAAGCTGTGTGCAGCGCTTAGCACTTTTTGGCCCGCAGCGGCGCCCGATGCCGGACGATCCTTCTCGGAAGTTTTCCCAACGGTTAGCCCGCTTACAGATGAAGAGATCGGCCAAAAGGGTAATTTACCTTGGGATGGTATAACGGGGCCGCAACTAAGAGGTACAGCGGCCAAACCACTCATCGAATATGCGGACTTCAATCATGTCGATTATGTCGAGAGCGCGTTGAACAGCAAATTCAGTCTTAAGCTGACGGGCATGATCAGCACGCGCAAGTATGTGGCGCGAGTGCTCGCAATGGCGCGGGCCTACCGAGCCCTAGGTGTTACTACCCGAAGGGCGAAGAGCCTTTGGGATATTTTCTCTTTTCGGGAGATCGAACCCACAAACGATGAGTTGAAGAATGCACAAAATGCGACGGGAGTTCTTCTAAGCGGCGACTTGTTCCGCTTTGAGATGTATCAGCCCGTTGATGCCGCAAAGCAGCCCCACAGCTTTCGCCGAAAAAACAAAGGCGTGACTATGCATACGATTCTTTTAGTCGGAGGAAACAGCCGGATCCTGGTCAAATCCGATAGTGGCCCCTGGGGCGTTCGCGTCGTGAATGCGCAGCTCTGATGTTCTTATTGTCGGAGGTGGCCCGGCTGGATGTGCTGCAGCCATCACTGCACGGAAGGCGGACCTTGACGTAGTATTACTTGAAGCCCGTGCGACACCTGTGTGTGTCCCCGGCGAAACTTTGCACCCTGGGATCGAATCCGTCTTTGCGCATCTCGGCATACGGGACCGTATCTGTGCGGCGGGTTTTCATCGCCATCGCGGCATCTGGGTTGCATGGGGCGCTCCTCGGGTCTTCCAACCTTATGGCGGTGACACAAATGGTCCTTGGCTCGGATTCCAGGCAGATCGGGCCAAGTTTAGTGCACTCCTATTACAAGGCGCACGGGCTGCGGGGGTCAGTGTCCTTCAGTCGCAGCGAGCGACCCGTATTTTACGCAAACGCGAGCGAGTGATTGGAGTGGAGACGAGGGATAGGGAACTGCGTGCGCGTTGGGTGATTGATGCAGGGGGTGGACGACATTGGCTCGCAAACCAACTTGGCTTGAAAATCGAATGTTACAGTCCACCGCTCGTCGCTCGGTTTGGTTGGCACAGGGCTGTTGAAGTAGCGTCGAATGATCCATCACTCTCAGCGAGCTGTGATGGCTGGGATTGGGAAGCTCCAATCAACAGTGATCGAATAGCGTGGTGTAAATTGCATATCCTGCCGCACGCGAAACCGTCACAAGGCACATCTCTAAAGAGTGCTGGTCGAGGCACCACGGTTAACGCGGCTTGCGATGTAACATGGCGGCGGGTGCCACAGTGTGCCGGGGCAGGCTATTTTATCCTCGGTGACGCCGCTGCTGTGCTCGATCCAGCGTCTTCTCACGGCGTCCTGCGTGCCATCATGTCAGGAATAAAGGCGGCCCACGCAATCGTCCAAATGTCCTGTGGTTGTCCCGAAACGCTAGCAATAAGAGATTTCAATGCTTGGCTCACAAACTGGTTTAATTATGATGTCCGTGTTCTCAAAACACTCTATTGGAAGCACCCCAATGCAGCATCTCTCATGTCGCTATTCCGAGGATACCCTTGAATAATCAAACATCGAAAGGAAATTGTGTCTGAAGCCGTCTCTCAGCGTCGCCGTAACGTGATTGTCCGGTGCGATGGAGCGAACAACGAATTAGGTTCCGAGAAGACCAATGTTATACGGCTCGTCCAATCGCTCTCAAAACAGAGGCTGTATTATGATCCTAGCGTTGGCACCATACCGGAACCTGCCGTTTGCGGTAGACTCATTCAGTGGATCTCCAAGGTTGCTGGGCTTGCCTTCGGCGCCGGAATCATTTGGAAGGTCGAAGAAGCATACACCTATCTCACAAGTGTGTGGAGGCCTGGCGATTCGAATCTTGCTATTCGGATTTAGTCGAGGCGCTTACACGGTACGGGTAGGACACAGTTTCATCCGTTGGCTCGGTGTGGAACCCAGAGAAATCTCCGTACACCGGGGATCAAAAGAATTCGCCACGCAGTCTCGTTGGACGAGGGTAGGTGGTTCTTCAGACAAACCTAATGAAGCAAGCTGGTCAACAGGACTTGATAGAACTTTGGTTTCCAGGTGTGCACTGCGAAAGGTTGGCGGTGGCTACGACTCCTTGGTCTAATCCTAAGCTCGCCGCTGTAAACATCCGGCGAACGCTTCGGACCGCCTCCGTAAACGTGATCAAGATCAAGATACGGGGTTCGATGATTGAGAGTCTGCTCGGGATCTAAATATGGCCCGTCTAAGGGTGTTGGATCATGCGTGAGATCGTGACCAACAAACTGACTGAAGTAAGTATATCCGACTCGAGGCGTGAGTGTACCTTCGCGCTCCACGTTGTAGCGCATGGCTTCTCCGAGCTTAATGAGCTTTTCCTCGTCGCTGTTAGCGAGGGGCCTTGTCGGTACCGGAAATAGCCGGGAGTAATATCCTTTGGGCTGCGGAACCTTCATGCCGCGCTAGCGAAGACGTCATATCCATAAATCATGCTAAAACCTATCGCAACGGCTTTCCAACTGTTCACAAACTGTTTCACTGGTGGGCAAAATGCCGACCTGATGTGATTGGGTATGCCGAAGTATTGGAGAATATCTGATCGCGCGATCAGGAACGGTCAGCCCAGCAGCGTCGACCGTGGGCCTGTCAGTTACTGGATTGCTGATAAATTGGCTCGTGACGGGACGATCGATTGGCAACGAATTACGGAGGACCAATTTCGAAAGCTTCTGATAACGGCATCTGATGAATTTCCTGCTGTTGAAGATCAGGAGGACCAGCCCCACGTCACCTTTTTTATACACGGCTATAACGTCGGCTGGCAGGCCGCCTCGAGCAGTTATAAGAATCTTTGCGATCGGCTTTTCGCCGGGAAAGACAGCATGGGCCTGTGCGTCAGTTTCGATTGGCCATCTTACGACAGCGTGCTGGGATATTATCCGGATCGTGCACATGCACGCGCCTGCGCTCAGGATCTCACCGACATTCTTAGCGCGCTTTTCGATTGGCTTGTCCGGAAACAAGACGACACACGGAAGGCCGCTGTCGCCGTCGCAAAAGGTAAAAAAACGACCGTCGAGCCGTGCAAAGCTAAAGTCTCGGTCATTTCGCACAGTATGGGCAACTACGTCATGCAAAAAGCAATGGCCGCCGCCTGGACTCGCAAGAACGAGCCGCTCCTCGTCAGTTTGGTTAATCAACTCGTCATGGTTGCCGCCGACGTGGATAACGACCTATTTGACGCAGGGGCACCCGATAACGACGACGGTGCAGCCATCGCCAATCTTACATATCGAATCACCGCTCTTTACAGCGGACGTGATGCCGTTCTCGGTGCATCGGCAGGGTTAAAACACTTCGGTATGCGCCGCTTAGGCCGCAGTGGGCTCGCCACCCGTCCGCCACGCGTTACCGCTCCGCCCGCGACCGACAATGTTTGGGACGTTGATTGCTCCAGTTTTTTCGCTGTGGCAGTCGGTAGCCAAACGATTCACGGCGCCTATTTCGAAAACGGCAAGACCATCGAGCTCATGCGGCAAATCCTCCGCGGAATAGACCGAGGCGTCCTGGTAACTCACAAGATCGCGCCACCACCCAAGTCTTTGATGGCCTAACAAGGACGAATAAACACACGTCGTTGTAAGTCTCCCATGTCTAATCCTCTCCACGTGGCAAACAGCAGCGATGGCTTGACGGTCAAAGCCTATCGCGGTCATGGTGCGTGCCTCGAGCTACGAACAACAGACTTCGCCGTGGCGAGGCTTGAGGAAAACGACGTTCGCTCGGAACTAATCGATGGCCGGGAGAAGAACGGCGCGCAAATTTTTTGGCGAGCACGAAAAAAGGTCTTTGACAATGCCGGGTTAACTCTTCAAAATGGCGCTCCTTCCATCGTCGCAGGAGCGCCATTCGACATCTTTCTGGTACGTCGTAGCCCCTCGGCGAAGGCGGCTCTCTCAACGCTGCCGGGAATTCTAACCCGGCGCATTCGAACATCAGCGGCAGCAACGTCTGCCGAGCCATTTCAATACTCCTCCCACAAAACCCCAGTGGACAACCCCGAAAGGAACAAACGCATGAAAAGAATATTATTGTTTAGCTTGCTCCCGGTCATTTTCCTATGGCCCGGCGGTTGCCCAGTCGCCACTGCGCAGGAGCCCGCTCCTTCGTGGGCTCTGTCGGATGAAATCACATTTGAGGGTGGGGAGCAGATTCAAGGCTTCAGCACGAAAGGTGAGTTCGCGCCGGTGGCCGATTCGTGGGGAATCCTCCCTATCGGAGAACGCTTTCGCTCCCTTCCCGAAGGTTACGGCTCGGTGTATTGCACGATCAACTGCGGCTCATTACCGGCGCTTTCGCTCGAGTACCATTGAACCGACTTGTCACTCAGGCCCTCCACATGCTCGAACCAAAGCCGGAACTGTGTGCGGTCTGTGCTGTTGACGTCACTGACGTACAAGGGGTCCAACTCGGCTTCCATCCAATTGCCAGAATCAACCCCGGCTAGTTCGTCTTCCTCAGTCACATCAAAGTCAGTCTCCAATGCATCGAAGTCCGCTCCTTCCAGCTCAGCCCTGTCGTTGAACTCACCTTTTTGGATATCGGCGATGCAAGGACCAAGCGCATCGAAGCCGTCATTATTGCTGTATTGCTTCAGGCGCAGCTTTGCGTGGAGAACGGTTGCTGCCGAGCCTAACGAGCTGGTATCGAACGAGAGGAAGCCGCTCAGGTCTGTGTCCGCGCCCTGGCCGGCTTGAATGCCCGGCCCGGTAACATTGTTGAAAGGTGTATAGGTTTCGCCGTTAGTCGAGACATAGCCATCATTGTTACTTTCGGAAAGAAAGACCGCCACTTGCGCCCATGGCGATAAATGTGTTCCGTTGCAAGCCTGGACCCGGTAGGCGTACTGCGAACCGGTGCTAGCCGTGTCTGTGCAGCTCGTGCTTGCCGGATCACAGCCGGTGACATTAGTCCATGCTCCGGGCGGAGAAAGAACCTTGCGTTGCAGCGTATAAGTACTGGCGCCGTAAACACCGTACCAGCTCACTGTATTGCTCGTAGAGCTGTCACGGATCACAGTCAGGCCGGCAGGCGCTTCGCTGGGCGCGAGTGTACGGAGATAAGCCGTGTAATCATGCCAGGACTGGAGTCCAGCCGCCCATTTTGCCTCATCCCAGGCAGGAGGTAATGAAAACGCTTTTGCGTGGTCCAGGTCTGCCCGGTAAACTTCCAGGTATTGACTGTAATATGCGTTGAAAGCCGCTTCCATTCCATCATTGGGAGTCCCATTAAGGGTTTTGTCCACTTGCTCACCGTCCGCAAACGGTCCGGACCAGGGCGTGCTCGCCTGAAAAACGATTCCGTTGTTATAAGTGCTACTAGTTAGACCACAAACAAGATCGGGTGTGCAAGTGTCACCCGGGTCGCAGTTATAAGCGAATGAGGGCAATTGGCAGTGGTTAGGCGTGTAGGTATAGGCAGTCGTGTTTGGCGGTGGGATGTAGGGGATGTAATCGGGCGCAGCGCTGGCCCGAGCGGCCCCCAGGTCCTCCTGAAAGAAATGAGCGCGCGGCCGTACGACCCCGTTATACCTGTCCCTGAGGCGCGGGTAAAGCCAACGCCAGAGCGACTCACCATAGGTACCGTCCTTGTCGTCCTCGACTGTGAAGAACCCAATTTGCACCAGCTTACCCGGAAAATACAGCAAGACATGCTCCAGTTCGTCATTCACCGCGTTGTTGAGCAGGTTCTCCCGCGTGTAATCAGGCAGGTTCACGTCAGAAAAGGGCATCCCATTGAGGTTCCGGATGCCGCTATCGCCACCGGGAAGATTCGGATTGATGATTGGAATCTTTGGTTCGTTAGCCACGGTGTTTCCAGTGGCGGGAATGACGTGGCGTGCTAACTCTCGAAGAAAGGTATTTCGCCTCATGCGAAGGGACGAATCCCAAGGCACCGCCCGCAAGACATGGCCGTCGCCACAGAGCGAGTTCGTGCAAAATTCCAGCTGTCCATCTGGCGGGTCGATATCGCACCAGGTGTTGGTGGTGTTCTCCGCAATATCGCACGGTTCCTCGAAGAGATTCAACGAGAGATCCTGTCCGTTAGGCAGGTTGGCAACGGCATCATTGATGGGGGCCCAGTTCCAGTTAGCCGGGTTAGGGTCGCCATTATCAATCTCTCTCCAGCTAATCCGATGCATCTCTCCAGTCAGGAATGGGTCATTGGGACGCTGATTACCCGTGGTCTGTGGGTCAAGGTGATATACCCCGTTGGGCCGGCTGAAGCTGGTCGCGGGAGAGTTCGGATTTACGGCCACGTAAAGGAACTGGGTCCGACGCGTGTAAGCCTGATCTGTTACGGTCAAGGTAATGGTGGAAGCCTGGGGCACGCCAGGTCCGGGCGGTGGCAACGCGACGGGTGTGATCGTCAATTTGCCATCTCCATTTTGAAAACGTGTAATGCGCAGATTGTTATTAGGGTCGTTAGGCACAAGGCTGGCATTGGACGAGGTCGCGGTGACCAGGAGGTTCTTCTTAATGGTTTGCCCATCGCTCACAGCAAAACTATAATCAATGCTCGTGCTCTGAGTCACAGCATGTTCCTTAAAGGTGCCGCCAGTGCCGGTAATCGAAGGTGGCGTATTCGTGTTGGCAATCACGTCGAGAACGAACGATGTGCTGGTCTTGTTATTCTCCGGGGCTGGGTCGATTGCAGTGATCGTAATCACGGCTCGGCCAAGCGGGCCGAAGTTTGGAGTCACCGTCATCTGGAAAGTCCGGCCACCCATGCCTCCGATCTGGTGAATGTCAATGCCCGTCAGCGGTACTAGATCGAGGTTATCGGATGACCAGGTGAAAGTGATTCGTGAGTTGCCAAGTGAATCAACCGCATCGGGGTTACCTGCGCTATCCAAGTCGCCGACCACAAACCACACCGGACCATAGGGAACGTCCGATGCACTTTGAATGGTTTCATTGGGAATTCCCGCGATGACAGGTGGATTGATTACTGAATCTTTTCGGAGGGTGAATGAGCTGGTGGCGTTCAACGTTCCATCGCTCACTTTAACCTTGACGGTCGCGGACGGGTCGGTGGTGTTACCGGAAGCGTGGGGAAAATCGATATAATAGCCTGAGCCATCAGAAGGACAGCCTTGGCTATAGTCATCAGGGCCACAGATCGCCCAGGTCATACCGATAGGATCAGTGAAAGCAGGGTTAGTTGACGTTACGCTGATGTTGCCGGCGGTAAGAGTTTGTTCGTTATCCCAAATCCTGAAATATTTTTTTACGAATATCCCTGTGGCGCTGCGCTGATTGGGCAAGAACGAGATGGTGGGCGGGTGATTAAATGGGACGGCAGAGACCGTCCCAACCAGAATCAAGCCGACAACGAGGAGGCAAATGCGCGAAATATAGTGCGCCAAGCGAGCGATTCTTCGGCTAAGGTAACCGTGGGAGTGGAGTGGCAAGATCATTTTCATGCCCCGATGTTTATCAGACGCGCGGGTGAGCACACAAATGAAACAGTCGGGGAACAGTTTTTCGCGTAGACACGCTGGCAAACTGTGACCGACCGTTCCCGTTCCTGCGCGAAAGGAAGGATTTTCGATTGAATCTGCAACGCCTGAACTCAATAACGCACCGGCGCCACCGAATTGGGAAATCACGGGACTTCGCGATGATCGGAATTGTCGCCGGTTTTATTCTCTGGTCGGGTCTTGTTTCGGACAAGGATAGTGTGGTCGTGCCCGTTTCAGCGCCCCCACTAAGACAGCGCGCGAAATCGGGCGGAGGGCTCCTCAGGCAGAGGAGAAACGAACGCGAAAAGAAACGCTTGCCAGTTTGGCTTACCGCCTATTGGACTAGAAATGCGGGCGTGACAGCACTGAACTGTATCCAGCCGAAACCAGAGTTGAGGCCAAACTGCGCACCGTTGGAGCCGTACCAAAGAGTGTCAAGACCCGATTGTTGAGCGTTCGTCGTGGCCACTACCCAGTATTTGGTCCCCTTGGTCAGCGCGGGCGCGTTCCGCAACTTGGCGACGGCTAGATCGCACGGGGCGGTTGGAACCGTGGCCACTCCCGAGACCATGGGGGTCCCCGGCCCAAGATCGCAGTTGTCTGTATAGAGACTCAGGGTCACTCTGTTTTCTGGGCAGTCCACTGGATGACGCAGAAGAATCGAAGCTGAAATGCGCCTTGGAACGCCCGATCTGGCCGCGACAAACGGAACAGCCTCCCAGTGAATCGTTCCTGGCGAGGTGCAGTTGTTAGGACCCCGAACCTCAAAACCGGGGGCATTGGGGTCATAATTACAACCGGTGCAGGGATCGACGAACAGATTGCCGCCAAACGCTGAGTGGGCAGCGTCAGGTGCCGTCTTGGAAAAAACCGTGCCGGAGCCTTGCACCATGAAAGCCGGCGTACCCCCCGTAAAGTGTTGCCAGCCAGTTCCGGTGTTGAATGCAAATTGGGCGTTGTTCGAGCCATACCAGTTTGAGCCCAAACCGCTTTGTTGCCCGTTGGTCGTAGCTACGACCCAGTATTTTGTCCCCCTGGTCAGGATGGGCGCGTTGGGCAGCCTGGCCACGGCCAGGTCACATGGGGCCTCAGGAACGGTGGCGATCCCCGAAACCAGCGGCTGTCCAGGCCCTCTCGGATAACACGCATCCGTATAGATGCTCAGCGTCACCTCGTTTTCAGTGCAGTTTACCAGATCCTTTAGAATAATGGCCGCCGAGATCCGCTCCGGCACACCCGTGGCCGCCGCGATAAACGTCCCGGCCAGCCATTGCGTGGTTCCGGGGAGGTAACAATTGTCCGGGCCGAGCACCGCGTAGCCCCCGCCATCGGAATAGTTGCAAATCGCACACGGGTCGGAAATCAGATTGTTCCCGAACACGATCCTGGCGGCATCGGGCACCGCGTAGGGAATGACGACCGGCTCATCCGCCCCTCCTTGCAGCTCCTGCCCCATCGCCGCCCCACAGAGTATAGTCGCAACAATTGCGACACCGAGTTTGCTGATCGCCGTTTTGCCCATATCCCACTTTCCGCAACGAGAGAAGCATTTGTCAAGACGGCAAGGCGGACAGGTTCCGAAGCGTAAACGAACTCGTGGCGTCCAGCGTTCCATGTTGTGGGTGTTCCCCAGATATTTCTCGCCATTCATGTGACTTGTGTAACGCCTCATTGGTTGTCTTATCCGCGTCTCAGCCTGATTTCGCCAGAGAAACAGTTGCAGAACAGCTCGGGCAGGCCGTGACCAACTGTCATTCAGTTGCTACGGCCGATATCGGAGTACAAGTTGGGGCTCGTTATTTGCGGACTCGCCCGGATACCAACTCATATAGGTGTTGGGAGTTCCATAAACGGCGAACGATTGCCGGAACTGTGTCCGCCCGGTGTTAGTATTGATATCGCCTAAATAGTCGGCGAGGTCGAGTTCCGCCCAGGCATTGGCGCCTACCTTCGGCAGTTCGCCTACCGTATCGGTGGCGCCGGCGTTGAAATCAGCGGTTTCCAACGCGGAGTTATTATTGAACGAGCCGTTTTTAATCTCAACCGTGCACGGACCGAGCGCCGTAATATCAGCGCTGCCCTGCTCCTCGCGCAACAGAGCGGCGAGTACCGTGCTTGTGTCTGGAAGCGCTCCGGTATCGAAAGAGACAACACCTTTTATTTGACCGACCTGACTGCTCGCCTGTCCCGCCCGGATGCCTGCAGCGCCGCTGCCGTTCGGCGCGACAGCATTCGTAGCTACATAGCCGTCCTCGGTAGATTGCGAACGGAAGACAACGACCGACGGTGAGTAGTCGGAAGTGGATGAACCATTGGTCGCCAGCACCTTGTAGGCGTAGGGAGTTCCCGCCGTTAGCCCGCTATCGTTATACGAGGTGGTTGTCAGCCCCGAGAATGTCGCCGCCGTGCCGCTCGGCAAAGGCTGACGGACCAGCGTGTAGGATGTCGCACCATAGACCGCATCCCAACTTATTGTGTTAGCAGTCGTGGAAATCGGCGTGACCGTGAGACCGGCCGGCGACTCGATGGGATGCAGGCTCGCGAAGTAGTCGTGCCAGCGATACAGCGAGGGCGAATACAGGAATGGCTGTGGCTGCTGAGCTTCGTAATCAACGTCGGCCACATAAGTTTCGAAATACTGGGTCTTATAGCCATTTTTGTCGTCAGGGTCGGCAGGGTTGTTCGGCTTATAGGCTGCCTCATAGGCGTCGTTCGGACTCCCACTTAACATGTTGTTTGCATGGCCGTCGGAAAACATGCCAGCCCAACTATCCAGAGTTTGGAATGCCGTCCAAGTGACGTTTTCCGAATCCGCCAGCGGCGTAGCGAAGCTCGTCAGCGGCGTACTGGTGTAAGCTTGCCGGGGTGAGATAAACTCCGGTGCTGCCGTCAGCCGGGTGGCGGCCAGGTTCTCCTGCCAAAAGCCCACTCGAGGGCGCACGATGCCATCGAATTCACTGAGGATTCCAGCGCGCACATATTCCGTTAGGCCAACAGGAGGCATCTCGTCCTGAAGCTTCCAAAACCCGATCTGCACATACTTCCCGGGGAAATGATTTTGGAACGTGCTCAAATAATACTCAGCCGCGGCCAAAAGGTTTTCCTTCGTGTAGTATGGCATTGCCACGAACGACACGTCGGGATCGCGGATCCCGCTATCGCCGCCAGGCATGCTTGGGTTGAGAATCGCAAGTCTTGTGTCGGTGGCGAGCGTCAGCCCACCACCGGCTGGACTGGGCTCCATTTCCATGGCGCTGAGTAGAGCCTCCCATCGCTCTTGCAGATACGAGTACCAAGGGGGTATCGAATTGTGCTAGCGCGTGCAAGGGTGGGCTATACTCGAAAGGTTGAAGAATCAGGAGGGTTTTGTGGAGAAGGGCAGTTGTTAATTCGGTGCGGCAGATGAGCCCGGGACTCAGGTACAAAGAATGAATCATTTATTCCCTATTTTGACGGTGCTTGCCTATCTCATGAGTTTTGGTTTGTATGTTCGCTTCCTGGCTACTGGGAAGAAGCTCACGGGTAGATTGGGCACGCTGCTGTTGGGGCTGGGCCTGATGG
>Ga0137375_10007312_pt1 | contig 13132 bp, 11 predicted proteins | sample SagtaG_24_FD_104936 | JGI IMG/M metagenome (GOLD analysis project Ga0137375, IMG submission 104936) | Vadose zone soil microbial communities from Sagehorn Ranch, Mendocino, California, USA - Sage1_R_113_16 metaG | ecosystem: Environmental > Terrestrial > Soil > Vadose zone | place: USA... | reverse complement strand
CCCGCTGCTGGACCTGGGCGTCGACCTTGGCGACCCTGGCGCGCAGGTCGTCGCCGTCCACCCCGAGCGGGTAGGCGCGGACCGTGACGGTGCGCCCGTCGGCGGCCTGCACCGTCCCGCCCTGCGGGTCCATCCGGAAGCCGGCCTCCCGGCAGCAGCGCAGGAAGTTGCGGGCCCAGCGGGGCACCAGGAATCCGAGCAGGTCGGCGCCGAGCATCCCCTCCAGGACGGCGGCGGCGACCCGGCTCGGCAGCATCGCGAAGTAGTCGGGGTCGGCCCAGGGGCAGTGGGTGAAGTGGGCGATGCCGAGGTCGGGCCGCCGCTCGCGCAGCATCGCCGGCGCTAGGGCGAGGTGGTAGTCCTGGACGAAGACGTCGCCGCCCCGGTGCGCCTCGTCGTCGCAGGCGGCCGCGAACGCCCGGTTCACGGACTCGTAGTGCCGCCAGGCGAGCTGGAAGCCGCGGTCGAAGCGGGGGTGGCGCGGCACGTCGAACAGGTAGTGCTGCAGGAACCAGATCGTCCGGTTGGAGACCCGGTTGTAGTAGCTCTGGTACTCGCGGGGGTCGATCACCAGGCTGCGCAGCCGCACCGTCCCCTGCTCGAGCTCCACGGTCCGCAGGCGCCCGGAGCGTGCCACCCGCCGGGCGGCCACCCGGTCGCCCTCGCTGATCGCGGCCGCCACCCAGGTGCCTGCCTGGCCGGCGAGGGCCGGTCCGAGGGCCGCCACCATGCCGCCGGCGCCCCGGCCGGAGGTCAGGTTGCCGTCGTCGTCGACCTCGAACTGGACGGGACCGCGATTCGACGCCACCACCAGCTCGGCCATCGTCCGTTACCTTTCGCCCTCGCAGGGAACCCGTATGCTCGTACCCAGCATCCTGGCATTCCAGGCACGCGGGGTCGACCGGTGGGACCCACCGGTGGAAGGCGACGAGGCATGACCCAGACCGGCGAGCAGCTGCCGAGGGCGCCGCTGCTGCAGCCACCGCCGCGCCGGCCGTCGCCCTACGATCGGTTCGTGCGGCTCGGCGTCGCCGCCTGGGCCGGCATCGGCGTCATCGTCCTCGGCTACCTGCTGCTGCGGCTGCTGGTCTACGTCAACCCGGTGGTGCCGCCGCTGCTGCTCGCCGTGGTGGTCGTCTACCTGCTGAACCCGCTGGTCACCGCCCTCCAGCGGCGGGGCGTGCCGCGGCTGGCGGGCGCCGCCGTCGCCTACGTGCTGCTCATCTGCCTGGTCGCGCTCGCCGTGGCGTTGCTGGTCCCGGTGGTGAGCAGGCAGGTCACGCAGGTCGTCGACCACTTCCCCAACTACCTGGCCGACGCCCAGGCCACCGTGCGGCGGGTGGCGGACCGCTTCGGCCAGGAGCCCAACTTCCGGCTCGACGCCGACCAGGTGCGGCAGTGGCTGTCGGCGGGCGAGAACCGCGAGACCGTCACCAGGTACCTCACCGGGCTGCGCTCGGTCACCACCTCGGTGCTCAGCGGCATGCTGATCTTCGTGATCGGCCCGATCATCGCCTTCTACCTGCTGGTGGACCTGCCGCGGCTGCGGCGCGGGGCGATGGCGCTGGTCCCGCCCGGCCGGCGGACGGAGATCAGCGGCCTGATGGAGCAGATCGGCCAGGCGGTGGGCGGCTTCTTCCGCGGGCAGCTGCTGGTCGCCCTGTTCGTGGGCGTCGCCTCCTCGATCGGGCTCTGGGCGGTCGGGCTGCCGTTCTGGCTGCTGGTTGGGATCGTGGCGGGGGTGTTCAACCTGGTCCCACTGATCGGCCCGTTCATCGCCGGCGGCCTGGCGGTGGTCATCGCGCTGATCGGCGGCGAGCCGCTGACGGCGCTGTGGGCGGCGCTGGTGCTGCTGGTCGTGCAGCAGGTCGACAACCACCTGATCTCGCCCAACGTGATGTCGCGGACGGTGCAGCTGCACCCGGTGGTGGTGATGCTCGCCCTGCTGGTGGGGGCGAGCTTCGCCGGCCTGTTCGGCATGCTGGTGGCCGTGCCGCTGGTGGCGGTCGCCAAGATCGTCTTCCTGCACCTGTGGGCCCGCCACGTCGACTACGGCGACGAGCTGGTGCGGGGCTCTGCGGACTAGGAAGGAGATCCCGTGGAGGTCGCACAGGGCGTTCACCGCCTCACCCAGGGCGTGGTGAACTTCTACCTGATCGAGGACGGCGGCAAGCTCCTGCTGGTGGACGCCGGCGCGCCCGGCGACTGGGACCTGCTGGTGCGGAGCGTCTCGGCCCTCGGCCGTGGGCTGGGTGACCTGGAGGCCGTGCTGCTCACCCACGCCCACGCCGACCACATCGGCTGTGCCGAGCGCGCCCGCACGACCGCCGCGGCGACGGTCTGGGTCCACCTGGCGGACGCCGCCGTGGCCAAGGGCGCCAAACCCGGGAAGAACGACGGCAGGGCCAGCTCGTACCTGCTGCGGGCCGAGTTCTACCGGACGCTGCTCTCGCTCGCGCGCCGGGGAGCGACCAGGATCGTCCCCGTCCGCGAGGTGACGACCTTCGCCGACGGCGAGACGCTGGAGTTGCCTGGCCGTCCGCGGGCGCTGCACGCGCCAGGGCACACTCCTGGCAGCGCCGCGCTGCTGCTGGAGGAGCGGCGGGTGCTGCTGACCGGGGACGTGGTGGCGACCAGGAACCCGCTGACCGGCAGGGTCGGCCCGCAGGTGATGCCGTCGGGCCTCAACCGCGACACCCCGCAGGCGCTCCGGTCGCTGGACGTCCTCGCCGGCGTCCCGGCCGACACGCTTCTGCCCGGGCACGGCGAGCCGTGGACCGGGGGCGCCGCCGAGGCCGCGCGCCTCGCGAAGACGGCGGGACCCTCCTAGGTCCCGCCGTCTTCCATGCGGGCGAGCAGGGCGCCGACCGCCTCGGCCCAGCCCTGGCCGGCGGCAGACGGGGTGACGATCGGCGGCCCCGGCCCGCTGGCGCGCTCGGCCGCCCAGGCCCCGTTGGCGACCAGGAACATGACCCCGACCACCCCTGCCAGCTCCAGGTCGGCCGGCCCGTCGCCGATGGCGGCCGCCTGGGCACGCCCCAGGCCCCTGCCGGCCAGGTAGGCGGCGGCCGTGCCCGCCTTGCTGACGCCGGCCGGCAGCAGGTGGTAGGTGTGGGCGGGGCCGGGGCCGAGGTGGGGGTAGGCGCCGCGCAGGCGGCCGTTGTCGAGCAGCCGCGCCCAGCCGAGCCCGCGGCCGGCCAGCAGCGCGTCGGCCTCGGCCTGGTCGACCCGCCCGCGGAGCAGGGCGGTGCCGCTGCGACCCAGGTGCCACGGCGTGTGCGGCTCCAGCCGGCCGGCGAACGCCTCCAGCACCGCCGCCAGCGCGCCGGACCGCTCCAGCGCCTGTACCGGTGTGTCGCCGAGGTCGCGCGGGGCCGCGCCCCACATCAGCTCCACCTGCCTGCCCCTGACCAGCACGGTGCCGAGCTCGCCGATCGCGTCCGAGGTGCCCAGCAGCCGGCCGGCCTCCCGCAGCTGCTCGGCGGTGCGCCCGGAGACCAGTACGACCTCCAGCCCCGCCAGGTGCGCGGCGACCAACGCCTCGGCCGCCGCCAGGGTCGGGCGGCCCTCCAGGTCGGCCAGCAGCGAGCCGTCCCTGCCGACCAGCGTCCCGTCCACGTCGGAGAAGAGCAGGGCCGGTGCCAGCCGGTCGAGCAGCGGCCCTGCGGCGGCCAGGGGCAGGCCCTCCACGCTACTCGGACGCGGCGATGGCGGCGGCCCTTCCCCGCCGGTAGCCGTCGACGGTCACGATCGGCGGGCGCCGCATGGTGACGATCTCGCGCGGTTCGATGTGGTACTCCCGCAGCCGGTTGGAGAACTGCAGCATGGTGGTGCTGTAGTTGCCCGGCGCCGAGCGGCCCTCCTCCGCCAGTTGCAGGAACACGGCCTGCAGGATGCCGAAGCTCATCCGCCCCAGCGCCTGCATGTCCTGGTTGCGGTGGACGCGCCGGTCCAGGTCGACCTGGGCCATGGCGTCGAGGCCGAAGCGGGCGGAGATGTCCACCAGCAGCCCGACCTCGACCCCGTAGCCGGAGTAGAACGGCACCTGCTCGAGCACCTCGCGCCTGCCGGCGTACTCGCCCGCCAGCGGCTGGACGAAGCCGGCCAGGTGCGGCCACAGCAGATTCAGCAGCGGCCGTGCGGCCAGCTCGGTGACCCGCCCGCCGCCGGTGTGGCGCAGGGCGTTGCGCTCGCGGATCGGCCGCTCGTAGAACCCCTTGACGAACAGCACGCTGGGGTCGAGCAGCAGCGGGCCGAGGATCCCGGTCACGAAGCGCGGGTGGATGTTGCGGATGTCGGCGTCGATCCAGCAGATCAGGTCGCCACGGCAGGCGTGGACGCTCTTCCAGAGCCCCTCGCCCTTGCCGGAGCCGGGGCCCTCCTCGGGCAGCACCTCGTGCTCGGTGAAGACCATCGCGCCCTCGGCGAGGGCGATCTCCTTGGTGTCGTCGCTGGAGCCGGCGTCCATGACGACGATCTCATCGATCAGCCTGGACCGCTCCAGCAGGCTCTTGCGGAGCACCCGGATGATCGGCCCGATGGTGGCCGCCTCCTCGCGGGTCGGGAGGCACACGGAGATGCTCAGCCCGAGGCGCTCCTTTGCCGCCCTGAGCTTGGCGATCGGTTCGAACTGGCTGTGATGGAAGGTTCGGTTGCCGAACCACTCCCAGGTGTCGATCTCGTTCATCTGGTCTCCCGGTGCGGGCCTGCAGGCACTACCACTCCCGGTGGTTGCAGCCAAGGAGCGTGCCAGGGCAAGCTGAACAGCACAACTCCATCATCCACGAAGGCGACGCATCGAGAGGGGCGGAGGGACCGGCCCGACGAAGCCCCGGCAACCTCCTCACCGATGGGGAAGGTGCCACATCCGTCCTCGCCAGGCCCCTGGCGAGGGAAGATGCGCCGAGCGGTTGACCGACCGCGGCGCGACGTCGCCCCACGCCGAGCCCGGGAGGTCGCCGACCGCCATGACCGACCAGACCCTCGACCACGTCATCCTCCGCTGCCGCGGCTGCGGTGCCGCCTACCCGCCGGCGCTTGAGTATGCCTGTCATCGTTGTCTTGGGCCACTTGACGTCGAGTACGACCGGGCGGCCGTTGCCGCCCGGCTGGACCGGGCGACGGTCGAGGCCGGGCCGGCCTCGATCTGGCGCTACCAGGCGCTGCTGCCGGCCAGTCCCGGCCCAGGCGACCTCGCCCCAGGGCTGACGCCGCTGGTGGCTGCCCCGCGGCTGGCCGACGCGCTCGGCGTGCCAGGGCCGCTGCTGCTGAAGGACGACACCCGCAACCCGACCAACTCGTTCAAGGACCGGGTGGTGGCGGTGGCGCTGGCACGGGCGCGGGCGTTCGGGCTGACCACGGTGGCCTGCGCCTCGACCGGCAACCTCGCCGGGGCGACCGCGGCCGCGGCGGCCGCGCAGGGGCTCGACTGCGTGGTGGTGATCCCCGAGGACCTCGAGCCGGGCAAGGTCGCCTCTGCGGCCGCCTTCGGCGCCACCGTGGTCGCCGTCAGGGGCTCCTACGACCAGGCCAACCGCCTGGCGTCCCAGGCCGTCGAGGCGTTCGGCTGGGGTTTCGTCAACGTCAACCTGCGCCCCTGGTACGCGGAGGGGTCCAAGACGGTCGGGCTGGAGGTGGCCGAGCAGCTCGGCTGGTCGCTGCCCGACCACGTGGTGGTGCCGATCGCCTCCGGCGCCCTGCTCTGCAAGGTCCATCAGGGGTTCCAGGCGCTGGTGGCCGCCGGGCTGGTCGAGGCGGCGCCGGCGCGGGTGCACGGCGCCCAGTCCAGCGGCTGCGCTCCGGTGGCGACCGCCTTCGCCGAGGGCAGGGACGAGGTCGCGCCGGTGCGGCCGAGCGGCATCGTCAAGTCGCTGGCGATCGGCGACCCGGCGGACGGGGTCGAGGCGTTGCAGGTGGTCCGCTCGACCGGCGGGCGGGTGGAGGCGATCGGCGACCAGGCGGTGGTGGAGGCGATCGAGCTGCTGGCGCGGACCACCGGCGTGTTCGGCGAGACGGCGGTCGGCGTGACCATCGCGACCGTGGCCAGGCTGGCCGCCGACGGCGTGTTCCGGCCGGGTGAGCGGGTGGTCGCCCTGGTCACCGGCCACGGCCTCAAGACGAGGGAGGTGCTGGAGGGACGTGCCGGGCCGACCGTCACGGTCCGCCCCAACATCGACGCCCTCGAGGAGGCACTTGCGCCCATCCTGGCCTAGCCACGGCCGGCCAGCAGGCGGCGGTAGGCCTCAAGGCCGTCCGGCACGAACGGCCAGTCGTCGAGCCGTGCCAGCAGCTCGTCCTCGGCCAGGAAGGCGCCCCAGGCGATCTCGCTCCGCTGGAGGCGGACCGGGCCGTCCCAGGTCACCTCGAAGACCTCGGACCAGCTCGGGTTCTCCGCGCCGCGGTAGCGGTGCCTGAACAGGAACCGGGGCGCCGGGCCGACGATGCCGAGCTCCTCGGAAAGCTCCCGCGCCGCCGCCTCCGCGTAGGTCTCGCCGGCGCCGACCACGCCGCCCACGAACATGTCGTACATGCCGGGGTAGACGTCCTTGTCGTCGGTGCGCCGGTGGACGTAGACCCGGCCGGCAGGGTCGCGGCAGAGCACCGCCGCGAACCGGTGCAGCAGCCGGCGGCGGCGCACCTCCCGGCGCGTGGCGTGGCCGACCACGCGGTCGCGCTCGTCGACCAGGTCGAGCAGCTCGTCGCCAGGATCGATCGCATTCACCCGCTTTGGCCTCTGAGAGCGATACTGCTGCCAAGAAAGCGTAAGGCAACCCGGCGCCCGTGACTCAGGTCATCGAACGGCCCGTGCCATGGCGTGCCGCTCTTGGAGGGTGATGGACGCGCGGCATCGTGCTGACCCGCGCAGCGACGCGGAGCTCGTGCGGGCGGTGCTGGCGGGAGACCGCGGCGCCTTCGCCGCGGTCTACGACCGCTACGCCGACCGCCTGTACGACTTCTGCTGGTCGCTGCTGCGCGACCGCGACGAGGCGGCCGACGCCACCCAGGACGCGTTCCTGGTCGCCGCCGAGCGGCTCGGCCAGCTCCGCGACCCCGAGCGGCTGCGGCCCTGGCTGTACGCGGTGGCGCGCAGCCAGGCATTGCGCCGGGCGCGGGCCCGGCAACGTGTCGCGCCCGAGGAGGACATGATCGACCGACCCGACACCGCCGACGGCCCAGAGCTGGCCGCCGAGCAGGCGGACCTGCGCGAGCTGGTCTGGAACGCCGCCGCCGGGCTGTCAGAGCGCGACCGCGCCGTCCTTGACCTCCACCTCCGCCACGGGCTGGAGGGGGCCGAGCTGGGCGAGGCCATGGGGGTCTCGGCAAGCCATACCTACGTGCTGCTCAGCCGGCTCCGGGATCAGGTGGAGCGCTCGCTCGGCGCGCTGCTGGTGGCCCGGCTCGGCCGCCGCGACTGCCCCGACCTGGCCAGGCTGCTGGCCGGCTGGGATGGCCGCTTCTCACCGCTGGTCCGCAAGCGGGTGGCCAGGCACGTCGACGGCTGCGACCGCTGCGGCGAGCGGCGCCGGGCCCTGGCCAGCCCGCTCGCCCTGCTCGCCGCCGTGCCGCCCCTGCCGGCTCCGACCTGGCTGCGCGGGCAGGTGCTGGAGCGCCTGCAGCTCACCGCCTCGCACGGCGGGTCGGAGCCGCCGCAGGCCGAACCGCCGGGCGGCGGGCAGGAGCCGCCGCAGGCCCATGCCGAACCGCCGGGCGACGGGCCGCAGGACGGGGCGCCGGCTGCCGCGCGTGGCGGGCGACCTGGCCGGGCGGCCCTGCTGGCCGCCGCCCTGGTGCTGGGCGTGGCCGGCGGCGTGGCGCTCGGCTGGGAGCGGCAGCCGGCCGCCTCGGATCCCGGCGCCGTCACCGGCCAGGCCGCGGCCGGCGCGGTCACCTCTGCTGCCGTCGGGGCGGCCTCGACCACCGCGGCCTCGACCTCGACCGCGACGTCGAGCTCGTCGACCACCGCCACCACGGCGGCGCCGGCGCCGGCGAGCCTCGCGCTGGCGCCGGCAGCCGTCGACCTCGGGGCCGGCCGGAACGCCGCCGCCGTGACCCTCCGCAACGCCGGCGGGTCGCCGTTGTCGTGGACGGCCGCGACGTCGGCGCCCTGGCTGCAGGTCGCCCCTGCCGCCGGCCGGCTCGACGCCGGCGCAGAAGCCCGGCTCACGGTGACCGCCGACCGGGACGACCTGCCGGAGGGGCCGGCAGAAGGCGCCGTCGAGATCCGCTGGGACGGTCCTGCACGGCGGGTCGTGGTCGACCTGGAGGTCGAGCGACCACCGGGGATCGACGGCCTTTCGGCCTCCCCCGACCCGATCCGGGTCCAGCCCTGCCAGCCCAACACCGCCCTGGTGCAGGCGCAGGTGAGCGACGAGTCGCCGCTGGCGTCCGTGGTCCTCGAGTGGGGCGGCACCCAGGTGCCGATGACCCAGCGGGCCGGCACCTGGTACGGCAGGGTCGGTCCGGTCGAGGCGCCGCAGGCGGTGGCCTGGAGGGTGACCGCCAGCGACGTGCGCGGCAACCAGGCCAGCGCCTCCGGACCGGCGGTCCAGGCGCTCGCCTGCCCCTGAGAGCTTCTTCGCCGAAACCCGTAAGGATCCGGGTCGCGGCCGCCTCCTACCGGCGACAGCACGTCGACAAGGAGGTCACCATGACCGTCGCACCCAGGCGCTCGCTGCTGGTCGTCCTCGGGCTCGCCCTGGCCGCCGCCGTGTTCCCGGCGGCGGCCGCGCAGGCCGAGGACCAGCCGCCGGCCGACCAGGCCCAGCTCGCCGTCCCCACCGCACATCCCGGGCCCGTCGGCCCGGCCCAGCCGCCCACCGGCGGGAACGGCGACCTCGCCAACCCCACCGTCGACCCCGACCCGGACCCCGACCCCGAGCCCGACCCCGACCCTGACCCAGACCCCTCGGACGGTGGCGGCCACCCGTCCATCCCGACGCCCCAGCGGGTGGACACCGGCCTCGGCGGCACCGCCGGTCCGTCCGGGCAGCCGGCGCCGGCGGCGGCGGTCGTGTCCCTCGCGCTCGCCCTGCTGGTCGTGCTGGTGGTGCTGGCGCTGCCGGCCAGCGCCCGCCGTGCCGCCTCCAGGAGCGCCCGGTGACCGCTGGCCACCGGCCTGGACCGCGGGGCCACCGGCCATGCCGGCCGGTGGCCCCCGGCCCGGCCGGTCTCTGGCTCCCGCTGCGGCGAGTGCCCTTCGGCGCGGCCGGTCCCCAGCCACCGCTTCGGCCGGTCGCGGTTGCCCTTTCCTCGAGCTGGGTGCGGGCGGCTGGAATGGGCGCGCTGCTGGTTGGCTCGCTGCTGCTGGCCGGCTGCCAGCGTCCCGCCGCCGAGCAGGTCGACCAGGCGGCCGCCGCGCCGTCCACCCGTGCGTCGGTGAGCGGCGAGATGCGGGTCGGCCGGCCGACCCGCATCGTCATCCCGGCGATCGGGGTGGAGGCCCGGGTGGTGGCGGTCGGCCTCAGGGCCGACGGCGCGATGGAGGTCCCGGACGTCGACCTCGCCGGCTGGTACCAGCCCGGTCCACGGCCGGGGGAGCGGGGCCCGGCGGTGATCGTCGGCCACGTGGACTCGCGCTCGGGCCCGGCGGTGTTCTACGCGCTCAATCAGCTCCGCACCGGCGACCGCATCGTGGTCGGGCAGGACGGCACACCAGCCAGCGTGTTCGCGGTCGAGCGGCTGGAACGGCAGCCGAAGGGTGCGCTGCCCGTCGGACGCATCTGGAACCGCACCAGCGCGCCCGTCCTGCGCCTGATCACCTGCGGCGGCAGCTTCGACCGTTCGACCGGCCACTACCGCGACAACCTGATCGTCTACGCCTCGCTCGCTGCTTGACACTGTCACATGACAGTGTCAACATGGCGGCATGAGCGAAGCCCCATGGACGCTTGACGAGCTGAGCGAGCGGGTCGACGCCGCCCTGTCGGTCGACTACGACGGCCAGCCGAGCGGCCGGGTCCGCGTGGTTCCCGACCGGCGTTCGATCCGCTGGTACACCACCATCGGGCTGGTCGACCGTCCGGCCGCGCACCGCGGCCGGACGGCCATGTACGGGCACCGCCACCTGCTGCAGCTGGTCGCCATCAAGCGGCTGCAGGCCCGCGGACTGCCCCTGGTCGCGATCCAGGCCGAGCTTGCCGGGGCGACCGACGCCCAGCTCGCCGGCGTCGCCCGCCTCCCCGCGGTCGCGCCTGCCCCCAAGCCGGTGGTCGCGCCGACCCCGGCGCCGCCGATCGCCTCGCTCGACGCCGCTGTGCCAGCGGCCCCAGCTTCCGGCGCCGCGCCGGCCGTTGCCGCGGCGCCGCCGGTCCCAGCCTCCGGCGCCGAGGCGCCGGTACCTGCTGCGGCGCGGCGTGCCCGCTTCTGGCGCGAGCGGCCCGTGCTCGCCACCTTCGCCACCACCGAGCCGGCCACCAGGGACGAGCCGGACCCGCCGGCGTTGGACGTCGCCACCATGCGGGGGTTGCGCCTGAGCCGGCGGGCCACCCTGCTGCTCGACCCGGCACGGCCGCTCGGCGCCGGCGACCTGCGCGCCATCCTCGACGCCGCCCGCCCGCTGCTGGACGCGCTCCGCGCCCGCGGGCTGGATGGCTCCGACCCCGGAAGGGAGCATCCATGACGCCTCGTCTGCCCCTGCTGACCGACGAAGAGGTCGCCCGCAGCCGCCCTGCCGGCGACGAGGCGGGCGTCGGCACCCTCGCCACGCGGCGGGGCAACCTCCCGCTCGAGGCGGTCGACGTGGCCGCCAGCATCACCGGCCTGGTCGCCCGGACGGTCCTGACCCAGACCTTCGGCAACCCCCTCGGCCAGCCGCTCGAGGCCACCTACATCTTCCCCCTGCCCGACCGCGCCGCCGTCACCGAGTTCCGCATGGAGATCGGCGAGCGGGTCGTTGAGGGCGTGTTGCAGGAGCGCGCGCAGGCAAGGCAGGCCTACGACCAGGCCATCCGGGAGGGCAGGCGGGCGTCGATCGCCGAGGAGGAACGGCCAGGCGTGTTCACCATGCGGGTCGGCAACCTGCAGCCGGGCGAACGGGTCCGGGTCCGCCTGGTGATGACCGGTCCACTGCCATGGGACGAGGGCGAGGCCACCTACCGCTTCCCGCTGGTGGTCGCGCCGCGCTACATCCCCGGGGCGCCGCTGGAGGGCGCACCGGTCGGCGACGGCACGGTGCCAGACACCGACGAGGTCCCCGACGCCTCCCGGATCACCCCGCCGGTGCTGCTGCCCGGCTTCCCCAACCCTGTCCACCTCTCGATCACCGTCGAGATCGACCCGGCCGGGCTCGAGCTGGGCGAGCTCCGTTCCAGCCTGCACGCGGTGGTCGAGGAGCGGCGCGACGGCCACGGGGGTGTCCGGCTGGTCCGGGTCGAACCCGGGGAGCGGGCCAACCGCGACTTCGTGCTGCGCCTCCGGACCGGCACCGCCGGGGTGGCGACGTCGCTGGTGGCCGTCCCCGACCGGGAGGGTGACGCCGGCACCTTCGCGCTGACGCTGCTGCCGCCGGAAGGGGGCCTCGGGGCCGCCCCGCCTCGGGACGTGGCCTTCGTGCTGGACCGCTCCGGCAGCATGCGCGGCTGGAAGATGGTTGCCGCCCGCCGCGCGGTCGCCCGCATGGTCGACACCCTCGGCGACCGCGACCGCTTCCTGCTGCTCGCCTTCGACAACCTGGTCGAGACCCCGCCGGACCTCGGCGACGGCCTGCAGCCGGCCTCCGACCGGGCCCGCTTCCGGGCGGTCGAGTTCCTGGCCCGGCTGGAGGCCAGGGGCGGCACCGAGATGGCCGCCCCCCTGACCCGCGCGCTCCAGCGGCTGGCGGACCGCCCGGACGGGGACGGCGAGCCGCCGGCCCGGGTGCTGGTGCTGGTCACCGACGGGCAGGTCGGCAACGAGGAGCAGCTGCTGCGCCTGCTCGCTCCCCGCCTCGGCGCCGTGCGGGTCTACACCGTCGGGGTGGACACCGCCGTGAACGAGGGGTTTCTCAAGCGGCTGGCCGGGCTCGGCGGCGGCGCCTGCGAGCTGGTCGAGTCGGAGGACCGGCTCGACGTGGTGATGGACCGCGTCCACCGGCGCATCGGCGTGCCGGCGCTGACCGACCTCGAACTGGACCCCGATGGGTTGGGGGTCGGCTTCGACTCGATCGCCCCGCGCCGGCTGCCTGCCCTGTTCGCCGGTGCGCCGCTGGTGATCTGCGGACGCTATACGGGTCCGCCGGGCGGGGCGCTGACCGTCCGCGGCAGGGATGCGGCCGGCCAGGCATGGTCTGCGCGGGTGCCGGCCGTTGCCACCACCGCGCCGGCGGTGACCAGCGTCTGGGCCCGCGCCCACCTGCGCGACCTGGAGGACCGCTACGCCAGCGAGCAGCGAGCCGACCAGGATCTGGAGCGCCGCATCGTCGAGACCTCGCTGCGCTTCGGTGTGCTGTGCCGCTTCACCGCCTTCGTGGCCGCCGACGTCGAGGTGGTCAACCAGGGAGGCGCCGTCCACCGGGTCGTCCAGCCGGTCGAGCCGCCCGCGGGCTGGGACCTGTTCGAGCACGCCGAGCTGGCCGCCATGCCGCTGGCCCGCATGGCCGCCGCGCCCACCGGCGGGCTGCTTTCGGCCGGGCCGGAGCTCGGTCGAGCCGCCGGCCAGCTCGGCAAGGTCGCCGGCCGGTTCCGCGCCGGCCAGGGCGGGCCGCGCCCGCCGCGGCTCGGCGGCTCGAGGCTGCACCCGCTCGGCGGCGAGGAGCTGGCCCCCTACCGGCGCCGCGCCCGCGAGCTCGCCCGCCTGCTCGAGGCCGACGGGCCGGAGCTGGCCGGGCGGCTCGGGCTGGTCCGGGTGGGACTGGCCGCCCTGGTCGCCGACCTCGAGTCGGTCGACGCCCTCGAGGCCGAGCTGCAGCCGCTGCGCGACCTGTCCGCCGCCCTCGACCGCCTCGACGGTGCAGACCCACCCGTGGCCGAGCTCGCCCGGCTCCGGCAGCACGTCCTTGCCGGCCTGGCGGCGTTCGCCGCGGGTGCCGCGCCCTCCGAGCCTGCTCCAGCTCCCGGTCCGTCCTCGGCTCCCCAGCCGGCTCCGGGCCGCTCGACGGCCTTCTGGAAGCGCTGAGCCACGCGCCGGCGAGGTGCCGGTGGACGTGCGGCCGGACCCT
>Ga0137375_10007304_pt1 | contig 13137 bp, 13 predicted proteins | sample SagtaG_24_FD_104936 | JGI IMG/M metagenome (GOLD analysis project Ga0137375, IMG submission 104936) | Vadose zone soil microbial communities from Sagehorn Ranch, Mendocino, California, USA - Sage1_R_113_16 metaG | ecosystem: Environmental > Terrestrial > Soil > Vadose zone | place: USA... | reverse complement strand
CGTCATCGAACGCGTACAGAGGCGCGGTCGCGCGGTTCTGCACCGATTGCTCAAACGTGCGCTCATCACGCCACCGCTGCCGGACGGCGTTTTCAAGCGCTGGGAGGTCCACGTGATTGGGAATAGTCGTGTAACGCGTCATATGTCTCCGCGAAAAGCAAAAGGGCCATCGCCCCTTGCCGGGTGATGGCCCTTTGTCGATCCCTGTCTGTTCGCGCTCTCGACTACATCACCCACCCTGTGCCGACACGAATGCCGGCGCCAATAATGCCGATCGGCGTAATTATCGCGACGACTGTTCGGCGGGGAGTCACGTTCGTCCTAGAGTAGCACAGCGACGACCGCGGTCACCCCCGGCGGGGCCGTGAGTAGTGGGCTACTTTGAAACCTGAGTGCATAAACGACCGGTCGGTAGAGGGTATTGCTGGCGTCAGGCCGTGGCGCTATTATCACGCGCATGCGGAAAGCCGCTCTTGTCGCCATCGGTATCGTCATGCTGTTGCTCGTGACGTTAGCGCACCCCATCGAGGGCAACACCTACGGGTTCTGTCCCATCTTCAAGAGCCCGCTGCACGCCGCCAATGACGTGGTGGTTGCCGCTATCGACATCACGGCCGTCTGGCTGATCTATCGCGGGTTCAAATTCTGACACGCGGCCACTAGCTACGCCGCCTTTTTTATCGGACGCTTCGAGTAGCGCCACGATGTCGGCGAAGTCGGCCGGCACGTCGTAGAGCGTGAACGTGCCCGTGGTGACGGCTGTGGTGGTGGGATCGACAATCACCGACCGTCATGCCGCTGATGGTCCCAGGCTTGCAGAGATAGCCCGTCGGACCCAGAGTTCAGCGGTACGTTCATCACACCTCGTCGAGGAGGAGCTCATGGATGATCGAAGACTCGACCAGATTGCAGACACGATCGATGACATCGCCGTGGTGGTCGAAGAGATCAAGGAAGGGCGCAACTGCCCGCTCAGCGAACAGCAGCTCGACCAGGTACAACGTCAGCTCGAGGACGTTCGAGCCAAGCTCGATGATTTAGAGAATGAGCCGAATGCGACGTCGACGTGAACGGAGCTTGGTGGTCAGCAGGACTGTTATGCGGCTTCCGCGGCGGCTCCTCGTCGGCTCGAGCGGCACGCCGGAACTCCTCCGTCGTCCGGGTGATCGCGTTGGGCAGATGAAGGAGTCATCAGCGGTCCGCCTTGAGCATCTGGACGATCTCCTGCCATCGTGACGTCGGCGTCCCAATGGCTCCAGCGAGCGTTGGCATCCGCGCCGTTGTCGAGCAACCATTTCACCGCCCGCAGATCTCCCCGCTTCGCCATGACGTGCAGCACGCCGGCGGCGTCGCCGCCTTGTTCGATCACGTTGTGGTTCTCACGCACGAGCCGAGCGGTTGTCTCCCACTCGCGCGGCGCGAGCAGCGCCACGACGTCGCACGCTCGACGAATCGGTGTGCGGCGTGTTCGGCGTCAATTTGCGTCGTTACCATATCGTAACCGGCCGTCAATCGTGCACGACGTCTTCGGGGAACGCCGGACATGAGCCATTCCTTTCGCGCTTCTCACATTCCAAGGTAGGCGACTGAACGCACTTGGAGGAACCGATGAAAAGGCCCGCTTCGGCACTCACTGCAGGACTCTTTGCGCTGTTCGTGGCAACGCCGGCGATGGCGCAAGCGCCGATCGACGTGAGCGCGGCGTATTCGCCGTACGTGATCGCGAACTGCCCGCATCTCGTAGGTAGCGAGCCGTGCCTCGCGCTTCCGGGGTGGACGGCGTCCGTCACCGTTTACGGAGACAATTCGGTCGGTCTCGTTGGCGAGGTCGGCGGTTTCGGCGGGACCACCGAATCGCATGGCTACCCGGGGAACGGGAGGGCCCATGGATACTCCTTGATGATCGGGCCGAGATTCGGGCCGCCACCGCGTCACACGTTCACGCCATTCGGGCACGTCCTGTTCGGGGTGGTGGCTGGAAACGGGAGCGGGCGGCAAACCGTGACGACGGGCAATTGTTCGATCCCTATCGACCCGAGGGCGTGTCACGTCGTACCAGCCGCGTTCGTGACCAGTTCCGCCAAGGACTTCGCGCTTCACCCGGGCGGCGGCGTCGAGATCGCCCTCGGTCGGCGTCTGGCGCTCAGCGTTGGAGGCGATCTCCGTTTGCTTCGGAGGAGCGAACGCTACGAGTCGACGGGCCCCTCTCGGCAGACAATCGACGGCCCGGCGACGCCGAAATCGGTGTCACTCGCAAGAATCGAAACGCGCGGGATTCGATTCACGACCGGTATAGTATGGCGGCAGCGCCTGTAGATGGCTTTCACCTCACGCGGTCTCTTGGAGGCTGCCGAGCAGCTATGATTCGCGTGTTCAGCCATGACGGATCGGAGAAGCGATGACTACTGAGAGCCGCTTCGATCGCTATCGTCAACTGTCTGCGCGATTAGGTGGACAACACGCGCACGCGCTCCTCGACAAGCTGCAGGTGCTCGCTCTGACACAGCCTGAGACGCTGCGCGAATTCGAGGCATTCATGGACCGCGGGGCCCTGGCCCCACACACCGCTGTGTACACCGGACCCGATCGTCGCCGGCAGCCCGACCGGCGCCAGGCTTCTACGATCGTGGCGCAAGAGCGCCGGCGTCAGACACGACGCGGTCGGCCGGCTCCCCTTTGAGGCGGAAGCTGTCGCGTACAACATCGCGTCTGCAATGCTAGACCAGCAGACCGGCGCGACGGCCTCACCGCACGACGTTTTTCCATGGCCGGTTCGCCCTATTACTGCGGACCGGGCGGTCGCTCGCGAAGGATCGGACGCACCGAGAGCGTCCAGGTAAGGGGAACAGACGTCGGATTGAAGCAGATCTTGTCGTCGCAGGCTTGGTAGTCGAGCGTGCCGGTCAACGTCAACGAGTCCTTGCCGCGAAGCGCCGCCTGAGCCTCGGGCTGTCCTTCAAGAATCACCTCCTGCACGAGCACGAAGGGCTTCTCGTACACGGGCACTCGTTCGTGGAGCGGCTTGAAGAAGTAGATCTGCGACGCCGGGTATGTGAGCGGCAGCACGCGAACGAACGGCTGCGGCGTCAGATTGACGGCAATGACGCGGTAGGTGGTGGCGCCGGGCGCGTAGACATGAACGCGCGGCCGCGGCGTGATGTCGAACACGATCGCGAAACGGTTCCCCGGCGCAACGGCGCGGTCGCTGGGGTACGTCTTAATCTGGAGATGGTCGGTCGAAACCTGGGTCCCGGCGACCGCCTCGCCTTCGACGCCGACCCTCGCCATGATGCTGGACGCGGTGTGCCGCTCGACGTAGTACTCCTCGAAGAACCGCGACGTGACGCGACCGTTTCGATCGAGGATGAACGTGCCCGGGAACGCCATCCCGACCATCCGCGCGTTCGCGCCCACACCGGATACGAGCGTCTTGACGTCTGCGGCAACAATCGGATCGGTGGCGTTGGGACCGACCGCCTCCGTCGCAACGGTATTGAGGATGCCGTAGCGCTTGATCGTCTCGGACCCGACGTCTGCCAGCAGCGGAAAGTCAATTCCGCGTTGACGGCTGAAGGCGGCGAGCGTTTCCGGCGAATCGTAACTAATCGCGGCCAGCCCGAGCCCGTGCTTTCGAATCTCCGCGACGCGATCTTGCAGCTCCACGAGCTGCGTTTTGCAGTACGGTCACCAGTCCGCCGACCGAAAGAACACGAGCATCGCGCCCTTTGGTCCCAGGATGGACTGGAGCGTCCAGCTCTTGCCGTTCTGGTCCTTCAAACTGAAGTCGGGGACACGCTCACCCACTTGAGGGCCGAGCTTCGAGACATCGATGGGTTTTCGAGCCGGCGGAGACTGCGGCACCGCAGCGACCAAACCGGCCACCAGCGTGATTGCCGACCATGACATCCCAAGAGTTCTCACGCGCTCGAATCTACCACACGAGCGCCTAGCGAGCTCTTCGCGTCCTTGTACATCACGGACGCGGCCGTAGGAGCATTGCGGCGCACGCCACGAAATCGAACTCCGTCATTTTACCGCCGTCCCCACCCGCTTGGCCTCGACGATGACTCCGGCGCTCGTGCAGGTCCAATACACGTTGCCATTGCGCGCGACGGCGACATCCGTCGGCTCCGGATCCCCTTCATGGATGATGCGAACGGTCTTGGTCGTCAGATCGAGCGCGTTGACGCGGTTCTGTCCGCCCGCGTTGCCCGGCACGCCTGGCGTCGGCACTTCCGTGAAATAGAGCGTCTCGCCGTTGTGATCGAGTGCGATCCCCACGGGACTGGTCAGCCCGGCCAACAGCACAGACGCCTCGCCGTTCACCCGCTGCAGGATGACGCCAGCGGTCTTGCACGTCCAATACAAATTGCCGTTGCGGGCAACCACGATGTCGGTGGGCTCGGGTTCACCCTGGTGCAGAATGACTTTCGTCGTTCCGTCGGTGACCGAAACCCTATTGCCGGCGTTGGGAACTCCTGGATTCGGGATTTCGGTGAAGTACACGTCTCCACGCTTGCTCACGGATATTCCCGACGGTCGGTCCAGCCCCCCGAGGAAGAGGCTCGTGGTGCCATCTTCGGTCTGCTTGAGAATGACGCCTGCCGACTTGCAGGTCCAATACAGGTCGCCCTGGTTGTCGATCGCGATATTGGTCGGCTCAGGCTCGCCGACATGCAGCAACGTGATCGCGCCCGTCTCGAGATCGAGCTTCGCCACTCCGTTGGCGCCGCCTCCAACTCCGGGGGTCGGAACGAGGGTGAAGTAGACGATCTCGCTACCTTCAACGGTAATGCCCACAGGTCTGTCGAGACCCGCCGCCACAACCGAGAAGCGATACGTCGGATGCTGTGCGAATCCGACAGAGGTGGAAACGAGGAGCAGCGTCACGATGAGAATCGCCTCGAGTCTCCGCCGTACCATGGATCAGCCTCCGTTGTGTCGCCGACGGCTCGCCTCAAGCAGGGAGTGCCCGGTAATCCGTCGATCGTCTGAAAAGCTGCGCTTGCGCTGCTTTGGGTGTGTAGTCGGACGAGCAGGGAGGAACCCCCTCGGTGCAGTTTGACCTTCACGCCGCCGAACGGTCCTCGCTATGATGCGATTCTGAGCGCAAACCCACGCGTGCTGCGGATCGTCATTGGCGCGGCTATCACGATGTGTCTCGCGTCCACTCTGGCCGAGGCTCAGCAGAGTCCGCGTGTGTTCGTGGGCGCGGTGGCCGGCGTTTCCACGCTGTCTGCCGACGCACGTTCGGAGATCACGACGGCTGGAGCGGACGTGTCGCTGTACAAACCGGAGAATGGGCCGGCCCTAAACGTCTTGTTCGGCGTGCAGGTGCACGAGTACGTGAGCCTTCAGGGCAACTACGTCTGGAACAACAACGATGTCGTTCTGACCTCGGTCCGCGCCGCCGGCGGATCGTTCTCTGTCCAACCCAGCAAGACTTCACAGCACGCCCTGGTCGGAGATGTCCTCGCCTTCTTTCGGGACCGCCGGAGCGCGTTGCGGCCCTATCTGTCGGTTGGCATCGGCGTCGTGCGACTCCAGACCCGCCCCAATGGCGAGGCACGTGCGCGCAGCATCGTTGTGCCGCCCGCGAATGCGCGTGCGACGGGCGCGCTGCTGCGAGTCGCCGTTGGAATTGACGTTGCGGTTGGAGCCGGCTGGAGCGCGCGCTACAGCTTCAGCGAAAGCATCTCCAACAATCCGCTGAGCGCGCAGCTGTTGCCGCCGGGTCAGCGCAAGCTTGCGAATTTTCAGAACCTGTTCGGAATGGTGCGCACCTTTTAACGAGGCCGATGGGCTTCCCTACCTCTGAAATTTGACGTAGGGACAATGTGCCCAGTAGATGGGTGCCGACTCGAAGCGCTCCGCCAGAACGCGCGCATGACACACACGGCAGGGATTCATCGAGGTAACCCGCTCATCCGGGACCATCAGAAGCAGGTTCTCGAAAACACACAGGTTTCGCCCGCAGGCCTTCGTGACTCCCAAGGGCTGAAGCGATCCGTCAGCGGCCATCTCCGCAACGAGAGCCGAGTACAACCGCGACTTCACACGAGAGGGCGCCCGGTCGGCGGATCGATCCCCGGCATCGGTTCGTTCGGCAAGCGCTATGAAGAATCGTTCCTCGTCGATCATGGTTCCGCCTCCCACAGCCGCCTGAACTGACGTCGGGCTCGCGCGAGCAGCCGCTCGATGGCTTTCTCCGTCTTCCCTGTGTCCGCGGCCATCTCCCGAGTGCTGCGGTTTTCCCAGTAACGCCAGAGGAGCGCCGCGCAGTACTCGGGTGGGAGGTGCGCGAGAATGCGCCGAGTCTTTTCCTGCGCCCGCGCGGTGTCGATGACCTCGTCGAGGCGAGGCAGCGTGGCGGCGCTCGCCGGCGACACATCTTCATCGTCGGAAAGGGATTCGGGCTGGCGAAGCCTGGCTCTGTAGACGTCTTGCACCTTGTGCCGGGCAATTCCGAGCAGCCAACCGAGCACCGATGACTGTCCCGCGAACGTGTCGAGTCTCTCCAGCGCCACGAGGAACACGTCCTGGACCACATCCTCGACCGCGTCCCCAGTCGGCGCCAGTCGGCGCGAGACGTACCCGTAGACGGCATCCGCATAGCGGGAAACAAACTCCGCTGCCGCCTTGCGGTCTTTCCGGCGCACGGCGACCAGCAATGCCTCTTCTTCCGGCTGGACACCGCCAGCGCACAAGTCGAGCCCGGTGGGGCTGCCCACAACCGGGAGTACCGGATCTGGTCGCATTTACCCTGGTAGTCGGGCCACGGGAGCCACTCCCCCCGATAGGCTCAGACCATGGAAGGCGTATCTGACGCGTGTGTCGGTAGGCCCAGAGCATCTGCTTGAAGCGACTGAGGTCCTCGCGCGCGTCATACACCGTGACCGCCTTCAATCAGCAGAGAGCCATCGACCGAAGAACGAGTCATTCATGACGAAGCGCGATCATCGGATCCAGCGCGGCCGCGCGGCGCGCAGGCAGATAACACGCAAGGCCCGAGGTGAGCAGCAACACCACCACCACCGCGCCGAGCGAGAGCGGATCGGCCGGCGTGATCCCGAAGAGCAGACCGCGTAACGCCCGGGCTGCGGCGATGGCGGCTCCCATCCCGGCGACAAGACCGATGAGGACCGGCTTCATGCCGTTCGAGAATACCCAGCGCATCACGTCAGTCCTGAGCGCGCCAAGCGCGATCCGGACGCCGATATCCCGCGTCCGGCACGCCACCGAATAGCTGACCACGCCGTAGAGTCCCACCGCGCCAAGAAGCAGCGCGACGAGAGCGAACACGGCCGTCAACGTCAACTGGAAGCGCCGTTGGGCAACCGTCGAGGAGACGATGTCTCGCATCGTTCGTATGGCCGAAACCGCAAGGTCAGGATCCAGCTTCCGGATTTCCGTCCGAACGGCCGAAGCCAGGGCCGACGGCTCCTGCGCGGTCCGTAGCACCAAGGTCATCGGACCGCTCGCCCACTGCTGGTAGGGCCTGTAGATCACTGGCAGCGGCTCGCGATCCATGCCGCCGGGCCGGGCGTCTGTTACCACGCCGGCCACGGCGATCAGCGGTCCCGTGACGTCGCCTTGACGCAGCCGGCGGCCCACGGCCGCAGTCGGATCCTCTCGAGGCCACAGGCGCCTCGCCAAAGACTCGCTGATCACCGCCACCGGAAGCGGCTCCTCCTCGGCAAAGAATCGGCCGGCGCGCAGCGAGCTCCCGCTTGCGGCAAAGTAGCCTGTTGTGACGCTTCGCACCATCGCCACCGGCCGCGCCAGCACCAAGCTCTGGAAGTCGGTATCCGTCGGGTGGAAAATCGTGCGGCTGCCGCCGGTCGACGAAGCGAGTGCGGGGAGATCGCTGACGGCTCCCGCAGCCACGACGCCGGGCAGCGCTCGAACGTTTCCGACGAGGTCGCCATAGAACGCCGTCCGACCGGCCGCGGCCGAATAGCGTTGGCCGAAGACGGACACGTCCACCGCGAGCACGCGCTCGATTTCGTAGCCTCGGTCGGCGTGCATGACGTTGACGAAGCTGTGAAGCAGTAGTCCCGCCGAGGCCAACAGCGCCGTTGCGAGCGCCATCTCGACTCCGACCAGAAACTGCCTGGAGCGCGCCGCCGGACCGCCGCCAAGAGAGGTTCTCGCGCCTGCGTTGAGTTCCGCGGCAGCGTCTTTCCGGCACGCCTGCCAGGCCGGAGCGACACCACACACGAGTCCGGTCATCACACTCATCGTCATCGCAAACACGAGCAGCGGCAGATTCAGACGTGTGTCGGCCAGCAGGCGCACGTCATCAGGACCGTACGAAGCCAGCGCCAAGGCGCCATATTTAGCGAGACCAACGGCAATCGCTCCTCCAACGATCGCAAGCACGATGGTTTCTGTGAGCGTCTGGCCCAGGACCCGCGCTTGCCCGGCGCCGAGCGCGATCCGCGTGGCGAATTCGTTGGCTCGACTTGCCGCTCGGGCCAGCAACAGGTTCGCGATGCTCGCGCATGCCGTCAACAGGAGCAGCACGGAGGCCGCGAGAATCAGCAGCAGGCGGAGCCTGATCTTCCCCGCGTAAATCTCGCGGACCGGCACGAGCTGGATTACCGCCTGCGTCTTGATCCCCGGCCTCTGTACACGGAACATCCCGTTCAGGACCGCCTCGAGCTCGTGCCGTCCATGCTCCGCGCTGCCACCTGAGCGCAGCCGAACCAGCACCGCGTGGTCCCAACTCTCATTCTTGAGCTCTCTCACCGCCGGCGCGATCGGTTTCCAGATGTCGATTCGGGGAGCGAACGGAAGAAGCGGATGCAGCTGCGCTCCGGTGGGAACCATCAGCGACGCTGGAGCGATGCCGACGACGAGATGGCTCTCCCCATTGATCACGATCGTCTTACCGATTACTGCCGCGTCCGAACCGTAGCGTCTGCGCCACAATGCGTCGCTGATCACAACGACTCGTTCTTTTCCCGGCTGTTCCTCCTCGGCCGAAAACCCGCGGCCGCGCGCGACAGGCACGCCCAGAAACGAGAAGAAGGTGGCCGAGACTCGCGCGCCCCCAATGCGCTCCGGCTCGCCGTCGCCCGTTACGTTGCATTCCCACGGCCGCAACGCGCTCATCGCGGCAAACTCGGTATGCGCTTTGCGCCACTCGAGGTAGGCCTGCACCGTCACCGGCAGACTGGGAATCTGGTCTCGCCGTTCAGGGATCACCACTTCGACGCTGTAGATTTGCTCGGGTCGGGCGTACGGAAGCGGTTTGAGGAGAACGGAATAGACGACGCTGAAGATCGCGGTGTTCGCGCCGATCCCGAGCGCCAGCGTCAGGATGACGACTGACGCAAATCCCGGATTCCTCGCGAAGATCCGGAAGGCGTAGCGAACGTCCTGCGTCAGCACTTCGAGCCATCCGACGCTGTTCATGTGGTAGATCTCCTCACGGACCATCACCACATTCCCAACCTGCCGCCTGGCCGCGAGTCGCGCCTCGTCCGGCGCCATGCCCGAGCGGACGTACCGCGCGGTCAGCAGCTCGATGTGTGCATTCAATTCGTCCGCGGCCTCGTCGCTCATGCGGCGGCGGGCTGCCACGAACCGGAGCCGCGACACGAGCGCAAGGAATCGCGTCCACATCTCAGGGCTCGACCGCGGTCCGCAGCAGACGGCCGATGACGCCCGCGATACGCTTCCAGTTCTCGGTTTCGGCCGTCAACTGCCCGCGACCCTGCCGGGTGATCGTGTAAAACTTCGCTCGTCGATTGTTTTCGGAGTTGCCCCAGCTCGCCGAAATCCAGCGCTGGTGCTGAAGACGCATCAACGATGCGTAAACCGTTCCCTCGTTCAGTTTCAACACGGCATCGCTGATCTGTTCGATGCGGCGCGCGATCCCATAGCCGTGCAGCGGTCCCATGCTTTCGAGGGTCTTCAAGACCATCAGGTCAAGGGTGCCCTGCAAGACGTCGGTTTTGGCTGGCGTGCTTCCTTTGGCCACAACAAAGGAGTATCGCAGCGATCGTGGGGATGTCAAGACGCCCGCGCGTCTTCGTGGCTATTGGCGTATAATTAATACCTCATACCGCTTTCCTGAGCCCTGCGGCCATTCCGGCCTCTCGCCCTCACCAAAGCACGTTCATCGAGGGCTCGTGGATCACTCGGCCGGCATCCGGACATTGCGCGAATTGATCGACGCGTTGGACCGGCGACGCCCCCGCGCGGGGCTCGCCGGCGAGGGCACGATCGCGCGAGACGCCGCGGCGCTCAAAGTCAGGGCGCTCAAACGGATCGCCGAGCTGGAACACGCATCCGCCTTCGCGCGGCAGGCACCCTGACGTTGATTTTCTGAGCTTTTCCTGAGCCTGCGGCCATTCCGGCCTTCAGCCCTCACCAAAGCCGATCGCGGAGGGACTGAATGTCGAGTATCGAGCTTTCCTCAACCACGGTGACGCTCCACGCAGCTCCCGCGTACAGGCTGCTCGCCTCGTGAGGTGGTTGACCCCATGGCGGCACCGGCCTCGGTCAGGGGCGGCTGAAAAGCCTCTGCGCGACGAGCTGCTCAGTATCGAGCGGCTCGAAGAGCGTGCGCTCGCGCTCGCCGCCAGCCTGACGGTCGATCCCAATCCACGCCACCGCCCGCGCGACACGTTTCTGCGATTCGAGAACAATGTCCGCGTACTGCGCGCCGCCTATCGCACGTTGGCCGACGATGTCCGCACCGGCCAGTTCGTCGTGTCGGCGGCGGACTGGCTCCTCGACAATTTCCACCTGGTCACAGCCGAGATTTCCGATATCCGACGGAATCTGCCGCGCGGCTACTCGCGCACGCTGCCGACGCTGGCCGCTCGTGAGCACGCGGGGCATGCGCGCGTTTACGCGATCGCGATCGAGCTGATCCGCCACAGCGACAGCCGCCTCGATCGCCAGCAACTGATCCAGTTCCTGAACAGCTACCAGCGCGTGGCGCCGCTCACGATCGGCGAGCTGTGGGCGTGGCCCAGCATGTTGAAGCTGGCGCTCATCGAAAATCTGCGCAGGCTCGCCGAAGAGCTCGTGTCGGCGCGCGCCGCCCGCCGTGCCGCCGACCGGTACGTGTCGAGAGCGGACGAGGGCGGCGTTGGAGCGCTGCCTGCTGGCAACGACCCGGCCTTCGTCGTTCAGCTCCTCCATCGCGTCCGCGAGTACGGGCTTCGGCTGTCGGCGATCCGCGTGGCTGTGGACGACGATCTCACGTCGCGGCACACGACGGCCGAGGAGGCGATTCGCGGCGAGCACCAGCGTCAGGGCGTGGCGCAGGTCTCGATGGCGAACGCCGTAACGAGCCTGCGCCTGTGCGCGACGCTGGACTGGCAGGAGTACGTCGAGTCGGTCAGCCTCGTCGAACGCGTGCTGCAACGCGATCCGGCAGGCGCGTACGGACGCATGGACTTTCTGAGCCGTGACGCGCAGCGGCAGGCGGTCGAAGAGCTGGCCATGCCGAGCGGTGAAGGTCAGGTGCGCGTCGCACTCAAAGCGATCGAGAGCGCCCGGGAGGCGGCGGCCAACGGCTCGACGGCCGATCGTACCGCTCACGTGGGCTACCACCTCGTCGATCGCGGCCGCGGCGATCTCGAAGCGGACCTCGCCTTTCGCCCCAGCATGCCGGTGCGCGCCCGGCGGTTTTTGACGCGCCATGCGTCAGGCCTGTACCTCGGCGCGATTGCGGTCGCGACCGGATTCCTGGCAGCCGCCGCCGTGGTTTATGCGCGGCACGCGGGCGCCACGCCGGGGGTCCGGTTCGCAATCGCGTTGCTCGTGCTCCTGCCTGCAAGCGATCTGGCCATCGCCTGCGTCCAACAAATGGTTGTCCGCGTCGTTGGTCCCAAACGGCTGCCCCGCCTCGACTTCTCCAAAGGCGTTCCGGGCAGCGCGCGGACCATGGTCATCGTCCCCACGATGCTGACCGGCGCGGCCGGCGTCGATGCGCTGCTCGAACACGTCGAGGTGCTCGCGCTGGGAAACCTCGATCCATCGATCCATTTCGCGATTCTGAGCGATTTCGCGGACACCACGACGTTCGACGCGCCAACAGATCCGGCCATTCTCGAAAGAGCGCGCGCCGGCGTCGACGCGCTCAATCTCAAGTTCGGTGCGGACCACGCGAATCGCTTCTTCCTCTTTCATCGCGACCGGCAGTGGAACGTGGGCGAGCGCGCGTGGATCGGCTGGGAGCGGAAGCGCGGAAAGATCGAAGAGTTCAATCGCCTGCTGCGCGGCGCGACGGACACGAGCTTCTCAACGCAGGTCGGGGACCTGGACGTGCTGCCATCGATCCGCTACTGCATCACGCTGGACTCCGACACGAGGCTGCCGCGCGATGCCGCCAGCCGCCTCGTCGGCATCATTGCGCACCCGTTGAATCAGCCGCAGTTCGACCGCGGCCTCGGGCGCGTAACTGTCGGGTACGGAATCCTCCAGCCGCGCGTCAGCGTGACGATGGCCAGCGCGGCCGGATCGCTGTTCGCGCGGACGTACGCCGGCCACACCGGCGTCGATCCGTACACGACCGCCGTTTCGGACGTGTACCAGGATCTTTTCCACGAGGGGATTTTCACCGGCAAGGGCCTGTACGACGTCGATGCCTTCGCCGCGGCGCTCGAGGGCCGCGTGCCGGAGAACGCCCTGCTGTCGCACGATCTGTTCGAGGGACTGTACGCGCGTACGGCGCTGGTGACCGACATCGAGGTCGTGGACGACTATCCCTCCAGCGTCCTCGCGCACGCGCGCCGCCAGCACCGCTGGGTTCGCGGCGACTGGCAGATCCTGCGGTGGCTGTTTCCATTCGTGCCATCGCGGACCGGCGCCACACGCAACCGTCTGCCGCTCGTCGCTCGATGGAAGATCCTCGACAACCTGCGACGCAGCCTGCTGCCACCTGCGACGGTGCTCCTCCTCGTACTCGGCTGGGCGATGCTGCCGGGCGCTCCTCTTGCGTGGACGGCCGTCGCTCTGGCGGGGCTCATGATTCCGTGCCTTTCCCGCTTCGTCGGACTGGTGCGCGGTCCCCGGCCCGGACAGTCACCTGACGTTTTCCTGCGCACGATGGTCGAGGATCTTCCATCGAGCGACGAGCGGCAGACGGTTGCGTGTGGCGCCGGTCCGCGATGG
>Ga0137375_10007294_pt1 | contig 13146 bp, 16 predicted proteins | sample SagtaG_24_FD_104936 | JGI IMG/M metagenome (GOLD analysis project Ga0137375, IMG submission 104936) | Vadose zone soil microbial communities from Sagehorn Ranch, Mendocino, California, USA - Sage1_R_113_16 metaG | ecosystem: Environmental > Terrestrial > Soil > Vadose zone | place: USA... | reverse complement strand
TGCAGACCCGCGAGCAACATATCCGTCGCGATAAGGCAACGAGCAACATTTGCACGGCGGCGGTTCTTCCCGCTGTGATCGCCTCGATGTACGCTGTCTATCATGGCCCCCGTGGGTTGCGCGCAATCGCCGAGAGAGTTCATCGCCTAACGAGTCAAGTGGCAGATGGTTTGCATGCTCTTGGTTGCACCATCACGCACGAAAATTTCTTCGATACGATCTCTGTGGAGGTGGAATCGGGCAGCACACTTATCGAGCGCGCGCAAAAGCTGGGATGTAATTTGCGCGCGTTCGGGCCACGCGCGGTCGGCATTTCAGTCGACGAAACAACGACCAGCCGCGATATCGAGCTGTTGATGTCGATTTTTCACGGCACGCACGTCCGTGATTTTGCCGATCGGAACATAGACTTGCAGCCTGTGCGCCCAGCGGGTTTGAAACCTGCTGGCCCAGCAGCCGCGAAAGCTTTTGGGGCTGGGGGCACAGACGAAACGTCTATGTTCCGTCGCACTTCGCATTTCCTCAGCCATCCTGTCTTCAACACACACCACACCGAGACAGAAATGTTGCGGTACATTAAAAAACTCGAATCGCGCGATCTTTCGCTAACCACGTCGATGATCCCACTCGGTTCGTGCACGATGAAATCAACCGCCACAGCGGCAATGTTTCCGATTTCGTGGCCGGAAATTTCCAGGCTGCATCCGTTCGCTCCCGCCGAACAGTCGGTGGGATACATCGAGATGTGCAAGCAGCTCGAAGAGTGGCTTGCTGAAATCACCGGTTTCGCCGCCGTATCACTGCAGCCTAATGCCGGGTCGCAGGGCCAATTCGCTGGCTTGCTGGCGATTCGCGAGTATCACGTTTCGCGCGGTGAAGCACATCGGAATATTTGCCTCATACCAAACTCCGCCCACGGCACAAACCCGGCCAGCGCGGTGATGGCCGGCTTCAAGGTTGTCTCGGTTGCCTGTTCGAAAGATGGAAATATCGATCTTGCTGACCTGCGTGCCAAAGCGGATGAACACGCGCGCGATCTTGCCGCGCTAATGGTGACGTATCCCTCCACGCACGGCGTCTTTGAAGCTACCATCCGCGAAATTTGCGAGATCGTGCACGGGCACGGTGGCCAGGTTTACCTGGACGGCGCGAACATGAACGCGCAGGTCGGCCTTTGTCGCCCTGGCGATTACGGCGCGGATGTCTGCCATCTGAATTTGCACAAGACCTTTGGTAGCCCCCACGGCGGCGGCGGCCCAGGCGTGGGACCGATTGCTGTGGCGAAGCATCTCGCTCCGTTTCTGCCGACGGCTCCCTCCATCAACTATCAACGATCAACTATTACCTCAGTCTCGAAAACTTTCGGGGGTCCGGTTTCCGCCGCGCCTTACGGCAATGGCAGCATTCTGACGATCACCTGGATGTACATCCGCATGTTGGGCGCCGAGGGATTGAAACGAGCGAGCGAAATCGCAATTCTTAATGCAAATTATATCGCCAAACGGCTTGACCCGTATTTTCCGGTGCTTTTCAGAGGCAAACACGGCCTGGTCGCGCACGAGTGCATTATCGATCTGCGTCAGTGGAAACGCGCAGGCATCGAAGTCGAAGATGTGGCAAAGCGTTTAATGGACTACGGCTTTCACGCCCCGACCGTTTCGTTCCCCGTGGCAGGCACAATGCTGATCGAGCCGACCGAGAGCGAGCCGCAGCACGAACTCGATCGCTTCTGTGAAGCGATGATCTCCATCCATGCGGAGATGGAAGCAATCGCCAGCGGAAAACAGGGCAGACAAAATAACTTGCTCAAGAACGCTCCGCACACTGCGCGGCAAATTGCATCCGATAAGTGGGACCGCCCTTACTCGCGCGAGCAAGCGGTTTTCCCCGCGCCCTGGACACGCGAACATAAATTCTGGCCAGCCGTCGCGCGCATCGACAATCTATACGGCGATAAAAACCCCTTCTGCGCATGCCCGTCCATGAAAGATTTCGCGGGAATGACTGACGAGATTTGCGACAACATCGCGCACGACGATTTAAGCCTCGCTCCGGTTTTTAGTTAAAACGTGAAGCTTGCTTTCGCTTTCGCGATCCTGCTGGCCACAGGCCTGTGTGTTTCCGCCAGCCCCACGACGTTCAAAAATAGCGGACTCAAGACAGAGACGGTGATCACGCTGGACGTGGAAGGGAAGCGCGTGACCGGGACTTTCGAGAGCTCGGAATATGGTGAGAACGGCGTGAGGGAAAAGTTCAAGGGCGAGGTCGTCCCTACTCCCAAAGGTGCCTTACAGCGCATCGCCTCGAGCGAAAGGCTTGCGCTGGAGTCTGAGGATCGTGAATCATCGCGCACATCTCTTTATTCCCATGTGGGAGCGGAGCTACACCAAGAAGACGCCAAGTGGATTGTTAGCGATGTCGAGTTTACGCCTAAGGATTGAGAGACTCTTGGGTTAATTCACGTCTGTATCGTGTCTAAACTCCGATAGGTTTGACTCACTCGCTCCCGCTTGTTTCGGCCTCTCGGCTTAACCCATCTATGTCGCTTGCACCCCTGCGGCTCCATTCGCCCGCCACGCCGGGTAAACTGGGCGGGCCATTTGACATTTCACGCGGCGTACGGTCTTCAGCTCTGCTGGTCAGAGGAGTGCGCGCGGCTCGAGAACTGCTGCGCGCGATGAGGACGCGGCCTGTCCTTGGTCGCGAACACCGCTCCCAATGGCGGTGTCTTCTTTCGAAAAGAGAATCGAAAAGACGTGCAGACTGCGCGCCCGAAATGCGCCCGCGCAACTGAGCAGATAAAATCGCCACATTCGCCGGAAACGTTCGCCGTAGCGATCTGCAAAGCGGGGCCAGGCGCGCCGGAAGTTTTCCTCCCAGGCGAGGAGTGTCGGGTCGTAATTCGGTCCGATGTTCTTGACGTTTTCAACGATGAAAACGCCCTCGGCAGCGCGCGTCAGGCGAGCGAGGGAAGGAAGCACGGAATTTGGGAAAATGTAGCGCGTGATCCAGGGATCGGTGTGGCGTCGCGAAGAGTGTCCGCAAATTCCCTGACAAAGAAACAATCCATCCTGGCCTAACGAACGAGCGGCCGCCCGCATATAGGTACGATAATTTTTGTGCCCGACATGCTCGACCATGCCCACGCTCACCACCCGATCGAATCGCTCGGTGACTTCGCGGTAGTCGCGCAGCTGAATTTCCACTTCCAATCCGCGACACCAACGTTGGGCGTAACGGAATTGTTCTCGTGAAATTGTTATCCCGACTACCTGGCAACCGTAGTGGCGGGCGGCGTAACGGGCCAAGCCACCCCAGCCGCAGCCGATGTCCAGCAAGCGGAGGCCGGGTCGCAGACCCAGCCTCTTGCAAATCCAATCCAGCTTCCGAAGTTGCGCCGAGGCCAAATCGTCGCCTTCGGCGAAGAGCGCACAGGAATATTGCATATTCGGATCGAGCATTGCTTCGAAGAAATCGTTGCTTAGATCGTAATGCACCCGGCCGACTTTTCGGGAGTGCCGGCGAGTTTGCTGGTTGGCGAGAAGCGCGGTGAGTAATGCCCAGACATTGGGAAGTCGAAATGCGAAACGCTTTTCGAGCCCGGCACGAATGGCGCGGCAACACATCTCATCCAGCGCATCGCAGTCCCACCAGCCCTCCATATAGGATTCGCCGAAACCGAGTGTCCCGGAAGCCAGCACTCGGCTAAAGAAGCGCCGGTCATGCACCTGTATGTCCCAGGGGCGATCGCCGTTGATGCGAATGTCCGCGAACGCGAGAAGATTGGTCATCACATCTTGGGCTCTGGACATATGAGTTGGCCGATCGCGGGAGCGTTTCGTTCCCCTCTAAAGAATCGCGCTCGCTGCGGCGATTAGTTTGCTCGAGAGAAAAAGGGGGTCGCGTCTTAGAAAGCGATACTACCCGACAAGCTTACAACGTTTGGCTACGCCTGCGCAGGAACAATTGATGGCAGATGCCAAGGTCCGCCTGGCTGCCTGCAATCGCGCTATGTTGAGGTCGAGCTCTTTAAGTTTTCTTTCCGCCATAACGGGCCAGCCCCGCGATGCTTTCCCTTTTCTTTTCAGTGCGGACACGAATTCCCGGATCTCGCCAACTTTAAAGCCGGCTTTTTGTGCCGCGCGTACGATCTGCAATTGGCTCACGGCCTCGCGTGGATAGTCGCGGCAGCCTGAGACTCGCGGCGGCGGGTCTAACAATCCAGCCGCCTCACATAATATCGAATAGCGGAAGCTCGCAGGCCGCACAGCTGAGCAAGTTGGCCAATACGCATTTCTTGTTGACTTAAAGTTTACTTTAAAGTCGAGGCTGCCTCAACTCGACAAGCATATGGTCACAAAGAAAACTGCATTAAACATCACGCAAAAGCGCCTGTGGTTCGATACTGCATTCGCTTTGGGAACATGCGCAGCGGTCTGTGCGGCACCAATTTTGTTGTGGATGGTCGGCGCAGGCGTGGTGGCCAGCTCATTATTTTGTACGCCAAAAGAAGCGCTTACTGCTGTAGGGCTAAGCGGTCTGGCAGTTGCCGGTCTGTTCGCAGTTCGACGGCGAATTACATCGTCGGAGTGTAATTGCGGAGACAAAGCAATTACATCAGTCCACGCAGACACACCGATAGCCTGTGACTTAACTGTCTTTAGCAACAGCGAACGCATCAAACACCTGGTTCTCGCGAAGTCGCTTTTGGGTAAAGCCAGACAAGTAATCGAGCACAAAGACGGCTTTACCTTCGTTTTCGAGCAGTCTCCGCGGCTGGAGATGAAAATTGCGGATTGGGTGAGCAACGAAAAGAGATGTTGTCCCTTTTTCTCCTTCGAACTCTCGAGAACAAATACGCCACCGTTGTTAAGCTTGACTATCTCCGGGCCGAATGGAGCTAAGGAGATTTTAAGAACCGTTGTTGACCTGCATGGCTTTCTTGGATCGCGACTCAGTTAGAAAGCAGTCACGAGGATAGCTAAACTGGGAGAACTACCATGCGCATGCGCGTGAAGCCGGCTGAGTTCCAAAGACTCAGCCTACGCTGCCATGCGCTTCTCAGCGATGTGCCTCTACACGACGTCTGGGCGATTTCGCTCAACGGTGGGGGGGCCGGTCGCACGATCCAGGACGCGCGTGCGATCTTATTCAGTGACCCATGTCGACCTACCAACAACTTTGCGGTTCGAGGACTATTCGCGCTGCGATGGGCCCTGGGTCGAGCGTTCGGATGGGATGACGAGCGCCATGATCCGCCCGATGCGTCGTACGTTCATCGCCTTGCTGAAGACGACCGCTCAAAGTCTAAGGTTTCTCCGGGCACTCGCGAGGGCCCGTTTCGAGTGCTCTACGTCTTCGGTGACGAAGCCCTCAGCGAGCTGCGCAACGCGACCGTGCATGGCTTCTTGGCCCTAGCTCTCACGCCGAGCCCAGAAGGCTACACGCTCTACCTGGCAATCTATGTGAAGCCCGTGAGTCGTCTCACCGCGCTCTACATGGCCCTCATCGATCCGTTTCGCCGTCTCGTTGTCTATCCGGCTCTCGGTAAACACGCCCAACAACGTTGGTCGCACATGTATGCAACGCAGTGAAGCATCCGATGGGATTCTCTTTCGCGTTCTCGGCGAATAAAAAATTGAACCTGGAATTCAATAGTCGAAAAAACCCGCGCAATGGATCGATGAGTCCCGAAATTCCTATTATGCAACGCGTTGTTCATTTCGAGATTTACGCGGAGGATCCGGAAGCGGTGCAACCGTTTTACCAGGACGTTTTCGGATGGAAGTTCAAGAAATTCGAGGGTGGTCCAGTTGAATACTGGCTAGTGACGACGGGCGACGACAAGGATGCCGGCATCAATGGCGGGCTCCTACGTCCGCGAGAAGGTCAAAATCCCGGCACGATCAACACCATTGCCATCCCGTCGCTGGATGAGACGATCAAGAAAATAGAGAAACTTGGCGGAAGCGTCTGCGTGCCGAAGATGGCGATTCCGAAAATGGGTTGGCTGGCCTACGCCCAAGATCCAGCGGGGAATGTTTTCGGTCTGATGGAACCGGACACCAGCGCCAAATAGCGAGGCCAATATGTTGGGAAAAAGCAAAGCATTTAGCGGTTTCGCTGTGCCTGACATTGAGAAGGCGAAGAAGTTCTATGGCGAAACGCTTGGATTAAAGGTGTCGGAGGATCACGGCCTGCTGACGTTGCATCTCGCCGGCAGCAATAATGTTCTCATTTATCCCAAGCCAAATCATGTTCCGGCGACATTCACCGTTCTCAATTTTCCGGTGGACGATGTCGACCTTGCAGTGGACGAATTGAAGAAGCGCGGCGTGCGTTTTGAACTTTACGATCTTCCCGACCTCAAGACGGACGAGAAGGGGATCATGCGCGGAAAAGGTCCCACCATTGCCTGGTTCAAAGATCCGGCGAGGAATATTCTGTCCGTGCTCGAAGCGAGCTAATCTGCGACGCTTCGGTCATTGAGAAAACACTGCCGACGGTTCAGGACACGATGACGTGGCGTCAATTATCCGACGATGTGGCGGTCATGTCTTTTCCCTGGCGCACGCTTGGAATCGATTTCAGGCGCAACGTAACACTCCTGCGACTAAGCGATGGGCGAGTCGTAATTCACTCAACTGCTCCATTCACCGACGAAGATATTGCTGCGATTTGCCGCTTCGGTGAACCGGCCTGGCTGGTTGAGGCGACGCTAATGCACGATACGTTCGCGAAGGAGGGGCGCGCAGCTTTTCGCGATCTGCCGTATCTCGCACCGGATGGCTTCACGAAGGTCAGCGGAATCTCGACCGAATCGTTGCATCCGCCACCGTCGGATTGGAACGGAGAAATTGATGTGTTCAGGATTGATGGAATGCGGATGAACGAGCACGCGTTTTTTCATCGCCGCTCGCGCACGCTGGTGGTGGCAGATTTATTCTTTTCCCTGCCGGCCGAGACGCGAGGCTGGCCTGGATTTTTCGCGCGACATTTTATGCGTTTGCCGCACTTGTTTGGGATTAGCGCTTTCTTTCGTTTGATGATCAACGACCGGCCGGCGTTTGAACGTTCCGTGAACGCGCTGATGCAATCTGATTTCGAGAAACTAATAGTGGCTCACTGGAAGCCGCTCGAAACGCATGCGAAGCCTGAGGTCGAGCGAGCTTTACGCGACTTCGGCTTCTCAATTAGCAACTGACACAGATTAGCATGCGAAAAGAATCCACAAATACGTTCCGATCCATATTCGCAGGCGACGCAGAAAAAAATTGGCGGCATCAAAGTGGGCAAAGAAGGACGTGACATTAGCGAAATTTCGTCATTAACTGTAAGTCGTTCGCCGCAGTGCGAACACTCAGAATGATGAAGCCGAAGAATTTAAGGAAAAAGATCCGGCGACTTGAAAAGCGTCTCCAAGAAGGCCCAAAAAAACTGGCCAAGCTAAAACGAAAGCTGGAAGCGGCGGAGGCAGCAAAGGCGGGGAAAGCCGGAAAGAAATCGGCTGGCCGCCCTGGCACGAAGCAGCTCGCCACGGTCAAGAAAACGAAGAAAAAACTGAATCTTTCACTGGAACGTCGCGCACAACTCTCGGCCGCGATGAAAGCCAGGTGGGCTGCCAAAAGAGCCGCTGAGGCGAATGCGAAAGCCGCCTCGAGCGATAATCAACATTCTGCGTCGGGACCAACCCCGCAGGCGCCAAAAAGCAGACCCGACGGCGCCTGAACGGTTTGCTTCGCCGAGCAAGCGCGACGCCGCAGTCGCCGTCAGCCTCGGCGCCTAATTCGACGCAGGATCGTCCGGATCGTATTCGTACAGCCGTGAGGGATCGCCAAAGACTGCACCGAGCGCGCGTTCGGGCCAGATCTCAAGATAGCTCAACAGCAGCGCCATCAGCGGCACCAGAATAAAGGCGAGCCCGTGGGCGGCCATCATGAACATCGCGATCGCGCGCAGGATCAGCAGATAGATATCCCAGCGCGCCCGCTGCTTCAGCTCCTTGTCCGACATCGTGTCGTAGCCCATGCGGAACGCTTTCCAGAAATGACTCGCTGCGAGCGAGCCGAAAGTGAACCAGAGCGCCGGAGACTGCGCGAGCTGGCGGCGCAATTCGTTGCCGAGCAAAAGATCATGGAGGGGAATCAGCACGATCCAGTACGGCAGACCGACAATGCCGACGAGCAAGAGCCACACAAACACGCCACGTACAACGTTGCCGACCAATGTCGCGTGGTCCTTCTTGGATTGCGTCTCGCGCAGCGCGCGCGGAATCAACGCGGCGACGATCGCGGCCAGCGCGGTTAACCCGTCGAACCAATAATTGAAAACGCTGACCGCAGCGGACCAGCCGAAAGCATAGATGCCGACCACAGGAATCATGTTGCGCGCGACCACAAGCCATGCGCCGGGCCGCGACGCGAACTCGCGCAGGTGCTGCGAGAGCGGCGGCGGCCGAATCTGTCGCAGCGCGCTCGAGCCGATCTTTTCCTGAGGCTTCGCCACCTCGGCAGATAAATCAGAATCTCTATTCTCTCTTCTGCGCAAAGTACGCCTTATGCAGCGGCACCAGAATGGCCATCGAGAAATAAATCCAGCCGCTCCACTCAATGTGCTCTCTCGCGAGAGACAGCGCCAAGACGAGCGAGACAATTCCCACACCGACCGGAATGCTCCACCCTGTTATCTCATGAAACGTGATTGCTCGTTCCCTTGCATCCAATCGCAACGGGTCCCGCAATTGCCAGGCGCGCAAGTTTAAAAGTACCATTTCCAACGCTATGGCACTGAACCCCACCGCGAAGATCGCAAAAAGAGCGCGTATTTCCGATTCGGAATGCGGACCGAGTGTATGGCCCACTCGACCGCCGCTAAGCAGAAACCACATAGAACTAAAAATCGCCTTCAGCGGATAGATATAGATCAAAATGGTGACAATCATCGCCCAGCTAATGAAGATTGAAACGCCATCCTCCAAGCCGTAACGCCGGCTCCATAACCAATGGCCGCGCCAAAAGATCCCGAGCACGACGATACTTGCGACGAACGCGGGCACGTTCTTGAATGCAGCCAGAAGCGTTTTGACATCGTCGGGGATTTGCTGCGCGGCGATTACCAGCATCGTGATTGCGAAGGCAAAGGCGGCGTCAATAAAAGTTTCCAGCCGCGTCATCTCGATCCCGCGCAACCGAAATCCGCCAAGCCGCGGCAAGGCGTCCAAGTCTGGTGGCAAACCGGACGCGATTTCCTGTGCGCGCTTGTTCATCCGGCTGGCGATATTACCGCAATGGCGGGCTGAGTCTGTAGAGTAATTTTGCGCTGTAGGGCAGGCGCATCGCCTGCCAACGTACGGCAAGCGATGCGCTTGCCCTACAATTCCCAGGGAGCAATGCGTTCAATTCTCGACAAGGTGATTCAGTCGGTCAGAATTGGAAGGGTAATGAATCGCAATCGAATCAAACGAACCACGCGTTGGTTCTTTTGCGCCTTTCTATTCGGGTTCCCAGTCTTCGTCTCTTCAGCCGCGACCCTGGATGATCTGAAGAAATTGGAGATCATTTGCTTTGTTCCTTCGCATTTGCCGCAAGGATTCCGATTGAAGGCTGTCGAGATCACATACGACGAGGTCGGTCCAGACGAAAACAAGGAGCCTCGTTTTCCGCTTTACTCGCTAGAATATGGAAATGGGTGGAGTGCGACATTCTCGATCGAGTCAGCACGCGAAGGCATCGGCGATCGAAACATCATGGAGGACGAGGAGAACGCGGAGGAAACAGAAATCAAAACGCCGCTCGGTCCCATGTATCTGATCTACCGGCCAAAAGGAAAAGAGGGCCGCAAGGATGAGATCAAGGCGAATTGGGTAGAGGACAGTAACATGAAGGCGGAAAAGGCGAAGGATCCGCAAGGACATCCAAGTCTCGGACGCTTTCATGGATTTTCCGCGAGCGGAATTACGCTCGCAGAATTCACGAAAATTGTTCAATCACTTCACCCGATCGGCCACGAGAAGGCTGCCACGTCTGCCACGGCCGCGGCAGCGCAAAGCTCCGCGCTCAAAATTCACCCCAAAGTTTTTAATATGATCGATTGCTGGATCTCGGATTCGGAGAGTCCGGTAGTGACAGAAATCAATCTGGATGCGGTCGAGAAGAATGGGAACCAGTTCAACACCGACGATGTGAAAGCGGATGGAGAGTGGACGAGATGTCCCACGTCCGAAAGTAAGGAAGGATTCATGCGATACCGCGTGCTCGAGTCGAAAGGCAATCATTACAAAATCGAATGTCAGGAAAACGGAGGCGGCACGCTGACGACAGCGTCATTATCGAGTTCGAGATTGAAAAACGGAATATTCGCCGCGACGGCAAGCCGGTAACGATCCGCATCCTTCGGTATTATCTTATAACCAGAAATAAACAGGCGGCTTAACCCCACAATTCTTTCGAAGGCATTCCGATCCTGCCATTCGCGTACAGCAGTCCGTAATTTCGATCGCCGGCGAGGAGGACGGGACCATCAAGATCGACATAGTCGGCGCTGCCAGCCAACAGGCGAGCGGGAGCGATGCCTAGCGAAGAGCAGACCATGCAACCGATCAGTAGTTGGAAGCCGCTGTTGCGAGCGCTCTGACACAGTCGAAGCGCTTCAGTTAGTCCGCCCGTTTTATCGAGCTTCACGTTGAGCACCTCGTAGCGATTCATTAGTCGGGGAAGATCGCTAGTTGTGTGGCAACTTTCATCTGCGCAGACCGGAATCGGATGATCGAGAGTTTCGAGCACTTCATCAGAATCCGCGGGAAACGGTTGTTCAATCAGCTGAACGGCCAATTCTTTCAGTGCCGGAACAATTTGCCGATAATGCTCAGGCGACCACGATTCGTTGGCGTCGATCAGGAGACGCGCTGTCGGTGCCGCTTCGCGGACAGCTTCCACGCGCGCAAGATCCGAAGAATCACCGCCAAGTTTGAGTTTCAGAATCGGCGAGGTCGCGCTGGCTTTTGCGGCCGCCGCCATTCTATCCGTAGTATCGAGACTGATTGTGAACGATGTCTCGACTTGATCGACAGCAGGGATGTTCGCCAGTTCCCAAACATGTTTGTCGGAAGTCTTCGCTTCCAAGTCCCACAACGCGCAGTCGAGCGCGTTGCGTGCAGCGCCTGCCGGCAACAACTGTTGCAGTTTATGTCGATCCAAATCGCGCACGCTTTTGACCGACTCGATCTGCGCCAAAACCGAATCGGTGGTCTGATTGTAACGCGCGACAGGAACTCCCTCGCCGCGCCCAGTATGTTCGCCATCGCTTACGGTTACGACAACAACTTGCGCTTCAGTTCGGCTACCGCGCGAAATCCGAAACGGTTCTCTCAGTGGCCAGACTTCTTCCCGTGCCTCGACGGTAAGCATGACAGAATTAACAGAATGGACAAAATGGTTTCAGAACAAAACTCGTGCTCCGATTCTGATAATTCGGTTCATTCTGTCTTCTGAATCCTCGGCTAGAGCTCCGTCGGATTTGAATTGATTGACGGCGCTACTTGATTTTCGCCGGATTGTAACGATGCCAGCTATCGTCAGTCGGTTGCCACCGTTCGATTTTATCAGATCGCCGATAAACGCGGTAACGGGCGACCACCGGACTTGTTTCGGGATCTCCGCCACACTTGGCGTCGTGTTTCTCGCGACGCGCAAACTGAAAGTACGCATTGGTCGTTTCTTCCGTGTCGTAGGTGAAGCAATCCAATGAGATTCGTTTCGCATAAACACGGTCGTGCTTAAGGGTGCGAACGAGCAACGCCAGGGCAGCATCTTCATCCATCGGATGGGATCGCGGACCGGCCTGAGCACCAACTGGTGAAACCAAAACCATGACGATTACGGCGGCCGTAATGAGGCGGGAAATGTGGTTCACAGGATCTAACAAAACAGTCTTATTCATTGCCAATTCCTTATTCTGTCATCATTTAGATTCATTCGCGCCTCTCCCGAGTCGCTCTCCGCTACCCTCGCGGCTGTGCCGTGCATCTCGTCGTTCCCAACTCCTCGATTGTCATCTCGCGAAGCAATCTACAAGATCGACCTCATGAAAACCACGAAAAATATCGGGATGCTTTTGCTCGCAGTGTACTTGATCATCGATGGCCTTTTAGGATTCGGGTTGAATCTGGGCCCAGCCATCTTCCTACTCTATCTTGTAGCCCTTGCCGCCGGCATCTTTATTTTCATTGGCAAATGAGAAAAGAGTGTCGAGTCACAAGCGGCGAGGGGGTTTAGCTCCGAAGCGCTTTGGTAAAACGGACAAGATCATCGGCGACTTGTTCGATTCGCTGCGCGATTTTCTTATCCGTAATGTGCTCGCCGTCGAAAGCGTCACCCGTGGCAAAGGCGAAGCGCGGAATAATGACGCAGCGAAAATCGAGCATTAGACTGTTGGCATACGCCATGACTGACATGTAACTCGCGTGGCCTCCGGCAGCGCAAAGGAAGCCGACGATCTTGTTTTCCCATGCGCTTCCTGTGAGCTCAATCATGTTCTTGGTCGCAGCAGCAACATCATAATTGTAAACCGGCGCAGCAATGAGAACGCCGTCAGCCCGATCGATCGCTGCGCTCAATGTTTTCGGACTTGGCATGCCGTAACATTTGTCTGCGTCGCAGAGTGGCAGGTCTATTTCGCGGAGGTCGATCCAATCGCAATCGACGTTCTTTTTTTGCAGATGCCCGAAAGCCACCCGTCCCATGCGGCGGCTATTGCTGTCGGGATTGCCGCTGGTGCTAATAACAAGGTGCTTGGCCATGATTCAATGAAGTGCGCTTGGCGAGTGATGAGATCGCCAAAATAAGAACCGCATCCGAGGGGATGCAAACGATCAATGCGCTGTCGCTTGGCTAGGGCTAGATAAGCAAATGTCAGTCCGATTCGAACTTTGGTTTCTTGCCGGAAACTTTCTTGTACGTGCCTGCGGCCGTCACGTTGTGGCCGAATCCGCAGATCCCGGTTTGCATAACCACAAGTTTGCCGCCAGTGAATTTTAGTGTGATGCGGCATTCCTCTTCGGCACCTTCGGGTTTGAAGATGGCAGTATCGCCTTCAATCGTGGCGATGCCGCTGCCTTCGCCTGTATTGGCGGTTGGGCCCTGCGCCGTT
>Ga0137375_10007291_pt1 | contig 13148 bp, 9 predicted proteins | sample SagtaG_24_FD_104936 | JGI IMG/M metagenome (GOLD analysis project Ga0137375, IMG submission 104936) | Vadose zone soil microbial communities from Sagehorn Ranch, Mendocino, California, USA - Sage1_R_113_16 metaG | ecosystem: Environmental > Terrestrial > Soil > Vadose zone | place: USA... | reverse complement strand
GATGGCGCCAACGACGGCCGCCCATGAACAAAGGGTAAGCGAACCGCACCGCCACCGCACCGCCTGACCGCTCGGACCCTCCTTCCATTTGACGGTATTGGGCGTGAGCCCGCCGGTGAAGCCATCACCGGCGGGCTCACGCCGCGCCGCTCGCCAACCTAACGCTCCCGGCTCGCCATCTTGTTCGTGGCTCTCAGCGCACGATGCGGCACTTCGGCAGCGCCTTCTGGAATGCTGCCACACCCGCGTCCGTCACTCGTGCCCCGATCAAGGTCAACTCCTGCAACTGGGTCAGTTTCGCCAACTCCTGCAGCCCCGCGTCCGTCACGGCGGTGTGGCCCAGGTAGAGTTTCTGCAGCCCCTTGTGGCCCGCCAACTCCTTCAAGCCTGCGCTCGTCACGCGCGTATGACCTAACGAGAGCGCCTGGAGCTGACTCAGCCCCGCCAGGCTTTTCAGCCCGGCGTCGGTCACGCCCGTCAAGGTCACATTCACTTCTTGCAGTCGCCCAAAGTTCCCCACGTCCTTCAGGCCCGCGTCGGTCAGGCGCGTGCTCGCCAGGTTGAGCTTGCGCAGTTGCGGTAGCGCCGCCAGCGCCTTGACGCCAGCGTCGGTGATCTCGTTGCGGCTGATGTCCAGTTCTTGCAGCGTCACCAGTCCGGCAATGTCCTTTACATCTGAGTCCGTCAGGCCGGTGAAGGCCAACCCCAAAGCATCGAGCTGTTTCAAGGGTGCCAGCTCCTTCACCACCGTCACGCGGGCGCCCTCCAGATTAAGAGATTTGAGCTGCGTCAAGGTGTTCAGATCGCGGAGGCCCGCAGGCGTAACCCGTGTGTACGCGAGCGAGAGGGAACGCAACTGCTTGAGGGCCGCGAGCGCTTTCAGGCTGGCGTCGCTGGCCGGCGTGCCGGTCAGGTCCAGTGTCTGCAGCGCCGTCAAGGCGGCCAGATCCTTCAGGCCCTCTTCAGTCACATCGGCGAAGGCAAGGTCGAGTGTCTGCATCTGTTTCAGAGCGACCAACTCCCGCAATGGGACGAGCCGCAACTCCCGGGTGCTGAGGTTGACGCCAATGACGGGATTGCCCTTCTGCTTGGCGTCGCGCGCGACGGTCCCCTTGACCTTCTCGATGGCTTGCAGAACCTTCGCCTCGGCGTCGCCGCCCCAGACGGGGGACAGCAAACTCAGCGCCACCAGCGCGGCCACGATCGTGCGGGGTGTCGTCGCTCTCATCGTCCGAGTCTCCGTCGCGGATCGCAGCACCGTTGTTGGCGTTCTTCCGCCTCCTTGCTTCTTAACGGCCCGCGCCGCGGCCGACAAGACGGGGTCACCTCGCGCTCGAAGGCCTTTCCGCTTGACAAGCCCCCGGACCGGTCCGAAGATAAGCCAATTTGTCTGGGCGTTCGAGGCGCGTCCCGAGCCGCCGGACCGGAAGGTACTCTCACCTCAGCCGTGCCGCCGACCGCAAAGCCAGGGAGACACGGCCATGATCCTGTTGGAGCGGGTCAGCAAGTCCTACGACGGCGGCTTGCACTTCTCGGCGCTGGACGTCAGCCTCCGCGTGCCAAAAGGTCAAACACTTGTCCTGCTGGGCGGCTCGGGTTCGGGCAAGACCACAACCCTCAAAATGATCAACCGCCTGATCGAGCCAACCTCCGGCCGCATTGAAGTCGCTGGCCGGGACGTCCGCACCGTGGATCCGGTGCAACTTCGGCGCGGGATTGGCTATGTCATCCAGGGGAGCGGCCTGTTCCCGCACATGACCGTCGCGGGCAACATCGGCGTGGTGCCGCGGCTGCTCGGCTGGTCCGCCGAGCGCATCGCCCGGCGGGTCGATGAACTGCTCCAGCTGGTCCATCTGCCGCCGGACGAGTACCGTGGCCGCCTGCCGCGCGAGCTGTCGGGCGGGCAACAGCAGCGGGTCGGCTTCGCCCGCGCCCTGGCGTCCAATCCCCAGGTCATGTTGCTCGACGAGCCTTTCGGCGCCCTTGACCCGGTGACCCGCGACGAACTGCGTACCGAGTTCCTCGAGATCCGCCGCCGATTGGGCCTGACGGCGGTCATGGTCACGCACGACATGACCGAAGCGCTCTTGACGGCCGACCTGATCGCCGTCATGAACGAGGGGCGGCTGTTGCAAGTGGGGACGCCGCACGAGCTGCTGACTCATCCCGCCGACGCCTACGTTGCCACCCTGATGAGCAGTCCACGCCGTCAGGCCGACCAGCTGGAAGCGTTGGTTGCGGGTCGCTCCGCCGGAGGTTCTCCATGAACGAACAGCTGGCCGAACTTTTTGCGGAATTGCCCACCAACCTCGGCGGGCATCTGCTGCTCGCCCTGGCGGCTCTCGGCGTCGGACTCCTTTTCAGCGTGCCGCTGGGCATTGCTGTGAGTCGCCGGCCGAAACTGGGGGAGTGGGCGCTGGGCGTGGCGGGCGTGGTGCAGACCATCCCCAGCCTGGCGCTGCTGGCGCTGATGGTGCCGCTGCTGGGTGGGGCGATCGGCTTTGCCCCCGCGTTCATCGCCATGACCCTCTACAGCATCCTGCCGATCCTGGCCAACACAATCATCGGTATCCGCGGCGTCGATCCGACCCTGGTCGAGGCCGCCCGCGGCCTGGGCATGAGCGAGATGCAACTGCTCCTGCGGGTCCAGCTGCCGCTGGCGGCGCCGGTGCTCATCGGCGGCATCCGCACGGCGACGGTGCTCGTCGTCGGCACCGCAACGCTGGCCACGCCCGTCGGCGAAACGACCTTGGGCAACTACATCTTCCAGGGCCTGAACACACGCGATCACCTGACCACGGTGTTCGGCTGTGTGTTCGCGGCCCTGCTCGCGGTGGTCCTCGATCAACTCATCCGACTGTTGGAGCAAGCGGCGCGCAAGCGGAGCGCGACGCTGGCATGGGTCGGGGGCGTTGGTCTGCTCTTGGTGGTACTTGGCGGCCTGGCGGCGCCGCTGGCGCGCCTGGTCAACCCGCCGCCCAACCTCGCCGTGGTCGGCAGCGCCGACTACACCGAGCAGCACGTTCTGTCCGAAGTGCTGAAAGGCCGGCTGGAACACGCCGGCTTCTCGGTGGACCAGCGCCGCGGCATGGGCGAGTCCATCGAGTGGATGGCCCTGTGCGGCAGCAAGATCGATGCGTACGTCGATTACTCGGGCAACATCTGGGCGACGGTCATGAAGCGAAAGGATCCGCCCGCCGATCCGGGCCGGGCGCTGCAAGAGATTCGCAATTACCTGCGGGAGAAGCACGGTGTCGTCTGCCTGGGCGGGCTGGGCTTCGAGAACGCCTACGCGCTGGCGATGCCGCGCCGGCGGGCGCAGGAATTGAAGATCGCCACGATTGAGGATCTGCGAACGTACTCCGCGCAGTGGACGATCGGCGGCGATATGCAGTTCTTCGGCCGCCGCGAATGGATCAAGTTGCGCGATAGTTATGGGCTGCGGTTCCAGCGCGAGCGCATCAAACCAATGGACCCGACCTTGATGTATCCAGCCGTCGTGGCCGGGCGGGTAGACGTGATCTGCGTCTACACCAGCGACGGCCGCATCAAGGCTGACGACCTGCTCGTGCTGCGCGACACGCGAGGGGCCTTTCCGCCCTACGACGCGATCCTGTTGGTCTCTCCGAGAGCAGCCGAGCGGCCCGGATTTCTCGATGCGCTGCAGCCGCTCGTCGGTGCCATCGACGTCGAGACGATGCGCGCGGCCAACGGCGGGGTGGATGTCCAGCGGCGGCGCCCGCGGCAAGTCGGTCGCGAGTTGTCGGCAAGGCTGGAGTCCAGGACTGTGAACTGAAGATTTCTGCTGCCGAGAAGCCACGAACACAAAGGCGAGCCGGTCGCTCACCGACCGGCTCGCCACAATCGAGAGCCGCACCTCACCAAAGTCCGCCGTCTTGCACGGCGTGCCGCGAAGTATTACAGTGAGAATGATCTTGTGGCCGAAAGGCGAGGAGAAGAGGCGACTTTCATCGACCACAGCAGGGCGAGAGCACCAACCATGTCTGAGCAGCCCGCCCCATCCCCCGATCCGTGTCCGGCCCCCGACCCGGTCCCGCCCCCTGAGGCGACCGCCGTGCCCGGCGCAACCCTGTCCGACATCGGCCCACTGCCCCAGGTGAGCGCGCCGCCTGAGCCGATTCCTCCGCCGCCTGTCGTCCCGCCACCCGAGACGACCGCGCTGCCCGAAGCGCCGCCTGTCGCTCCGCCACCGGCCGGCGCGCAAATCTGCGTCGTGATCGGCCGCACCCGGCACAAGATGATGCAGATCGAAATCCAGGAGGCCGCCAAGCGCGGCGCGACCTTGATCGAGTTGCGCCTGGACTTCCTCGCCAAGGCTCCCGACTTCAAACGACTGCTCGCCGAGAAGCCCTGTCCCATGATCGCAACGGTGCGCCGTCCCGAGGACGGCGGCCGCTGGGCCGGCAGCGAGTCGGAACGGCTCATGCTGCTGCGCCAGGCCATCGTCGCCGGCTTCGACTGGGTCGATCTGGAAACCGACGTCATCGACTCCGTCCGCCGCTATGGCAACGTCAAGCGCATCGTCAGCTACCACAACCTGCGCGAGACGCCGCCCGAACTGGAGACCATTTTCCAGCAGATGTGTGGCCAGGATGCCGACCTGCTCAAGGTCGCTGTCACCGCGCACGATCCGGCGGACAACCTACGTGTTCTCGACCTGGTGCGGAGGGCGCCCAAACCGACCATCGCCCTGTGCCTGGGCGACCTGGGCATGCCCAGCCGTATTCTCGGAGCCCGTTACGGCGCTCCGTACACCTACGCCGCCTTCAACAAAGAACGCGGGCTTGCCCCCGGCCTTCCCTCCTTCGAGGATCTGAAAAAGGTCTATTGTTATTCGCAGGTCAATCGCGAGACCGCGGTGTACGGGGTGATCGGGGATCCGGTCGCTCACAGCCTCAGTCCGCTGATTCACAACAAGGCGCTGCGCGAACTCGGCATCAATGCGGTCTACCTGCCGTTCCGGGTGCCGCGCGGCGAACTGCCGAACTTCCTGAAGGCGTTCGAGCAGCTTGGCGTGGGCGGCTACAGCGTAACCATTCCGCACAAGGAGGCTGCGGCGACCGTGGCGGATCGCAAGGATGACGCCGTCACGCGGATCCAGGCGGCGAATACCCTGGTGTGGAACGAGAATGGCTGGAGCGCTTCCAACACCGACGCTCAGGCCGCGCTCGCATCCCTGGAGGCGAACCTGCCGCCGACGCCCGACGGCACGCCGGTCTCGCTCCACAACCGCAGCGTCCTGCTGCTGGGGGCCGGCGGGGTAGCCCGGGCGGTAGCGCACGCCCTCGCCAAGAACGTCGCCTCGCTGACGATCGCCAACCGGACGCCGGAGCGCGCCTTCAAGCTCGCCGCGGAGGTGGACTGCCGGGCGGTTGATTGGGTCGCGCGGCACAGTGTCCTGTGCGATTTGCTGATCAATTGCACCCCGGTCGGCATGCACCCCAACCTCGACGACAGCCCGATCCACCACAGTTTCCTCAAGCCGGGGATGATGGTGTTCGAGACGATCTACACGCCGGAGACAACCTTGCTTGTCAAGGAGGCGCGAACGCGCGGCTGTCACGTGCTGACGGGCGTGGACATGTTCGTGCGCCAGGCCGCCCTGCAGTTCACGCTGTTCACCGGCAAGGAGGCGCCTCTTGAACTGATGCGCACCGTCGTCAAGCGGGCGTTATCGCCAGTAGTCCTCCGGGAGGAAGAATGAGCATCTTCCTCATCGGGTATCGGGCGACCGGCAAGAGCACCGTCGCCCGGTTGCTAGCGGCGCGCCTGGGCTGGGACTGCGTGGACGCGGACGAGGCGCTGGCGACACGCTACGGTCGCACGATTCGGCAGATTTTCGCCGAAGAGGGCGAGGCGGGTTTCCGCGACAAGGAGGCTGCTGTGCTGGACGAGTTGTGCCGGCGGCCGCGGTTGGTCGTCGCTACGGGGGGCGGCGTTATCCTGCGCGAGGCGAACCGGGTGCGCTTGCGGAGTGGCCGAGTCATCTGGCTGACGGCGGATGCGCAGACGATCTGGGACCGGTTGCAGCACGATCCCACCACGAGCGAACGGCGGCCCACACTGACCGTCGGCGGGCTCGCGGAAATCGAGGAATTGTTGCGCGTGCGCGAGCCGCTGTACCGGGGCTGTGCCGACCTGGTGGTCGATGCCGTGGGGCGCTCGCCGGAGGAAGTCGTCGCCCATATCCTGCTCCAAAGGAGGAAGGAGGAAGGATGAAGGATGAATCAGCAGTTTTGGATTCATCCTTCATCCTTCCTCCTTCATCCTTTGGAGGCGGCGGGCGCTGCGATGCTGATCTGGTTCTGGCTGTTCTTCGTGTTCGTCATCGGCCTGGTCGTGGGCAGCTTCCTCAACGTCTGCGTCGCCCGGATGCCGTTCGAGAAAAGCCTGCTCTGGCCCGGGTCGCGCTGCGGCAACTGTCTGCAGCCGATCCGCTGGTACGATAACCTCCCCGTCATCAGCTATCTCGTCCTGCGCGGCCGCTGTCGCACCTGTGGCGTCTCGTTCTCACCGCGCTATTTCTTCGTCGAGCTGCTGACCGGCCTGGGCTTCTCCGGCCTGTTCTACGTCGAAATGGTCCTCAATGTCCACGACTGGCCACATCGCGGGCAGCCCTGGGCGATCGCGCAAGGTCTCTATCCCTGGCAATGGTGGGCGGGCTACGCTTACCATGCGCTGCTGTTCTCCTTCCTGATGGTGGCGTCGGCGTGCGACCTCAGCGGCCGCTGGATCCCGTTCCCGTTGACGTTGACGGGCACCTTCGTTGGCCTGATCGGGGCCGCGTGCTTTCCCTGGCCGTGGCCGCACACGCCGGAGGACATCGTCGCCCGCGTGCGCGGCTTGCCGCCAATCGAGCAGAACATGTTCAGGAATGGGCCGTGGTGGCAGATGGACTTTCAGGTGCCGCAGGGGCTTTATCCCTGGCCGATGTGGGGCCCGCTGCCCGACTGGGCGCCGATGGGCTCCTGGCAACTCGGCCTGGCGACCGGGCTGGTCGGGATGCTCGCCGGCACGTTCGTGATGCGGGCGGTCGCCTTTCTGTTCGGCACCGGTTTGGGGAAGGAAGCGCTCGGCCTGGGCGATGCCGACCTGATGATGATGGCCGGCGCCTTCCTTGGCTGGCAGGCCGTCATCATCGCCTTTTTCGTGAGCGTGTTCCCGGCCCTGGTCTTCGCTGTCGTGCAGCTGATCGTCCACCGCGACAATTCGCTGCCGTACGGCCCAAGTCTCGCCGCAGGGATTATCATTACCATGCTGGGCTGGGCCTGGATCGGGCCGCGACTGCAAATCCTGTTCTTCTGGGGCGGTCTGATGCTCGCGCTGGCCGTTGTGGGAGCGGCGTTCATGTTCGGCTCGGCTTATGTCTTGCGACTCGGCCGGGGAAGGAGTACCTCGTGAATCGGATCGTGATTGTCGATTATGGCATGGCGAACCTGCGAAGCGTGCAGAAGGCGTTCGAGAAGGTCGGCCACGCCGCCGAGATCACCGGCGACCCAAATCGCCTCGGCGACGCCGACAAGCTGGTGCTGCCCGGCGTCGGCGCATTTCGCGATGCCATTCGCCGTCTGCGCGAGGCCGACCTGGCGGGGCCGATTATCGAGCACATCCGCGCCGGGCGGCCGTTTCTGGGCATCTGCCTCGGGTTGCAACTGCTGTTCACGACGAGCTACGAGGACGGCGAATACCGCGGCCTGGACCTGTTCCCCGGCGAGGTCGTTCGGTTTCAGAACCTGCCGGGGCTGAAGGTGCCGCACATGGGCTGGAACCAGCTCCGCCTCCGCAAGCCGGCGGCACTGCTGCGCGAGCTGCCGCCCGAGCCGGCCGTCTACTTCGTCCACTCCTATTACGTCGTCCCGAAAGACGCCAGCGTGATCGCGACCGAGACGGATTACCCGACGCCGTTCACGTCGATGATCTGGCACGAGAACGTCTTCGCGACGCAGTTTCACCCCGAAAAAAGTCAGCGCGTCGGCCTGGCGATGCTTCACAAATTCGCCACATTGCGATAAACTTCCAGCTACGTGAAGCGACTCACCTGTCTTGCTCCCCTCTCCCCTTGCGGGGGAGGGGAGAAGGACGGCGCAACGGCTCAGGACAGTTGTCTCATGCATCTCCTTCCTGCCATCGACCTGCGCGGAGGCCAGTGCGTCCGGCTGCGGCAGGGAGACTACACCCGCGAAACCGTCTTCGGCGACGACCCCGCCGCGATGGCCCGGCGCTGGGTCGAGCAAGGCGCCCGTTGGCTACACCTCGTTGACCTCGACGGCGCGAAAGAGGGACATCCCGTCAACGGCGTGAGCGTCCGCGCCATTGCCAAGGCGGCCGGCGTCCCCTGCCAACTCGGCGGCGGATTGCGTACCGAGGACGACATCGCCGAGGCGCTCTCCTGGGGTGTCGAGCGCGTGATCCTCGGCACGCGCGCCCTGAAAGATCCCGACGGTTTCAAGGCCCTCTGTCATCGCTTTGCGGACAAGCTCGTCCTGGGCATCGACGCACGCGGCGGACGTGTCGCCACCGAGGGCTGGCTCGAAGTGTCCGAGTGTTCTGCCCTCGACCTGGCGCGGCGCTGTGCCTCCTGGCCGCTGGCCGCGATTGTCTACACGGACATTAGCCGCGACGGTATGCTACTCGGGCCGAATCTGGACGCGATGGCCGAGATGGTAGCCGCGGTGCGGTTGCCGGTCATCGCTTCCGGCGGCGTGACCACACTCGACGACATCCGCCGGCTGGCTGGCGTCGGCCTCGCCGGTTGCATCGTGGGCCGTGCCCTCTACGAGGGGCGGTTGGATCTGGCAGAAGCTATCGCAGTGGTGAGTGGTGAGTGGTGAGTGGTGAGTGGTGAAGAGATCAAGCCCCCGGGCCGCGGCCCGGGGGCTTCGGCACTCACCACTCACCACTCACCACTCACCACTCACCACTCTCTCCTTGGGAGGAATTCATGGCCAAGACTCGTGTGGAAGACATTCGCGATGTGGCCCTGGTGGGGCACGAACAGGCCGGCAAGACCTCGCTGGCCGACGCCCTGCTGTTCAAGGCCAAGGCGGTCGAGCGGCGCGGCAGCGTGGACGATGGCAGCAGCGTCTCCGACTACGACGACGAGGAGAAGGAGAAGAAATACTCCATCGATACCAGCTTGCTCAACCTGGAGTACAAGGGCAAGAAGGTCTACCTTCTCGATACGCCCGGCAAGCCTGATTTCGTCGGCTCTGCTCTCGGGTCGCTCAACGCCGTCGATACCGCCGTGATCGTCGTCTCCGCCCCCAGCGGCATCCAGGTCAACACGCGCCGCATGTTCAACGAGGCCGGCAGACGCGGCCTGGGGCGCATGTTCGTCATCAACAAGATGGACGCCGACAACGTCCATTTCGACCAATTGCTCTCCGCCTTGCAGGACTCGTTCGGCAAGGCGTGCGTCCTCTGCAACGCCCCGATCGGCCAGGGGCCGCAGTTCAGCGGTGTCGTCGATGTGCTCAACCTGCCCGCCAAGACCGATGGTGTGCTGGTCGACGTCGCCGCGGCCCGTTCCAAGTTGGTGGATGCCATTGTCGAGGTGGACGAGGCCCTGATGGAGAAGTTTCTGATGGAGGGCACCGTCACCGGTGAGGAGCTGGCCGCCGCGTTCCCGAAGGCCCTCGCCGCCGGCACCGTCATTCCGATCTTTTGCACCTCCGCCAAGAAGGACCTTGGCGTCGCCGAACTGCTCGACGCGATCGTCAATTACGGTCTATCGCCGGCCCAGGCGAAGCGGCGCACCGCGACCAGGGGCAGCGGCGACAAGGCGGCCGAGGTCACGTTGGAACCGAGCGAATCCGGTGAGTTCGTCGCGCAGGTGTTCAAGACCTTGTCGGACAAGTTCGTCGGCAACCTGAGCTTCTTCCGCGTCCTGTCCGGCAAGCTGACCGCGGAGCAGCCCATCGTCAACGCCCGCACCGGCAAGTCGTCACGCACCGGCGGCCTTTTGCTGATGCAGGGCAAATCGCAGAAGAACGTGCCGGAGGCGGTGCCGGGCGACATCCTCGCCGTCGCCAAGATCGAGGATCTGGGCATCGGCGACACGATCGGCTCGGCTGCGCACGGGGCGAAACTGCCGCGGCCCGCGTATCCTTCGCCGATGTTCGGCCTGGCGGTCGAGCCGAAGGCACGCGGCGACGAGCAGAAGATCTCCGGCGCGCTGCACAAGATCTCCGACGAGGATCCGACCTTCAAGGTGGACCGCGACTCGCAAACGAAGGAGATGGTCATCCGAGGCATGAGTCAGCTGCACCTGGACATGATCCAGCATCGGCTCAAGAGACGGTTCGATGTCGAGGTCATCACCAAGGAGCCGAAGATCCCGTATCGCGAGACGATCACAAGCAACGCCGACGCCGAGCATCAGCACAAGAAGCAAACCGGCGGCCGCGGTCAGTACGCCAAGGTGCTCATGCGGGTCTACCCGCTCAAGGATCTTAATATCTCCACCAAGGAGGAATTCTTCGAGCGGTTCGCCAACAAGGATCGCTTCGAGAAACTCCGCGTGGACAGCAGCCACTACGACGAGGAACACAACTTCGGCTTCGTCGATCACATCGTCGGCGGGACGATCCCGAACCAGTTCATCCCCGCTGTGGAGAAGGGGTGCAAGGAGCTACTGGAGACTGGCGCGCTCGCGGGTTACCGCATCCAGGACGTGGCGGTGGAAGTCTATTTCGGCAAGCATCACGAGGTGGACTGTTCCGAGCAGGCGTTCAAGACTGCCGGTCGAACGGCTTTCAAGAAGGGGTTCCTGGCGGCCCGGCCGGTGCTGCTGGAGCCGATCGTCAACCTGGAGGTGACGGTGCCGTCGAAGTATACCGGCGCCATCCTAGGCGATCTGAACACGAAGCGGGCGCGGATCGAGAATCAGGACAGCCTGCCCGGCGATCTGGCGGTCATCAGCGGCAAGGTGCCCTTGGCGGAGGTGGTGCGCTACGCCGCCCAGCTCGGCAGCATCACGCAGGGGACCGGCTCGTACACGATGGAGTTCAGCCACTACGATCAGGTGCCCGGCAACATTCAGAAGCAGATTGTCGATAAGGCGAAATTGGTGGAAGAAGAGGAGGATTGATTCATCGCTGTGCGAGCGGTTAGTGGCTAGTGGTTAGTGGTCAGTGAAGAGGGGAAATGCCTTTTTTCTTCACTAACCACTAACCACTAGCATTGGCTCTTATTCAGGATCCGGTGGAGGGTGTCCGGTTTCTGGAGGGCGAGGCTCCTGCCGAGCCAGGCTCTCGAGCGGCTCGGCAGGAGCCTCGCCCTCCAGAAACCGGACACTCTCCACCGGACCGTGTATTAGGGAAGCGCTGGTCAAGTCGGCGGCCGTGTTCCTGCCAAAGGTCGTCAGAGCTGTAGCAGACGCCCTTGTCCAGCAGAGGCGCCTGGCCGTGTGGGCGTGCCCGTTGGGGGAGACGCGGAGGGCGCGCAGGTAGCGGACGAACTCTTCGGCCTGGCAGGCGTGGAAGTGGGAGGCGTGGCGCACGGGCCTCGTCTGCAAGAAGCGGAGCAGGTGGTCCGTCGCGGTGCGGGAGCGGTTGATGGTCTGGACGGAGGAGCGGAGCCGCAGTTCGTGATGCTCCAGCCAGCGCCGTCGCAGTTCCGGGATCGGGATGGGCTCGAAGCTCAGGGCGGCGGGGGGCGCCGACTTCGAGTTGGGCGTTGACCTGGGCGGCGAGTTGGCGTGCTATCTCGCGGTCGGGGCCGACGCGGGGCCGGTGACGCGCGCCGTGTTCGTGGTAGCAGAGATACCAGACGCGGCCTCGGCAGTAGGCCTGGACCTTGCCGACGCGGAACGAAATCGACTTCTTGGCCCTGACATCCTCAGAGAATCCTCCCGCCACAAAACGCCACAAACGGGAATCTCTGAGGAAGCCTCAGAAAGGCAAAGGCCAATGTGTCAAGCAGTTATGACACATCGGCCAGCAGGCAAGCGGAGAGGGCGGGATTCGAACCCGCGGTGAGGTTTGACCCCCACACGGCATTTCCAGTGCCGCAAAGCCACTGGAACGGTAGCAAATCATATTCGTAAAACTTGGAATGGCAATGCCTTAAGAAATCACCTCTTCCCATCCCTCTTTGCCAGATATCCTTGGAGGTACCATTTTTTGCCAGAAATTAAGCCAAGTGCCACTGCCAAGGTGCGCTTTCTGCGTAGAATAAGGGTGCGGCACTTTGGCAAAGGCAGGCTCATTTCTCGAGACTCCGATGGCGAAGAAACTGCACATGACCTGGGTGGCAATAACCCGCCGGTGGCGGAAACTGTACAAGGGCAAGTGGTACTCGATCTCCTGCAAGCAGCTCGGCACCCCGGAGACAAAAGAAGCGTCGTGGAAAGCCGCCAACGACTGGTGGGAGCGCGAGCGGGCCCTGGCCGATGCTGCACCGCTGACCGAGGAGGATCTTCGCGTCAACGCCTTCCGCGTCTGGTCGATGGTGCAGGACTGGCAGCAGCTCGACGAAGCCAGCCGCGAAAAGCTAGCTGACTCACTGGTCGGGGTGGGGCAATACCAGAAAATCAAGGCCCAGGCAGAGGCTGTCGTCGCTTCAGCGGTCAAGGCCACCCCTCCGGATCGCACCGTCAAGGCCCAGGTCGAGGCGTGGGAGACGCTGCTGAGGGGCGTGTGCCAGTCCGGTCAGATGAGCGAGGGACGCTTTGACGCCTACTGCCGCAACATCGGGACCTTCGTCCAGTGGATCGGCGCCGACACCGCGATCGACGCCATCGACGAGGCGAAGATCGAAGGCTTCTTTAACCATCTCACGATCCAGGTCGGGGCGCAGAAATACTCCCCGAACTACGCCCACACGCTGATGATGACCGCCAAGCAGTTCATCGCCCGCCTGGGCGAGATGAAGCTGATCCCCGTGCCGGGAAACCTCAGATCCCGCCGCTTCCGCTTCAACCATTCCGCGCCGGCCAAGATCGAGACATTCTCGCTGGAAGAAGTACAAAAGCTACTTGCGACCTGCATCGGTTTCTCCGACCGTACCCGGCTTTATCTGTTGCTCATGCTCAACTGCGGCATGTACCAGAACGACATCGCCGAGCTGCGTAAGGACGAGGTGACCTGGAGCAAAGGGACGCTGACCAGGGCGAGGAGCAAGACGCG
>Ga0137375_10007290_pt1 | contig 13149 bp, 6 predicted proteins | sample SagtaG_24_FD_104936 | JGI IMG/M metagenome (GOLD analysis project Ga0137375, IMG submission 104936) | Vadose zone soil microbial communities from Sagehorn Ranch, Mendocino, California, USA - Sage1_R_113_16 metaG | ecosystem: Environmental > Terrestrial > Soil > Vadose zone | place: USA... | reverse complement strand
GCTCTGGCGGTATGGCGCCGCCCAATTTTGTGGAGCCCCACGTAGACCGCCGCCATACCGCCAGAGCCCAAGAGGCGTTCGAGCGTCCACTTGCCACAAAGCACCTTGCCGATTCGGGCGTCGAGCTCCTGCATGCGAAGCACCGATCCTAACCCGCTCTTGGGGCGATCGGGAGGCCTCTCGGCCTCGGTCGTTTCACCGTACGGTGGCGTTGGACGAGCACTGACTCGCGTTGCCGCTCGCGTCCCGGGCCGTCCAGGTCACGAGCGTCGTTCCAACCTCGAAAACGGCGGGGGCGTCGTCGGTGAACGACGCGACGGAGCCGCAGTTGTCGGCCGCGGTGGCCGAGCTCAACCATGCCCGAACGGCAGGATCCGATGCGGGGAGGCCCGCGCCATTGGACGAGAACGTCGCGGGTGGCGGAGCCGCGCACGCCGGTGCTTCGCAATCGCGGACCGACATGGTGCATGCCGCGCTGACCGTTCCCTGACCGTCGCTGCAGATCGCGCCGACAGTCGTGCTTCCGACCGCGTAAGACGCTGAGCCACAGGCGAGCACCGTCGGATCTCGATCGGCGTCCGTGCACGTCGCGATCCCGCTCGAGCAGGCGACAGACGCTCCGCATCGACCGGGATCGTTGCAGACATCACCCGCGACGCAGCTCGCGCTCGGCGGCGTGTTGAGCATCGAAACGGAAATCCGATCCAGATCGGGTGCATAAGCGCCGTTGTTGTAGAACTTGATGGTGTTGCTTCCGGCATTCAGCGTGACCGTCATCGTCGTGCTGGCCGGGGTCGCGAAGCTGCTTCCCGACAAGGTCGTCTGCACGCCCGCTGCACCGTTGACGCTCACGAAAAAGTCGCGCGTACCGCTGACCAGGTAGCCGATCGTCATCGGGTAGGTTCCGGCTTTGCCGGCGGTGGCGGTGAGCGTGACGTAGTTGGCCGAACCGTTGCCGATGTACCCGACCTTCTTTCCGCCGGAGCACGCGCTGCAGTTGCTCACCCGCGCGGCCCCGCTCAGCGCCCCGGCCTCCGCCTCATAGCCGGCGTTGCTCGCCGTCAATTGGTAGTAACAAGCCTTCGTCGCACCGGGAGCCGGATCGCCGAAGGTTGCGGTGTTGCAACCAACGCTCGTGCTCGCCGTCCTGTAGGAGAAGCTGCCGCTCGCTCCGAAAGCGACCAACGCCGTCCCGTTGAAGCTGCAGAGCCCGCCCTCGTTCGCGCACCAATTGAAGCTCCAAGGGCCTGCCGGCAGACCATTCGAGCATCCGGTGACGCGTGCGAAGCCCCAGTCGGCATGGTCGCTGTTGTTGCCGTCCCCGGCGTTGGTTACCACGAGCTTGAGCTGGTTCTTGCCAGCCACGCTGATGGCGACGGCCATTTCCGGCGAGCTCGCGCGCAGCGGCGTGGCACCGCTATCCCAGGCCTTCACGCCGTCGAGCCACACCTCGAAGGTGGCGCTCGCTGCGGTGCTCGTTGCCTCGTCGTCGATGCCGACGTCGGCCAAAAACTTTCCCGAGCAAGCGCCGGCGAGATTGTAGACCACCTCGGCGTTCTGCCCGGTCGAACCTCCGGGGTGCATGCCCAGGCCTTTGGGGTAGGTGAGGCCGCCGATCCTGATCGGGTTACCCCCGATGCTGAGATCTTTTTTCGGCGGTTGCCCCGATGGCCAATAGTTCGTGGCCGAAGTCCAGTTCATGTTGCTGAGGAACGTGGCCGGATACACGTCGCGGTACACTTCCGCCGTGCGGCCGCCGGAGTCGGTCACCCACAGATAGACGCGCAGCCAAGTGAGCGCCGACGTATCGTCGTCGGACGTCGGGATCGTGAAGGTGCCACTCGTGATGCCCGTCGTCGCTGGCATGAATGGGTGAACGTGCGTCTTGTGATGGAAATCGATCTGCCAGGTGAAAGTACTTGCGGGCATGGCGCCGTCTTCCTCGTCGCTCGCCGACCCGGCGAACGACAGCACCATCCCCTGCTCGAAGCCCATCAGCGCGAGATTGCCGCTCTTCAGCACAGGTTCGATCATCATCGGCAGCGGCAGGTCGTTGTCGGTGACGGTCAGAGTCGCCGCCGTACTGAATGCGTCGGGGCCGGCCCCATTGCTGGCCCGGCAGCGGAATTTCGCGCCGTTGTCGGCGAGTGCGACGCCCGAGAGCGTGTACGTGCCCCCCGTCACTCCGAGCTCGCTGAAGCTCGTGCCGCCGTCGTTGCTGCGCTGCCAGGATATCGTGGGCACCGGCGCGCCCGCAGCGGCACAGGTGAAGGTCGCGTTCTCCTGCGGATCGCCCGCCTCGGCGTGCGCCGTCACGTCACGCGGCTGATCGGTGATGACCGGCTCGGACACGAAGTGATTGATCTTGCGAACGCTGCCGAGCCCGGTCGTCGGCGTGCCCGTCCGCTCACCGCGCTCGAGGTAATAAAGCTCGCTGCCGTCGGCCTTGATGGCCAGCGCAATCGGGAAGGCGAGGCCGGTGGCGAACTCGGTCACCGCATTGGTCGCCGGGTCGAACATCCGCATGACACCGCCCGGCGTGCCCGTGCTGTTCGAGCCGGTACCGCAGAAATCCATGAAGAAGAACTTGCCGTGGTATTCGGATGACCACGGGCCGCCCACCGGGTAAAATCCTGCTCCCACGATCGCGCAGCCCTGGCCGGAGTTCGTGCCGTGAGGATAGGTGTGCGCCGGACGTTTGAAGTTGGGGTACGTCGCGTTGCTGAAGTCCCCTTCGGTCATCGGCCAACCGAAGTTGTAGCTATCGCTCGAATCAGACGCGAGGGCGACGTTGACCTCTTCCCAAGAGTTGTTGCCGACGTCGCCGATGAAAAGATCGGTGGTCCCCGGCTGGATCGCGAACGTGAAGGGATTACGCAAGCCTTTGCGATAATTGAGGCACGTGAGCGTGCCCGGCGTCGTGCAGAACGGGTTGTCGTCCGGCACAGCCCAGCTGCCGTCGGAATTGACGATGACGCGCAGGATCTTGCCCTTGGTGGTCGTGTCGTCTTGCGCGTAGGCGCTGTGCCGGTGATCGCCGACTGCCACATAGAGCTTGCCGTCGGCGCCGAAGTGGAGCGCGCCGCCGTGGTGCCAGGTGGCCGTCACTTCGGTGTCCTGCGGGGTTTCGATGTCCTCGAGGTCGACGACGGTTCGCTTGGTGGCGACGTCGGCGACGTTGGGATTGGCGGCGCTGGCGGTGACGCGGATGATCCGGTTGTGCGCGGTCGGCGAATTCGCCGTGTGATAAAGATAGACGTAGCCGTTGATGGCAAAGTCTGGGTCGACGGTGATCCCGAGAAGGCCGCGCTCCTGATCGCCGAGGGTCTCGGCGGTGATGTCGATGAAGCTCGTATCGAGGAGCACGTCGTTTTCGATCACCCGCACCTTGCCGAGTTGCTCGGTGACGAACACGCGGCCGTCCGGAAGAAGCGCGAGACTCGTCGGGCTGGTGATCCCGGTCGCCACGCTGACATCCGTCAATCCACTCGGCACGGTGGCCGGCTGTCGCGTGGCGCCCGTGGGCTCACGCGGCGCCGTGTCCTGGCAGGCGACAATCGGCACGAGCAGTCCCCAGCCGAACAGTGCGGCCCATAGCGATGGGGCGTGTTTCATCGGGATCTTGGTCCTCTCTTCGCAATCGGCGACGGCTCACGACATCGAGAAGCGCGTGAAGATGCAGACGACGCGATCGACCCCCGAAAGCGCTTCGTCCAACCTATCAGCCAAACCCTGTAGGCACCAACGTTCCTGCCGGCGGCCTTTGTAGTCAAAGCAGAGAACACGCGCACTCGAACCGCGAGGGTACCCCGCGTGCCGAGCTCGAACCAGACGTGAAGACGTGCGGGGGTTGCGCCACGACCTTTTCCTACGCGAGCTGGGTCGCGCTCTCGCTGGTTTAGCGCATCTATCGTTCGCAAATCGCCGAGGCGGTTCGCGATTGGCCTGCAGGCGCTGGCACGCGCCGTGTCGCGCGAGCAAGAGCTGCACCGCAGATTGCAGTGATTCGTGATGCCGAACATCACGACGCGCGGCGCCTGGCGCCGAAACGAATGCGTCCGCCCGTTCTCGATCCGCAAGCTGGTGCCCGAGGAGGGTTGAAAAAATAGCAACGCTCCGTCCAATGGGAAGGCGCGAAAGCGGTCGCGCGTCCGTATTCCGAATGACACCATAGTGATCACCATACCTTCTCCAATACGACCAGGAACTTGTTACACGAGGCGGTTGACGCGTTGATCGATAAGGCGAATCGCCCGCTGCGACGTAGTGCGATGCAAGTGGATCGGGAGGGATTCGAACCCCCAGCGCCCAGAGGGACGTGATTTACAGTCACGTGCAGCCAACCGTATCTGCCTCCGATCCGAAAAACTTGGCGCCAACGGCGGAAGCCGGGTGAGTCGCACACCATGCCCGTGAAGGCACGCACTATGTAGCAAACAGGCTCACGCCTCGCGTGATTCAGCTTCCATGATCAGGAGGAAGGAAGAGGACTCGCACCTCACGCCGCTTTCGGGGCGCACACCGCTTTCGAAACAGGTCCGAGGCCTTGCTCGGTTTTCCTTCCCGGTTTTTCTCATGGCGGAGGAGCGTGGGCTTGCACCACGCACCCGGGGGACCGAGTGCCGTCCGTTTTCAAAACGGCGTCGAGCACTTGCTCAATGGCTCCTCCGGGCGGAAGGTGGAGGTCTCGATCCCCACACAGCGGTTGCCGTGCGCGTCGCGTTCCAAGCGAGCTCCATCCCTGATGGATTCACCTTCCATGGGTCAGGACGGCGAGATTCGAACTCGCGATCTCCGGCCTCCCAGACCGGCGCTTTCGCCAAGCTAAGCTACGTCCTGAAGGGCCCGGTTTAGCGTCCTGGGCCGAGACGTCGCAGTCGCACGGCGCGATTCGCTCGACCGCGCGTCACCCGATCGACTGGCAATACGGCTGCCAGACAGAAGGGAGCCGCGAGGGCTCGAGCCGAAAGGCCGGCGTGATCGGGAGGGTCTTGGGCTTGAAGGGCTTCCGAAGAAGCTTCATGCTCGCCTCCTCCAGCGTGCGGCTGCCTTTGCGATCGTTGCATCCGTAGCACGAGGTCACGATGTTCTCCCAAACCGTCTGCCCGCCGTACACACGAGGGATCACGTGGTCGTAGTTGAGCTCGTCCATCGGCTTCTTCGCGCCGCAGTACTGGCAGCGAAAACCGTCGCGCGTGTAGACGTTCACGCGCGAGAACCGCACGACCTGCTTCGTGGACGCGTGCCCCTTCGTGAGACGTACGACGGCCGGCGTCTTGATGACCGCCGAGATCGAGCGAAGCTCGTCGTCGTACTCCTCCACGACCTCGACCTTGCCGAGGTAGAGCAGCGTGACGGCGCGCTGCCACGAGATGATCTTGTGCGGCGACATCCAAGGGGTCAAGAGCAGCGTACGGATCAACATGGTCCACCTCACCTTCGTCTTTTCTTTTTCATGGTTTCCTCCAATGATTCGGTGTCACCGGGGGGAGTCGAACCCCCAATGCTCGCGTGGAGCGCAGCTTCTCGGGCTGCCGTGTATGCCAGTTCCACCACGGTGACGTCGGTGCTGAACGAGCGAATGCCCGTCGGTGCTCGCGGCAGGATTCGAACCTGCATTGTCTCTCGACCCCGGGTCTAAGCCGGGTGGCTAGGCCGTTCGCCTACGCGAGCGAGAAAACACCGCGAGCATGCTCTGGGTGACGGGATTCGAACCCATGGCCTCCCGGTCGGATCCGGACCGAGTGCTCCACCACGTTGAGCTACACCCAGAGCATGCGCGGCTGGTCCGCACGCCGAGAGTCGAACTCGGCTGGGACGCTTATAAGACGTCCTGGCTCGACCGGAGCCCGCGTGCGGCGGGTGGGCCATCTGCGAGTCGAACGCAGCGCAAGCTCCTTATCAGGAAGCTCAGGGCAACCGGCCCGTCATGACCCGAAGTGCCAACGGACGGATTCGAACCGTCAACGCACGGGGTTTAAGCCCGTCGCCTCTGCCGATTGGGCTACGTTGGCAATCGCCGGTGCGAACGGAGGGATTCGAACCCTCACGATGCAGGGTTTGAAGCTGCTGCCTCTGCCGATTGGGCTACGTTCGCGGTTGGTACGGGGCGAGAGGATCGAACTCTCCTGAGCCTGTTTGTAAGACAGGAGCCATCACCAGATGACGAGCCCCGCATGGGTATGGGTGGCGAGAATCGAACTCGCATTCTCTCGGTTCCAAACCGAGCGCTCCACCATTGAGCCACACCCATGTACTGGCTCCGGAGGAAGGGGTCGAACCTTCGTCGCGCGGTTCAAAGCCGCGTGTCCTACCCTTGGACGACTCCGGAACATTGGTTGCTGCGGAAGGAGTCGAACCTTCGCACGCGGGCTTATGAGGCCCGGCATCCTCCGAGGAGCAGCAGCGATGCAAAAAGAAAAGCGGTGACAAGGAAGGAGGAGACGTTGCCTGCTGCTCTGCCGCTGAGCTACCGCCGGGCGGAGCCCGACGAGCGGGAGTCGAACCCGCGACCCGCAAGGTCCATGTAGTCCCCTGTGCATTCACCGCCGGAAAGCGCAGCGACAAGAGGTGACGAAGTCGTTCTTTTTCAGGAAAGTAACTCCGTCGGCATTCGCTGCTGTCGATAGAGGTCGACAAGGGTCGCAGAGACTTCGAGAGCTTTCGCTCCCTGGAGGATTCGAACCTCCTGGCTTCTTTCGAAGCGTTGCCGATGTAATCCCTGCTGCATTCGACCGGAGCGGCGGCCGGGAATCGCACCCGGATCCCGAGGCTGGCAAGCTCGTGTTCTTCTGTTGAACCACCACCGCATGGAGAGCCGTCGGAGGGAATCGCACCCTCCATCTCCTCGTTACCAGTGAGGTGCCCCGCTTTCTGGGCCTCGACGGCAAGTGCAGCGACAAGGGGCGTAGAGACGTGGTGCTCTACCGCTGAGCTACGGTCCCCCAAAAGTGGAACCGGCGGGATTCGAACCCGCGTCCGCCCGATTGACAGTCGTGTAATCCCTACTGCATTCGCTGCGGAGCCGCCGGAGGGAGTTGCACCCTCGTTTCGCTCCTTACAGGGGAGCGTCGCCCGCTACGGGCAGCGGCAGAAGAATGCGGCCGACAAGGGAACGGAGACGTGAGCTCAGGCTTGCACCCGGCGGACACTCCCATGTCCGCACGCTCGTTTGGAGGATGTAGTCCCCGAAGCATTCGGCCGCGACAGTTTGCGAGAGTGACGGCGGGGGACCGGATCTCATCCGATCCCCCGCGCGATCACAATGTCACGCGCTCGATCTCCCCCACCCAGTGGTTGGCACCGAGCTCGCCCTTCGCAAAGAGCGAGACGATGTTGAACACCGCGTCGGAGAAACCGCCGACGTTCAGCACGTCGGGGCGCTCAGCCACCTGAGTCGACCCGTAGGGCTGGATGTCGATGAGCACTAGCTTGGCGGCTAGGTTTCGCGCCCGAAAGCGCATCCACTCTTCCGCCATGACCGTGCCGCGTGTGCCGTAGCCAGTCTTCACCAATCCGAAGTCTGCCCACGACATGTTGTCGGATACGTAGACGACGAGGTCGCCCTTTTCCCGCCGCGCGTTCAAGTTCCGCAGCGGCGCGCTGCACGCCGTGCCGCCGCTAGGCAGTCCGGCAAGCAGTTCGGCGTTGGTCATGACCGAGTCGAGCGGGTTCAAACGCCTCGGCATCTTCACGACGTCGTCGCTGAACGGAATCACCTCGGCCGTGGTGTTGCGCCGAAGGAATGCCGCGGCGACGAGCGCCGCAACGTCGATGCAACGCACCGCCGTGGTTGCACCGGGACGACGACCGGTCACCGGGCTCTGCATCGAGCCGGACACGTCGGGGCACAGGAAGATCTTTCCCGGCACCGACGGTACGTTCTCGATGGAGATCTCGAGGGCCTCTTGCAAGGCCATCGTGATCGCGCCCGGTATTTCCCGGCCCGCCGCGCGGTACGCGGCGAGCAGCTGGTACGGAAATGCCCGCGCCTTGCGGATGGCCTCGGGGTTCCGAAGCCGGTCTGCAATCAGTGCGACCATTGCTGCATCCTCGAGAACCCCGTGACGCCGGAGCGTGTTGAGGTTCATCCGAGTCTGCGTCCAGCTCATCGTCTTCGCGATCTCCTTCCAGTGCTCGGTGCTGAGCTCGAGTGCGGTCAGCATCTCGAACGGAACATCGGGCACCTGACCTTCGCCCTTCTTGAACGCCTCGAAAGCGCGCACATTGGGAGGAAGGATGTCGATCGCGACGTCCTTGCCGATGAGGTAGCCGTAGAGGGCCTCGCGGACCTTGTCGACCTCGCCCTTCTCGTTCTTCGGCGACGGACGCACCATCTTGATGACGTCCTTCATAGAAGGCTCGCCGCCGAGCGACTGCCGGAAGATGGCCTCCGGCGAGCGGCTGTTGAACCAGCCCTGCGCCAGGCGCTTCGGGGCGGTACCGAACGACTTACGGCCCACCACGCCCGACCGGACGATCTGGACGAAGTTACGGAGCATCTTTCCGCCGTCGATGACCCGCGAGAAGATGCCGGCGAGAAGCCGGACGTCCTTCGCTGCAAGGTACGCAGCCAAGAATGCCGGCATGTCCTTCATGTAACCGCGCTCGCGCGCGAAGACGGCGGTCTTCGCGACGAACTCGGGCGAGACCTTCGACGCGAGCTCGAGCACCTTGTCGAGCTGCTCCTTCTCGTTCGCGTAGAAGGTTCCGTAGAACGTGCCCGTCGCAGCGTACTGCGCGAGCGCGTGCTCGGGCGAGAACGCGTAGGCGCGTCCCATTGCCTCGTTGATCGAATCTGCCAGCGGAGCTTTGCCCGCGGGCGCAAACAATCCCTTGTGAGCCATTTGCGTTCTCCTTTCCGAGCGCGTTTGCGTTGAATGCTGCGCGCGTTCGCTCGACGACGCGCGCAGCCGCAGCACCCCCGCCGGGAGTTGAACCCGGACGACGAGCTTCGGACGCTCGTGCCTGGGTCCGCCAGGACGGGGGTAACGACGACCGAAAATCTTCCAGCCTCCCTGCGAGGAGTCGAACCTCGACAACCGGTTTCGTAGACCGGTGCCTGCATCCGGCAGGTCAGGGAGAGATCGCCGGCCGGCCGAAGGCCGCGCCGAATTACACGACGGTGTCCCGGGCGGGAATCGCACCCGCGTTTTCGGCTTGAGGGGCCGACGTCCTGACTTCTAGACGACAGGGACAATCGAACAGTGCCCCACCCAGGAATCGAACCTGGACCCGATCGCTTAGGACGCGACGGCTCTTCCGTTGAGCTTGTGGAGCTTGCGAGCGCCCCGCCCGGGACTCGAACCCGGATCGGCTCGCTTAGAAGGCGAGTGCTCGTCCATCGAGCGCGCGGGGCGGAGAGCCGAGAGGGAATCAAACCCTCGCACGCGGTTTTGCAGACCACGCTCCTCTCAGAGAATCGGCTCGGAGCGGGCAGCGGGAATCGAACCCGCATCGGCAGTTTGGAAGACTGCGGTCCTACCGTTGAACGATGCCCGCAAATGACAGTGCCCCAGGCGGGGCTCGAACCCGCATAGCGCTCGCAAAGAACCCGTTTGGGAAACGCGCTTCCCTGCTCACCCTTTCGAGATGATCCCGGTGCATCCGCAACCCTGAGCTCACCCCACCACGCGCAGCCTTTGTCGCGGACCTCGCCCGCGGCTGCTCTCGCGAAGCAGGTTCAAGCGCCCCGTTTCCGGTGCCGGCTTCGATCGTTTTCCGGTGCCCTTCCTTTGGGCGACTGGGGCGGTGGAATCGGCGAGACTCGAACTCGCATCGCCCGGGTGCAAACCGGGCACTCTCCCTTTGAGCTACGATCCCGTGGCAGGCCGGGAAGGAATCGAACCTTCTCTCCGAGTTTTGGAGGCTCAGCTGGTCACCATGACTCTCCGACCTAGAAGGGCGCGTTTCGCCCGGCGCCTCGTAGGGGAATCGAACCCCTCTCACCCCATGGACAGTGGGGCTGCGACGCCAGTCGCATCACGAGGCGAAAACGCAGGCGGGCCGAAGGCCGCGCCGAGTAGGACGAACGGGGTGACGTACGGGGATCGAACCCGCCTCCGTGGATTCACATTCCACCCTCGTCCCAGACGAGTCACGTCACCATCAATGGCGCAAGCGTGCGCCGGTGGGCTGCCGTGGAGTCGCACCACGTTCTTCCGCTCTTCAGGCGGACGCTATTACTCAACCAGCTCGCAGCCCCTGAGCGCCCTCGGCGGGACTTGCACCCGGCATCGCGCGCTTGAAAGACGCACATCCTTGCTCTTAGACGACGAGGGCCTCGGAGCCCTCGCCCGGAATCGAACCGGATCCTCCCGCTTACGGGGCGGGCGCTCGACCATCGAGCCGCAAGGGCACCCAAGCTCCAGCGAAAGGAATCGTCGCCATCGAGCGAGGCCGAAGGCCGACGTGATGCCGCTCGAACCTTGCGCGGGAGTTGCCGCTGCCAACGCAGCGGCGGCTCCAGCGGAAGGAATCGAACCTTCATCATCCTGATTAACAGTCAGGTGCCTTGCCATTGGGCTACGCTGGAATGATCACGGTGGGGACCTCGGGCAGACCTCGCCCGAGGTCCCCACCGGTTGGCGCCAAGTTTTCAACGAACAGGTGCCCCAAGAAGCAGGGCAGACGACTCCATCCACGCCCGGGACGAGCCCGTGCGCGTGCGCTTCGGCGAACGAACCTCCGTTCGCTTCTGCGGATCCGGGTGCAGGATTCGAACCTGCGTTTCTGGGTTGCTGAGGCGCCACTTCGTGCCGCCTCCAGCGTCAGAGCTTGCTTCGCAAGCTCGAAACAGAGCCCAGCGTCCTGCCACTAGACGATCCCGGAATGCTTGCTGCTGAGTGGGCCCGGAGGGAGTCGAACCCTCGCTTCATCGGTTAAGAGCCGAGTGCGCTCCCGTTACGCCACGGACCCGTGACGAGTGGGACGCAAGGGAGTCGAACCCTCATCTCTCGGGTTAAAAGCCCGGTGCCCTACCAATTGGGCGAACGTCCCTCGCTCTCTGCTTCGTATGCTTTCGTTTCATGATGCTCGTCCCTTCTGACGATGCCTCGTCAACTGCACACATCTCTCCCGTTCCGTGCGGACTACGCTCGGCTAGACCTATGCTCATACACTATCGGCAATACGTTGGATCAGGTGCCTCCTTTGGCGTGATGGTGGATAGCCGTCTCGTTTCGGTCCTCGGACAAAGCTCCGCCGGTCGGTTTCATCGCAGGTCATTTCGCGATGCCGGATCCAGAAATGCCGAAGGCCGCCTTCGGTTTCCCTCGGCGGCCTTCAGAGACGTTGAGCTAAACGTGCTGAATTACCGCCGATCTTCCACCTCCAGGGTCGCCATCGGGCTTCCGCCGCGATCGCTTCTAAAAATGGAATGGACGTTCGTAGGCCGTCGCGACCACTGATACCTCCCGAGGTCGCAACACAACCGTTCCGCTTGAACGGCCGGCCGGTCTGTCTGTCGTATCTCGAGGGGTAACATGATCGTTCTCTCAGACGCACGTGGGCGCCAGTTCATTCACCGTAGCGTTGGGATTCTTAGTTGTCAATGAGAAATCTGCGCTCGACGACCAAGGTCTCGGTTCGCGAGCGGGACAACCGGGGTTGACGTCAACGGTCTACAGATCGAAGCGTTTCGCGAGGAAACGAAAGTGCCATCGATGCGCGGGATCCCACACTGAGCGCATTACATGGTCCCCAGCCGGGTTGGTCTCAACCCTTGAGTCACTTGGCGTATGAGGTTCAAAGCGTCAGGCATGCAGGAGTTGCTCGAGAGTGTTTCGAACGTCGGGAAAATCGTTGAGGTCGGAGATCAACCGGGTGATCTCCGATCGCTGCCCGGCCGAAGGCTGCACGTAGAGCGCCACGGGGAGTCGCCGCCAATTTTCCAGAACGAGGCGCGCGGCGTGCGCAACCTGCTCGTCTTGGTCCGAACGCAGCCGCAATGCTCCGACCAGCGCCGTCCAGGGGTCGCGAGCCGCAAGAACCCGAAGCACGTTGCGACGCACGTGAGGTTCACTGGCACCGAGAAGTCGGTCGAGCTCCTCGGCGGGCACGAATGCTCGACCGTTCACAATCATACCGGCAGCAATGTGCGATAGACCTAGTCGCGGCGACGCAATGGCCTTGATGAGTAGGTCGCCCGCGCTCTCTGAATCCAGTGAAGTGGCTGCTCGCAGAGCAGCCCGCCGTACACGGGACGACCCGATGTCGATGAGCGGCACCACCAAGGGCGCGTCCTTCGAAGAGCCCGTCTCCATCAGACCCAAAAGGGCGCCTTCGATCTCGATACCCGACGTGATGGCATTTCGGTACCGGTCGGCGAAATCGGCAACACCTCGCTTCTGCAGCCGCTGCCTGGCGAACTCGCGAAGCCAGGCGTTTCGGTCGAAGATGAGTCGACGCGCGAGCTCGTCGGCGAGAGCGGGCATCCGTGCTTCGGCGACGGCGAAAGCCCGGCGTCGAATCGACGCCGAGGGGTCACCGATTGTCCGCTGAATCAGCTTCTGCACGTCGTCGTCTGGGGCTAGACGGGCGATCGTTTCCACCATGCGAGAGCGGACGACAGAATCCGGATCGTCAAGGAGTCCGAAAAGCTGCTCGACCAATGGTGCGCTTCCGGGAAAGCGCCGGGATACAAGGTCGGCCCCTACTCTGCGTAAGAGTAGATCGCCTTGTAATCCGTCCAGCACCGCTCGACGACCGTCGTCGGTTTCCGAGAGGAAGCGCTCCACGAGATCGACGAACGCGACGTGATCCCAGCGCCGTCGCTGGCGAAGACGCGCGACGAGCGGCAACGAACTCACGAAGTAGCGTTCATACCCGGACCGCAAACGGGCTGAGCAGGCGCGTAGCGCGCGTCGAGAGACTGGTTCTACCCAGTCATTAGCGTGGGCCAGCGATCCGCACAGCCGTTCGAAAGCTGGTCAAGGAGGGTCGTTACGAGCTTCTGCTTACGATTTCCCAGCTGACCGAGCTTACGGGTCTCAAGGACGGTCGTTACGCGCTCTTCGTGAACGAGATGCTAGCCCTCTCGCGCCGTCGACTACTGCAAGCGTACCCACACCGAATTCGCGATGAGCTACAGCGAGGTCGGGGGTTGCGTCGGGGAGAAGCCTTCTACAAGCGCCGCGAGGCGGCACCGCT
>Ga0137375_10007289_pt1 | contig 13149 bp, 13 predicted proteins | sample SagtaG_24_FD_104936 | JGI IMG/M metagenome (GOLD analysis project Ga0137375, IMG submission 104936) | Vadose zone soil microbial communities from Sagehorn Ranch, Mendocino, California, USA - Sage1_R_113_16 metaG | ecosystem: Environmental > Terrestrial > Soil > Vadose zone | place: USA... | reverse complement strand
TTCGCCCATTGGCATCTTGCAGAATTATACAATGATTGTGCAAAATCATCCTACCACTCCACGCTCCGGCGTGTCTATAATGCCTGCAAGGCAGGGCGAAACACATCCCGATACCCTACGCGGCTGAGCTCCCCTCAAAGGAGAACAACGACGGGCAAAGAGTGCAGGGTGGTAACGCGGTACACAAACGTATAAGGAGTATGACACATGTCAGCTATTCCATCGGTGACATTAAATAACGGTGTGGGAATGCCGCTTCTCGGGTTTGGCGTTTTTCAGGTGACTGATGCCGAAGAATGCGAGCGAAGCGTCTACGAAGCGATTCGCACGGGCTATCGTCTGATTGATACCGCAGCTGCGTATGGCAATGAAGAAGCAGTCGGCAAGGCCATCCAACGCAGTGGGGTGGCGAGAGAAGAGCTGTTTATCACCACCAAGCTGTGGATTCAGGATGCCGGGTACGAGCGCACCAAGCAGGCGTTTGAACGCTCGTTGCAGCGGTTACAACTAGAGTACCTGGATCTGTACCTGATACACCAGCCCTTTGGGGATGTGTATGGCGCGTGGCGCGCGATGGAGGAGTTGTACCGAGAAGGCCGGATACGCGCCATCGGGGTCAGCAACTTCCAGCCCGACCGGTTGATGGATCTGATCGTGCACCACCAGGTGGTTCCTGCGGTGAACCAGATCGAGACACACCCCTTCAATCAGCAGGTCGAGACCCAGCGTTTCTTGCAGGACTACAAGGTGCAGATTGAGTCCTGGGGGCCGTTTGCGGAGGGCCAGCACAACATCTTCGAGAACGAGGTGCTGCGTTCCATCGCGGGCAAGTACCAGAAAACCGTAGCGCAGGTCATTCTGCGCTGGCTGACCCAGCGCGGGGTCGTGGCGATTCCCAAGTCAGTCCGCAAGGAGCGCATTGAGGAGAACTTCAACATCTTCGATTTCGACCTGAGCCCGGACGATATGGCAGCAATCGCCACGCTGGACACCAGAACCAGCAGCTTCTTCGACCACCGTGACCCCGCCGTCGTGAAGCGGTTGGGCGAAGCAAAACGCCCAACCTAAAACAACAACCGGCCCTTTTGCATCTGATACCGAAGGCGCAGATCGCGCTCGCTGGCTATTGGCACAAATGCCGGGGAACGGCACGATCCCCGGAGGGGGCACGGTACTCCGAAAGCTCGCAACGGGCGATCGATCGCTAAACCGGTTGAAACGCAGCGTGAGCGGGTCTGATCACACAGCGAAACTGGAGAACAGGAGCTACGAGATGTCTGAACCAAAGGAACCATCGCGGGCACAGCAGCTGGTCGGCGATTTCGCGCCCAAGCTGGCGCAGCTCACGGATGACGTCCTGTTTGGCGATGTCTGGGAACGTACACAGCTTTCGCCGCGCGACCGCAGCCTGGTCACTGTCGCGGCACTCATCGCCAACGGCAACACGGAGCAGCTTCCAGGGCACCTGAGCCGAGCGAAGCAGAACGGCCTGTCGGAAACCGAACTCGCTGAAGTGATCATTCACCTGGCCTTCTACGCCGGGTGGCCACGGGCGATGTCCGCTGTCAGGGTCGCCCGTGAGGTCTTCAAGAGGTAGCCCAACCACATGGTTCAAGGCAAAAGGAGAAGCACGATGAGCCTCGAAAAACGAACACTCGGCCGGCAAGGGCTTGAGGTCTCGGCGATCGGTCTCGGCTGCATGGGCATGAGCCAGTCGTACGGCCCTGCCGACGAGACTGAGTCCATCGCCACCATCCACCGCGCCATCGAACTGGGCTGCACCTTCCTCGACACCGCGGAGGTGTATGGCCCCTACACCAACGAGGAGCTGCTCGGCCGGGCGCTCAAACGGCGACGTGATGCGGTGACCCTCGCCACCAAGTTCGGCATGCGCATCGAGCAAGGGAAACGCATGGGTCTCGACAGCCGGCCGGAGCACATCCGCCAGGTGGTTGAGGGCTCGCTGCGGCGGCTCCAAACTGACCGCATCGACCTGCTGTATCAACATCGCGTCGACCCCGCCGTGCCGATCGAGGAGGTGGCGGGCACGGTTGGCGAGCTGGTCACGGCGGGCAAGGTGCGCTTCTTCGGCCTGTCCGAGGCGGGTGTAGCGAACATCCGGCGCGCGCACGCCGTCTACCCGGTCTCGGCGCTCCAAAGTGAGTACTCGCTGTGGGAGCGGAACCTGGAAGCGGAGATCATCCCGGTTCTCCGCGAACTCGGCATCGGCCTGGTGCCGTTCTCGCCGCTTGGTCGCGGCTTCCTGACCGGCGCGGTCAAGCGGGCGGAGGAATACCCCGAGGGTGACTTCCGACGCGGCGACCCGCGCTACCAGGGCGAGAACTTCGACGCCAACGTGCGGGCAGCGGAGGCGGTGCGCGAGGTGGCGCGATCGCTCGGCGTCACGCCGGGGCAGGTTGCGATCGCCTGGCTGCTGTATAAGGGACCGGACATTGTGCCGATTCCGGGCACCAAGCGGGTGAAGTACCTGGAGGAGAACGTCGCCGCCGCACAGGTTACGCTCGACGCGGCGCAGATGCAGACGCTCGACGCGGCGCTCGCGCCGGAGAACATCTCCGGGCAGCGCTACAATCCCGCCACGATGTCCATGATCGATCGCTAACCACAATCTCGAACCGAGAAATCATCAGGATGGCTCCAGTAGCACCGGTGATGTCCTTTTTCAGGGACGAGCAGCGCAGGTTCATCTTTATTTGAAGCCATCCTGGCAAGCAGGAGTCAGGATAGTGAGCACTATCAACACGAATATCGAAGGGAAAGTCGTCGTCATCACAGGCGCAAGCAGCGGGCTGGGCGAGGCGACCGCCCGGCTGCTCTCCGCGCAGGGCGCAAGCGTTGCGCTGGGTGCGCGGCGTGTCGAGCGCATCCAGGCACTAGCCGACGAGCTGACCGCGAGTGGTGGCAAGGCGCTCGCCGTAGCCACGGACGTCACCGACCGTGACCAAGTCAAGGCGTTGGTCGACGCCGCCGTGCAAACCTATGGGCGGATCGATGTGCTGATCAACAACGCCGGGCTGATGCCGCACTCGCCACTTGAGCGCCTCAAGATCGACGATTGGAACCAGATGATCGACGTGAATATCAAGGGCGTGCTGTATGGGATTGCCGCGGCGCTGCCGTATATGCAGCAGCAGAAAGCCGGACATATCATCAATGTCTCCTCGGTGGCCGGCCATAAGGTTCGGCCGGGTGGCGTGGTCTACGCGGCGACCAAGCATGCAGTACGGGTACTCTCCGAAGGACTGCGCATGGAAGTCAAGCCGTACAATATCCGCACGACGGTGATCTCACCTGGCGCGGTCGCTACGGAATTGCCGAACAGCATCACCGAGCCGGATATCGCCGAGAACGTCCGCAAAGGGTATGAAATTGCGATACCGGCCGACTCGTTCGCCCGGATGGTCGCTTTCGCCATGAGCCAACCAGAAGACGTGGACGTCAACGAGATCTTGTTCCGACCGACCAGGCAGGAACTCTGAGCCGACAGCAGAAACACATCCACTTCGGTTCTCTCACCGCTTATAGCGGACCTGCCTGTTGAAATACTCCCTGCCGCTCACCGCTTAGGCTTACTCGGTTTTCTGTATCTCGACGAGTTGGCTGGATCGGAGTATCAAGGCTCAGGGAACCAAGGCATTTTGGATATTGCCGTGGCGCTGGAGGGCGCTCGATGGCAGGGGCGGCGGCTCGGCCAGCCAGCACCTCTGCTGGTAGGCCCGCACTTCTTCGTCCAGTGCGGTTTCCAGGGCGGCGCGCACCCCCGCCAGGGCATGCTGGCGGAGTTGCACCACCAGAGTCTCGGCCAACGTGGCATGAAAGCTTTCCGACCAGATCCTCTCCACTTGCATTCACCGACGAGCACAACACGCTCACGCCAGCCTACCGCCACAACGTCTGCTTGGGCAGCGCGTCCCCAATGGCTGCCGATCACCTCTGGCTTGAATGACAATCTGCCCTGTATTCCCTGGCGAAGCACCCAGGTGCGAGCAAGCTCCCCCCAAGCGGTCTGGCCGACAAAGGGGCGGAAGCCAGATTGGAATAGGTACCCCACAAAGAAATACATCGCTGGAGTATTATACTCTAGCGATGTATTTATCGACCTAGGTAGATGAAACTCGCGATTCGGGTGCGCTGGGATACATTAGGGCGTTACCCAATACACGTTCCGTCATCCAGGCGATAGGTACAGTCGGTGGTAGCAAACGACCATGTCTTCTCAAAGGCCACGCTGTCCACCTGGCCACGCACATGCGCTGTGTAGGTTGTCGAGTAGCGGAGCGGGTTGATCGGGATCAGCGCATAGCAGGCGTTCGTGCAGCCAGATGGATTCGGGTAGACACCGATCAGTGTTCCAGTGCTGTCACGCAGCTCCGCCGAGTCAACCGTCAGGGTTGAACCAAACGATGGTTGGAGCGTGATGGGGTAGCCAATCGGGTAGTGACCATTCGGCGGGAGCGGATCGGGCGTCTCGCTCGCCCCGTAGATTGGAACGTCGGACATCCCATGAGGAGGGAAGAGCAGGACACCGGTTGCACTGATCGGATCGGATGCGCCGCGCCCAAAATCAATCACATCGACTGCCTCGACCGCGCTGTGGCCATGGCCATAGCCCAGATACTGATGTGTCCAGGTGAGTATGCCGACGCGATGATAGACGGAATTCATCAGATCATCAACGCTCCTGGTTGGATCGTCGAGATAGTTCATGACCTCCCAACCGGCCGCCCATGGATAGCCGGCCGCCAGCGCGCGTGTGCCAGACGATTCGCCCGTAAAACCGGGTTTCCCTGCAACCTCTCCGTGCGGCCCAGCCGTCCAGGCCGATGGGTCGCCATGATTGAGCAGGTCGTACTGAGCATGATTCTGTGCTGCCACGGTTAGTGCAGCGTGGAGCTGTACAGGCGGCGCGCCGGTGAGCTTACGATAGTAGTTGACGCGTTCGGAGGCACGCTGCGCGGCAGTCTTCGGCGTCATAATCAATGGCAGGTAACGCCTGGTGGTCTGGTCGGCATGGGCCGGCGCGATCCTAGCAGCGATGGTGCAGAGGATGACGATCAGCAGCATGATCGGTATGCTGCGCTTGGCAAAAATGAAGTGCGACATCGTGGTGGCGGCCGAGCCAGCCCCCAGGATGACGATACGCTGGTCACTCAGCTGCGATCCAGTGATCGAAAGCGCGGCCAGCAGCCCGGCCAGCGTGACCGCCCCAGTGCCCTGGATGCGCTCGCCATCGGTCACTACAATCGCGCGGACATCGGCGTAGGGCGCGTTGCGCAGCATTTCCTCGATCGCATCCTGGTGCGGGTGCGGCGCTATTGACGCCGCTTTGGCATTGAGACGGGCTACCGGCTGATGGAGCAGGTGCGCGCGGATGATCTCGCCCAATCCGGCGTTGCGCTTCTTGTTGATAGGTGTCGCGTTGTTGACTGTGAATATGTGGATCCGCTTGCATTGGCTGTTCCTGCGGTTGCCCGGGCGTGGGCTACGGCGCGTCGCCCGCTGGCGCTTTCGGTTCGATCGGATGAGGAGCTTCCTCACGCGCGCGATTGAGCGGTTTTATGGCGTCGTCACTGTTGTGAACCCGATATCAATTTAACATCTGTGATCTACTGAGGATCGCTATAGCTCCGCTCAAATGAGCGCGCCGGTGGCACCTCGGTTATGAATACATCACAGCGCGTGACTCTATCTCCCCTCAACCACCGGCGTATCCATGTTATGCTGACGAAAATTGATGGGGAAACGTGGTAAACACACTATTGCGCTTGATGTTGGCATCTTGCGGCAATGAGTGCTTGCTTCGATATGCGCGTGGGTTAGCTGCCAGTAGTCCCGAGTACTGAGTTGCTTCCCTGGCGATGCCCACGCCTAACCGTGGAGGTTCAATGCTGAACATCTCGCGGCACCCTACAACGTTGCAGCCCTCGCCGAAGGACATATCGGCCCATGCCCGCCCCCCGGTGCCGTAGCTGACCGCACAACGCACAACATTTTCAAGAAAGGAGCAGTGCTATGGCAGCACAGCCAACCGATCGCACACCACTGTTCAATGCATGGTACGCAGGCTGGGCCGATGTACGGCAGGAGCTTGAGGCCGTGCTTGCGGAGTATGAGCGGTGTCATCCTACCTACGATCCAGGCTGGATCGAGCCGGTCTTCGAAATGATGGACACCACGCTGCACAACCTTTCCTACCGGGCGCAATGGCTGCACGCGCATCTTGAGCGCGCCGAAGCTGCGCCGCTCGCTCTCGACGATGACGCATTTTACGCGATGCTGGCCGAAGCGCAGGTCGACTAGGGAAAGTGAATCACACTTTCGATCCGCGTCAGACGATAGACGACGGACAATGCTCCGTCGTCTATCGTCCATCGTCTATCGTCAAAGCCGGAACACGTTTACAATTGGATGCACTTAGTCTTAATGACGAAGGAGCGATGCTTATGCGAATCGGTATTCTAACCGGTGGTGGCGATGTGCCGGGTCTGAACCCATGTATCAAGGCCGTGGTGAGCCGCGCCGAAGACGCCGGGATGACGGTGGTTGGTATCCGGCGTGGGTGGGGTGGGCTACTCAACTACAACCCCGACATCCCCTCCGACAGCGTTGATTGTATTGAATCACTGGCTGCGGCCGATGTGCGCACGATCGATCGCTACGGCGGCACGCACCTGCACACCTCGCGCACCAACCCGGCCAAGGTCAGCCCGAAGGCGATGCCCGAGTTCCTCCAGGGGCGCTTCCCGTATGTGGGCGAAAAGCAGCTGGCCGACTGCACACCGCATGTCCTGCGCGTGCTGGAGCATTTGGGCATTGATGCGCTCATTCCAATCGGCGGCGACGATACGCTGTCTTTTGCAGTGCGGCTGCACCAGGAGGGTGTGCGCGTGATCGCCATCCCCAAGACCATGGATAATGATGTGTTTGGCACCGACTACTGCATCGGCTTCTCCACCGCTGTCACGCGCTCGGTTGAGTTCATCAATGCGCTGCGCACGCCGGCCGGCTCGCACGAGCGGGTCGCCGTGGTCGAGCTGTTTGGCCGCAACTCGGGCGAGACGGCGCTGATCTCGGCCTACCTGGCCGATGTCGACCGCGCGCTGATCTCCGAGGTGCCGTTCGACATTGAGCGGCTGGCACGGATGGTGATCGAAGATAAGCGCCGCAACCCCAGCAGCTATGCCATGATCGTGATCAGCGAGGGCGCATCCATGCTGGGCGGCCAGGTGGTCGAGTATGGCCAGGAGGATGCCTACGGCCACAAGAAGCTCGGCGGCATCGGCCAGATCACCGGCGCGGCAATCAAGCAGCTCACCGGGCTCGACACGGTTCAACAACAGCTGGCCTACCTGATGCGCGCTGGCGTACCCGATTCGCTCGACCGCATGGTGGCAATTTCCTACGCCAACCTGGCCGTCGACCAGCTGCTGCAAGGCCACAACGGCCGCATGGTGGCGCTGCAAAACGGCCAGTACACCACCGTGCCGGTGGACACTTGCACTCAAGGCCTCAAGCGCGTGGACGTAGCGGAGCTATACGACGCCGAGCACTACCGGCCAAAGGTGCATCATGTGCTTGGCAAGCCGATGTTCCTATATTAGTGACCAGGGACTGGATACTGGGGATTGGGAAGCAGTGAAACTCCCAACTCCTAATCTCCAACCCCCAATCGCCTACATAAAGAGGAGGCACTTCAATGGCAAAAGTCAAGATGACGCGCGGCAAGTTTGAAGGGATCAATGCGTGTGCGAACCAGCGCGGTGTGATCGCTGCGGCGGCAATGGATCAGCGCGGGTCGTTGAAGAAGGCCATCGCCAAGGCGCGCGGCGAGGGCGGGCAGGCCACTGCTGACGACATGCGCGCGTTCAAGACATCGGTTGCGAAGGTGCTGACCAAATACGCCAGCGCGATATTGATGGATCCCGAATATGGCCTGGATGCGATCAAGGGCCGCGCGCCCGGCACCGGCGTGCTGATGTCGTATGAGAAGAGCGGCTACGATACGGCCATCCCAGGGCGGCTGCCGGATCTGTTGCCGGAATGGAGCGTGCGGCGACTGGTTGAGGCCGGTGCCGACGCGATCAAGATTCTGCTGTACATCAACCCGTTCGATCAGGCGCAGATCAACGCCGTGAAGTATGCCTATATCGAGCGGATCGGTGCCGAATGCGCAGCCCTGGACGTGCCGTTCTTCCTAGAGCCGCTGGCGTATGACGATACAGTTGGCGAAGAGAAGAGCTTCGAGTTCGCCAAGGTCAAACCAAAATATGTCACAGCCTACATGGCCGAGTTCTCCAAGCCGCGCTACGGCGTGGATGTGCTCAAGGTCGAGGTGCCGGTGAATATGAAGTTCGTCGAAGGGACACGGGCGTTCGGCGGGCAGGCGGCCTACACGCGCAAAGAGGCGATGGAGTTCTTCCGCAGCGCGGCGAGCGCCGCAACCAAGCCCTTTATCTACCTCAGCGCCGGCGTCAGCGACGAGGTATTCCGCGAGACGCTGGAGCTGGCCAGTGAGGCCGGCACCCGCTTCGCCGGTGTGCTGTGCGGCCGCGCCACCTGGCAAGAGGGCATCCCCGTATATGCCAAGGAAGGCAGCGCTGCGCTGGAGCGCTGGCTGAGCGATCGCGGCGTGCAGAACATCCAGGCGCTGAACGAGATCCTGGCCACCGGCGCGCAGCCCTGGTGGTCGGCCTATGGCGGCAAGGAGCAGATCGAACTGGTCGATCTGCCAACGACTAGATAGAATACCCAGCTAGGCTCGATTGGCGGGGTGGGGTGAAGTGTTTGACCGCTTCACTCCGCCCTGCTGTTATGTTCGTGACTATATCTTTCTATGTGGTTGCGGTCCCTTTCCTCATGGCACACCGGGATCTGTGTACCCTTACAGTGGCTATCAATTCAATATTAAATGCGTTGAGGCTTGTATGAGCAGTCATGAATTACGAACTCCTTTTCGTATCGCGCTGAGCACCGGTGGCGGTGATGCCCCCGGCCTGAACGCAGTCATCCGAGCAGCCGTCCTATCGGCGCTGCATCGCGGCTGGGAGTGCTATGGCATTCGCGATGGATTTGCCGGCATTCTGGCGCCGAAAAACTACCCGCACGGCGGAGTCATTCCGCTCACGCGCGAGACGGTGCGCGGGATCACCAGCCTGGGCGGGACGATCATCGGAACGACCAACCGCAACAACCCGCTGCGCTACCCTACCGTCGCGGCGGATGGGCATGTCTACGAGCGCGATCGCACCGAAGAGCTGGTCAATGGCCTCACTGCGTATGGCATCGATGCCCTGATCTCGATCGGCGGCGATGGATCAATGGAGATCGCGGCCGCACTGGCGCGCAAGGGCGTGCGCGTGATTGGCGTACCGAAGACGATCGATAACGACCTGGATGGAACCGTCGCGACGTTCGGCTTCGACACCGCCGTCGCCTTTGCAACCGAGTGCCTTGATCGGCTCCAGTCTACGGCGCAGGCCCACCAGCGCGTGCTGGTGGTCGAGGTGATGGGGCGCTACGCCGGCTGGATCGCGCTCGAGGCCGGTGTTTCGGGCACTGCCAACGCGGTGCTTATCCCCGAGATACCCTTTAACCTTGAGCGTGTCGCCGAGAAGATCAAGCGGCGCGAGGCCGATGGCCGGCCATTCTCGATCGTCGTCGTCGCGGAGGGAGCGCGGCCTATCGGCGGCTCGACCTCGGTGGTCGAGCGCCCGACTGGCCGCGCCGAGCGGTTAGGCGGCATCGGCGAGAAGGTCGCGCACGAGCTGCAGGAGCTGACCGACCGTGAGACCCGCGTCGTGGTGCTGGGGCACCTGCTGCGCGGCGGCACACCCACCACCTTCGATCGCCTGCTAGCGCTACGCTTCGGCGCCGCTGCGATCCGCGCGCTTGAGGAAGGGCAATCGGGCGTGATGGTTGCGCTTGCCCCACCGACCGTCAACTACGTACCGCTCGAGTCGGCCACCAGCCGCATGAAGACCGTGCCGCTGGATTGCGACACGATGCTCACGGCCCGCGATCTTGGGATCTGCTTCGGAGATTGAGCCGCGTGGAGAACTGAGAACCAAGAAGCAAGAAGTGAGAGCTAAGAACAAGGAACAAAGAACAAAAGCACACGAACCGCGAACCAGGTTGCATAAACCGATTCGCGGTTCGTGTGCTTCTATATATAAAAGTAGGGCTGCGCCGCATGGTCATACCTCATCTTGTGCCAATCGCTAGCCAATCAGATACAGCTCGGTCTGCCGGCCGTCGAGCCAGCGCGGCGCGCCATCCCACAGCAGCGCGTCCACTTCCACCGCCATCCGTAGCTCCTGGCCATCCCATTCCGGCACAGCCGCGCGAGCGTTCAGCAGAGGCGGAGCCAGGTAGGTTACGCAATCGCCAGTGGCGCAATCCGCTGCGCGATCACGTTGATCACCTCGGCCTCGCGCTGCACCACCCCCTCGACCAGCAGCACGTGGCCGCTGTGGAGGTGCTTCCCGTCACGGATCACCAATCCTGGTGAAATGATCACATTGGCCATCCCCCACTCGTCCTCAAGGCAGGCGAAGTGGAATCCCTTCGCGGTCGGTGGCGCCTGGTGAACGATGCACAGCCCGGCCAGCTTGATGCGCTGGCCGTCGTCACAGGTCTCCAGGGTGGCACTACTCTGGAGGCCGTGCTGATCGAGCCAGGCGCGGTAGAGCGCCATGAGGTGATTGCCACTCGATAGACCGAGGACAGCCAATTCCGACGCCAGCGTCTCTGCTGGTGTCGGCGTGGGCAGCGCGATCGCCGTGTGGGGGATCGGCAGGTCAAGTTCGTCGGCCTGATAGCGCAGGGTGCCCAGCTCCCAGAGCAGCGTGCGGCGCGGGATGCCCCAGGCGTCGAGCGCGCCGGCCTGGATCAACCGCTCGATAAGCAGACGCGGCAGGCGCGTGCGGCGGCACAGATCGGCGAGGCTGACGAACGGCTTGTCACGGCGCACCTGATCGAGCTGTGCGAGCCGGTCAGCCCCAAACCCTGTGATGTAGTTCAATCCCAGCCGGATGCCGCCCCGTTCCAGCGTGCAGCGCGTCGCGCTCTGTGCAATGTCGACTGGGAGGATCGGCACGCCATGCCGCTTGGCGTCGCCGACGAGGACAGATGGAGGCCAAAACCCCATCGGTTGGGTGTTCAGCAGCGCACAAAAAAATGCTGCCGGATAATAGCACTTCAGCCAGGCCGACTGGTAGACAATCACCGCGAAGGCAGCAGCGTGGCTTTTCGGGAAGGCATAGCCACCAAAGGCCCGTAGCTGATCAAAGACCGCATTGGCGATTGATACTGGCACACCTTTAGCCTGTGCCCCGGCCACAAAGGCATCGTGCAGCTGCGCGATCTTCTGGTCGGCGTGTTTCGACCCCAGCGCGCGCCGCAGCCGCGCGCCCTGTCCGGGGGTAAAGCCGGCGAGATCCCTCGCGACTTACAGTAGTTGCTCCTGGAACAGGATGACACCGCGGGTTTCCTGGAGCGCCGGCTTCAGCAGGGGATGTGCGTAATGTATTGGCTCCAGTCGCTGGCGGCGGCGGAGGTAGGGATGCACCATATCGCCCTGGAGCGGGCCAGGACGGATGAGCGAGATCGCAACAATCAGGTCATTCTTGCAGCGCGGCTTCAGGCGCGGCAGGATTTGCGCCTGCGCGCGACTTTCCACTTGGAAGACCCCAATGGAGTCAGCCTTGGCGATCAGGTCAAACACGGCAGCATCGTCGAAGGTCAGGCGCTCGAGATCCGGCGCGCTGCCCGTCGTTGCGCCGACCAGCGTGACCGCCTCGGTCAGTGCGGCCAGCATGCGCAGCCCCAGCAGATCGACCTTGACCAAGCCAACCTCCTCCAGCGCATCTTTGTCCCACTGGACGACCACACGCCCGGCCATCGCGGCCGGCTCGGTCGGCACGCGCTCGGCCAGTGGCGCGCGAGTGAGGATCATGCCGCCGCTGTGCTGCCCAAGGTGACGCGGCAGCCCATCAATCTGCCCACAGAGGTCGGCGATTAGGGCGAGCGTGCCGCCCGCCGGCGTCTGCTCGGCCTCCAGCTCATGCTGGGCCTGCTGGAGCAATTCCAGCGGGAGGTCGAGCGCACTAGCGATGTCGCGCAGCGCACTGCGTGCCTGGAAGGTGATCACGGTGCTGGCCATCGCCGCGTGATCGTGTCCGTAGCGCGTATACACATACGCGATGACCTCTGATCTGCGGTCAGCTACAATATCCAGATCGATATCCGGCATGGATGGCCGCTCGTCCGACAGGAAGCGCTCGAACACCAGGTTGTGCGCGAGCGGGTCGATCGGGCTGATGCCGAGCAGGTACGCTACGAGGGAGTTCGCAGCCGAGCCGCGCCCCTGACAGCGGATGCCGTGCGATCGCGCGAAGCGCACAATGTCCCAGACGATCAGGAAGTAATTTGCCAGGCCGGCGCGGGCGATCACGGCCAGCTCGTAGTGCAGCTGCCGACATACCGGTTCGGGCGCATCACGGTAGCGCCAGGGCAGCGATTGCTGACAGAGCTGGGCGAGATAGGCCGCTGGGGTTATACCGCGCGGCGTGGGGAAGGCTGGCAGATCTTGCAGCCCGTAGGCCAGTTGGAACGAACAGCGCTCGGCGATCTGCCGGCTATTGGTCAGCGCATCGGGGTAGGCGCTGAACAGTGGCAGCAGCCGCGCGCCACTCTTGAGGTAATACTCGGAGTTGGGCCGCAGCGCCACGCCGGCCGCATCCAGCGACGTGCGCTGCCGGATGGCAATCAGCACATCCTGGAGGCGCTGGGCTGGGAGGCGGGCGTGAGCCGCACGTAGCGGGAGGCGCCGGTGTTCTTGGCGTCTCCACGGCGCTGATTGTGCTTGGCGCGGCGATCATCCTGCTGCCGATCAAATCGCTCATCCAGGCGATGCTCGCCAGCCAGACGCTCAATGGCGTGCTGCTGCCGGTGATTTTGATTATGATGCTGCAGCTGATCAACGACCGCGAGTTGATGGGCCGGTATGTCAACGGGCGGCTGTTCAATATCCTGTCGTGGGCGATGGTGGTGGTTCTCATTGGGCTGACGGAGCTGCTGGTTGTCACGAGCATCCAGCCAGGCGTACTCGGTGGCTAGCGGTGGTGCCGG
>Ga0137375_10007288_pt1 | contig 13149 bp, 13 predicted proteins | sample SagtaG_24_FD_104936 | JGI IMG/M metagenome (GOLD analysis project Ga0137375, IMG submission 104936) | Vadose zone soil microbial communities from Sagehorn Ranch, Mendocino, California, USA - Sage1_R_113_16 metaG | ecosystem: Environmental > Terrestrial > Soil > Vadose zone | place: USA... | reverse complement strand
ATACTCAGGAGCTATGAACGCAACGACAGTTGTGTGGTCCTTATTTCGGGACAGTCCATAGTGACGGCCATGGGCGAAGTTACGGTAGTCAACGAGCTGAGCGGCCGCAAGCCCTGTCTCTGAGAGACGCGTCTCCAGGTCTATACCGGCAGCCTGCGTGCCAGGACCAACAAGGACAAGACAGTTCTGGGTCATGCTGCGGCCGTCCCTCGATATCTGCGGCCGTAGCTGATCCTGCAACGAGGAGGCGCGCCTTGCGTACCAGCGTACGAGCAAAGTTGACATAGTGAGCACTGTGTTAGTCGCGAGGAAGCCGTCGCGTGTAAACGGAGCTGCGTAGCTCACGATCGTGATCGGCTGGCGCGCAAGGGATGAGGGGATCTCCTCCACTCGCCGGTGTGTTACCAGGCCAACGGGATCACACCCTTGCCTCACGGCCGCGCGGGCCGCCAATGCGACGTCTGGATGTCCCGCACGCGCTGAAAAGAGGACCGCTGCGGTGGAATGCCTCAGCGGACCGCCTGCGACGGCTAGTGGTGTCGCATGCGTAGCAAGCCGTCCAGTCTTTGCAACGTGAAGAGCCGAGGCCAGGGCGGACACTGCCAGCGCGCCACCACTTCCGATATATAGAGCAGTCCCTGACACAACTGAGTCGAGGAGCTGAGCAAGTGGCAAGATATCTTCGCGAGAAGCCCAGGCATAGCTGGAGACCAAGAGTCCTAGTTCGTCCACATAGCTTGGCTTCATAGTGGCTCAACCGTGTTACTGCTGTTTACTAACGTGTGGTGCTGCAGCCTCTTGCGGCAGCGGTATTACATGGAGATGCACGCCGGCGTTCACGCTGAGATCCACGAGCCAGTCACTGACCAGATCGAGCACCGCAAAGGTATCCTCGGCGTCGGTATAAGCATCGAGGTAGAGCCCTATGGGGTCTTCCCCCTCCACGAGACGAAAGGTCGCGTCCGGATAGACGGTCCTGATGCGCGTTTGCACCTCCGTAATGACGTGTTGCATTGTGTCGTTCCATGGGTTGACGCTCATGCAGATCCTTCCTCCCCTTGGAGGTGGGCCGTGACAGCCTGCACCAAAGTCTGCGCACTGCGCACCGCCTGTTGCGCTTCCCGCTGGCTGACACGTATGGCGCGATAGTCGCCTTTATGGCGGAGGGCTAGCAAATCCGGCAAGATCCGGCGTAGACTCGCCGGATAGAGCTTGCGGCGTTGGATCAGCTGCCCGACATAACTGGCGTGGACCCAGTCGTGCCCCCAGCCTCTGGCAGGCTCTGAGGCAGTCAGTCCTGCGTGGAGCAAGGCCGCAATGGCGGCATGAAAACATGCATAATAGGCACTGCGTGCACAGCTATTGGTGCGACCATGCTGCAACTCACTTTCCGCACCTGCAAGATTTTCCTGCGCCTTCGCCAGATAGTCGTGCATTGCTGCCATAGTAGCAGAGAACTTTAGCAGAGCCGGCTCCTGCCGACAAGGACTGTGGAAGGCATTGTCAACTTGTTTGCCATCCTACCCAACCCTTGGCCAGTATGGCATAATCACTCCTGTGATAAAGGTGTGATATACAGTCCTGGCACGGTGCAGAGGAGCTGTAGCACGATGCCTGAGTTACCAGAAGTGGAAACCATTCGTCGCGGTCTGGCCGAGCGCCTTCCTGGTCAGACAATCACTGGTGTGCGCGTGCGGCAGGCGCAATTGCGCCACCTCGTGGACGTGGCAGCGCTCCAGGAGCAGGCGGTTGGACGTACTATTACGAGTGTGGACCGCCGGGCTAAATACCTGCTGGTGCGCCTGCAGCCAGATGGCGTGCTGGTCCTGCATCTGGGGATGACAGGACGCCTGTGGGTCGGGCCTCCTGCAGAGCAGGATGCACTACACGATCATCTCATTTTCTCCCTAGGACCAGAGCTGGAACTGCGTTTTCATGACACGCGGCGCTTCGGCATGTGCTTTGTGACCACTGAAGCAGAGCTCCCACAGCACCCACGCCTGCGGCATTTGGGGCCAGAACCCCTCTCCGAAGCGTTTTCCAGTGCCTATCTTCTGGAGCGCGCCAAGGGACTCCACAAACCCGTGAAGAACTTTTTGATGGACGCGGCGGTGGTAGTTGGGGTAGGAAACATTTATGCGAGTGAGAGCCTCTTTCTCGCCCGGCTACGCCCAGCGCGTGCAGTCGGACGTTTACGCCTGCAACACTGGGAACGCCTGTGTACGGCCGTCAAGCAGGTGCTACAAGCGGCGATTGACCACCACGGCACGACCTTCTCAGACTACGTGGATAGCGAAGGACGTCAGGGCAACTTCCAGAATCAGCTCCTGGTCTATGGTCGGGACGGCGAACCGTGCCGCCACGACGGTCGCCTCATCAAGCGCATTGTCCAGGCCGGTCGCAGCAGCTATTATTGCCCGGGCTGCCAACGTTAAGCCTTAATACCAATACTTGGTCTGCTGTGCCCAAGAGCTTTGCGGATACTGCTTATGCAGCACTTGAAAAGCTTGTTTGGAGAACTGCGTTGTCTTCGTATCTGTGCACCCGTAGCGGGTGGACCGTACGGCCAGATATAAAGCCTCTGGCACCCGCGGATCGTTAGGTGTACGTTTCGCCCAGGCAAGCACTTGCACCACCAGATAGTTGGGAGCCGTATCAAGGGCGCGCAGTTTCTGGACTTCCGCTTGCGCTGCGGCCTTCTGGGCAGCAGTCAGAAAGTCGAGAGCGCCTGTCTCACGCCCCATCTTTGGGAAGGGATTCCCCGGTCGGTTGCCAGCTTCCGCGTCTGTTGCTTTGTCTTTTTCCTGCAGCGCACACCACCAGTTGTTCCGGTAAGTGTCGATCTGGTGCAGCGGTGTCGGCCGTCCGATCCCCTCATCCACATACGGACGGGTACCCGGATATTTGAGCATCAGATACACCGCTGCAAATTTCTTGGCGTCGTTCCCTGGTGCTGCCACGTATGCATCGAGGTATGGTTTGAGTTCTGGCACCTGTTCAGCGACGACTACGGCGAGCTCTTGCGCTATGGAAACCTGCTCCAGCAGCACCGCCTCTATCCAGGTTGCCAGCGTGAGCTCTCGGCGCAAATGCGCCGCTAAGATAGGGTGCCGCGCCGCTTCTTTGCGTATGCTCACCGGCACAGCCTGATTGAAGAGTACGGTCGCATCGGCGTCAAAATGGGCTTGCATGGCCGACGCCGGCAGTAATTCTGTCACATCCCCCGTCGCCACGCCGAACAGCTGGGTGGGGAGTTCTCTGCCGTCTTCGTCATACGTAATGCCTGAGGGGAGGCGCTGGGCGTACGTAAGGAATTCGTCCAGATTGCGGGCCACCTGCATGCGCACGGCACGCAGAAAATTGGCTGCTGAGACTGGGAAGGCGTCTTTGCCCCGTGCCAGTACAGGATCGAGATACGTCCGCACCTCGTCTTTCTTGCCGGCTTGTAGGAGCAACCGGGCACGGTGAAAGGCAACTGACGCGAAGGCCGGGGAGGCCGGCTGGATCTGTGTCGCAGCAGCCACCAGCTGCGCGGCTTTCTCATGTGAGGCATCCAGTTTGGTCAGCGCTGCCACCAGCCAGGGTAATGCGGACGTTTTTTCCCACTGTGACAGAGCATGCGCCAACGCCTCCTGGTCCGTGGCCTGGAAGGTAACGATCCAATCACTGAGCACCTCATCTTTGACAGCCGCAGCACTGCCTGTGGAGACGGGCGCCTGAGCGTCTGCCTGGTCGCCGAGGTGCTTATCTAACAGGAGCGTATAGTCGGTCAAATCTTGCTGCAGTGTCATGGGCGCGTCTTGCTTGAGGACGGCCTGGGCCAGTTCATGCAGCAGGGGGGTCGGCGTTGAGCGGAAGCGGACGAATTGGAAAAGCCGCCGGGTCGCCGGGTGCATTGCATGCTGCTCGCTGTCAGCGAGGATTTTACGCACCTGGGCTTCCGCTTGCTCCAGGACTGCACGATCGACCTTGCCTTCCTCAGCCCCAAGCGTTGCCTTGCGGACCAGCGCCCTGGCAGCGAGATAGGGTGCCAGGGAGCGCCACGGCGAATCGGTATCCTTGGCGATCACCTCAAATGCCTCTATGGCGGCATCAAAATTGCCACTATAGAACTGCGCCGTGGCCACTTGATAGGCACTGTCAGCCCGGAGCTGGGTGTCCGTGGCAGGCTGCAAGGTGAGGTTTGCCCCATCCGAGCACTTGGCAAAAACCACATCTTGTGCCTGCACCCAGGCGCGTACCGCCGAGCTCTCTGGGCCAAAGCGTTCTTGCAAGCGGTGCAGTGTGCTGGCAGCGGTCTTGAAGGCGTCCTCTGGACAATTGAGGTAGTTGCTGAATTGGCCCCACGAGCGAAACACATTAATGCTCGACACGGAGGCTATCCCTGGTACTTTGCTGCGTACTTCGAGCCAGACTTTAGGCCATTCCTCGGCGTTCGCTTCGACGGTGGATACCAGTCGCGCGCGCCACAAGGCGACAAGCGCCTGTTGTTCTGCTGCATTAAAACCCGTACCAGTGAGGTAGCGGTAGGCCACGACTAAGTAAGAGCGCGCATACGTCGGCTGGAGTACCCCCAGCTCGCCAGCTGCAAACTTTTCGAGGGGAAAATCAGGGTGTACTGTGTAGGTAAAAGCCGCTCGCGCAAAAAAGGGACCGCAGCTTGAGAGCAGCTGGGGCCTATACAGCACCACCCCGAGCACGCAAGTCACCATCAGAAAGGTGCGGCTGGTTATTGCCATTGCTTGACCTCCTCAAGAGCTGTGCGCACGGATACCGGCGCCCAGGCTCGTGGACTAAAAACGTACACCCGTCTTCCCGAGGGCATATGGGGGAGCGGTTCATCAGTTGCTATCCCCAGACTCTGCTGGGTAGGCCTACAGCGCACGTCGCCGCCGGTCTGGAGATGGAACAGCACGCGCTGTCGATCTGCCCCCATGCGAAACAGCATCGGCACGGCCTCATCAATCGGCAGACCGGCAAGCCAGTTATCGGCGAGACACCACGACGCGAGAGCCGTGATCGATATGCGGGTCGTGTCGGGCAACTCCTGACGCAGGTCATGGAGTACAGCACGGTAAAATGCCCGTTCAGACGTTTTAGCGTCAAAGTCTACTTGTACAGCAGGGATGGTGGAAGCACGGCTCATGGCCGCGATCTCTTCCACAACTCTCATGCGCTGGCCCGACTCGAGCGTTGGAGGTGAAAACCTGTCAACTTCAATACGTATGACCGGGATGAGCACGGTCGCTGGCGGGACCTGGAGTGGTTGCAGCCGCGGGCGTGTCACAACAGTGTCCTGGCGTAGGAAAAGCGTCTTGGCCAGATACGCTACGCCTACTGCACGTGGGTCATTGGTACGTAAGTCTTCGTGCCGCTCCCAGGCCCAGAACATCACTCGAGGCAGAGGCGCGAGCGGATCGGTAGACGCCGAACCTGGGAATTGGCGTCCAGAGGCTGTCCTGAACCTTATACCTACAAACCCGAGAGCCAACAGCAGCAGCCCAACGCCCACTCCAAGCAGCAGGCGACGTCGACTCCCCCGCCGCCCGCCTCCATTTCGCGAGTTACGCACGGACGACCCCTCACCCTGATCTCACACGCGGTGGCCAAAGTCCTCTGGGAGGATGTACTCATGCGTTCCCTGAATCGTCTGCTGCTCCGCAAAGCGGCGCAAACGAAAGGGCGTGATGTCCACAAATGTTGCCCGCCCCTGGGTGATCAGCTCGGCCATACACGCCCCAACTGCTGGGGAGATCTTAAAGCCAGTCCCACTGAACCCAGCCGCCATGTAGAGTCCGCTGAGGTCAGGAGCCTGGTCGAGAATGGCCCGTGAGTCGGGACTCACATCATAGACCCCAGCATGACCGCGGACGTACGTAGCCTGGGTATACGCCGGGAAACGTTGCCCCGCCTTGGCACGGGCAGCAGGGATGTAGTCTGGATCATTGGCTTCGTTGTAGGCATCGGGATCAGGCGGTGCCTCATGCTTCCACTGTCCCACGCCAATCAGCGTGAGATCCTGCCCATGGGGCCGGAAATACGTTCCAAGCGCGCCATCGATGAACACCATGTGGCCCTGTGTCAGAGTTGCTGGCCGCTGATAGAAGGCAATCTGCGCCCGCTGCGGGGTGATGGGAAACGTGATGCCAACCGTTTTGAGCAGGCGGTCCGACCACGGACCAGCCATCACCACCACGATGGGGGCATCAATGGGGCCAGCATTGGTATCTACCCCCACGACGCGTCCGCCAGCCGTACGCAGGCCGGTGACCATGACCCCTTCCTGCAGCGTGGTGCCCTGCTGCTGCGCCCGTTGCATGAAGGCTGTGGTGGTCGCTCGGGGATCGGCATACCCACTCTCCGGCTCGTAAGCTGCCACCACTAAATCTCCAACCTGGCATGAGGGTTGAAGCTCTCGCAACTCCTGTGCCGTGACTACCTGCGTATGCACCCCAATCCCCTGCAGCATGGCCACATTATGCCGCAACCGCTCGGCGTTGGCCGGGCTCACGGTCATAATGAATCCCGTGCGTGTAAAACCACACTCGCCACCAACCATCTCGTGCCAGTGCTGGAAGTAGCGCAGACTCGCAAAGGCCATACGCGCTTCGGGTTCGTTGGTGTAATGCATGCGCACGAGGGCGCCTGACTTCGCCGTCATACCACCACATAGGCCCTTCTTATCCACCACCAGTACGTTTTTCATGCCGGCGCGTGTCAGGTGAAACGCCAGGCTTGACCCCATCACTCCTGCACCGATAATGATGGCTTCTGCTGTCTGTGGCATAGCTGCTCTCCTTGCCATGGCGCACCATCATGCACCACTGGAAACCGCCTCGTGACCGCAACAACCATGCACAGCGTACCGGGGACAGCCGGGAGCGTCAAGAGGACGAGGGAGCAGTTGCGCTAGTGCGTCGAACCGTGTATATACCGATTGCGAGTTGTGACGTAGAGAACTAGACATAGGCAGCCATGATGCCACTGCTCAGGCTGTGAGGCGAGGGACCACAAAGCATTGGAACAAAGCCATGGCGATTACCCATGATGATAACACCAGGCTCACCTACGACATTGCTGCCTGGATTCTGGCTGGCGTGTCGCTTGTGCTCATCCTCAGCCTGCATTTGTTGCCAGCGCTCCTGGCCGGGCTGTTAGTGTATGAACTCGTGCACATCCTGGCGCCGCGGCTGCGAGTCGTGCGCATACACCAGGAGCGCGGCAAACTCGTCGCTGTGGCTCTCCTGGCGACTGTCGTTGTCCTGCTCATCGTCCTTGCCGTGATCGGGATTGTGGCGTTCTTTCGCAGCGAAGCAGGCAACCTGCCTCTGCTCTTGAAGAACATGGCTGACATCCTCGATAGATGGCGTGCGGTGCTGCCAGCCTCGGTGCTCGAGCGCCTCCCTGAAGACATCGATGACCTCAAGGACCTGCTCGTGGAAGGATTGCGTGGGCACGCTGGCGAATTGCAGAAGATCGGCGCCGAGGCCGGACGCATCGGCGCGCACATTCTTATCGGCCTGGGGATTGGGGCGCTGATTGCCCTGCACGATGTGCAATCCAGCCAGGCCTCCGGACCGCTGGCACAGGCTCTGCAGGAGCGCGCTGTCCGCCTCAGCGAGGCATTTCGGCGTATCGTGTTCGCACAAGTGCGTATTGCAGCCATCAACACCACGCTCACCGCGTTGTATCTTGCCGTCGTGCTCCCCATTTTTGGTGTTAATCTCCCTTTCGCCAAGACGCTGATCGCCGTCACTTTCTTTGTAGGGCTCCTCCCAGTGGTGGGCAATCTGGTTTCCAATACGATCATCGTCGTCGTGAGCCTCAGCGTGTCCCTCTCTGTAGCGATCGCGTCGCTCGTGTTCCTGGTCATCATCCACAAGCTCGAGTACTTCCTGAACGCCCACATTGTCGGCACGCAGATTCACGCACGTGCCTGGGAACTGCTGCTCGCGATGCTGGTGATGGAGGCGGCATTCGGTATCCCAGGGGTTATCGCGGCGCCGATTTACTATGCCTACCTCAAAGATGAACTCGTAAGCCGGCGCCTGATTTAGATCACCGCTGATCACCACGTCTATTGGAGCGCCTCGTCCGCCTGGGAGAGGAGCACTGGGGGCAACGTGTGGTGACTGCATACCCGGTGGTGGCTGGCCGTCATCCCCGTGACGTTCACGCCCCTCCCCGCAGGCGAGCCAGTTCGGCCCGTAACCGCTCCAGCTCAGCTTCGGCTGCTTGCCGGGCGGCGGCCTCAGCGCGCCGGGCCGTTTGTGCTTCAGCTGGCGTCAGCAGGCGCTCGCCGGTAGCCAGGTCGACCACGCGCAGGCGACCTGCTTCCACTCGTAGCTCTACGCCCAGTACCTGGCTGACGAGTTCTCCTTCGCCTCCAGACGGCAGGCGCTGATACTCGCCCTCCTGTAACCGATAGCCTTGCAAGGGTGGCCGTAGATACTCCCCCAGCGGATCATACAAGAAGTATTCCTGCACCCCGAGCATAGCGTACAACGCCCGCTTGGTGCCCAGATCCTCCAGTCGTGTCCCCCGCGAGGTGATCTCGAAGACTACGGCGGGTGGTTGGCCCTCTTCCCACAGCCTATAGGTACGCCGCTCTCGCTTCGCCACTCCCTGCACCACGAAAACATCGGGCGCCACACAGGTCGTAGGATTTCCCTCTTCATAGTAGAGCAACATATTCCCTGCGACGTATACCTGCGGTGCCTCGCGGAAGTGGTCTTTCAGTGCCTCTCGGAGGTAGAGAAGAACATCAATGAGGCCATCGACCCACCCCAGGCGCTGGTCATCAGCGCCTGGGGGAACGGCACCCCGGGAACTGGCACGGCAGACCCGTATCGAATCCTGTCAAACTGGCAGCAAGGCAGAAGCAGCGCTGTCTGCTGAGTAACATGCGCGGATAGGAAAAACACCCATTAGAAGGCTCCTGTCAAGAGGCAAAACCCCCTGTACAGCGCCTTTGCGGAGATCACGTCGGGCGATTTGCCGTAGAACTGAGCCAGCAGGCGTACCTCACGGACAGAGGCTTGTTGGGTACGCTCCCCCTTGCCACTGAGTGGAAGCGCAGTGATCATGTGTTGACGCAGTGGAGTCATGAGATATCTCCCTTCTTGAGGTGACGAGTTGTCCGTGTGAGAAGGAAGACATCGTAGAGGGAATGGAGGGTCGAAGGGAGAGAGAACATTACTGCCGCGTCAGCGGCTTACTTGAACAACCCAGTGGGGCTGACGGCCCACAGCGCACGTTTTTTGGCTGTTGCCTGTGTTTTCTCCTGTGGACCGCAGCTCACCGGAAGCGTGACATCGAGACGAGCGGACTCGAGCGCACGGCGGCAAGCATCACGACCGCAGGTGGTGTGGCCCTGACCGTGGTCGGCGATCTCACGGAGGAGGCACCAGCCGCGCGGTTGATCCAAACGGCAGTGGATCGCTTCGGCCGGCTCGACATTCTCGTCAACAACGTCGGTGGCAGCCGCACGGCGAAGATCTGGGAGATGACGGTGGAGGACTGGGATTTCGTCCTGCGTCTCAACCTCCGTAGCACCTTCCTCTGTACACGATCTGCCGTGCCGCACATGATCCGTCAGCGCTCCGGCACGATTGTGTGCATCTCCTCAGGCGCGCGCGAGGGCACGCCCTGGACCGCCTACTACCAGTGGGGAGCAGCCTATTCGGCGGCGAAGGCCGGCGTGCATGGCTTCATCCGCGATGTGGCGCTGGAGGTGGCCGAGTACAACATCACGGTCAATGCCGTGGCACCTGGCCCTATCGAGACCGAGCGGGTCGGTGCAAACTTGCGTCACCTGAACGAGACGGTGGAGTATAGTCCGAACCGTATGACACCACTGCGCCGGCTTGGTCAGCCTCTTGAGGTGGCCAACGCCGTCTTGTTCCTGGCTTCCGGCGAGGCGAGCTACATCACGGGTCACACCCTGGCGGTCACCGGTGGGCGGTGACGCGCACCATGGTCCTGCAGAGGGACACTGCGACACCGAGGCAGGGAACTGCAGCGTACCGTCACCATCCCAAAATGAACGAGTTGCGTAGCACAGCAACGGTTTCTCCATGCTGATTCGTCACGGTGGTCTCCCGCACCACGAAACGCATCGTCCCAGATCGCCCAGTTTTTTCGTAGAGATCAACAAGGCAGGTCGAGTAGATCAGGACGTCTCCAGGATAAATCACTCCATAAAAGATACACTGGTACCCCGCATTGATACCTGTCCCGTTAAAACCCATCTCGGGTGGGGCAATGGGGTAGGTCCCACGCCAGATGACAAACGTCGGTGGCGCAATGATGTCCCGATAGCCGTGCGCCCGGGCTACCAGCGGATCCGTGTACACAGGCTCCTTGGCACCGATGATGTCAGCATACTCCAGCACCATCTCACGTGTTACGTGCTGTTCGAAGCGACTAAACTCTTTTCCTAGTAAACTCCGATCCCAGCGCAGCATGCGTCCCCTCTTATTTTTTCTGGAAGCGCGGTACCCGGCGTAACAGCACATACACTGCACCAGCACCACCGTCCGTGAGCGGCGCCGTGGCGAAGGCCAACACCAAACGACTGAGGCGACCATGACTCAGCCAGATGCGCACCTGTTCCTTCAGCACCGGACGATTATCCTTGGAGTTACGTCCCCGGCCATGAATGAGCAGCACACACCGCTGCCCAGCCACATACGCAGAGTTCAGAAAACGATCCACGGCGACTTTGGCCTCTTCCACCGTATGGCCATGCAAATCGATATGGGCCTGGACCGCATAATCACCACGGTGCAAGCGTTGCGCCAAATGCCGATCGATCCCCGGTGCGATACCTTCCATATACTCATCGGTGTACTGAATCGTAAACGCCCCGCGCCCTTCCACAAGGTCTTGCAGATCAGCCAGGGCTTCGCACTCATCACTCGGATAGAGTGCCTTTGGCGATGGCTGTTGCGACTTCTCCACTCGGCCCCGTGGGTCTTTGGGCAAAGGGGTGACACCGGCCATCTCTGCCAGAAACACAGCTTTTTCCCGCTGCATCAAGACGTCAGACGAACGCCTTGGAGGCACGGCGGCTGGTGCGGCCGGTGGTGGTGCAGCTGGTGGCGGTGCGGCCGGTGGCGGTGTGCTACCGATAGCCTGCAGCTGCTCTTTGATGTCGCGAAACGGGCTATGGAAAGGCTCCTCCTGCTGCCGTTTCGGAGCCGGCGGTGGTGGGGTACACGGCTTTTTGCGTCTCATGGTGCGGATCCTGGGCTGATTGTGCAGGCGCGCAGCCGTGCACCCTTACGGTGCTGGTGGCCGACGGCTCACATGTGCAGTTCGATTACATCCCCTTCCTGGACAACATAGTCACGCTGGACCATCTGGCCATCGTATTTCTCCGTGCCCCAGATCCGGGCGAATTTGAGGTGGGTCGCAAAATCTTTATGCACCGTGGCGGCTACTTCCACGACGGTGCTGCCGCGTGGCATGGCGAAAGGCGCTGTCAGGTCCGGTTTTTTGCCAGGGGCTTTGGTATACACCCGGACAATGTCGAGCAGCGCATAGAGTTCCCGACGCAGCGCTTCGAGGTTATAGCCCTGCGTGGCCGAGACCGCCAACGTGGGCCAACGCGTGCCGTAGAACTCCTGGATGATGTCCCAGTTGTCCTTGCTGGCCGGCATATCCCACTTGTTGCCCAGCAGCAATGCACGCCGCGGCACCACGCCAACGTCTAGCGCCTCTGCTTCCTCGGGTGTCAGCAGGCGAGCAGTAGGTAGAATTTTCCACTCCTGCAGGACGTCAGAGATCAGTTCGACGGCCTCCAGCACAGCAGGGTCACCAAGATCGACTACGAGGAGCATGGCATCAGCATTGCGTGTGATTTGGGACATCCAGGGCTCCATGTATTCGTGGGAGATGGGCGGCATATCCACGAGCTGGAGCTGCACATTTTCAAAAGGCATCATACCCGGCATAGGCCGACGGGTCGTGAAAGGGTAGTTGGCTACTTCGGGTGTAGCCTTCGTGAGTGTCCCCAATAGCGTAGATTTGCCGACGTTGGGCGACCCCGCCATGACAATCTGCCCGGCGCCTTCGGTTTCGACTGACAGTGTGTATCCCCGATGTGTTGCGGCGGCTTTTTGTGCCTCCTGCCTGAGCTTGGACAGGCGCCGCTTCAGATCGGCTTGTAACTTGTCCGTCCCCTTGTGTTTGGGAATAACGCGCAGCATCTCTTCCAGGCAGGCAATCTTCTCCTCGTGCGTACTGGCCTGCTTGAAACGCTGCTCCGCCGACATATACTGGGGCGTGAGATTGGCAGGCATAACTGTCCTCCTGTCCAAGAGTGTTTGGCGCTATTCTAGGACATGGATCGTGTCTTGTCATCCCCTGTCCGGTACGGGGATATCTCGTCTGGATGTGAGGTGTGAGATCATGGTATTCTGTCCGGTGAAATCCGTCCTGTGATGCCATGTTCGTGAGCTGTGTGTTAGCTCCGGTCACATCGTTTGATCGATATTGTATACTGATTTCTCAGTCGGGTGAGCCTTGGCCGGCCCCGGCCAGCCTTGCATCACACCACAGCGGCCCAGCCTAGAGCGCTGTGGACGTGTTTGAAAGCACGCGTGTTGTCGGCTCTCTCCTACGCCTGTTCGACAAACGCTCAGGAGCGTCTGGACAATTTTGTGTCGAACTTGTAAAGCCTCAGGATACCCAATGGGACCAAAGGAATCGTGACTCCCGAGTACCTCGCAGTGTCCCAATGTTTTACCCTCTGATTTAGCTGTGCAGAGCCCTCTCACCCGTTTGTGCAGGAAGGCCCTCTGTGACACACAACGAGATCATCCAGACATGTGTGAGTACCCTCTCCAGCTCCTCGTACGTTTTCTCATCCAACGGTGACTACGAAAGCTCCCGCAGATTGCTCAACGCGAGATTGGCCCCGGTGAAGTCTGCACTCCCGATGATGGTCTGCTCTAAGTTGGCACTCTGAAGCTGGGCAGCCCGCAAGTCGGCGCCCTGAAGATTCGTTCGGCATACGTATGTCGGCTTTATCAGCTGGAGGTCGTCCTCTAACTGTTGGGCATCGTCAAGGCAACTCGCGCGCGGAGATTGGCACCACGTAGGTCACGATTGGTGAGGATGAGCCCAGTGACCTCTTCCAGCCCT
>Ga0137375_10007269_pt1 | contig 13170 bp, 12 predicted proteins | sample SagtaG_24_FD_104936 | JGI IMG/M metagenome (GOLD analysis project Ga0137375, IMG submission 104936) | Vadose zone soil microbial communities from Sagehorn Ranch, Mendocino, California, USA - Sage1_R_113_16 metaG | ecosystem: Environmental > Terrestrial > Soil > Vadose zone | place: USA... | reverse complement strand
TGCGGGCGGCGCCTGGGACAACGCCAAGAAGATCGTCGAGGTGGAGCTCAAGGAGAAGGGGACCGCGCTGCACGCGGCCACCGTCGTCGGCGACACCGTCGGCGATCCGTTCAAGGACACGTCATCGGTGGCCATGAACCCCGTCATCAAGTTCACGACGCTCTTCGGGCTCTTGGCGGTGGAGCTGGCCGTCTCCCTCACGGCCGAGCGCGGATCGACGGTGACCCTCGGCCTGGCGGCGCTGTTCTTCGCCGTCGCGCTCGTGTTCGTCTGGCGGTCCTTCTACAGCATGCGCATCCGGTCGGAAGCCGTGGTCGCGGCCGAGCTGGCCCGCCGGGCCGCCCACTAGCCCACATTGTTCTACGGTCAACCGCAGACATCAAGTGGCACCAAGGAGGTCACCGCCATGTACTGCCGACGCTTCTTTTTCGGAATAGCGGCTCTGGTGGGTCTGATCGTCCTCCTATCAGACGGCGTCGCGGTCGCCGGAGAGCCGAGACGCGGCGGCACCCTCCGCGTCGCCTACGGCAACGAGATCGCCCACCTGGATTTCCACACGGCGCCGGGCTACGAAATGATGTGGGTCGCCATGAACGTCGGCTGCGGCCTGGTCAACATCACGCCGGACGGGAAGTTCGTGGGCGATGCCGCCGAGTCCTGGCAGCTTTCACCCGACAACCTCACCTACACCTTCAAGCTGCGCAAGAACGTGCTCTTCCACGACGGCACGAAGGTCGACGCTGCCGCCGTCAAGTTCAGCATCGACCACCTCATGGACCCGGCCACCAAGTCCGGCATGCGGAGCTTCTACGACCCGGTGCACAGCGTGGAGGTGCTCGATCCCCACACCGTGCAGATCCGCCTGAAGCAGCCCTACGCCTTCATGCTCCACATGCTCGCGGCGTACCGCACGGGCCTGATCCTCTACTCGCCGACCGCCACGCAGAAGTACAGCCTCGAGGACCGCAAGCAGGGCAAGCCCGGGGCGGTGGTGGGGTGCGGACCGTTCCGGCTGGTCGAGTGGGTGAAGGGCAGCCACCTGGTGATGGACCGCTTCGGCAAGTACTTCCAGCCGGGGTTGCCCTACCTCGACCGCGTCGTCATCCGCGTGATCAAGGACCCCGTCACCCAGATGGCCGCGTTCAAGGCCGGGGAAATCGACTTCATCGCCTCCTTCTCGCCGGAGCACGTCGACACCGTGAAGGCGCAGAACCCGAACGCCCAGATCCTGACCGGGAAGGAAACCACGCCGATGCTGGCGGCGATGAAGGTGACCGTCCCGAGGGACAGCAAGCCGATGTCCAAGGACCGCGCGCCGCACCCGATCTTCGGCGACCTCCGGGTGCGCAAGGCGGTGGGCTGCTATGGGATCGACCGTCAGGAGGTCGTGAAAATCGCCTTCAAGGGCCAGGCGACCCCGTGGGTCGGGATGAATCCGCCCGGCACTCTCGACACCGTGGACGTCAACCACATGTGCCCCTACGACCCGGTCCGGGCCAAGGCGATGCTGGCCGAGGTCGGTTACGGCCCGCAGAAGCCCCTGACCTTCGAGCTCATGACCAACACCGAGAAGTCCGTGTTCAACGTCATCGCCACCGTCATCAAGGAGCAGATGGCGCGCATCGGCGTGACCGCGAACATCAGGCTGGTGGACAAGGTCAGCTGGATGAACACGACCCTGCAGGATGGCCCGTGGGACATGTACGTCGAGGACCTCCTGTCCCTGATAACCCTGGACAGCAACGGCTACCTGTCGAACACCACGTCGACCTGGAGCCACCCGCGCCACGCCGACACCAAGGTCGACGACTATTATGCCCGCTACGCCCGGGAGATGGACCCCGGGAAGCGCCGCGCCCTCGCCAAGGAGCTCCAGGAGTACATGGCCGACAAGCTCTACTGGAACAACATCTCGGGCTCGCCGTTCTTCATGATTGCGCAGCCGCGGATGAAGGGCTACGTCTATAACGCCGAGTTCGAGGTGCACTACCACAAGGTCTGGCTGGACAAGTAATAACCGCCCGCGCGGAGCGATTCATGCGGGTCTACGTGCTGAGGCGACTTCTCCAGGTGGTTCCAACCGTCCTCATGATCACCCTGGTGGTGTTCGTCATGATGCGGTCGATCCCGGGGGACCCTGTCGTGGCCCTGCTCGGGGACGCGTACACCGAGGAAGACGCCGTCAAGCTCCGCCAGTCCTATGGCCTGGACAGGCCGCTCATCGTGCAGTACCTGATCTGGCTCGGCAAGCTCCTCCAGGGGGACTGGGGCGCCTCCATCCTCAGCGGACGCCCGGTGCTCCAGGACGTGTTGATCCGGTTGCCGGTCACCCTCGAGCTCATCGTCCTGTCGATGGGGGTGGCCATCATCATCGCCATGCCCGCCGCCATCATCGCGTCGGTGCGCCCGAACACCTGGAGTGACTACACGGCGATGACGGTGGCCCTGGCCGGCGTGTCCATCCCCGAGTTCTTCCTGGGCGTCCTCCTGCTGCTCGTCTTCTCGGTTGGCCTCCAGGGGGCGCTGCCCAGCTCCGGCTGGGTTTATCTGCCCGGCACCTGTCCCACGGTCGTCTGCATAACGGGCGCGTGGGGCAACCTGGGGCATGTCCTGATGCCGGCGATCGCCCTGGGTGTCGGGCGGGCGGCCATCCTGACGCGGCTGGTCCGCGCGAGCCTGCTGGAAATCGTCCGCACGGAGTACGTCACCACGGCGCGCGCCAAGGGCCTGGGTGAGGGGCGCGTCGTGCTGAAGCACGCGCTCAAGAACGCGCTCATTCCCGCGGTGACCGTGATGGGCCTGCAGGTCGGGTTCCTCATCGGTGGCGCCATCGTGGTCGAGACCCTGTTCGCCGTCCCCGGCCTCGGCACCTTCGGCATCGACGCCATCCTCGCGCGCGACTACCAGCAGGTCCAGGGCTTCGTCCTGCTCACGGCCCTCACCTTCGTCGTCATCAACCTCATCGTCGACTTCACGTACTCGTTCCTCGATCCGCGCATCCGCTACGGCGCCTGAGAGGGTCATGGCCGATACCGGAGGGTTCCCCGGGGTGGAGCATCGGGCGGTCGGCGAGGCCGCCGTGCGCCAGATCCCGGTCGTTACCGAGTTCGTGCTGCCGCCGCGAAGGGCCGTGCGCGAGGACTTCCCCCTGGCGCAGACCCTACGTCGCCTCCGGCGCAGCAAGACCGCTGTCTTCGGCCTGGTGATCGTCCTCGTCCTCCTCTTCGTGGCCGCCTTCGCCGACGTCCTTGCCCCCCAGAGCCCGACCGACAGCGACCAGGCCATGACCTTCCAGAGCCCGAGCCGCGCCCACCCGCTCGGGACGGACCAGCTCGGGCGCGACATGCTGAGCCGCGTCATTCACGGCAGCCGGGTTTCGCTGGCGATCGGTGTATCGTCGGTGCTCCTGGCCCTCTTCGCCGGGGTGCCGCTGGGGATGATCGCCGGCTACTACGGCGGCCGGGTCGACACGTTGGTGATGCGGATGATGGATCTCATCCTCTCGTTCCCGGTCTATCTGCTGGCCATCATCCTGATGGTCATCTTCACCCCGACCGCCGGGATCGTCGGCACCATCAAGGTCGTCGGCGCCATCGCGATCGTGCGCATCCCCATCTATGCTCGCCTGGTCCGCGGCAGCGTGCTCTCCATCAAGGAGAAGGAGTACATCGAAGCCTGCCGCGCCCTCGGCCAGCGCGACCCGCGGATCCTCGCGCGGCACCTGCTGCCGAACTGCCTGGCCCCGATCATCGTGACCACCACCCTCGGCATCGCGACGTCGATCATCGTGGAGGCCTCCCTCAGCTTCCTGGGCCTGGGCACGCAGCCTCCGACGCCGGCCTGGGGCTGGGACCTGAAGGCCAATGTGGCCTTCATTCACTCGAACCCGTGGCTATCGCTCTTCCCCGGGCTCGCCATCTTCGTCACCGTGCTGGGCTTCAATCTCTTCGGTGACGGTCTGCGCGACGCCCTCGATCCGCGGCTAAAGTAGCCTCGCGCCTCGATCGCCGGAGACCGGCCCCCCGGCACGGCGGTCAGGACTCGCGCGACCGCGGCCCCGTCACGCTGAAGGGCGAGGCGGCACGGAGGACAGCCTTCAAACCCGCGGCATGGCATTCAACTTGTGATCTCAAACAATGTCAAACGCAGGAGAGGGTCGCCCAAGACGTGCAGGAGATCCTCGCCCACCGCACCTCGTCATGACGAACCGGTTAAGTGGACGACGCTCAGAAACTCCCGCGCCCCGACAATGGACACGCCCTTGTACTTGCCGAGGCTCAGGAGATCGGAGCTTCATCCGTCGGCCTTCCCGACGCGTGATCGTGGCTTGATAGCGCGCTGCAGATCCTCATGCTCGAAGGCCGATGCCATGCGGTCGATCTCGGACGGTGACAGACCCAGGTCAGCTGCCGCCCCGCGCCATGTCGCCACCGCCTGGCCGACCTCGGCCGCGATTGCATCGGCGGCCTTGGCATCGAGCTCAAAATAGCGGCCTTTCTCCATGCGCCCGCCGGATGCGCTGCGGGAGGTGCTCCTCCTCGAGCGCCAGGCCAACGGTGTCGTTCTTGGGATCGGCCAGATCCGCGAGACGCTCTACCATGCCCAGGGAAAAGAGCACCGTCGCGTAGGTGCCCATGGACACCCCCGGCTCGCCCTTCTCCACCTTGTTGAGCGTCATGCGGCTGATGGACGCCCGCTCGGCCATGATCGCGACGGGGATGCGCCGCCGCCGCCGGGCGTCGCGAATGTCGTGGCCCAGCTTGTGCAAGGCGCGCCTGACCGGGATCGGCGGTCTTGAAGATGGTTGGGTTTTCATCATAACGTCCATTTTTATTGGTTGTACAGCCAATAAGGTACACCTTTGTGGACTCTAAGTCAATGCTATGTTGGTTTGGCCCCTAAATTCTATTCGGTCGGCGTTGCGTCTTTTACGTCTATTATAGTGGCCCTAAAATAAGATACCGTCCAGCATAGTGGACGTGAAGGTTGGGGAAAAGCCGTCCCCGTGCTGCGTGGTCAGCCTTGAACGGCATCTCGTTCCGGCCTTGTGACCGCGGAGCTCCGCCCGTCGGGCGCTGTGCGCCGACTACGGAAAGCAGCTTGTACTTCGTTCGTGACGTAAAGAAGGAAAAGAACAGGGCTCTTTCGCGCGTCGCGCCACCGAGCATGAAGGACGACCCACTCGTCGTTGACGCGCACCTGCAGTCGGTCGCGCATGCTCAGGTGACGCGCCGATGTCGAAGCCGGCGCGACGGACCTGCGCGAAGTACCCTCTCATCGATCTTGCTCCTTGATGGACTTCATCGGTGACTCCGTCACCTCGCGGAGTGGGCCATCAGCTTCGACTCCCGCTCTTCCAGCGCGGCGATCTGGCCTTCAGCCCCTTCAGCTCGCGGTTGATGCGGGTCAGCTCCATCCTCGCCTGCCGCTCCTTTACGTAGCCATCGCCGTGGTTCTTCTTCACCAGCGCTTCGACCTCGCGCCGGAGAAGCCGCAGGAAGGGGTCCCCGAAGATCGAGTTGAGCCGGTAGTGGAGAAACCCATGCGGGATCGCTGCATCAGCCCGACCGGGACCGGTCGATGGCTTCTCAAGCGTTCAGCGTGACGGGCCCGCCGGATCGACGGGCTCGACGAACGGGAACCGATGGAAGTCGGTGTCCCGTGTGTAGAACCCCAGGTCGTCGTAGGCGGTGCCCCGGACATCGCCGAAGTTCCGCTCCTGCAGCAGCGGGTCGAAGGACACCGGCGCGCCGGTGGCCCGCTGGAGCCGCTCGGCAGTGGCGACGGCGCGCGCGAGGCGGAGCGCCAGGGCCTCCGCCTGGGACTCGCCGCGCGGGGAGAGCGGGATCTCTGGCCGCTGGACGATGCGCGCGGCATTGCCGTCGGTCTCGCCGTGGCGGATCAGGAAGATCCGGCTCACCGCGCGTTTCAGGTCTGAAGGTCGCCGACCGCCGCGGCGAGGGCGTCGAGCTCGGCGCGCCAGGAGGCGGGCGGCACGACGGGCCGCACGACGAACTTGGAGAAGCCGACGGCGATGAAGCGCTCCATGAGCTGGCGCAGGGCCGGCAGCCCCACCGGCGTGAGCTCGAGGGCCCGGGGCCGCCGGGCGGCCATCACGTGCGCGGTGGCCGGGTCGATGGGCGCGCGGGCATAGCCGATGCTCATCCCGAAGTGCTCGCCACTGATCGAGCGGCCGGCCTTGGCCGCCGCCTCCTCGATCACGACCCGCCCCGCGGCCGCTTCTTCGGGCGTGCAGAGGGACGGCAGCCACCCGTCCGACAGGCGCCCGCAGCGCTCCAGAGCGGCGGGCACCGTACCGCCCAGCCAGACCTCCAGCGGCTGCTGCACCGGCAGCGGCGAGAGCTTGACGTCGCGGAAGGTGCCGGCGGCGCCCTCATGGCTGACGGTTTCCCCCGCCCACAGGCGCCGCAGCACCGGCAGCGCCTCGTCGATCACGGCACCGCGCCGCTTGGGGTCCACGCCGATGGCCTCGCGCTCCGGCGGATAGGTGAGCCCGGGCACCAGCGTCACCAGCAGCCGCCCCCGGCACAGCACGTCGAGACTGGCGAGCTGCTTGGCCAGCCGCAGCACATTGCGCCCCGGCAGGAGCATGGTGGTCCCGAGCTTCACCCGGGGATTGCTCGCCGCCGCCCAGGCGAGCCCCACCGCGGGATCGAGCACGGGGCCGGTCAGCACCTCCGAGAGCCAGAGCGAGTCGAACCCGAGCTCGTCGAGCCCCGTCACCAGCTCGCCCAGCGCCTCCGGCGTCGACGACGCGCCGGCCGCCCCCACCCCGATGCGGATCTTCATGGAGCGATTCTAGCGCGGGTTTGATGTTCGAGCAGCGTGCGTGGCATGCAAATCCTCCTCGAATAGGGGCTCGTCCGGCCCGAGGGCGACGGACGGCACCGCGGCGCATATCGTACACTAACCGCGGGGGGACGGAGGCGCGCGTGACGAACGACCCGGCGATCGGCGAGCCCCCCGAGCAGCGCGCCGTCGAGCTGGCGGACGCGCTCCTGCGCGCGGCGCGCGTGGGGCAGACCGCCGACGAGCGCGCCCAGACCCGCAAGCTCGCCCGCATGATGGCCGATCCGCACGGCAAGGAGCTCACCATCGCGCTGGCCGACCAGGCCTTCCGGAGCCGGCGCCCCGAGCGCATCGCGGACCAGCTCGCCTATCTCCTCGAGCGGTACGGCGTGCCGCAGTACATGGACTGGTGGGAGCGGGTCGCGCTCCTCCTAGGCGGGGCCATGGCGCACTACCTTCCGAGCCTGGTCGTCCCGCCCATCGTGGCCCGGCTGCGCCACGAGACCCAGAACGTGATCCTGCCCGGCGAGGAGGAGGATCTGCGCCGCTACATCGAGGAGCGGCGCCGCGCCGGCCTCCGGCTCAACCTCAACCAGCTCGGCGAGGCGATCCTCGGCGAGGCGGAGGCGGCGCGCCGACTGAACGCCTACCTCGCGCTGCTCGCCCGTGACGACGTCGAATACATCTCGGTGAAGGTCTCCTCCGTGTTCAGCCAGATCGACCTCGTCGCGTTCCGCGCGACGGCGGCGCGCGTGGCCGAGCGTCTGCGCACGCTCTACCGCGCGGCCGCCCGTGGGCGCTACCGCCACCCGGACGGGCGGATCACGCCGAAGTTCATCAACCTCGACATGGAGGAGTACCGCGACCTCGACCTCACGGTGACGGCGTTTCGCGAGGTGCTGGACGAGCCCGAGTTCCTGTCGCTGAGCGCGGGGGTGGTCCTCCAGGCCTACCTGCCCGACTCGCACCGCGTGCAGCGCGCGCTCACCGCGTGGGCGCTCGCGCGGCGGGCACGCGGCGGGGCGCCCATCAAGCTGCGCATCGTGAAAGGCGCGAACCTGGCGATGGAGCGCATCGAGGCCGCGGTGCACGGCTGGCCCCAGGCGCCCTACGAGACGAAGGCGGAAGTCGACGCGAACTACAAGCGCATGCTCGAGTACGGCAGCCGGCCCGAGCACGCGGAGGCCGTCCACCTAGGGGTCGCCAGCCACAATCTCTTCGACATCGCTTATGGCCTCGTGCTGCGCGAGCGCCGCCACGTCGAGCCCTGGGTCGAGTTCGAGATGCTCGAGGGTATGGCCAATCACCAGGCGCGAGCGGTGCAGGCGCGCGCCGGGGGCCTGCTCCTCTACGCGCCGGTCGTCCGCGCGGAGGATTTTCACAGCGCGATCGCTTATCTGGTCCGCCGGCTGGACGAGAATACCGCGCCCGAGAACTTCCTGCGCCACGTCTTCGACCTCGAGCCGGGCTCGCCCGACTGGATCGCCGAGCGTGATCGCTTCCTCGCCGCGTTCGCCATCGAGGCCGGGCTCAGCGACGCGCCCCGGCGCGCCCAGGATCGGGGAGCGGAAGCGGTCGCTCCTCCCCGCTTGCCTCCCCTCGACACGAGGTTCGAGAACGATCCCGACACCGACTGGACGCTGGCGGCCAACCGCGGGTGGATCGAGGACGTGGTGGCCCGCTGGCGCGAGCGGCCATCCCAGGAGATTCCGCTTCAGATCGGCGGCGAGTTCTGCCCGGGACCGCGGGCAGGGGAAGGACGCGATCCCTCGCGCCCCGGGCGGGTCGCCTACCGTTATGCGCTGGGCGGTCCCGCGGACGTGGATCGGGCGCTGACGGTGGCGCGCGCGGCGCAGCCGGCGTGGGGGGCGCTCCCGGTCGCCGAGCGCGAGGCCCGCCTCGAGGCGTGCGCGGCGGAGCTCGGCTGGCGGCGCGGCGACCTGGTCGGCGCGATGATCCTGGACGGAGCCAAGACGGTGACGGAGGCGGACGCCGAGGTCTGCGAGGCAGTGGACTTCGCGCGCTACTACGCCCGGACGCTGCGCGAGGCTGCCTCCGAGCTGGGCGATTGCCGCATGGAGCCGCTGGGCGTGGTGGTGGTGACCCCGCCCTGGAACTTCCCGCTGTCCATTCCCGCGGGCGGCGTGCTCGCCGCGCTCGCCGCGGGCAACGCCGTCGTGCTCAAGCCGGCGCCCGAGGCGGTGCTCGTCGGCTGGAGGCTGGCCCACTGCCTCTGGGAGGCCGGCGTCCCGCGCGACGTCCTCCAGTTCCTGCCGTGCCCCGACGACGAGATCGGCCGCGGGCTGGTGACGGACCCGCGTGTGGGGGGCGTCATCCTCACCGGCTCGCTGGAGACGGCCCGCCTCTTCCTCGGCTGGCGGTCCGATCTTCCCCTCTTCTCGGAGACGAGCGGCAAGAACGCCATCATCATCACCTCGCTCGCGGATCGGGACCAGGCCATCCGCGATCTGGTCCGCTCGGCCTTCGGCCACAACGGCCAGAAATGCTCGGCGGCGAGCCTCGCCATCTGCGAGGCCGAGGTGTACGACGACGCCAGCTTCCGGCGCCAGCTCCTGGACGCCGCCGCCAGTCTGGACGTCGGGAGCGCGTGGGCGGCGGCGAGCCGGATCACGCCGCTCACCCAGCCGCCCGGTGCCGCCTTCCGGCGCGCGCTCACCGTGCTCGACGAGGGCGAGGAGTGGCTGCTCGAGCCGCGCCCGGACGCGGTCAACTCGCAGCTCTGGTCGCCCGGCATCAAGCTCGGCGTGCGGCCCGGCTCCTTCTTCCACTGCACGGAGTGCTTCGGCCCCGTGCTGGGGCTCATGCGGGCGGAGAGCCTCGACGAGGCCATCGAGCTCGCCAACGGCACGCCGTACGGCCTCACCAGCGGGATCCAGACGCTGGACGATCGCGAGATCGCGCGTTGGGTGGACCGCGTCGAGGCCGGCAACCTCTATGTCAACCGCCCCATCACCGGGGCCATCGTCGGCCGTCAGCCGTTCGGGGGCTGGAAAGCTTCGTCGGTAGGGCCCGGAGCCAAGGCGGGCGGTCCCAACTACGTGCTGCAGCTCGCGCGCTGGCGGCAGGTGTCGTGCCCGGTCGGCGACGACGAGCCGCTCCCGGAGCCCCTGGCCGCAATTCTGGAGCGGTGCATGGCCGCGCTGTCCGACGCCGAGGCGCGCGCGCTCGTCCGGGCGAGCGCGGCGAGCTACGCGCGCGCGTGGCGCCGGCACTTCAGCCGCGAGCACGATCCGAGCGCGATCCGGGGCGAGCGGAACGTGCTCCGCTATCGCGCGCGCCGGCGGGTGATCGCGCGGGGAACCACGACCGCCGCGCTGTGCCAGGTCGTCCTGGCGGCCTGCGCGGCGAATACACCGCTGACGGTGAGCCTCGCACCGGACTCTCAGCGCTGGGCGTGGCTGGCGGAATGCGGCGGCGTGGAGCTCGTGGTCGAGGCGGAGGCGGGGTTCGTGGAGCGCCTGGCGCATCCGGGGGACGCCGAGCGCGTGCGGGTGTGCGAGCCGATCTCGACCGCGGCCCGCGCCGCCGCCAACGGCACCGGCGTCACCGTGATCGACGCGCCCGTGCTCGCCAATGGGCGCCTGGAGCTCCGCTGGTATCTCCGGGAGCAGGCCGTCTCGCGCGTGCTGCACCGCTATGGCAGCATGCTAGAGATTGAAGTAGGATCGCAGCGCCAGGGCGGCTGAGCGCCACGACCTCCAACCAGCGAGGGAGACGACGTGAACAGCCGACCGAATCGCGTGCTGCACGCACACCGCGCTGTCCCCCCCGGGCCGACCTCTACGTCTCGGACGGCTACGGCAACGCGCGCGTCCACAAGTTCCCGATCGCACCCTGCTGCCCTCGTGGGGCGGGCCCGGCACCGACCCGGGCCAGTTCAACATCCCGCACAATATCTGCTGCGACGCCGAGGGCTGGGTCTACGTGGCGGACGAAGACCTGGACGCAGTCGGCAACAGCTTCGCCCAGATGGAAGCCGCCCTGCTCCTCGCCACCATCGCCCAGCGCTTCCGGCTCTCACTGGTCCCGGGCCAGCGGATCACGCCCACTCCCTACATCACGCTGCGGCCGGAGCCCGGCATCCGCATGCTTCTCGCTCGACGGTGACGCGAGGCGCGGTACGATGAGACCACGCAACCGACAAAGGGAGGCATCGCGATGCCCGAGCCCGTGACGATGCGGATCTTCTCCGACTACGTCTGACCCTGGTGCTATCTCAGTACCGTGCGTATTGAGAGGCTCAAGCGGGAGCACGGCGTGAAGGTCGAGTGGGTGCATTTTCCCCTGCATCCCGATACCCCGGCGCAGGGCCGATCGCTTGACGATCTCTTCGCGGAGCGCAACGTGGACCGCAAGGCCATGCACGCGCAGATGAAGGCGCGGATGGACGCGGAAGGCCTCCCCTACGGCGAGCGGACCATGACGTACAACAGCCGTCTTGCCCAGGAGCTAGGCAAGTGGGCCGACACGCAGCCCGGCGGCGATGCCCTTCACGACGCGCTCTTCCGCGCCTACTTCGTCGACGGACGCGACATCTCCCAGCCCGCCGTCCTTCTGGAGATCGCGTCGAGCGTGGGGCTGCCCGTCGACGGGGCGCGCGACGCGCTGGAGAAACGCACATTCAAGGACGCCGTGGACGCGGACTGGAAGCTCTCGCGCCAGTACGGGATCACGGGCGTCCCGACCTTCGTCGTCGGCCGCTACGGCGTCGTCGGCGCCCAGCCGTACGAGGCACTCGCGGAGCTCGTGCGAAAGGCATAGGCACCAGCCGCCGCGGCGCGCCGCGCCGCTCGAGGCTCAGGGCTCGGATGGGGAGCAAGAACGGTCCTGGCGCGGCAGCCCGAGCGCCACGAAGATTCCCAGGGCATTGCCGCCGGCGGCGATCAGCACCGCGGCGCCATACCCTTGGGTCAGGTCGAACAGGCGGCCGGCGATGACCGGCAGGACGATGGCGGCGGCGCACCACGCCATGTAGATCCGGCTGGCCACCCGGCCGTACAGGGGGTGCCTCCAGTAGACGGCAACCGCCGCCGCGGTGACGCCGGAGATCAAGCCGTAGCCGAGCCCCACCAGGGCGAGCGCGAAGACGGACATGCCGGGGCCGGGCCAGAGGGTCAGCGCCACGCTCCCGGCGAGGGCGATGGCGTGGGCGCCGGCCGCGACCATGGGGATGGCGAGCCAGTCGACCATCCAGCCGCCGCCCAGGCGCGCGGCGGCAATGGTGGCGGTGATGAACGTCGTGCCGTACACCGCGAGCGCGGTCGCGCCGCCATAGGCCGAGATGATGCCCGCGGCCTGGCTGAGCACCATCAGCCCCGCGGAGGCCGCCAGGAAGAAGACGAGCCACAGCCGCCAGAACACCGGCCGGCGGCGCTCCTCCTCGCGCATGGCGACGCCCCCGGTCGCCATCGCGAGGGCGACCCCGGAGCGCGCGGTCAGCCACGCGCTCACTAGGCCGGTGATGGCCAGGACCGCGGCGAAGCCTCCGAGCGTGGCGCGCACGCCGATTTCCCGGATGCCCCAGCCGAAGAGGGGCGCCGCGATCGTGGCGCCGGCCGGATACAGGCCGACGATGTACCCGTTCACCAGGCCGTGGCGGGCTGTCACCGCCAGGTTCACGATCTGCTGGACGAGGATGTAGGCGGCGCCGCCACCGACCCCGAACAGCACCCCATACCCGACGGCGAGCTGGGTCGGACCGCCCGCTGTTGCTGCCAGCGCGATGCCCAGCGTGCTCACGGCTGCGCAGCCCAGGACCAGAAGGGGGGTCGACGCGAGCCCGTAGGCGAGCGGCGCCAGGTTCATGCCGGCGCCAAAGCTCGCCGCCGCCAGGGCGAAGACGAACGCGAGATCCGCCCGGCTCAGCCCGAGGAGGGATTCCAGCGGATTCAAGAACACGCTGAACGCATAGAGCGAGCCGAGCGGGGCATTGAGCGCGGTGGCGGCCGCCACCGCGCGCCACGCGCTCGGCCCGGCGTCAGTGCCGGCAGCCCTAGGTGAGCCCGACGGCATCCCGGAAGCGGCGAAGCGTCGCGACGTGCTGATCCGGCTTCGCCAGCCCCAGGCCGGCGGTGTGGACGCAGAGATGGGTGATGCCGCGCATCGCGCGCCACGCCTCCAGCTCCTTGCTCCAGTCCGCGGGCGGAATCTGGGACAGCGTCATGCGGCCTTCGATCCCGAAGGCCTTCGGGTCGCGGTCGCCTCGTGTATGGCGGGCTCCATCCACGCGACGGTCTCCGGTATTCGGGAGGATTCAGCGCGCCGGATGCGCGGGAGTGGTTTGCGTTCGAACAGAAGTCGCGCAGCCTGCACCAGCGCAGGCAACGGCTCGTAGGGCGC
>Ga0137375_10007268_pt1 | contig 13172 bp, 13 predicted proteins | sample SagtaG_24_FD_104936 | JGI IMG/M metagenome (GOLD analysis project Ga0137375, IMG submission 104936) | Vadose zone soil microbial communities from Sagehorn Ranch, Mendocino, California, USA - Sage1_R_113_16 metaG | ecosystem: Environmental > Terrestrial > Soil > Vadose zone | place: USA... | reverse complement strand
TCAGCGTGGCCCAGAATCCGCTCGCTGGCTCACGGGTCTTTGGAGCCAAGGGATGCGTGAAGTGTCACGCAGTGAACGGGGTGGGTGGTGCACTCGGCCCCGACCTCGGGCGTACCCCCCTGTCCCGTTCCTTCTTCGATTTTGCCGCAGCCATGTGGAATCATCTCCCTAAGATGGCAGAGCGCATGCGCCAACTCGAGATTCCCCACCCGCACCTAGACCCTTGGTAGACTGGCGATCTTCTTGCCTTCCTATCCACACGCCATTACTTTGACTCCCCTGGGAACCCGCAGGACGGCCGCCGGCTCTTTTTCACCAAGCAGTGTGCGGTGTGCCATCAGGTGGGTGGTGTTGGCGGGGTGCTCGGCCCGAGCCTGGACTTCTTGCAGCAGTCTGGCTCGCCGATCTTTGTGGCTACGGCCATGTGGAATCATGGTCCCACTATGACCGAGGCGATGCGTGTCGGACAGATCACGCGGCCCACGTTTACGGCGGTAGAGCTGCGTGACCTGCTTGCCTATTGCATGTCTGTCTCACCTATGCCAGCGCAGGGACCGCTCTATGTCCTGCCTGGCCGACCCGCTGTCGGACGCCAGCTCTTTGTAGAGAAGCAATGTGTTGAGTGCCACAGCATCAAGGGAGAAGGGGGCCGGGGGGCGCCCGACTTGGGGGCGCGGGAGCTGCCCTGGACGCTGTTCGAGTTCGCAGCAGTGATGTGGAACAAGGCTCCGGCGATGCGAGAGGTCATGCGGACCAAGGGTATAGCAGTACCCCAGTTGCAGCCTGAGGAGATGGTCGATTTGGTCGCCTATCTCTCTTCCGTCGGCTACTTCGCTGTGTCAGGGAATCCTCACCAGGGTCAGGAACTGACGACGCACAAGGGATGTCTTGGTTGCCACGCGCTCTCTGGACAGGGGGGAACGAGAGCACGTGACCTCGTCAAGGCGCGTGGCCTCGACTCGCCCGCTGCTGTCCTTGCAGCGCTATGGAATCACCTCGCTGTCGTCGAGCAAGGGAGCGAGGCACAGCCGACCGCCTGGCCGCAGTTCAGCGCGCCAGAGATAGCTGACCTCATGGCCTTTTTGCAGGGGCCAGCGGAGGGCCAGAAGTGAGTCTGTGGGGGTGGTGCATGATGCTCGTAAGTCTCAACTTCCTCACAGGCGTGGCGTGGCCGGTCGCTGCGGCGGCACAGCAGAATGACAGTTGCGTGACCTGCCATCTCGCCACTGGTGATGAACGACTGATGCGTCCCGTCAAGGCCTTCCGCGAGGACGTCCATGCAGCGCGAGGCTTCAGTTGCGTCTCCTGTCATGGGGGGGATCCCCAGGAGGCCAGCATGGAAGCCATGGATCCCGCCAAAGGGTACATTGGCATACCGCAGCGGCAAGACCTCCCGCAGGTCTGCGGGCACTGTCATAGTGATGCACAGTTCATGAAGCGATACAATCCGGCGCTGCGGGTGGACCAGGTGTCCGAGTACTACACCTCAGCACACGGTCGACTCCTCAAGGAATTCAATGATCCTAAGGTGGCGACCTGTGCCAGCTGTCACCTAGCCCACTCCATTCGCCCACCATCGGACCCCACATCGAGCGTCCACCCAACGCGCGTGGCGGAGATGTGCGGTCACTGCCATGCTGACGCCGCATACATGCAGTCCTACGGGATTCCAACGGACCAGCTGCAGAAGTATCAGGAGAGTGTGCACTGGCGCACACTGTCGGTCCGGGGCGACCTTGCGGCCCCTACCTGCAACAACTGCCATGGCAATCACGGCGCTGTGCCGCCAGGGGTCTCGTGGGTAGGAAATGCCTGCGGTCTGTGTCACGCAGTGCAGGCGGACTTCTTCAACCAGAGCGCCCACGCCGCCATCTTCGTCCAGATGGGAACCCCTGGCTGTGCCGCTTGCCACACCAATCATGCCATGAGAGAGACGAACGACGCGATGCTGGGACTTGGGGACAGCGCTGTCTGTACAACCTGTCACTCCGCAGAGGATACGGGGGCGAAGGTGGCTGCGGAGATGCGGCGGCGCCTCGATACGCTCCAGCGTGAATACGACAAGGCCCACAACCTTCTGCTCCGAGCCGAACACGCTGGCATGGAGGTCAGCCAGGCGCAGTTAGAACTGCAGGAGGGCAAGACCGCTCTCATCAAAGCTCGCACTGCCATGCACACCTTCACGGTGGCCACGGTGCAACAGGCCATCGAGCCGGGGCTGAGCGTGAGCACCAAGGCATATGCGCGCGGTGTCAAAGCCCTTGACGAACTACGGTTTCGTCGCACCGGACTTGGTGTCTCGGTGATCATCATCCTGGCGATCATTGTTGGACTCAGGCTCAAGATCCGGCAGCTCGAACGCCGGGAGACAGACCGGCTGCGACCTGGAGACAACGGCACAGAAAGCGAGAGGAGGCGCATGTAATGACCGAGGTACGGGAGCCGGAGGGGACCCGCAGACGATTGCTCAACTGGTTCCTCAGCACGAGCGCGGGACTGTTCCTCGTCGCGGTGTTGTACCCTGTGAGCCGCTATCTGATGCCGCCACAGGTCGAGGAGTCTACAGCACGGACGGTACGGCTGGCGGTCACACCGGGAGAGGTCAAACCGAACTCAGGGCAAATATTCAAGTTCGGGAGCCGTCCGGGGCTACTGATCCGGACCCCGTCGGGCGAGCTGCGGGCCTTCGCGGCGACCTGCACCCACCTTGCCTGTATCGTGCAGTACCGGTCCGACCTCGGCCACATCTGGTGCGCCTGCCACAACGGGCACTTTGATCTCAACGGCAAGAACCTCACGGGTCCGCCGCCGCGACCGCTTGAGCGCTATGTCGTTAAGGTGCAACAGGATCGGATCGTGGTGAGCATGGACGCCTGACGGTGGGAGAGCCCGGCATGCAGCATGGCAGCCTATGGCAGTGGCTTGATGAGCGCGTTGGACTGGCTGAGATGGAGAAGCTCGCGAAGCAGAAAGAGGTGCCAGTGCATCGGCACACGATCTGGTACTACTTCGGTGGCATGACGCTGTTTCTCTTCCTCGTGCAGGTGACTACGGGCATGCTGCTGCTGTTCTACTACCGCCCGAGCGCTGAGGAGGCGTATGAGTCCATCCAGTTCCTGATGACCGAGGTGCAGTTCGGTTGGCTCATCCGATCTATCCATGCCTGGGCCGCAAACTTGATGATTTTTACGTTATTCGTGCATCTCTTCAGCGTGCTGTTCCTCAAGGCGTACCGCCCACCACGTGAACTTACGTGGTACACCGGCGTTGTCTTGTTGGGCGTCGCTCTGGCCTTTGGCTTCACGGGCTATTTGTTGCCGTGGAATACGCTGGCCTACTTTGCCACCAGGGTTGGGACGGAAATCGTGGCGGTGCTGCCGGTGGTCGGGCCGTTTTTGCTCCGGCTACTCCGGGGCGGCCAGGAGGTCACGGGTGCCACCCTCACGCGCTTTTTCGCGATTCACGTGGCGATCCTGCCGATGCTGACCGTCCTGTGTCTTGCGCTCCATCTCTTTCTGGTGCAGAAGCATGGCATGAGCGTTCCTCGGGGTGTCGAGCAGCGGGGCGGGACGACGCGTGCTATGCCCTTCGTACCGCATTTCTTGCTGCGCGACCTCATAGGATGGCTCTCGGCAGTGGCCATGCTCGCCGTGCTGGCGGCCTTTTTCCCGGCGGAGCTGGGCCAGAAAGCCGATCCGTTTGCCCCCGCTCCAGCGGGGATCAAGCCCGAGTGGTATTTCATGTTCATGTTTCAGACGTTGAAGTATCTGCCCAGTCATATCCTTGGCATTGAGGGCGATGTTGTCGGCATTCTTGGTTTTGGAGCGGCCGGTCTGTTCCTGTTGCTCATCCCCTTTCTAGACCGGCGCGCGGCAAGGGGACAGTCGAGCCCCTTGTTCACCCTGATCGGCATTGCGATGGTAGTCTATATGCTCCTGCTGACCTATCTCGGTTACACCGTGAGCCCGACGAAATGAGACGGGACAGCACCAATTGGGAAGAACCACCTGGGAAATGCTCCAGGACGCTCCCTGTCCTGTGCTGCTTATTGCCGTCCATCGACCTGTCGTCAAGGTATAAGCACAGGAGGTGTCGTAAATTTTCCTTGGAGGAAGGAGAAGTGATGAGGCGAAGCAATCATAAGTGTACTGCGATATCGAGCCTCGTGCTCTGTGGAGTGCTCCTGGTGTGGGGCTCCTCGGCTTCGGCAGAACGTGGAAACGACGCCAATGGCAAAAAGCTCTACTTGACCTATTGTTTTACCTGCCATGGGAAAGAAGGGAAAGGCGACGGCTACGCCGCCAGCTATCAGCCTGTCAAACCGCGTAATCTCACCAATGATGCCTACATGTCGACCCGCACCGATCAGCACCTATTTGACGCCATTAGTCTTGGGAGTGCGGCTTTTCATGGTCCGATGATTATGCCTGCCTGGTGGCAATCGTTGACCGAGCAGCAGCGCTGGGACCTGGTGGCCTACGTCCGTACCCTGCACCACAAACCACCCTCGGGCGACGCCAGCCGCGGCGCGGCGCTCTACGCCGACTACTGTGGGGCCTGCCATGGCAAGACGGGCAAGGGCGATGGCCCTATTGCCGTGGCCTACAAGCCCCGGCCCCGTGACCTGACTGATCGTGCCCATCTGTCAAAGCGCACTGACCATGACCTGTACAATGTCATTAGTCGAGGCGGAGGGGCAGTCGATCGTGCAACCACCATGCCTGGCTGGGGTTCTGTGCTCGCGCCACAGGAGATCTGGGATCTGGTCGCCTATATCCGCCAGCTCTCCACGCAGCCGTAACCCTCCTCTGCGCGCGTGTGGAGAAGGTAAAGTAGGCATGACGCTTCTCACGAGCTGGCTTTCCAATAGCAATGGCAAAATAATCCATTATGTGCTACAGCACGTAAGCCATTATTCCTCCTAAGATACTGGAAAGCCACTACGTCAAGTAATCCGGAAAGTGACAAATTTTTCTGTGTCACTTTTCGCATTACATCAATGGTCAACACCCGTCTCCTGCCTCTCCTCAGTCCTCTGCACAGGCGGCAGGGACATAAAACGCGCATAGATATCTTGGAGCCATCCCTTTTCTGCCGGTGTGGAGGTCTTCACGGTGAGAACTGGACATGGGGCCAGTCGCACCACACGTTCGGCGACGCTCCCCATGATGGCATGGGTTAAGCCAGTGCGGCCATGGGTCCCAAGAACAATCAGTGCCACACGTGCATGTACCGCCGTTTCCAGAATACGCTCGAAAGGGGCGCCGGTCACAACACGGAGTTCGACAGCATGTCGGGCGAGCTGGGGTGGGAGGAAGGCTTGCAGAGCCGTATACGCTTGCTCGCGAAGGTCGGTGACCACCTCCTCGGCCTCAGGAGACATCTCGTGAGGCTCCGCGTGTACCCAATCTCCCAGAAGGGATGTCTTACTCTGCCCCAGGCGATGATGCACGGCGTGTGTGGTGACGTCGTGCGCCATGACATGGAGGACAATCAAAGACGAGCCCAAACGTACGGCAATACTGGCGGCATAGTGTAGGGCTGCGGTCGAGTAGGCGGAAAAATCTACTGGTACAAGGATGGATGTGAACAGCGGCTCGGCCTGGGGGGCACCCTCAGTCTCTGCACGCTCCTGCTGACGCATCTGCGCAATGAGGGCCTGATCGAGTTGACGAAAATACATGTCTTCACGTGCCCGTTCTGCCAGGCGCAACTTCTCTCCGAGATAATCTTTCTCCTGTGTCATCGTCTTCCTCCTCTTCAGAGACACTCTAGAAGGCTTCCGGGTCAATCGCACGCACGAGCTGGGCTCGCGTGGCCTCAAAGTGGGCGGCAAACTCGGGATGCAACTGGAGGAGACAGCGCCGTAGGCCTTCGAGGTCAAGGCGTAGCGCGTCGATCGCAGCTCGGTGATCCCGCTTCAGGGTCTCCAGCGCTGCGCCCGTGAGCGTCACTTCGTGTTGTACGAGACGGAACTGTTCTGTCACCTCTCCTTCGTTCATGCTCCTCTCCTTGCACTACAACTTCCCTGATGGATGCAAGACCTACATGCCCATGAAGCAAACGCTGTGCCAGACGCTATTCTCGCCCCCATTCTGGGATTTGTGTAGAGATGCCAGAGGCGTCAAGGAACGATGTGGACGTTTCATCCGACACTGTGTGCCTGTGCTGACACCATATCAGTTCTCACAACGCTGACGGTGACTTGGTCAGCCCACACTCGCACAGCGCTGCTGGTTGGCCTGTGGCTTCCAGCACACTTTGCCGGCGGAGGCCAGGGGCACCCCTTGCCCTCGGCTCCGCACCTCTGAGTATTGTGACATCATGTCACACGCGTGGACACGCTGTCCTACTCTCGTACTTTGCTATCTATGTTGCATTCCTCATAGACCACGAGAAGCCTTGGTTCCATAAGATTATTTCTCCCTTTGCAGCTCTGGCACAACAATTGGAGTCTAGCCTTGTCAGGCACGCCGCATGCGCCGCCAGCAGATGAAGGACACTTCAGGGAGAACGGACCTCGTGATGGCCGCACAGCGTTTTTTAGTCCCGATAGACTTTAGCGAATCTGCCAACCAAGCGCTGGACTATGCGATCACGCTCGCGGGCAACCTGGGCGCGCGTTTGACATTGCGCCATGTGATGCAGTCGCTGCCGCTGGGCGGGGTGGATATGGATGTGACGCTCCCTGTCGCCTAGGTCGAAGACCTGGAAGCGGAGATCAGACGCAGCCTAGCATCCTGTCTTGAGCGCGTCACCGCAGCGGGGTTAGAAGGCGACAGCGAGGAGGAGTGGAGTTGCATCCGTAGGTGAGGAAGCGAAAGAAAGGTGGACTATGGAGTATGTAGAGGATCCCCTTCCGCAGGCCACCGACATGGGACGCACTGTGGAGCAGCACGCGGCTACATCGCGGCCACGTCGATCTGGAGATGTTTCGTGCGGCGCCGCACCGCTTTGACCTGGTCATCACCGAGCAAACGATGCCGTCCCTGACGGGTGACGCCCTGGCGCGGGCTCTCCGCGCGATCCGTCCGGATATCCCGATCATTCTCTGTACCGGGTTCAGCCGCACCATCGATGCTGAGAAAGCCCACGCGCTCGGGCTGAATGCGTTCCTCACGAAACCGTGGGAAGGGCGTGGGCTCGCCCGGACCGTGCGGGAAGTGCTGGGGGGGCGTTGACCAGCGTGGGGGGATGCTCTCTCGCACACGTCCTCGAAGGTCAACATTCAGTCCGTGAGGGCCGCACGGTGGTGTCTATCTGACCCATATGCACACCTCATCACGAAGGCTTCGTGTCATGATCTTCACGGCTGGCCACGGCCACTGCGGGAGGGATAGAACCCCTGTCGCGCTACGTCTGCTCGCAGCTCCCCTATGATGCCACTCCGTCACGAACCCGGGAGACGAGCCAAGACGCTGCAAGGGAGGAGAACCATGTGGCGGAAAGCCAATGTGGTATTTGGGCTGCTGCTCTTGGCCACCCTCATTGTTGTGTTCATGCACACCGATGAAGAACGCCAGTTTGTGGCGCTGCTTACCCATCTCACGCCCACCTGGCTGCTCGTCGCCGCCGGGTGTCAGGTCGGCACCTACGTCTGTGCGGCAGCAGTGTGGTCGCGTGTCCTACACCGCTCGGGCGTCGCGCTTCGCCTGCACGCGTTGATCCCGCTCGGCCTGGCCAAACTCTTCGTCGACCAAGTCGTCCCCACCGCTGGGGTGGGCGGCACCATGCTTGTGGTGCACGGTCTCGTGCGGCGTGGTGTGCCATCAACGCTCGCTACCGCAGCACTCCTCGTGGATCTCCTTTCCTTCTACGCCGCGCACGCGTTCGCCGTCATCCTGGCGGTCGGCATTGTCTGGGTTAACCACGACATGCATCCCATCATTTTGACCCTCGCGGTCCTGTTTGCCGTCATCGCCGTAGGTGTGCCGCTCATCATCCTCCGGCTGAACCGGCGGGGCAGTCGTATGGTGCCCCCCTGGTTCCACCGCGTCCCTGGTTTCACGCGTGTGGTGCAGGCCATGGCCGCAGCACCAGCGGAGATCCTGCGTGATCGGTGGCTGTTGCTCCAAACGAGTGTCCTCCAGTTCGCCATTGTGGCCCTGGACGCGGCGACGCTGGATGTCATGCTCCATGCGGTAGGGCACGCCCTCGCCCCCGCGGCGGTCTTCGCCAGCTTTACCATGAGCTCACTCATCGCGATTCTTGGGATCATCCCAGGAGGTCTCGGCCTGTTCGAGGGTGGTGCCGTGGCCATGCTTCGGTGGTTTGACGTCCCCGTCGAGGTAGGACTCGCCGCTACCTTGCTCCTGCGTGCCTGGACGTTTTGGCTCCCCATGGCGCCGGGGATGTGGATCACGCGCCACGAAGAGCGCTAGAGAGAACCATGGCTGCCAGGAGGCGCCTCTCCAGCCTAGGGGGTACCACCTCCCACTGGACAGAGTGCCGCCTTGGGAGACAAGTTGTCGAGGCAGCAGACCCCCACCGATGATACGCTGTGTGGCGCCCTGAGGTATCCTATGACGCCTAGAGAGGGAGGCGCGCACTCGGTTGCCATGCGCTAGAGGGGAAGCGTTGAGGAGGAAATGCCCATCATGTCGGCGCTGCGGCCGGGGCTTGCATTCCTCCCGAAGGTCTGGCATGGCACAGCTCTTGCACTTGGCATGAGTCGGGGAACGGAGAACGGTTGACTTCTCGCCCTTGATGGTCGCAGTGAGTAGAGCGAGGGCAAGAGAGGGCAAGAACAGAGGGCAGCCTGGAGAGAAACCTCGTGCGGCTCGCCGGAGACTTCATGGTGTTGATGGCAGCGCCCGCGGCACTGGTGAGCCTCGGGAGTCGACTATATCCCCGCGTGGCGACCTGAAGGGTAGCATGAGGGCCTCCAAGGGATAAACGCACGCGGTCGTCTTGATCTATAAAGCTACGTGGAGAGGAAGCCCCATCTTGCAAAGCCTATACATACGCACTCGCCGCCGTTTCACGCCGCAGGCTGCGGCAACCAAGCAAAACCCCCATGTCGCCATGCTCTCACTTGGACAGCTCTTTGACCAGCTGCGCTCCTCGGAGCGCGGTTTGACCCAGAATGAGGCCCAGCAGCGCCTGCTGGAGGGGGGTCCCAATGAACCGGTCATGCACCGCCGTGGTCATGGTATGCGGCATATGCTCGCGTTCGCGACCAATCCGCTGGTGGTGATGCTCCTCCTGGCGAGTGTCGTCTCTGGCATCCTCCACGATGTCACCAATGCCGTCATCATCGCCCTGATGGTGCTCCTCAGTGTGGTGCTGAATTTTGTCCAGACCTATCGTTCACAGCAAGCCGCAGAGCGCCTCCGGGAGGCCGTGGTCCCGATGGCCACCGTCTTACGAGAGGGGCACTGGATCGACATCCCGCGGCGCGACCTGGTGCCAGGGGACGTCATCCGCTTGGCGGCTGGTGACCGCGTGTCGGCCGATGCCCGCCTGCTGACCTCCCGTGACCTACATGTCCAGCAAGCGGCCCTGACCGGGGAATCCATGCCAGCCGAGAAAGACGCCGGTGACCTCTCGGCAGCACCACCGCAGCCCGCCGAGGCGCGCAATATGGTGTTTCTCGGCACCTCTGTGGTCAGCGGCACGGCGCAGGCGCTCGTCGTGGCGACAGGACCAGCCACAGCATTTGGCGATATTGCGGCGCATCTGAGCGCCCCACCCCCGGAAACGGAGTTCGAGCGCGGGACGCGGCAGTTTGCCCTCTTGATCATGCGCACCGTCCTGTTTCTCGTCCTGTTTGTCGTCCTGGCCAGCCTGGCCCTGCACCATCCGCCGCTCGAATCGCTCCTCTTTGCAGTCGCCCTGGCGGTGGGGCTCACCCCAGAATTCCTGCCGATGATCATGGGCGTCACACTGGCCCAAGGCGCTGTCCACATGGCCCGCCACAAGGTCATCGTCAAGCATCTTGCGGCGATCGAAGACTTTGGGAGCATGGATGTCCTGTGCAGCGACAAGACGGGGACGCTGACCACGGGAGAGATGGTGTTGGACCGCTGTCTCGACCCCTTAGGGCGTCCGGCAGAGCGTCCCTTCCTCCTCGCCGTGCTCAACAGCCTCTACGAAACCGGCATCCGCAGTCCGCTTGATACCGCGATTCTTGCCGCCAGCCCGCCAGACACCCAGGCGTATGCCAAGGTCGACGAGATCCCGTTTGACTTTGAACGCCGGCGCCTCTCTATTGTCGTTGAGAGCCCAGGCGGGCGCTTGTTGATTGCCAAGGGCGCGCCGGAGAGTATCCTCCAGGGCGCGACGGCCTACGAGGTCGCCGGGACATCAACACCCCTGGATCCTCCGACACGGGCGCAGTGCCAGGCGGTCTATCAGGACCTCAGTGCCAAGGGCTACCGTGTGCTCGGTGTCGCGTACCGTCCCGTGCCCGTGCAGCCCGGCTATACCGTTGCCGACGAACACGACCTGATCCTGACCGGTTTCCTGGCGTTCCTCGATCCCCCGATGGCCGGTGTGCGTGAAGCGCTCCAGGCCCTGCACCGTGATGGGGTCACGGTGAAGATCCTGACCGGCGACAATGAGCTGGTCACTCAGCATGTCTGTACACAAGTCGGCCTCGATGGGCGTCAGATACTTCTGGGAGACGAGGTCACTCAGCTGAGCGATACCGCCTTGGCCGCAGTTGCGGAACGGACCACCGTGTTTGCGCGGGTCTCACCAGCCCAGAAAAACCGCATCATCCTGGCGTTGAAGAGCCGAAACCACGTGGTCGGCTTTTTAGGCGACGGGATCAATGATGCGCCCTCGCTCCATACCGCCGATGTGGGGATTTCTGTGGCCAATGGTGTCGATGTGGCGAAAGATGCGGCGGATATTCTCCTCCGAGAACGCACCCTTGCCGTCCTCCACAATGGTATCATCGAGGGACGCAAGGCGTTTGCCAACGTCATGAAGTATCTTTTGATGGGCACCAGCTCCAACTTTGGCAACATGTTCAGCATGGCTGGGGCGGTCTTGTTCCTGCCGTTCCTGCCGATGCTCCCCCTGCAGATCTTGCTCAACAACTTCCTCTATGACCTGGCCCAGGTCACCATCCCAACCGACAACGTAGACCCCAGTTTCGTGCGCACGCCCCAGCGCTGGGATATCCGGGTCATTCGGAACTTCATGCTCGGCATCGGCCCGATTAGTTCCCTCTACGATTTTCTCACGTTTGGCATCCTGCTCTGGGTGTTCCATGCCTCAGAAGCGCTGTTCCACACGGGATGGTTCGTGGAATCCCTGGCCACGCAGACCCTGGTGCTCTTCGTGATTCGGACCGCTGGCAGTCCATGGCGCAGCCGACCAAGTCTGGCGCTGACCACCACCACGGTCCTCATGGTGCTCATCGGGCTCGGCCTTCCATTCACGCCCCTCGCGCCCGTACTGGGTTTTGTGCCGCTGCCGGGGACGTATTTTCTGTTTCTCGCCGGCGCCACGCTGACCTACCTGGTACTTGTGGAATTGGTGAAGCGTCGGCTCATGCGCCGTATACTCGCGTGAGACAACCTCCAGATAGTGGTACGTGCCACGGAGGTGCAGGACACCCCGCGTATGAGATCCCAGGAGGAGTGCTGCATGCCATCAGATGAATCACCTGCGCACGGCGCCGCCCGCTTGCGACGGCTCTTTCGCGCGCTCCAGGCGCGGAATTATCGCCTCTATGTCGCGGGCCAAAGTCTCTCGTTAATGGGCACCTGGATGCACCGCATGGCTCTGAGTTGGTGGGTCTATCAAAGCACGCATTCGGCGCTGGTGTTAGGCATCGTGGGCTGTGTCGGGCAGCTCCCCGCCATGCTGCTCGCGCCGTTAGCCGGTGCCCTGGTGGATCGCTGGGACCGGCAGCGGCTGCTCGTGATGACCCAACTCCTTGCCATGCTCCAGGCCGTGGGGTTAGCCTGGCTCGTGCTGGCGGAGGTCGCCACGCTCTGGCATATGCTCCTGTGCAGTGTCCTGCTGGGGATGATCAATGCCGTGGATATCCCCGCCCGCCAGGCGTTGGTGGGAGACCTCGTCGACCAGCCCGAAGACCTGAGCAACGCCCTGGCCCTCAACGCCTCGATTAACAATGGCGCCCGCCTCATTGGCCCCGCCCTCGCGGGCGCTGTGATTGTGCACCTGGGGGAAGGGATCTGTTTTCTCCTCAATGGCCTCAGTTATCTGGCGGTCCTGGCGGCGTTACGGTCGATGTGCCTGCCGCCGCACGCCACCGCACCTCCCCGGACGCCCGTGCTGGCAGAGGCCCACGCCGGAGTGCGCTATGCGTGGGGCTGTGCCCCGATCCGTGCCATCCTCCTGCTGCTGACCGTGGCGAATCTCCTGGGGATGCCGTATCAGGTCCTGATGCCGGTGTTTGCCACGGATATTCTGCATGGGGATGCGCACACGCTCGGGAGACTGACCGCGGCGTCCGGGGTGGGGGCGATCCTCGGAGCGCTGTATCTGGCGTCCCGCGACCGTGTCCTGGGGTTCGGCCGGGTACTCGTGCTGTCGACGGGCCTCTTTAGTCTGGGACTCGTGGGGTTGTCGTATGCGAGCCACGAAGGCGTGGTCTGGCTCGCGCTGATCGGGGCCAGTGGGGGGATGATGGTCCTCTCGACGGCGAGTAATACGGTTTTGCAGACGATGGTCGACGAGGAGAAGCGTGGCCGCATCCTGAGTTTGTATACCATGGTCTTTATGGGCACGGCCCCCGTAGGGAGCCTCGTGGCTGGTAGCATGGCGACGCAGCTCACGGCGCCCCAGATGGTACGGATCGGGGGCCTCTGCTGCCTGGTGGGGGCACTGGTGTTCGCCCGCCACCTGCCCGCCCTGCGGGCGATGGTCCGGCCTCTTTCTGCCAACAGGGGGCGCCTTCAGGACACCACGGTACGGGCGCAGACCGCCATGGAAGCCAGTCTCCACGCGCACCACTAGCACAGACGGCGAAGAGAAACGTTGTAACCCATCCATGAACCTCTCAGTGAAGGGCCATACCTATGGAGACGGTCGCGGCCCAACACCCTGTATCAATCGAGACGCTTGTCCTGTGGGGAGGCCGCGGTACGACCATCTGTGACGTGGCGAAAACCCGGTGGTGCGCTCTGATGGTCATGAGCACGCACGGCCGCACGGGCTTGGCACACGTCTTTGTTGGCAGTGTGGCCGCGCGC
>Ga0137375_10007264_pt1 | contig 13174 bp, 13 predicted proteins | sample SagtaG_24_FD_104936 | JGI IMG/M metagenome (GOLD analysis project Ga0137375, IMG submission 104936) | Vadose zone soil microbial communities from Sagehorn Ranch, Mendocino, California, USA - Sage1_R_113_16 metaG | ecosystem: Environmental > Terrestrial > Soil > Vadose zone | place: USA... | reverse complement strand
GTGGCTGTGTCACTGCTCGGCCTGTTGGGCGCTGCGGCCGGCTGGTCGCTGTGGCGGCGCAAAGGCGCCGCGCCGGCCGTGTATCACTTGCTGGCGAGCTGGCTGGCGCTGGGCTGTGTGGTGGTGGTCGTCTACGCGGCGATGCCAGGCGCGAGCAACAACCCGCGCGTCTTGATTCCCGCGCTGCCTGCATTCTGCCTGCTGGTGGCCGATGGTTTCGACTGGATGCACGCGCGGCTCAGCCGGCTAACGCTCTGCTTTCTGCTGATTCTGTTTGTGCTTATCGATGGCGTTGGCGTTTAGTATCAGGTGCTGCAAGCGCGCGCAGCCGCCGTTAATATGCCGGCTTGGGAGGCGCTGCGCGATCAGCCGCGCGGCTTTGTGCTGACTGCGGATTTTTGGAATGCGGCGCTGTATGCGCGCCAGCCGGTGACGTGGTTTGATCTGGATACGACCTTTCAGAGCAATATCTTGCAGAACCTGGATCACTTTCGCAGCTATATCGCGTCCACGCCGATTCGCTACATCGTACTGCCGCACGATGAGCGCGCGATCCCAGCCTATATGCAATCGCCGGCCGCACGATTATATGATCGTTTGCCGCTTGGGCGTGCGCTGGGATGGAATCTGCCGCAGCCGACGGCGCCGGAAGTTCGGGCCTTTCTGGAGCAGCACTTTCCCAAGCAATCGGCCGGCGCTGTCGACATTTTTGTGCTTGATCGGGCGATTGACCACCGACCCTTCGACACCGCTCAGGGCAGGCCATCGACCACCGACCACAAGCTGGTCGTCCGTCGTCCGTCGTCGGTGGTCGGAACCAGCAACGAATATGTGCCGACATTTACTATAGCTGCGAGCAAAGGTATTGATCTACGCTCTTTGGAGTACGGCAGCCATGCTGCCGCGCCGCGGCAGCATGGCTGCCGTACTCCAAAGGATCACTGTATCTGCCCAGCGCTATAGGTGTATTGGCCTATAGACACACGGCCTGCCGGCGTACTACAATGCGCCCATGGCGTGCCGAGGATCAGGTGAGGAAGAATGGCCATGCCGCAGATAGTAACCGATACCGAGCGACGTCAGCTCGATCTCCGTAAGCGCGGCGCGCCTGACGTGCCAGCGTTCCCCATCCCGACCGATGACCCCGAGGCGGCGTTGCGTTTCTGCCGCCGCCTGGCCGGGCTGATGGATGATGTAGTTGAGCCTGCGCCAATCGGTAAGCCGCGCGGTGCCGGGCGCACGCCGGAAGCAGAGCAGCCCCGCCCCGAGCTGTCGGTGGTTATGCCGGTCTTCAATGAACAAGAAAATTTGCTTGCACTGCATGCGCGTTTGAGCAGTGTGCTCGAGCAGATCGGCCTGAGCTACGAGATCATTTTTGTGGATGACGGCAGCCGCGATGGCAGCCTGGAGCAGTTGCGTGATTTCGCGGCCGACGACCCGCATGTGCTGGTGGTGGAGCTAGCGCGGAACTTTGGCCACCAGGTGGCGATTAGCGCCGGGCTGGATCACGCGCGCGGCGCCGGCGTGATCGTCATGGATTCCGATCTTCAGGATCCGCCCGAGGCGTTGCCGCAGTTCATCGCCAAGTGGCGCGAGGGGCACGATGTGGTCTATGCCATCCGCGCGCAGCGCAAAGAGCACTGGCTCAAGCGCACTGCCTACGCCGCCTTCTACCGCCTGTTGCAGCGCGTGGCAAACATCGAGATCCCGCTGGACGCCGGCGATTTCTGCATCATGGATCGGCGGGTGGTCGATCTGCTGGTCGGGATGCCCGAGCGCAACCGCTTCGTGCGCGGCATTCGCAGCTGGGTCGGGCTCGATCAAGTAGGACTGGCCTACGAGCGCCACGCGCGGCAGGCCGGCAAGCCTAAGTTCACCATGACACGGCTGGTCTACCTGGCGCTGGATGGCCTGGTGTCGTTCAGCTATGTGCCGCTGCGGGTGATTACGATGCTTGGCTTCGGCGTCTCGCTGCTGTCGATCGTGCTGGCGGTGTTCTATGCGATCAAAAAGCTGACTGTCGGCCTGAACCCGCCCGGCTTCGCGACGCTGATCGTGGCGATCTTCTTCCTGGCCGGCATGCAGCTGATCACGATCGGCGTGATCGGCGAGTACGTTGGGCGTATTTTTGAGGAGGTCAAGCGCCGGCCGCTGTATGTTGTTCGAAATCTGATACGTAGCACTGATAGTTAAGCGAGGCATACTACTATGACATTACTCGACACATCTCTCGTCAATACTGTCTACCAGACGTTTGATCCATCCCCAACGACGCAGATTGATCTAGCGTATTCGAACTATCAGCAGGCACGCATGGCCCATTGGGATGGGGTGGCGCTGCGCATGGATACCGTGGCAGGATGGGGTAGTACGTATCACGATCGTCTTGCTGAGATCTACCAGTTTCTGGTCGCGCCCGGGCAGCGTGTGCTTGAGATTGGTTGCGGGCATGGCGATCTGCTGGCCGCACTCAAGCCAGCGATCGGCATTGGCATCGATTTCTCAGGTGAAATGATTCAGCGCGCCGCTCAACGGTACCCCAATCTGCGCTTTGTTCATATCGATGCACATGCGCTGTATCTGGATGAGAAATTCGACGTGATTATTCTTTCTGATCTGATTAATGATGTATGGGACGTTCAGGCTGTGCTTGATCGAATCGCCCCCCTGACGACTCCACGAACTAAGATTATTATCAACACCTACAGTCGGCTCTGGGAACATCCGTTAATGGTGGCTGAATGGCTCGGGCTATCCCACCCGAAACTACCTCAGAATTGGTTGACGGTCGAGGACATTGTCGGACTGTTGGGTCTGTCCAATTTCAAGGTTATCCGGCATTGGGAGGAAGTGCTCTGTCCGCTCCCAATCCCCTTGCTTGCTCGCTTCTTTAATCAATTCATCGTCAAGACCTGGCCATTCAATCTAGGTGCGCTCGCGCATTTTATTGTGGCGCAGCCGTCCGAACAACTGGAGGCGCGGGACGCTGATCATCTTGTGTCGGTGATTGTTCCGGCGAGGAACGAGGCTGGAAATATTGATCAGATTTTCGAACGCATCCCGGATATGGGGCGTGGCACGGAACTCGTCTTTGTCGAGGGCCACTCACGCGACAACACCTATCAGGCGATTGAGCAAGCAATGGCTGCGCACCCAGAGCGCCGATGCAAACTTTTTCGCCAGAGCAATGTTGGAAAAGGCGATGCCGTGCGGCTGGGTTTTGCTGAGGCAAGCGGCGACATCGTGATGATTTTGGATGCTGATCTAACCGTGCCACCGGAGGATCTGCCGCGGTTCTATGAGGTGTTGCGCACCGGTAAGGCGGAATTTGTCAATGGTGTGCGCCTGATTTACCCGATGGAGCAGCAGGCCATGCGCTTCTTGAATCTTGTGGGCAATAAGTTCTTCAGCCTGGCATTTTCGTGGTTGCTTGGGCAGTCGGTGAAAGATACGCTCTGTGGCACCAAGGTGATGTGGCGGGCCGACTATGAGGGGATCGCGGCCAATCGTTCCTATTTTGGCGATTTCGATCCATTTGGCGATTTCGATCTGCTGTTTGGCTCGGCCAAGCTCAACCTCAAGATCGTCGATCTACCCATTCGTTATCGCGAGCGAACCTATGGAACTACGAATATTCAGCGGTGGCGACATGGATTACTGCTGCTTCGAATGGTGGCTTTTGCCGCTAGGCGGATCAAGTTTGTATGATAGGTGAGAGCTTGCTAAAGACATGGCTGGCCCATCCGCGTACACGTGGGCTAAATATTGATGACCCACGCACGACCTACTTGCGCCGCCAGATTATTCAGGAGAAACAGTTCCTCCGGCGCATCTACCAGGAGTGGTACGTGGCAATATGTGCTTCTTTGCCCCCGATCGCCGGGCCGGTGTTAGAGCTGGGATCAGGCGCGGGTTTCCTGAGCGAGGCACTACCTGACGTTATCACATCGGATCTCTTCGCCTGTCGAGGTATTCAGGCGGTGCTTGATGGACAGCGGCTGCCGCTCGCAGATAGGACGTTGCGTGCGATTGTGATGACTAATGTCCTCCATCATGTGCCCGATGTGCGTTGCTTTCTCCGCGAGGCAGCCCGCTGCATCCGGCCGGGCGGCGTCATTGTTATGCTAGAACCCTGGGTGACAGTGTGGTCGCGCCTGGTATACACGCGGCTGCACCACGAACCCTTCCAGCCGATGGCGGCCGCGTGGGAATTTCCTTCGCATGGGCCGCTTTCCGATGCCAATGGAGCGTTGCCTTGGATTGTATTCGAACGCGACCGTTCTATATTCGAGCGCGAGTTCACCGAATGGCATATTAGCGTGATTAAGCCAGTCATGCCATTCCGCTATCTCCTCTCGGGCGGAGTCTCGTTGCGCAACCTGATGCCGTACTGGAGCTTCGAGCAGTGGCAGCGGATCGAGCATTGGCTTGAGCCGTGGATGAGTACGTGGGCGATGTTTGCTCAGATTGTGCTGACGAGACAATGAAACGACATCACGAACGGTTCGCAATTCTGGGGATCTTTATCATTGGCCTGGCGCTACGCGTCATATGGTCGTGGCCGGCGCTTACTGGGGTAGATGGATTTAGCCAAGGCGATGACGACGATTATTATCGTCTTGGTATGTCGCTGGCTCAAACGGGTACGCTGGCCGACAATGGCAAGCTTACCGCATACCGGATGCCATTTTTCCCAATCACGATCGCACCTTTTCATTATTTTTTGGGCGCGGCGCCACATGCTGCGCAGCCATTGATCGTTCTGCTCAGCGCGCTGACTTGCGTCGGCGCTTATCTGTTAGGTCGAGAGCTATTTCAAGCAGAGGTGGGCCTCGTCGCCGGATGTTTGATCGCCATCAATATACCGCTTGTGATATATAGCCGCCAGTTGATGACTGAAACATTGTTTGTCTTTCTGGTCTTAGCGGGTATGCTCAGTTTAGAGCGTGTCAGAAAAACGCAGCGCTGGTCTTGGGCGATTGCTGCTGGTGTCATTCTGGGGTTGGCCACGCTCACACGCGCTAATTTCGGGCCGTTCGTGCTATTCGCGCTGGCCTGGCTCCTTTTTTACACACGCCAGCAGATACGCGTCGCACTCAGGAATATAGCTATTATCGCTGGGCTAGTTGGCATACTTTGGGGTGGCTGGGTCGTCAGGAACTATATCGTATTTGATGCGTTCATTCCATTCACCACGCAGGGTGGCAATGCATATTACGGTATCTATAACGACACCTCTGCTCAACTGCCGGATGGTTTTTTTGGATCGTGGATTAACCGCTTGCCACCTGTGCCGTCGTCAACAAGAGATGCATGGAGTGAGGTCGATCTTGATCGACTGGGGAAGTCGCTGGCATTTGATTGGATAAAGGCCCATCCAACCTTGTCTGCCAAGATTGCGCTTATGCAAGCGGTGTATTTCTGGTGGCCTGGGGAAGGCGATATATTATTTCACTGGCTAGCGCCGCTTGCATTGATAGGTCTGATTCTGGCTGTTCGGCAGCGAAATCCGGGGGCGATATTGTGGCTGATACTAGCCGGTGTCTTCACGGTAATGGCGATTGCATCGGTTGGTGTAGGTCGTTACCAACTGCCGTTATATCCGATCATGTCAGTACTGATCGCTGTACCCTGTGTAATGGTCTGGCAACGCGCGACGGCGAGGTCGGTACGGATGCAGCAGATTGTGCGGCAGCGTGATGAGGGTGTCTGATCCGAGAAGATAATTGTGATACGTATCCTAATGCTCAACAACGAGTTTCCACCACTTGGCGGCGGCACCGGCACGGTCAACCGCGCGATCTTGCAGCAGCTTGCACAGGCGCAAGATCTGGAGATCGATCTGGTGACGTCAGCGCTCGGCCGCGGGAGCGAGCAGGAACGATTCGCCGAGCGAATTCGCATCCTCAAAGTGCCGGTCAATAGCCAGAATATTCATCACTCCTCGAATCGCGAGTTGCTGACATTCGCCGCGCGCGCGCTGCCGGCGGCGCTACGTTTGCAGCGCGCCCGATCGTACGATCTGTGCTTTAGTTGGAGCGCGGTGCCGGCTGGTGGGGTGGCGCTGGCGTTGCGACGTATGACCGGGCTTCCTTACCTGGTGCGGGTTTGCGGCCCGGATATCCCTGGATTCGAACGACGCTATGGCCCGTTGTACCCGATTCTTTCGCCGTCGATCCGCGCGATCTGGCGCGGCGCCTCGGCGGTAGTGGCGAAATGCGACGGTGAAGCTGATATGATCCGCGCCGTGGATTGTGGCGTGGATGTCTCGTTGGTTGCCAATGGCGTTGATAGCGCTGCCTTTCAGCCTGCGAGCATCCCCGATGGTGGCCCGCTGCGCCTGATCTGTGTGGCACGGCTGATCGAGCGAAAGGGCCAACAGCACCTGGTCGAGGCAGTGCGCCGGCTGATCGCGGAAGGGGTCGCCGTTACGCTCGATTTGGTTGGCACCGGCGATGCACACGCTGCCTTGCAGGCGCAGGCTGTCGCGGCTGGGATCGCCGAATATGTCCATTTCAGCGGGTACGTGCCGCGCGAAGCGATTGCGGCGCGCTATTCCGGCGCGCATGTGTTTGTGCTGCCATCGTACAACGAAGGCATGAGCGTGGCGACGCTGGAGGCGCTCGCAGCTGGGCTGCCAGTAGTGGTGACACGCACCGGTGGCACGGCCGAGCTGGTGGCCGAAGGCGTGAATGGGCTGACCTTCAACTGGGCCGATGTGCAGTCGCTGGTCGCGCACCTGCGGCATCTGGCCGCTGATCGTGGGCTGGCACGCCGGATGGGCATGGCATCGCGCGCACGAGCTGAACTTTTCTCCTGGGAATCGGCGGCAGAATGCTATCTGAAGATGTTTGACCGGATCGCGGCGGGCGCTTCGTGTGGCTTGCCGAAAACAGAAGTGGTGCTGTAACAATGTGCGGTATCTGTGGCCACCTGCATACCGACCCGGCCAGGGCTGTCGATCGCGGCCTGCTGGAGCGCATGAACGATGCCATCCGTCACCGTGGGCCGGATAGCGATGGCTTTTATGTCGGCGGGAGTGTTGGGTTGGCCATGCGCCGCCTGGCGATCATTGATCTGGCGGGCGGCGACCAGCCGATGAGCAACGAGGATGGCACGATTCAGCTGGTGTTCAACGGCGAGATCTATAACTTTCAATCCTTGCGCGAAGAACTGCTGCAGGCTGGTCATCGCTTCGCAACCAGCAGCGATACCGAGGTGATCGTGCATGCCTACGAGCAGTGGGGCGACGACGCGCTACTGCGGCTGCAGGGCATGTTCGCGCTGGCGCTGTGGGATGCGCGGCGCGAGCGGCTGCTGCTGGCGCGCGATCGGATGGGCGAGAAGCCGCTCTATTGGCACCACTCTTCGGAGGGGCTGCTATGGGGCTCAGAGGCCAAGACGCTGCTGGCAGCGCCATGGGTTGGGCGGCGGGTCAATCCGCTGGCGCTGCACCACTACCTTACGTTGCAATATACGCCCGATCCACTGACGATCTACGAGGGCATTCATCAGCTGCCGGCTGCCTATAAGCTGGTGGTCGAGCGTGGCGGCGCGCCGCGAGTTTCGCGCTGGTGGCAGCTCGATTTCGAGCCGAAGTGGGATCTGAGCGAGCCGGAAGTGATTGAGCAGGCGCGCGAGCTGCTTGGCATGGTCGTCGAGCGGCAACTGATCGCGGAAGTGCCGCTGGGCGCGTTTCTGAGCGGCGGGATCGACTCTTCGATCATTGTGGCGCTGATGGCCGAGCGGCTATCGACGCCAGTCAAGACCTTCTCGATCGGTTTCGACGAGCGCCATTTTTCTGAAACACACTACGCCAGGCAGATCGCCACGCGCTACAGCACCGACCATCATGAGTTCATCTTCCGGCCCGACGACCTGGTGCGCGTGATCGAGGGCGTGATCGGCGCGACTGACGAGCCATTTGCCGACCCGGCCGCGCTGCCGCTGTATGAGCTGGCGCGGCAGACACGCCGCCATGTCACGGTTGCGCTGACCGGCGACGGCGGCGACGAGACATTGGCGGGCTATCGCCGCTATGCGCTGGATGGGCTGCTGCGCCCCTATAGCGCGCTACCGGCATGGCTGACGCAGCGGGCGGTGCCGGCGGCTGCCGCGCTGTTGCCCGAGCCGAGCTGGATTCCCGAGGATCGTAACCCGATCACTGGCATCAAGCGGTTGGGCCAGTTTTCGGCGATCACGCCCAAGGCTTCGCTGGCACGCTGGGGCTCGTATTTCAGCGACACTCAGAAGTGGGCGCTGTATACCGGCGAGTGGCGCGACGCGATCGGTTCAGTGGCCAGCGCCGGCTGGATCGCGGCCGCCTACGACCAGGCGCGCGCCTCCAGTCTGCTCGACCGCACGCTGTATGCCGACCACGTGACCTACTTGGCAGGCGATCTGCTTCCCAAAACCGATCGGACGACCATGGCCCACTCGGTCGAGGCGCGCGCGCCGTTTCTGGATGCCGCATGGGTCGAGTGGACCGCGCGGCTGCCCGAGCGCTACAAGGTGCGTGGGTTGAAGACCAAGTGGCTGCTCACAGCGGCCTTCGCCGATAAGCTGCCGCCCGAGATCTCCGGGCGCGGCAAGCAAGGCTTTAGTGTGCCGGTCGGGCACTGGCTGCGCTACGAGCTGCGCGATTGGGCGCGCGAGCGCCTGATCGGCAACCCGGTGCTGAACACATGGTTCCGCGCGGACGAGATCCAGCGGCTGCTCGACGAGCACAACGGCGGGCGGGTGAATCATGGAAAGCGACTGTGGGCGCTGCTGATGTTTGGGGTGTGGCAGGATCAACTCGTACAAGGATCACACTGATGCGTGTATTTGATTTCGGATCGAACTGGCAGGTGTTTTCCGAGCAGCGGATCGATGCGCAGCGTTTGGATACGGCCATGCAATCGCTCAGGTCGCTCTTGCAGCGCGATACTCTACAGGGCGCTAGTGTGCTCGACGTTGGCTGCGGGAGCGGGCTGTTCTCGATCGCGGCGCAGCAGCTTGGTGCGGCAAAGGTGGTAGGTGTTGATGTCAACCCGCGCTGTATCGCTGTATCCAGGCAGAATGTTGCGCGGCTCGCGCCGGGCGCGCCGGTTGTGTTTCAGGAAGCATCCGCGCTCAGCCCAATCAGTATGGCGCCACTTGGTCAGTTCGATCTGGTCTACGCCTGGGGCTCGCTGCATCATTCTGGTGCAATGTGGGATGCGATTCGCAACGTCGCGGCGCAGGTGGCGCCGAATGGGACGCTGGTTCTGGCGATCTACAACAAACATATCACATCGCCGGCCTGGAAGGGCATTAAATGGTTCTACAATCAGCTGCCTGGCTTTGGACAGCAGCTGATGGCACTCCTTTTCGCTGGCATTATTTACGTGGCGAAATTTATCGTGACACGCCGTAATCCGCTCGATAAAGAGCGTGGCATGGACTTCTGGTACGATGTGATCGACTGGATCGGCGGGTATCCATATGAGTACGCCACGCGTCAAGAGATTGAGTCGTTTATGCGCGCAGAGGGCTTTACGCCGCAACGCTTTATCGCCGCGCAGGTGCCGACGGGGTGTAATGAGTTTATGTTCGAGCGAATTTGAGCGGAAGAAGATATTCTATGAAAGAGATGAGCACTGATGAATATAACAAGGGTTGGGACACCAAATGGGATCAAATGAAAGTCTATGGCCCTTATGCTCGTCATCTTCGCCGGATTATATTTGCGATGGTTCAGTCGCTCCAGTTTGAGACTGTGCTTGATGTCGGCTGCGGACAGGGATCGTTGCTTGCCGATCTACACAATATATTCCCGCGAATTAGTCTATATGGCACCGATTTTTCACCAACCAGTATTATAAAGGCTCGGCAGCGCTTGTCCCACGGCGAGTTTTTGGTGATGGATCTCACTCGGACAGCGCTCAACCGAAAGTTTGATTTGGTGGTATGTACTGATGTGCTCGAACACATTGAGGACGATATCACTGCTTTGAGCAATTTAGCTCGAATGACCAATTCTTATGTGTTAATCGCTACAATTCAAGGGAGAATGCGGAGCCATGAGCCGGAGGCCTGGGGACATGTCCGAAACTACGCGTACGGCGAACTGGCGCAAAAAATGCAGCAGGTTGGATTGCGGGTTGTGCGAAGTGTAGAGTGGGGATTTCCATTCTTCTCTCCACTCTACCGTGATGTAAACTATTTGCTGGGTGGGCGCGGCACGGGTGGTCAATACGGTATCCTTCGAAAAACGCTGGCTCAGTTGATCTATACGGTCTTTCGACTGAACAGTCATGTACGCGGCGATGAGATTTTTATTTTGGCTGAGCCGATTTCGCCAAAAGAGTAAAGCTGGGAGTAAGCCGTGGAGTGGCGGAAATGGTTGCGCGTAATCCAAGTTATCTCGACAGTTGTGCTGGTAGGTTGGCTGTTGGAAAGAGTAAATTGGGCTGAATTTAGCCCGCTTTTCGCTAACCTTAGCTGGGGATTTATAACTTTAAGCACAGTTTGCGTTCTTGGCAGCCACCTGCTCAACATCCTGCGCTGGCGGCAGCTTTTGAAGCCAGCTGTTATTAGCTATGGCAGATTACTGCATTACTATGGGGCCGGTCTATTTGCTAATAACTTCTTGCCAACTGGTATTGGGGGCGATGGTATTCGTATAGCGCTTCTAAGCCGAGATGTTACATTGTCACAAGCAATTTTCTCAGTTGGCCTAGATCGAGTTCTCGGACTATGCGGCTTAACAGCATTTGTTTTGCCGGCTTTTTGGCTAGGTTTGCCACCTGGATTGCACATAGCAAACAGTATCATTCATGTATTTGTTGATTGGCAAAATCTGTTAGCAATAAGTTTATTTGTTGGAGCTATAGTTATTCTCTTGGCGTTGAGCGTATGGCGGCGTTTTCCGAGTATCCGTACATTAACTGTTCGTTTTATTAAGCGCTTTCAAAGTTCAGACAAGATACCACGATGGACGCTCAGACGTGGCTCGTCGCTGTTAATCGGTGCGTATGGTCTCTCGGTTGGTTCACAGTTGATGCTTGTCGCAGCTCACTGGGCAATTCTTCATGCGCTGAATATTGTAATTATGCCGGGCGCTGCTATCTGGCTCGTGTTGATTGTATCTCTATCAATGTTTATACCGATCACAGTAAATGGCATGGGGATTCAAGAAGGGCTTTATGTTATTTTACTAGGCCATTATGGTGTGCCAGCCACAGCTGCATTGGGAGTGGCCGTGCTCATAAGGTTGTTCATGCTGTTTTATAGCCTGCTCGGTGGCGTACTTTCACTAAGTTTGAATGTGTTAGGCAGATACGAGACATTTGTGGATAGAGCGCCGCACGATGTAGAAGCGGGAAGCGTAGCTACAGACGTTGGTTCGACATCGCATTAGGTGCGTATGTCGCAAAAAACGAGGCCTGTATAATGGGTCAAGCTAAGATCGCCTACAACCAAAACATAACGTCACCCTGGCGTATCAGCTGGATGGCAGCGGCCGCGCTCACGCTGCTTCTGATCGGCCTGTGGAACCTCAGCGGCCCCGGCGTCTGGTGGCATGAGGGCTAGACGATGTTGGTGGCGCGCAACATGGCCGAGCGCGGGGACTACGGGCGCCTGCTGGATGGCCAGCTTGCGCCGCCCGGCCTGGAGGCCGCTTTTCCCGTCACCGCGCATTTCTGGAGCTATCGATATGAGCAGTTCTAGCGTATGTCGTTCCTGTGGGCAGGATGGGCTGGTCGATATTCTCTCACTCGGGCATACGCCCCTGGCGAACGCCTTGCTGACGGCCGAGCAGACCGAGCGACCGCAGCCAATCTACCCGCTCGATCTGGTGTTCTGCCCAAGCTGCACGCTGGTGCAGATCACCGAGACAGTGCCGCCGGAGCTGCTGTTTCGTGAGTATCTCTACTTCTCATCGTTCGCCGATACTGTGCTGCAAAATGCAAAGCAGATCGTCGAGCGGCTAATCGAATCACGCCACCTGGGCGGCGATAGCCTGGCCATGGAGATTGCCAGCAACGATGGGTATCTTCTGCAATTTTATCATCAGCACGGCATTCCAGTGCTGGGGATCGAGCCGGCGACCAATATCGCACGGGTCGCACAGGATCGCGGCATTCGCTCGCTGTGCGAATTCTTCGGTGAAGCGCTGGCTCGGCAGCTGCGCGAGCGCGGTGAGCGCGCCGACGTTCTGCATGCCAACAACGTGCTGGCACATGTGGCCGACCTGAATGGTGTGGTAGCCGGGATCGATCTGGTGCTCAAGGACGGTGGTGTGGCGGTGATCGAGGCGCCGTATGTGAAAGATCTGATCGATCATGTCGAGTTCGACACAATCTACCACGAGCACCTGTGCTACTTCTCGCTCACCGCTCTGGATGCGCTATTTCGCCGGCATCAGCTGCTGATCACGGATGTCGAGCGTATTCCTATTCATGGCGGCTCGCTGCGCGTTTTTGTGGCGAAAGGCGGCGAACAGTCGCCGCAAGTCGCGCGGCTGCTTCGCGAAGAGGCCGCGTGGGGTGTCGGCCATGCGGTGTTCTACCAGAACTTCGGCGCACATGTTGAGCGCCTGCGGGCAGATCTGCTCGCGTTGCTCAACCGCCTGAAGGCGCAAGGCCAGCGAATCGCCGTTTATGGTGCGTCGGCGAAGGGCAGCACGCTGCTCAATTATTTTGGCATCGGGCGGGAACTGCTCGATTACGTTGTCGATCGCAGCACCGTCAAGCAGGGCCTGTATACTCCTGGCACACATCTGCCGATCTATGCGCCGGAGCGGCTTCTGGAAGATATGCCCGACTATGTGCTGCTGCTCTCCTGGAACTTTGCCGATGAGATTTTGGGCCAGCAGGCCGAGTACATGGGGCGCGGCGGGCATTTCATCATCCCCATTCCAGAATTGCGGGTCGTATGATCTTTACGGAGACCACCCTCATATGTGCAACCTAACTTATAAAGTAGGCTGCAACAAGTTTACTCTTTGCATGCTAGTCGCGATATAGTCAAGGATCCCCATGAGTCATACAAATACGATCGAACACTCGGGAACAACATTCAGAATCGGCTGGTGGCGAGCGCAGGCGGCGATAGCCATCCTGGCTGTGTTCGTGGCCGGCCTGTGGAACCTCGGCGGCCCCGGCATGTGGTGGGATGAGGGCTGGACGCTGTCGGTGGCGCGCAATTG
>Ga0137375_10007263_pt1 | contig 13175 bp, 10 predicted proteins | sample SagtaG_24_FD_104936 | JGI IMG/M metagenome (GOLD analysis project Ga0137375, IMG submission 104936) | Vadose zone soil microbial communities from Sagehorn Ranch, Mendocino, California, USA - Sage1_R_113_16 metaG | ecosystem: Environmental > Terrestrial > Soil > Vadose zone | place: USA... | reverse complement strand
GATCGTGGCCGGTGGGCGAGCTTCGCGCGCCACGGCAAGCGCCGCGACGACGTTCCCCGCAGACGACGGGCCGACGAAGACGCCCTCTTCGCGGGCCAGTCGCCGGCACATCGCGTACGCCTCCTCGGTCGCGACCGTCCGCTCCGCGTCGGCGAGCGTCGGGTCGTAGATGGGGGGCACGATCTGGGAGCCCATGTGCTTCATCCCCTCCAGGCCGTGCATCGGCCCGTCGGGCTGCATCGAGACGCAGACGACGGAGCGGCTCCGGCTCTTCAAATAGCGCGTCACGCCCACGAAGGTTCCCGACGTTCCGAGCCCCGCGACGAAATGGGTGAGAAGGCCCTCGGTCTGCTCCCAGATTTCCGGGCCCGTCGTTTCGAAGTGCGCGCGCCAGTTCGCCGGGTTGGAGTACTGGTCCGGATAGAAGTACTTCTCGGGCTCTCGGGCCGCAAGCTGCCGCGCCGCCCGAATGGCGCCGTCGGCGCCCTCGAGCGGGTCGGTCAGGACGATCTCGGCGCCGAAGGCCTTCAAGATCGCCTTGCGCTCGACCGAGGCCTTGGCGGGAACGCAGAGCTTGACCGCAAAGCCCAGCGCCCGTCCGAGCATCGCGTCGGCGATGCCCGTGTTGCCGGAGGTCGCCTCGAGGATCGTCTTGCCGGGCACCAAAAGGCCACGCTCCAGCCCGTCCGAGATCATGGCGCGCACGGGGCGGTCCTTCACGCTGCCGCCCGGGTTCAGGTGCTCGGCCTTCGCGAGCAGGCGCACGCCGGGGACCTCGCGCGCCACGCGTTTCAATTCGAGCAGCGGCGTGCCTCCGATGGCGCCGAAAAGGTCTGGCGCCGTCCGCGCCGCCTCACCGGTGAAAGACGCGGTCATGTCGAGGAGCCGTCTCTCGATTCAATCATCAGATACCGTCTCATCAAAAAACCTCCCCGAAAGCAAAGAGCCCGCCGGTCGGTCCGGCGGGCTCGGTGGCGTTGTGCAGCTTCGAAGCTAGGCTGGCGGCAAGACACCGGCGGCTGCCGGACCCTTAAGGGCCATGAGGCGACAACAGCAGGTCATCTCGAGGCGGTTCACCATGCGGGTTCCTTCTATCGTTCGATTGCCTGCATGTCAAGAAACCCGGGCGGCTTTTGATAGATTCCCGTTCCCGGAGGTGCCTCCTCTTGCTCCCTGAGTTCCGAAACGAGCCTTCGACCGACTTCCCCGTCGAGTCGAACCGAAACGCCTTCCGCGCCGCCCTGGCAAAGATCGAAAAGCGCCTGCCCCTCAAGGGCGCCAACCGGATCGGCGGACGCACTCTCGGAGGGACGAAGACCTTCACGTCGGTCAACCCCTGCGACCCCCGGCAGATCATCGGCCGGTTCCCGGAGAGCACCGCTGCCGACGCCTCGCGCGCCGTCGAGGCCGCCGCGCGCGCCTTTGCTTCGTGGAGCCGGTTTGCCGCTGAGGAGCGCTCGGCGCTTCTCGTGCGTATCGCGGCGATCCTGCGCCGGCGCAAGCACGATTTTTCCGCGATGATGGTGCTCGAAGAGTCCAAGGCCTGGGCCGAGGCCGACGGCGACACGGCCGAGGCGATCGACTTCTGCGAGTTCTACGCCCGGGAGATGGAGCGCCTGGCCGGCCCCCAGCCGCTTACGCCCTATCCCGGCGAGAAGAACGAGCTCGAGTTCATTCCCCTGGGCGTCTGCGCCGTCATCTCGCCCTGGAACTTCCCGCTCGCGATCCTGACGGGGATGACCACGGCTGCCATCGTGACGGGTAATACGGTCGTGTTGAAGCCCTCTTCGGACGCCGCGGGCATTGCGACGATGTTCGTCGAGGCCTGCGAGGAAGCCGGGATCCCAGACGGCGTCTTAAACTTCGTCACGGGCGGCGGTCGCACGGTCGGCAACGCGCTGGTCGAGCATCCGAAGACGCGCCTGGTGGCCTTCACCGGCTCCCGCGAAGTCGGCGTCGGGATCAGCGAGAAGGCAGGCAAGGTCGCGCCCGGCCAGATTTGGATCAAGCGCGCCGTGCTCGAGATGGGCGGCAAGGACTTCATCCTCGTGGACGAGACGGCGGACCTCGAGGACGCCGCCAACGGCATCGTCGCCGCCGCCTTCGGCTTCCAGGGCCAGAAGTGCTCGGCCTGCTCGCGCCTCATCGTCCACCGGAAGGTCCATAAGGAGTTGCTGGCGAAAGTCGTCGCGAAGACGAAGGCGCTTTCCGTCGGCGACGTGCGCGACCCGAAGAACACGATCGGCGCCGTGATCAACGAGGGCGCGCAGAAGAAGATCCTGGACTACGTCTCGATCGGACGCCGGGAAGGCAAGGTCGTGGCCGGCGGCAAAGCGGGCCCGAAGCCCGGCTACTTCGTGACGCCCACCGTCATCGACGGCATCAGGCCCGATCACCGCGTGGCGCGCGAGGAGATCTTTGGCCCCGTCCTCGCGGTTCTCAAGGTCAAGGACTTCGACGAGGGTATCGCCGTCGCCAACGACTCCGAGTACGGGCTGACGGGCTCCCTCTACTCGCGCGAGCGGGAGCGCCTGGCGCGCGGCAAGCGCGAGCTCCATTGCGGCAACCTGTACCTCAATCGCAAGTGCACCGGGGCGCTCGTGGGCGTCCATCCCTTCGGCGGATTCAACATGTCGGGAACGGACTCGAAGGCCGGGGGCCGCGAGTATCTCTATCTCTTCTCGCAAGCCAAGGCCATCTCGGAAAAGTTGTAGAGGCGGAGGAGGCAATCATGCTGAGCTCGTACTCCCTGTTCGGGCTCCTCGTCTTGATTCTCGACGTCGTCGCTCTCGTCAAGCTCCTGCAGAGCGGCGCGGACTCCACGACCAAGATTCTCTGGGCCCTCCTGATCATCCTGCTGCCGATCCTCGGGATGGTGCTCTACTTTCTGATGGGCCCGGGCCGAAAGAGGGCGATCTGAGGCTCCGGTGACCGACGGCTCGTTTCCGCGCGCCGCGCGGCGCTTCGACTCGGTCGGGTTCTCGGAGATCGTCCAGGTCCGAAACCGGGTCTTGAAGCTGCTCGCCGCGGGCCACCGGGTCTGGCGCTTCGAGGGCGGCGAGCCTTACATGCCGACTCCCCAGCCGATCAAGGACGCGATGACGGCCGCGCTCGCTCGAAACGAGACGCGCTACGCGCCGTCCTCGGGAGTTCCGGAGCTGCGCCAGGCAATCGTCGAGAAGGTGCAGCGAAGGAACGGCATTCCGGCGGACCCCGAGAGCCCGATCGTCGTCAACGGCGGCATGCACGGCCTCTTTGCCGCTTTTGCGACACTGCTCGACCCCGGCGACGAGGTCCTGCTCTTCTCGCCTTACTGGACGCCGATCGTGGACGTCGTCACGTACCACGGCGCGGCGCCGGTGCTCGTTCCGACCGCGAAGGCGCGCGCCGAGGGCTTGACGGCCGCTCTCGCGCGCGCGCTCACGCCGAAGATCAAGGTCCTCTACTGGAACTCCCCGACGAATCCGACGGGAGAGGTCTTTTCGCGAGGCGAGATCGAGGAGGTCTGCGCCTTCGCGTGCGACCGCGGCCTCGCCGTCATCTCGGACGAGGCGTACGAGGACCTGATTTACGAAGGAGAAGGCCACGTGTCACCCGCGTCCTTCCCGGGGATGGCCGAGCGCACGTTCTCCGTCTTCACGCTTTCCAAGACGTACTCCATGACGGGCTGGCGGTCCGGTTACGTGATCGTGCCCGAGCGCTGGCGGACCGCCATGCGGACTGTCGTCCTCTACTCGATCAACGGCGTCTCGACGCCCACGCAGTGGGCGATGCTCGAGGCCTTGCGGTTGCCGGACGGCTTCCTGAAAGAAGCGCACGAGGGCTACCGCAAGCGCCGCGATCGTCTCGCCGCCGGATTGCGGGAGGCGGGCTTCGCGATCGAGACGCCGCGCGCCGCGCTCTATCTCTTCCCGCGCATCCCCCCAGCGCTCGGAGCCGACTCGAAAGCCGCCGCCCGCGAGCTTCTCGACCGCGCGGGCGTGGCGACCGTCCCCGGCATCGTCTTCGGCCCCGAAGGCGAAGGCCACCTGCGCTTCTCTTTCTCCGTCGCCGAAGACATGATCGCGGGCGGCATCGAAGCGCTCCGCGCCCTCGCCGCCGCCCCGGCGCGATAACGGCAACTCTCAACAGGCTGTTCAGGGCGCGGCGCGGACGGCGATGCGGCCACCTTCCCACTCGCGAGAGAAGATCTCGTCCCCGGACGGGGCGGTGCCGGGTGGGGTGAGGACGATCACGGCGCAGGGCGCAAAGCCCGCAAAGGGCGGCTCCGTGGCCTTCGGAGCCGAATGGTTCGTCACTCCGACGTGTTCGAGACGCTCCGGGACTGCGCCTTCGGCTCGGAGCGCCGACCAGAGAAGGTACTCCGGATCGTCGGGACCGATCTTGAGGCCGATCCGGCGACATCCCGTCGCGGCAACGGCCCGGGCCGCCTCGGTGAAGGGCGCCAGGAGCCCCGGCCGCGCCGCGAAGGATTGAGTCAGCCGCGGTGTCGCCAGCACGCTCTCCGGCCCCACCAGAGGCCGCGTCGCGTTCAAGAGCGTCCACGGAAGGGCGCAGACAAGCAGCAGCGCCCCGATCGCAAGGGTTCGCGAGCCGAAGGCGATCCGCTCGAGAGCCGCGCCCGCGAAGGGCGCCGCCAGAAGAAAGAGCGGCAGCTCCAGCCGCGCGCTCCAGGGCTGCCACTTCAACACGAGGCTGAAGAGGAAGAGCCCAAGGGCCACCGCGGCGGCGCTGCCGACGAGCGCGCGCCGGGAACGCAGCTCCGATCTCCCGAGGACCGCGCCTGCGACCGCGAGAAGCAGGAGGAGGTGCAGCGGGTTTCCCGCCTGGTCCTCGTGAAGCATCGCGAAGAGCGCCTCGTCAGCGTCGGCCGTTCCGGCTCCGGCAATCCGCGCGGGCACGCTGAACTCGGCGCCCCTCCACGTCGACCGGGGATCGTTTGCGTCGATGCCGAGCGCGGCGTGAAGACCGAGCACGGCTCGCTCGACGCCCCGGTTCCACGCCGCGGAAGGCATCGTGAGCTGAAGCGAGGCGTTGCGCGCCAGGTTCGAGAGGACGATCGCCGGAGTGAACGCGGCATTGACCGCTCCGTGGTCTCCGCCGAGCGGCGAGCCGAACAGCGCAAGATTGCGCGCCCAGGCAGCGGCGTTCACGAGCACAACCAGCGCGAAGGCCGCCAGGGCGGCGCGCCACGGCGCCGAGCGGCGGGAGCGCCACGCTGAAGCCGCGAGCCACAGGACGAACGGGAATGCGAACAGAAAGGCCGTCGCCTTCGTCAGGAGCGCGAGCCCGAGGCTTCCCCCCGCCGCGAGCCAGACGAGGAGGCCCGCTTCCCCGTGAACAGCGCGCAGAGCGAAGTGAGCGAGCGCGAGAAGCCAGAAGGCGACCACCAGGTCGTTCTGGGTGCTCGAAGCCTGCAGGATGGCCATCGGAAGCGTGACCGCGAAGACAGCGGCGAACGCCTGGCCTCGGCGGCCCGAGCCGAGGTCCTTCGCGACGAGTGAGGCGGCGAGGGAGCCTCCCAGCCACGCGAGCGTCTGCACGAACGCGACGACGCGCTCCGACCCGGCAAGCAGCTTTCCCTGAGCCACGGCGTACTCGGCGCCGGGCGAGAGAGTGAGCTGGCGAAGGACGTGGGTCGGATAGTGACTCAAGCTTCCGTTCTGGATCCAGTGGAGCACGCGCGGCAGGTGGTAGGTCATCGAGTCCCAGTTGTTGGGCGCCGCGGCCCACGCAATGAGCGCCACCGCGGCAGCGAGAAGCCCCGCGCCCGTCCAGAGAGCCGTCTCCGCGCGGTCGGGTCTGGCCCATGCGGCCCCGCCGGCCAAGGCTGCGCGCCGGGCCTGAAACAGGGCACCAGCCAGTGCCAGCGCCAGGACCGCCCAGCCGCCGGCCACGGCGCCGCGGCCGAAAAGGCGGACCGCGCCCGCAAGCTCCGTCAAGGCCACGCCGAGAATGCCCGTGAAGACGGCGGCCATGAGCGTGGACTCGCGCCACTGCAGAGCAGTCTTGCGGCGGACCAACAGGGCCGCCAGACCGCAACAGGCCAGCGGCAGGAGAACGAGCATGAACCTCCGCCCGACGGCCCTACCGCCGGTAGGCCTGGGGTCGGCGGTCGTTCAAAGCCGGAAAGCGACCGCGAAGCTTGGCGACGACTTCGGGATCGACCGCGGCGAGAAAGACGCCCTCCTGATCGCCCCCTTCCACCAGCGTCTCGCCCAGGGGCCCGACCGCGGCCGAGTCGCCCGTGTAGTGCAGGTTGTTGCCGTCGCCCACGCGGTTGACGCCCACGACATAGGCCTGGTTCTCGATCGCGCGAGCGCGCAGAAGCGTGCGCCAGTGTTCACGCCGAAGCTCCGGCCAGTTCGCCACGAGGACGAAGAGGTCGGTATCGTCGGCCGCGACGCGGAAGGGCTCGGGAAAGCGCAGGTCGTAGCACACCAGCGGCGTGACGCGCACCCCGTCGACGTCGACGGTCACGACCCGGTCGCCCGCTTCGTAGTGCTTGTGCTCGCCGGCGTATGAAAAAGGGTGGATCTTGGCGTAACGCGCCGCCGTGCCTCGAGGCGATACGACCAGCGCCATGTTGCGCGGCCGCGGCGTGCCGGACTCCGGAATCGACGCGATGATCCACAGGTCGAGCGCCTTCGCCTGCGCCTCGAGGAATGCCTCGGACTTTCCCCCAGGGGCCTGCGCCAGGCGTCCCGCGTCCAGCGAGAATCCGGTGGAGAACATCTCGGGCAGGACGGCCAGTCGCGCGCCCGCGGTGGCCGCGCCTTCGAGCAGGCGAGTTGCCCGCCGGTGGTTCTCCCGCACGTTCTCCCAGGCGATGTCCTGCTGGAGGAGGGCTACTTCCAAAGCTTCTCGAGCCTCTTGACCGCGTTCTCGAGGCTCTCCTGCCTCTTGCAGAACGCGAACCGGACGTACGACCTGCCGTGCTGGGTGTTGTCGTAGAAGAAGGTCGGGGGGATCGCCGCGACGCCGATCTCGTAGATCAGGTGCCGGCAGAAGCTCACGTCGTCCTCGAAACCGAACATGCGGAAGTCGGCGCAGACAAAATATCCGCCGGCGGGCACCGATACTTTGAAGCCGATCCGCCGCAGCGCTTCGACGAAGTAGTCTCGCTTGGCCTTGTAGTCGGAGCAGAGCTTCGCGTAGTACCCCTCGGGAGCTTCGAGGGCGGCGGCGGCGCCGTACTGGAGCGGTGTCGCCGTCGAAAACGTGATGAACTGGTGGACAGCGCGAAGCGGCTCGGTCAGGGAGGGCGGCGCGCCCGCCCAGCCGATCTTCCAGCCGGTCAGCGAGAAGGTCTTGCCGAAGCTCGAGATCGTGATCGTTCGTTCGCGCATCCCCGAGAGCGTGGCCATCGGGATGTGCTTGCCGTCGTAGACCATGTGCTCGTAGACCTCGTCAGTGATGCACACGACGTCGTGCTCGATGCAGAGATGGGCGATCGTCTCGAGCTCGGCGAACGAAAAGACTTTGCCCGTCGGGTTGTGGGGGGAGTTGACGAGGATCGCCCGCGTTTTCGGGCTAAAGGCCGCGCGCAGCTCCTCCGGGCTGAAGTGCCAGGTCGGCCCGTAGAGCGTCACGACGCGCGGGATCCCGCCCGCCATCCGCACGCTCGGCTTGTAGGAGTCGTAGTAGGGCTCGAAGAGAATCACCTCGTCGCCCGGCTCGCAGAGGCCCTGGATCGCGGCGAAGATGGCCTCCGTGGCGCCGGACGTCACGGTCCATTCCGTATCGGGAGCGTACGCGAGCGCGTAGTCCCGCTGGTACTTCTTCGCCAGCGCCTCGTGCATCTCCGGAATGCCCGTCATCCGCGCGTATTGTCCTTCCCCGGCGCGGATCGCCGCGAGCGCCGCGCCCTTGGCGAACTCGGGGCCGTCGAAGTCCGGGAAACCCTGCGCGAGGTTGACGGCGCCCTGCTCGTTGGCGAGACGGGTCATCTCGGAAAAGATCGTTGTCCCGAGTCCCTTCAACTTCTTGAGAGCCGTCGGCCGCACGGGAAGATGATAACCGCCCGGCCGGTTGATATCCTCCCAGTGCAGTTCAAAGTTCAAGGTTCAAGGTTCAAAGTAGCGTGAGGGGTCCGACTGCCTTGAACCCTCGAGATCGGTATCGGCCTACTTTGAACTTTGACCGTTGAACCTCGAACCCGGGAGGGCGTTCCTGATGCCTCCGACAAAATCCCATTACCGCGTCGCCATCATCGGGTCCGGCCCGGCCGGGTGGACCGCCGCGCTCTATGCCTCGCGGGCGGAGCTTTCGCCCGTCATCTTCGAGGGGCCGCAGCCGGGCGGACAGCTGACGATCACGACCGACGTGGAGAACTACCCGGGTTTCCGCGAGGGTATCCAGGGGCCCGAGCTGATGGAGATCTTTCGCGATCAGGCGAAGCGTTTCGGCACCGAGGTCGTCCTCGACAGCGTCGTCGACGTCGACTTCTCGCGCCGCCCCTTCACGCTCACCCTCGACGCCGGAGGCCGCATCGCCGCGGACGCCGCCATTGTCGCCACGGGTGCCTCGGCCAAGCTTCTCGGTCTCGAATCCGAGAAGAAGTACATGGGGCGAGGCGTTTCGGCCTGCGCCACCTGCGACGGCTTCTTCTTCAAAGGCCGGGAGGTCGCCGTCGTCGGCGGCGGCGACACGGCGATGGAAGAGGCGACTTTCCTGACGAAGTTCGCGACGAAAGTGACCGTCGTTCACCGCAGTGAGACTTTCCGAGCCTCGAAGATCATGATCGATCGGGCGCGCCACAACCCTCGAATCGCCTGGCGGCTGAACGCCGTCGTCGACGACATCCACGGAATCGACGCCGGCGTCACGGCGATCACCTTGAAGGACACCGTCACGAACGAGCTCTCGCGTTTCGAGACGCAGGGTCTCTTCGTCGCGATCGGCCACTCGCCCAACACGGCGATCTTCAAGGGCAAGCTCGAAATGAACGAGGTCGGCTACCTCAAGATCAAACATCCCTCGACGATGACCTCCGTCGAGGGTGTGTTCGCGGCCGGCGACGTCGCCGACCCGACCTACCGCCAGGCGGTCTCGGCCGCGGGCGAGGGTTGCAAGGCCGCAATGGATGCCGAGCGCTGGCTCTCCCAAAAAGGCATTCATGGCTGACGCGCCGCAGCCACAACGCGAGGATCCGGACCAGACTTCCTTCACGGTGATCCTGCGGTACGTCCTCGGCTTCATGGGGGTGATGGCGCTGCTTGCGTTTGCTTCCATCTGGTTCCTCCGACACTGCTGAAAACTTCTCCAATCTCCTCCTCGTAACATCTCCGCAGCGATGCTCCGGCATTGGAAGGATCTGCGCCACCTCCCGCGCGCGATGTGGGTTCTATTCGCCACGACGCTCACCAACCGAGTGGGGTCGATGGTCATGCCGTTTCTCGTCCTCTACCTCATCAAGAGCCTCGGCTTTTCCGCCAGCCGGGCAGCGTTCGTGCTGCTCGCCTACGGCCTGGGGGCGATCGTGGCCGGGCCGATCTCGGGCCTGCTCTCTGATCGCATCGGCCCGGTGAGGCTGATGGAAGCCTCTCTATTTCTGTCGGGCGCGGTCCTGCTCGCGTATCCCCTCGCCCAAAGCTATGCGGCGGTGCTCGCGATGACGGTCGTGCTCTCGGCGGTCACGGAGGGCTTCCGACCCGCCAGCATGGCTCTGCTGGGAGCCACGGTTCCTCCGCCCCAGCGCAAGGCGGCGTTCTCCTTGTACCGGCTGGCGATCAATCTGGGCATGAGCGTCGGCCCGGCGCTGGGAGGTTTTCTCGCGACCGTGTCGTTCCGCTACCTCTTTTTCGTGGACGGGGCGACGTCGATCGCGGCGGGAGTCGTGCTCGTCGCTTCGTCGCTCAAGGTCGAGCCCGCTCCGCGGTCTCCGGGAGCCGCGCACTTCGCCTGGCCGCGAGCCCACCTGGACGGACGGTTTCTTTTCTTTCTGGCGGCATTGCTGCCGGTCATGCTCGTTTTCTTTCAGCATCTCTCCGCCATGTCGCTCTGGATCGTGCGGGACCACCGTCTGCCCGAATCGACCTTCGGGCTGCTCTTTTCGATCAACACACTTCTGATCGTTCTGCTCGAAGTGCCCTTGAATGTCGCGACGGCGCATTGGCCGCATCGGAGAACGCTCTTTCTGGGAGCGTTGCTCTCCGGCGCCGGCTTCGGATCGATGGCGTTCGCATCGAGCGTGTGGGCCTTCGCCGCGACCGTCGTCGTCTGGACGTTCGGTGAGATGTTCTTCTTTCCGGCGTCCGCAGCCTACGTCGCGGATGTCTCCACACCCGATCGGCGCGGCGAATACAGCGGCCTCTTCGCGATGTCGTTTTCTCTGGCTTTCAGCGTCGGCCCTTGGGCCGGCACGCTCGTTCTGGACCGATTCGGCGGAAACGTCCTCTGGGGCGCCGCGTTTTTGCTCGGTCTGCTCGCGGCCGCGATGATGCTGCGGCTTCCCGAGCCGACACGGCAGGTCGAGGCGTCCGCGCCGGAGATGCCCGACGCCGCCGGCCCCGCCGCCGTCTAGCTCAAGGGCCGAGGCGGAGGCCGGGCGGCATCAAGGCGCCTTGAGCTCGGCCGTCCAGTTGAGAACCACCGTGGGCGGCAGAAACGGATTCTCGTCGACGGAGGTCGCCACGAGAACTCTCTGGCCGTCGCCCGAAATGGCGTAGTCCTCCCACACGGGAAGCCGAAAGAGGTCCTTGGGCTGGCCGGCGTCGAGGCTCGCGCCCGCACTGATCGAGACCGATTGAAGGGTGCTGCCTACGAGAAAGAAAAGCTCCTTGCCGTCACGACGCCACCGCGGGCGGCTGCCGCCCGAGCTCGAGAGCTGGTACCGCCTCGAGGAATCGGCGAGCGATTGAGCGTAGACCTCCGCCCGGCCCGATTCATCGGAGCAGTACGCGAACCACTTTCCGTCCGGCGAGATCCGGGCGTCGGTCTCGGAAAACCGGGTGGCGACGAGCGGAGCGCCTTGCCGCCGTCGGAAAGCCTCAAGATCCAGATGTCCTCGCGGGTCGTGGGCGAAGTAGCCAAGAAGAGCGCGAAGCGGCCGTCCCGCGACCAGTCGAGCGGGTTCTTGTCCTGGGTGTCGTGGAAGACCTGCCGTTCGGCCGACCCGCCGGCGCCGATCTCGAAAAGATCCGCGAGGCCGGGCCGCGCCGACCCGAAGAGCAGCCTGGTGCCGTCCGGCGACCAGACCGGCGCGTAGTCGGAGCCGACCGTGGAGGTCAGCCGCGAGGTCGAGCCCCGGGCTAGATCCACCAGCCAGAGGTTGGCATGCCGGCCGTCCGCGTCGAGCCTTTCGAAGGCCACCAGCTTCTCGTCGGGAGACAGCTCGAGGCGACCGTAGCGCGTCGGCTCCCCGACGTTGCCCCTGCGCTTTCCCGACCGATCGAACCAGGCGAGCTGGAGCTCGGGATTGGCGCTGCGGTAGAGGAGCACGCCCGCCGCCGACACCGAGAACTCGAAGCCGTGGGGCTGGTCCACGAGCGCGATCTGCTCGCCGAGCGGTATCGGCTCCCCGACGAGTTTTTTCGCCGAAAGCTCCAGGCGCTGGGCGATGAGCGCCCCGGAGCGCACGAAAAGCACCCGGTCGGGCGGCGCGACGGCGAGGTTCGTCACCGCGCCCGCAACGAGCTTCTCGCTGTCGGCCGAGTCGAGGGATCCTAGCCGGATCGAATGGTTCGGCGTCGTCGAGGCGTCCCCCAGGAAGACGAAGTGCTTCCCGTCGGGCAGGAAACAGGGCCAGATGTGACCGTCTTCGCCGGGGGCGAGCTTCGTGAGCGCGGCCGCTGCGCCTCCCGAGGCCGGCACGCGCCAGAGAGGCTCGTTACTGGTTGGGATTGAAGAGGATGACTCCGTCCCTGCTCCAGCTTCCGCCGGTAGGAGCCGGGGCGTCGGCCAGGACCTGCGGCGGGCCGCCGGACGCCTCGACGCGCTTCAACTTCCCGTCCGCGAAGAAGCCAATCGAGCGGCTGTCGGGCGACCAGAAGAGCTGCAGCGCGCCCTCCGTGCCGGCGAGCGCGGTGGCCTGGAGCGAGCCGAGCGGCCGGATCCAGATTGAGCGCTTTCCGCCCGCCGCGCGGGTGATGAAGGCGATGAGCCGGCCGTCCGGCGAGACCGTGGCGTGATCGAACGACTCGAACGGCGCCTTCACCGGCATCTCGAGCGACAGCCGCACGAGACGGGCCTCCGCGCCGGGCCGCCGCAAGAGCATCGCTCCGGCCGCGATCGCTGCGAGGAGCGCCGAGGCCGCGACCGTCCAGGCGACGCGTTCCTGGCTCCGGCGCCTCGCGACCACGGGCGCCGGGACGCCGGCCTGGGATCCTCCGGCGATCCATTTGAGCTCGCTTCTTAGATCGCCCGCGCTCTGCCAGCGCTCGTCGGGGTCCTTGGCCAGGCAGGTCCGGACCACGCGGTCGAGCGCCGCCGGCGACATCGGTTGGAGCGTCGAGATCGGCGCCGGGTCCTCCTTCATGATCGCGGAGATCAGCGACGCCTGGCTCCCGCCGGAGAACGCCTTCTTGCCCGTCGCCATCTCGTAGAGCACCGCGCCGAAGGCGAAGATGTCGCTGCGCGCGTCCGCCTCCCCGCCCTCGAGCTGTTCGGGGGCCATGTACTGGAACGTTCCGAGGATCGTCCCCTCCTGTGTCAGGTTCGGGCCGCCCATCGCCGTCGGCAGCGACGTCAAAACCGACGGCTGCGCCGAAGGCTCCATCACCTTCGCGAGCCCGAAGTCCAGCAGCTTCACGCCTGACTTCGTCAACATCACGTTGCCGGGCTTCAAGTCCCGGTGCACGATCCCCTGCCGGTGCGCCTTGTCCAGAGCGTCGGCGATCTCGACCCCGAAGCGCAGAACCTGCTCGACAGCGATCGGCCCCCTGGTCAGCCGGGCCGCAAGCGTCTCGCCTTCCAGGTACTCCATGACCAGATACTCGGTCTCGCCCTCGCGCCCCACGTCGTAGAGGGCACAGATATGCGGATGCGAGAGCTGCGAAACGGTCTTCGCCTCCCGCTCGAAGCGCTGGCGGACTTCCGGCGAAGAAGAGAGATGCTGCGGCAGGACCTTGACCGCGACTGTGCGCTCGAGCCGCGTGTCTCGCGCCTTGTACACTTCGCCCATTCCTCCGGCGCCGAGAGGGCCGAGGATCTCGTAGGGGCCGCGCCGAGCTCCT
>Ga0137375_10007257_pt1 | contig 13181 bp, 9 predicted proteins | sample SagtaG_24_FD_104936 | JGI IMG/M metagenome (GOLD analysis project Ga0137375, IMG submission 104936) | Vadose zone soil microbial communities from Sagehorn Ranch, Mendocino, California, USA - Sage1_R_113_16 metaG | ecosystem: Environmental > Terrestrial > Soil > Vadose zone | place: USA... | reverse complement strand
GCCGGCCCGTGCGCGGTCGAGGGGGAGGAGCAGATCATGAGCGCGGCCCGCGCCGCGCGGGCGGCCGGCGCGCACATGCTGCGCGGCGGCGCCTTCAAGCCGCGCTCCTCGCCCTACACCTTCCGCGGCATGGGCGAGGAGGCCCTCAAGCTGCTGGCCCAGGCGCGCGCCGCGACCGGCCTGCCGATCGTCACCGAGGTCATGACCCCCACCGATGTCGCGCTGGTGGCTCGCTACGCCGACCTGCTGCAGATCGGCGCGCGCAACATGCAGAACTACCAGCTGCTCGAAGAGGTCGGCCGCACCGGCATGCCGGTGCTGCTCAAGCGCGGGCTGTCGGCCACGATCGAGGAGTGGCTGCTGTCGGCCGAGTATGTGATCGCGCAGGGCAACCCGCAGGTGATCTTGTGCGAGCGCGGCATCCGCACCTTCGAGACCGCCACGCGCAACACGATGGACTTGAACGCGGTGGCGCTGGCCAAGCGCCGTTCGCATCTGCCGGTGATTGCCGACCCCAGCCACGGCACCGGCAAATGGTACCTGGTGCCGCCGCTGGCGCTGGCGTCGCTGGCCGCCGGCGCGGATGGGCTGATCGTCGAGATCCACCCCGACCCCGACCGCGCCAAGAGCGATGGCGGCCAGTCGCTCACGCTCGAAAACTTCGCCGCGCTCATGCCGCGCCTGGCGGCGGTGGCGGCTGCGGTTGAGCGCACGCTGGCATAGCCGAGGACTGAGGACTGAGGGCCGAGGACTGAGGACTGAGCAGGTAACTACACTACTCAGTCCTCAGCCCTCGGCCCTCAGTTCTGTCTTGACACGCCCATCCCTTCTGCTATAATGCGGCTGCCAGAGCCGCCTTCGCTAGCACCAGGAGCATGCCGCCTGTGATTCGCTCACGTCCACACCTGCGGAATCTCGTCATCACCGTACTTGCGATCGGGTTGGTGCTCCAATTCGCTATCTGGAAGGAATCGGCCAGAGCTCAGGCATTATTAGCATGGAATCCAAATACCGCGACGGTGACTCAGCCAGTTGGAACCACCAATTTCCCGGTTACTTTCACGCTAACCAACAATAGTCCTATCATACGTAACATTAGTATTACCACCTCTGCGCCCACTGGCGTAACTCTTCTGCTTTCCAATGGCTCGGTACAGCTCAGCGCGCTGAGTAGCACCACTATCACTGTATTTGTCACCTATGCATCCAACGTGACTCCTGGTACGGTTCTTGGCGCGGGATCTCTGGTTGCGAACTCAACCGACACACCAGCAACCAGCGCAACAGCACCTATTACATTCGTTACCACCGGCGCATCACCGACACCCACGCCGACGACGACCATCACCCCATCGCCAACTGCAACCATCGGCCCATCGCCCACGCCTCTGCCGGCCTGTCTCAACGGTGTCGACAATAGCGGTGCCGGCACGACTAAAGGCTCAGCCAAGTTCCTGCTGGTCAACGTTACCGAAGAGCACGGCATCTGCACGCGCGGGGAGGAGAACTGGTTTAAGTTCGGCGCGATCGGCAACAAGGTTTACACGATCGATGTTCCGACCATGGACGCGGGGTTGGATCTCTCGCTGGAGCTGTACGACTCGGATGGCAATTTGCTGACCAGCAACGACGATTTTTTCCTGCGCAACCCGTCCGCGCCCGATCCGAAAGATATCAAGCCGCAGATCCACTCCTGGCGCGCGCCTATGGATGGCACCTACTACATCCGCGTCCGCGATAACCTGAACATCGGCGGGGACAACAAGGGCTATACCATCGTCGTACTAGCCGAGAGCTATGGCCCCACGCCGGTCACCATTACCGAGCTATGCCGCGATCTGTTCGAGGAGGATGGGCTGCCCGAGCAGGCCAGGCTGATCACCTCGAACGAGATCCAGCCCCATCGCGTGCTCTGCCCGACCGGCGATGCCGACTGGGTCAAGTTCTTCGCGCTGCGCGGCAAAACCTACTTCATCTATACCGACACGCGGCCCTACAAGAACTCGCCCGACATCAACAATCAGACCGAGGCCGGCGCCGACACGGTGATCTACCTGGCCGACCGCGACGGCGTCTCAATCATCGACTTTAACGACGATATCCAAGGCGGCAGCACGCTTGACTCTCAGCTCAAGTTCTCGCCCCCCGCCGATGGATTCTACTATCTCCAGATCAAGAATGTCGGCGACATCGGCAACCAGTTTATAGAGTATGATTTGACACTCACGCTGTGCGTATCGGGGAGCGAGGAGTGCGGTCGCCCAACGGTCGCCCCGGTGATCGCGCCGACAGCCAGCATTCCGACCGGCACCACGCCGCAGCCAACGCCGACGACATCGGTGTTCCTCAACCCGACACTAACGCCGACATCCCCCCAAGGCTCGGGCAATTTCTCGCAAAGCTCGCTCAAGCCAGGGCCGCTGGTCAATGGGCCACTGCTTGGCTTCGCGGATCCAGCCTTCGAGCGCGTCTGGCAGCGCAACGATCGCCCGATCGCCGAGCAGCGCGCCAACCGCAGCTGGACATGGGGGCCGCGCGGGCTGATGGCGCGCACCGAGGGCTATATCCAGTCGGCAAGCGGCCTGCGCCAGGTGCAATACTTCGATAAGGGACGCATGGAGGTCAACGACCCGCGCGGCGACCGCAACAGCCAGTGGTTCGTAACCACTGGCCTCCTGGTGATCGAGTTGGTCAGCGGCCGCACCCAAATCGGCGATGGCCAGTTCGTGCAGCATTCGCCGGCCGATATCCCGATCGCCGGCGACCCAGGCGACCCGAACGCACCCTCCTACGCCAGCTTCGGCGCCGTCTCCGGCCAGCAGCCGGGCGACCGCAGCGGACAAGTTGTCGGCGAGACACTCAGCCGCAGCGGACAAGTCGGCGCCTACGCAGGCCCGCAGCGGCCCGAGGCGCGGCTGGCGCACTTCGTCCCCGAGAGCGGCCACAACATTCCGCAAGTCTTCTGGGATTATCTGAACGCCAGCGGGACGATCTATGAAGGCCGGCGCTACGGCAGTGGCACGCTGGTGAACTGGGTCTTCACACTCGGCTACCCGATCAGCGAGCCGTATTGGACCCGTATCAAAGTCGGCGGGGCCGATCGCGACGTGCTGGTGCAGCCATTCCAGCGGCGTGTGCTGACATACTCGCCCGATAACCCCAGCGGCTGGCAGGTCGAGATGGGCAATGTCGGCCGGCACTATTACCTCTGGCGCTATGGCGAAGATCTGCCTTCCTAGAGCGCTTCGCGCTGGGGTTGGAAGTGGGGATAGGGGCGTCAATTTTGAGAAACGCCGCAAACCTCCCAACAGCAAAGCGCCCCGCTAGGCAAGCGGGGCGCTTTGCTGTTGAATCTGTGTGCTACACGACGACGCGCCCTGCCTTTTACAGGCAGGGCGCGTCGGAATCGGTATCGATTAAGCTTAGCTCAGGCCGGAGTTGATCGAGCTGAAGACCTGGCTGACCTTGCCGCCCAGTACGGTCAGAATACCAATGACAACGATGGCGATCAGCACCAGGATCAGCGCGTACTCGACCAGACCCTGACCATCCTCTTTGGCGAAGAAACTGCGAAGCATTGTGGTGTCCCTTTCGAAATGTAATGGAAGATTGCAGTGTAGAACATTTCTACAGCACTATAATGCCATAAGTGGCGGCACACTACAATGACGCATAAGTCCTACTATCAAAAAGTACTTGTGGCGAAATAGAGTAGTTCTCATGGTTCATACACTTTTTTTGTTCTGGGCAATCACATGGTGCATGGTTGCGGTTGGGCGGTGCGACGCCCAGCGGGCACCCGGCCGCGCATCCGCAAAGATATACGGGGTCGACACCCAGCGGGAACCCGGCCGCCGCTGCCCCACCAGTTCGGTCTGGCGCATTTGCCACGCGCGCAAAAAAAGCGCCCCGCCTTGAGAGGCGGGGCGCCGTTCTGGAAAATGTTCGAAGCTTAGCTCAGGCCGGAGTTGATCGAGCTGAAGACCTGGCTGACCTTGCCGCCCAATACGGTCAGAATACCAATGACAACAATTGCGATCAGCACCAGGATCAGCGCGTACTCGACCAGACCCTGACCATCCTCTTTGGCGAAGAAACTGCGAAGCATTGCTGTGGTTCCCCTTTCGTGGTAAAGTGTAGTAGTGCAATGTAGAACGTTTCTACAGCACTATAATGCCATAGTGGGCCGCTTCCTTCAATGGGTTATTGGTCCCAACGCAAAGAAGTACCTGCTCTAGTACCAGCGCCTGACTCTATGCAGCGGCCAACTCGTCACCCACAGCCAATCGGCGACGATGCCGACGGCCAACCGCGCAGCCTACTGCGGCGCCTACGCGAAGATCCGACTGATACGGTCAACCGGATCGCAGTTGAGATCGGCGCTCGCCGGCCAACCTCGCTAGGTGAAGCTCAGGCGGCCGCGTACTTGGATGGCCGAATGCGCCGCGCCGGGCTGCGTGTCTCGGCCGATGCTTTCCGCGCCGCCGCCGGTTCGGGCTGGGATGGCACGGTGCTGGCGCTGCTGGCAAGCATTGGGTGCGTGCTCTACTATTGGCTGCCGCTGCCCTCGCTGGCCCTGGCGCTGTGGAACTTGGCAATTGCAGCAGTCGCGCTCCTGCGGCCGGGCGCGCCGCTGCTCGCACGCAAGCGCCAGAGCCAGAATGTGATCGCCACCCGCGCGATCGACGATCCACCGCGCTGGCGCGTGGTTCTGCTGGCAGCGCTCGACTCACCGCCGGCCACCAGCGCCTGGGCGCGGCGCCTCACGGCTGGCGGGCGTGCCGAGCTGGGGCGGGTGGCGGCCTGCGGGCTGATTGCGTTCCTGGGGCTGCTGGCGCTCGGCGGGCCGCTGGGGCTACGGCAATTGCTCTGGTACCTCCAGATCTCCGGCGCGGTGTACCTGCTACTGTTGGCGGGATTTGAGATCTGGAGCATGCTCGCGCCAAGTACAGCGGGCACGGTCAACCACGCCGGAGCGCTATCGGCATTGCTGGAGAGCGCCGACAGCCTGAACGCGTTGAGCCAAACCGAGCTATGGGCGGTAGCGCTTGGCGCCAGCCCCAGCGGCGCGGGCCTGGCCGATCTGCTGCGCCGCTACCCATTCGACCGCGAGCGGACACTGTTCATCGGTATCGAGTCGATCGGCGCCGGGCGCGTGAGCTATGTCACGCGCGCGGGCATTGCGCCCCAGCGGCCGAGCGACGCGCTGCTGCTCCAGTTGGTGGCCGCCGCCGACGCCGCCGACCCGCTGATCGATGCCGAGCCGCGACCCTACACCAGTGAGCCTGCGCTGGTGCAGCAGCTCCAGCGCAGCGGTCGGCGCGCGCTCACGATCATCGGGCTGGATGCCGATGGCCAACCGGCATATCGCGGCAGCATGGCCGACACGCCCGATCAGGTCGATGGCCACACGCTCGACCGCGCGGTTCGGTTGGTGGTGGGGCTGGTGAAGAAGATCGACACTGCCGGTTAAGAGTGACGAGTGACAAGTGACGAGTTAAGGGAGTACATCTAACTCGTCACTTGTCACTCGTCACTCTCAACTCATACCTCCACGTTCACAACCGGCACGCCCTCCATCGTCTCTGCGATCAGATTATCCACCACCGCCTTCAGGTCGTTGGTCTCCTTGAAAACCTTCAGCTGGCGGTCCGCGCTGGTGCCGTTCTCGACCATCGTGAGCAGGTATTCTACCTCTTTGCGGCTACCCAGATGATCGACAACATCATCAACCAGCTCGACGATCTCATACACCAGCGCTTTGGTATCAACCTCGGCGCGCTTGCCGAAGTCGATCATCTTGCCATCGAGCCCCCAACGCTGTGCACGCCACTTGTTCTCGTTGATCAGCGCGCGCCGGTAGACGCGGAAGGTGGTGTTCTTTTCGAACATCGAGTAGAACTTGACGATCAGCGCCTGCATCGTCGCGGCCAGCGCGATACACTCATCGACGCGGGTGGCGATATCGCAGACACGGAACTCCAGCGTGCCGAACTGCGGGTGCGGGCGCATGTCCCACCAGATCTTCTTGCCGTTGTCGATCGAGCCGGTGCTGATAAGCAGATTGATATAGCCATCGAACTCGGCTCGCGATACGAACGACGGCGGGATGCCGGTGCGCGGGAAGTTCGAAAAGACCGCGCTGCGGTAGGATTTGAAGCCGGTGTTGCGGCCCATCCAGAACGGCGACGAGGTCGAGAGCGCCAGCATATGCGGCAGGATGTAGCGTGCGACGTTCATCAGATCGATCGCGACCTCGTTGTTGGGCATGCCGACATGTACATGCATGCCGAAGATCAGCAGCTGGAGCGCCAGATCCTGCATTTCGTCGACCACGCCTTTGTAGCGTTCGAACGGCGTGATCTCCTGGTTCATCCACGATGAGATCGGGTGTGTGCCGGCGGCGAGGATCTTCAGGCCGTGTTTGCCGGCCAGCGCCGCGATCGTGCCGCGCAGGCGCGTGACCTCGGCGCGCGCTTCGGCCACGGTGCGGCAGGGCCGCGTGCCAACCTCGACAATGCTCTGGTGCATCTCGGGCTTGATCTGCTCGCGCAGGATCATCTGGCCACGCTCAAGAATCTGTGTGATATACGAGCGCAGCTCGCGCGTCTCGGGATCGACGACCTGGTATTCCTCTTCGATGCCGATCGTGAAGGGAAAATCGTCCGACATAGGGTCGTAGAAGCTCATTATTGTACCTTTCAGTTTTGAATTATGAGTTTAGGACCTACACAAAAGCGATTGTAGTCTGCCCTTCGACAGGCTCAGGGGAGCCGGCAGCATGGTACTTACCTTCTTTTGTAGGTTATTATTTCGCCCAGCGGGGCGAAATAATAACCTACAAAGAGGAAGAAATCCGTGTTTTGCGTAAGTCCTAAGTTCTGAGTTTTGAGTTGGGCGCCTTCGTAACTCAAAACTCAGAACTTGTCGATCACGAATACCGGCGCCGTCGATCCACCGCCGGCCGTCACGTTCAGCAGTGTGACAGTCGAGAGCCGAGTCAGGCTGCCGACAACCTGACTGCCAAACAGAAACGGGTCGGTGTCGACCAGCCGCCGGCCGATCTGGAGCTCGCCATCGGCCATGGCCGGGTAATCTTCGTAGGCGATTTCGACCCGCTCCTGCACCACGAATGGGCTTTGGAGCGCCTCCTGCACGCCGCGATCCCACTCGTCGGCGTTGGATTCCCAGCCGATGATGATGCCTTTGCCGCCGTACTCATCATTGGGCTTCAGCAAAAGTCGTTCCTGGTTTTTACGTGTGAAGTCGATCAGGTCGATCGGTTCGCCGGCATAGGTCGATTCGCCGGCGCGCAGCAGCCGTGTCCACGGCACATAGCGCCCAATCGCATCGCGCTCCTGCGCGCTGAACCTATCTTGGAGCCGATCGTCGGTGAGAAGCGAGAAGATCGATTTCTTATGCAACAGTTTGGCGCGGAACGAGTTAACCATACATATGTTGCCAGCGGCGTAGGCCATCACCAGCGGGTGCGCGAATACGTCGTCGCCGTAGCGCATCAGAAACTCACTGGTCAGCACACGTTTATAGACCAGGTCGACCGGCGTGCGAACGCCATCGGTGAGGGCATACAGCGTGCCATCGGCGTAGCTCAGCTCGTCGGGCGAGCAGATGATCGCTTCGAGATTGTGCTCGCGGAAGTAGCGCTGAAAGAGCAGGAATTCCGAGTGCGTCGGCAGGCCCTTCCAATCCAGAATGGCGATGGTGGGCGCGGCGTTGCCGCCGAACTCGCGCCAGGCCGCCAGCAGCGCCTCTAGCAGACGCTGGCGGGCGGGCAGCTTGGTCAGCGAATAGCGCTCGGCGAAGCGCTGCATGGCCGGCAGCTGCTCGACCACATCCGACAGCACATCCTCATAGGCGATCGCGGCGGGGCTCTCGGCGTTGTACTCGACAAACTGGAGCGACGAGCCATCGACCGTCAGGAAGGTGTCCATGCGCGAGTGTGCGCTTGGCTCGGCATAGCCGGGGTGCATGGCGATCAGCCGCTCCTCACCCGGCGTCAGCGCCAGGTCGGCTCGCAGCGCCGCATCTTCGAGCAGCGCGGGCGCCAGGCGCTGGGCCGCGCCGGCCACCAGGCCGCAGGCGCGCTGGATCAGCGCATACTGATCGGCGGTGATGAAGCGCGGGCGCAGCACCGACATCAGCGGGCGCTCGCCGAAGAACAGGTTGCGCGCGCGCTGCTCGTCGGTCAGCTGCTGCTGGGTGGCGCGGGCGGTGTCGGGATCGAGCAGGGCGTGATAGTGGGCGATCGCTTCTTCGAGCATTTAAACCTCCTGAAGGGGTGAGGGGTGAAGGGGTGAGAAGGTGATCCTCTTCACCCCTTCACCCCCTCACCCTGTCACCCCGTCATGCTGTCGGCCCGGCCAGCGCGCTCGGCGTCAGCTCGGCGAACCGATAGCGGCCGGCCAGCGCCTTCGCGATACACATCTCGGCCATCGCATTGACAACCCAGCCAAAGAACTTTTCTTTCAGCGACCAGTAGTCCATGTCGGGCGCGGGGTTGGTGAAATCGATCGCGTAGGGCACGCCATCCTTGAGCGCGAACTCACAGGTGTTCATGTCGTAGCCGAATGCGTGGACGATCTTCAGCGCGCTTTCGACCACCCGATCGTGCTCGGCGGGCGTGATATAGCCCGGCTCGTCGAAATAGCGGTGCGGGTAAGGCTCATTCACATCGAACTTCATCACCAGCACCTGCTCCTGGCCGATCACCAGGCAGCGCACATATTTTTCCCAGCCGATGAACTCCTGCAGGATCATGCACTCGGTGCCGGTCTGGTTATACGCATCCCAGAGCTGCTCAAGATTATTGACCTTGAAGACCTGCTTGAAGCCGCCGCCGGAGTTGGGCTTGAGGATGACCGGGTAGCCGCCGACATGTTCGACATGTTGCGCCCAGGGGATCGAATCGCGCAGGTTGCGCAGCGACTCGTTGTGATCGATACCCTCGATATAGGCGTGCGATGGCAGCGCGATCGTGCGCGGGTGAGCTACGCCAAGGTGCGTGCAGATCGTCGCGCCGAACAGCTTATCATCGGATGCGCTCCACCAGAATGGGTTGTTGATGATCGCCGTCCCGCTGAGCATGGCCGTGCGCAGGAAGGTGCGATAGTAGGGCACCTCGTGCGAGATTCGGTCGACGATCACGTCGTACGGGCAATCTTCGGCCATGCCGGTGCCGTCGAGCTTGACGAACTCGGCCGTCACGCCGGCGTTGCGGCGATTGACCTCTTCGATGAACGCGCCCGGCCAGGTGTTCTCGCGGCCAACCATGATGCCGATCTTCTTCGTCAAACTATCCTCCTTCTCCATAGATTGCAAAATGTAAATTGCAAATTGCGCCATCCTAATTTGCAATTTACATTTGACAATTTGCAATATGCAATAGCTACGCCGTCGCGACGCGTGCGGCCGCATCGAGGCCCAGTTCTTCGATCGCAACCTCGCGCATCTTGTATTTCTGGATCTTGCCGGTCACGGTCATCGGGAACTCGGACACGAACTTGACGTAGCGCGGAATCTTGTAGTGCGCGATCTTGCCGCGGCAGAAATCGCGAATCTCCTCGCTTGTAGCAGCCTGGCCGTCCTTGAGCTTGACCCAGGCCATAACCTCCTCGCCATACTTGAGATCGGGCACGCCGACCACCTGCACATCGGCAACTTTCAGGTAGGTATACAGAAACTCTTCGATCTCGCGCGGGTAGATATTCTCGCCGCCACGAATGATCATATCCTTGAGGCGGCCGGTGATCTTGCAGTAGCCACGCTCGTCCATCGTCGCCAGGTCGCCGGTATGCAGCCAGCCGTCTTTGTCGATCGCTTTGGCAGTGGCCTCGGACAGGTTGTAGTAGCCCTTCATCACAATAAAACCGCGCGTACACAGCTCGCCCTGCTTGCCGCGCGGCATCTCAGCGCCGGTGGCAGGGTCGGCGATTTTGACCTCGACATTCGGCAGCGCGCGGCCAACCGTGCTGACGCGCAGCTCGATCGGGTCGTCGGTGCGCGTCTGCGTGATCACTGGCGAGGCCTCGGTCTGGCCGTAGGCGATCGTGATCTCGTGCGCGCCCATACGCTCGACCACCTGCTTCATCACCTCGATCGGACAGGGCGATCCGGCCATAATTCCGGTGCGCAGCGAGGGAAAGCTGAACTTCGCGAACTCGGGATGCTGAAGCTCGGCGATGAACATTGTCGGCACGCCGTGCAGCGCGGTACAGTGCTCCTGCTCGACGGCGGCGAGCGCCTTAAGCGGGTCGAAGTACTCGGATGGGATGATCATCGCCGCGCCGCGCGTGACGCAGCAGAGCGTGCCGAGCACACAGCCGAAGCAGTGGTAGAACGGCACCGGGATGCATAGCCGATCCTGCTCGCTGAACTTCATGCACTGCGCAATATACGAGGCATCGGCGACGATGTTGAAATGCGTCAGCTGCGCGCCCTTGGGGAAGCCAGTGGTGCCCGAGGTGTACTGGATGTTGATCACATCATCGGGGTGGCAGGCGGCCTGGCGTTCGGCCAGTTCGTCATCGGGCATGTGCGCGCCGATGCCGGCCAAATCGCCCCACTGGATCATGCCGGGCTGGCGCTGCTTGCCGATGAAGATCACCCGCTGGAGCCGCGGAAACGCTGCCGCAGTCAGCCGGCCCGGCTCAGAGTCGCGCAGCTCGGGGATCAGCTCGTTGATCATGCCGACATAGTCGGAGGTCTTGAAGCTATCGATCATCAGCAGCGTCGAGGCGTCGGACTGCCGGAGCAGGTATTGCAGCTCGTGAGTGCGATAGGAGGGGTTGACCGTGACCAGCACCGCGCCGATCTTGGCGGTGGCAAACTGGGCCACCACCCATTCGGGGTAGTTGGTGGCCCAGATGCCAATGTGATCGCCCTTGGCAATGCCCAGCGCGATCATGCCCTTGGCCACGCGGTCGCACTCGGCGCGGAACTCGGCGTAGCTGTAGCGCAACCCGTGCTCAACATGAATAAGCGCATCGCGATCGCCAAAGCGCGCGGCCTGCTGGTCGAGCAGATCGCCGATCGTGATCTTCAGTAGGTCATCGGCCATTGATGCACCCCTTTCGCCGAGTTGAGAGTTAAGAATTAAGAGTTGAGAATATGGTTCTTTATCTTTGTTGTCCATCATTTTCGCCCAGCCGGGCGAAAATGATAGCCAAGAGGAAAATCCGTGGTGCCCTAACTTTTAACTCTTAACTCATTTTTCCCCGCCGATATAGGTCGTGATCATCCGCTGCCAGAACGGCCAGTCGTGCGACCAGCCATCCCACCAGCGCATCGCGTGCCAGATATCCTTGCTCCAGAGCGCGTCGGAGAGATCGCTGTTGGACTGCGCGGCGCCATCCTCGCGCCCAATCGCCATAATGATCTCAAGGCGGCGAATATCGTGCAGCAGCTGCCCATCCCGGAGACCGCGCACGATATCGAGTGGATTGTGGTAGTGAACCTCCTCGTCGTGATAGCCATCGAGGAAACGATGGACATCGTAGTAGCCCGAAAATCCCAGCACGCGCCTGAAAGAGGTTGGGTATCGCAGCCCGAACAGCATGGCGTGGATCGCGCCAAACGAGCAGCCGTGGGTCATGGTGAACGGATTGCTGTTCTGTGAGCGCACGAACGGCAGCACCTCCTCGAGAATATAGCGCTCGTACTGATCGTGGCGATTGAGTCGCCCGCGCGGGTGTGCCCAACTAGCGTACCAGCTCTCGGAATCCACACTGTCCAAGCAGATCAGCTGCACCCAGCCCTGTTCGATATGCTGCGCCAGCGCGCCAACCATGCCACGGTCTTCGTATTCGAAAAAGCGGCCCTGCGATGTGGGAAACACGAGCACCGGCGCACCGGCATGGCCGAACACCAGCAATTCCATGGGACGGTTGAGCGCGGGGCTATCCCAGCGATGGTACGCGCGGTGCATTGCGTTTCCGCTTTCTGTGTTGCTAATAATGCAGTAGGGGTTGAAGTATGATACCGCGTCGTGGGAGGGCTGTCAATGCGTTTGACGAGCTGACGCGAGCACGCGATCTCGTGGCGACTGGCGCTGTGGAATGCATACGCGATTACATCATTACACAGGCTGCAACTTTTTTTTGGCGAAAACGTATTATTATGCGTGTACTGAATTCAGATAACAAGCGCCTTGCTTTGTGCCGAGGATACTGTTATGCCAGAAATATTGCACTGCGACCGCTGCGGCGGCGATAGCCCGACTGATGCACGCTTTTGTATCGACTGCGGCGCGCCGATTGGGGCGGCAACCACTGGGCCGACCACGCGGCTCACCGGCATCGTCTGCCGATCGTGCAACACCAATAACCCCGAGCACGCCCGCTTCTGCGTGGTCTGCGGGCGCGCATTCGGCGCAGCCATGCCACCGCAGCCACGGCCGGCCGCGCCACCGGCCGCAGCGCCTGCGCCCACGCGGCCGGCGGCCCGCCCCAGCTACCCGCGCATGGCTACCCCACCGACGCTGCTGCCATCGCGCCCGTGGCCGCCCTCACACCCGCCAACAACCGCGCATCACCGGCAGGGCTTGGGCAACGATCCCGGCGGGGTGGTCTTTCTGATCGGCTTGGTGGCGCTGCTGGCCAGCAACACGATCTGGCCGGGCATTCTGCTGCTGCTTGGGTTCACCAACCTGGTTCATCAAGCCGCGCGTGGCCGGCCCGACCACGGGGTGCGTGGGCTACTCTGGCTCGGCGGCCTGACGCTGCTGTTTGCTACCGGAACCTTCTGGCCGGGCATCCTAATTCTGTTCTTCATCAGTATGGCGCTAGGCCGCGGCGGCTCGCGACACTGGTACTGGTAACACAACGCTATAAGCCGCAATCAAAAGCGCGGGGCGCTTTTGATTGCGGCTTATAGCGTTGTGCAGATGGATTGATACGTTGGCGTACGGCAGCATGGCTGCTGGACGCCAAAAAGCGTAGATCAATGCCCTTGATCGTAGCTATAGGCTGCCTCTTGCTGGCACAGCGCTTGCCCGCTCCTGTTTGCATCATTACCGAGCGCGCGCGTTGTCGAGCGGGGCAATGCGAGGAGAATTGCCATGGCAAACACAATTCTCGGCATATTCGATGACCCAATTGACGCGCGCCGCACGGTGGAGACCCTGCGCGCCGGCCCGTTGAAGCTGCACGATGTGTCGCTCGTTT
>Ga0137375_10007254_pt1 | contig 13182 bp, 13 predicted proteins | sample SagtaG_24_FD_104936 | JGI IMG/M metagenome (GOLD analysis project Ga0137375, IMG submission 104936) | Vadose zone soil microbial communities from Sagehorn Ranch, Mendocino, California, USA - Sage1_R_113_16 metaG | ecosystem: Environmental > Terrestrial > Soil > Vadose zone | place: USA... | reverse complement strand
GCGTCTGTTCGCCGACCTGTCCGACGCGGATCTCCTGAGCCTCGGCACGCCCGCAGAGCTGCTAGCCCGTGTGCGGCAGATCGCCTCTGAAACGGAACTCGATGCCCTGCAGCCAGTGTTGCCCATCGAAGCCTACGAGGGACTCTTCCTGGTGGCGGCCGGCGACACCGTGAGCCAGGTGTTGTCCGCACGCGAAACCTACGTGGATCGCCCGATCGATACCGAGGACTTTGTCAGGTCAGTGGAGACGGCCGAATCGCAGTCCCGCTTTGTCGTGGTGGACAACGACGAGGCCTTGACCGCCATTATGAACGCGCCGCTGGCGCAGTGGCGGGTGTTTTTACATCCCCTCCAGAAGCGGCTGGCCGTCGGTGACCGCTCCGGGCCAGTGCGCGTCCTGGGCGGCGCCGGCACAGGCAAGACCGTCCTGGCCATGCACCGTGCCAAATGGCTGGCAGAACATGCCACGCCCGAGGGCAAGAAGGTGCTGGTGACCACCTTCACCCGCAACCTCGCCGTTGATATCGAGACCAATCTCAACACCCTGTGAACGCAGGACATCATGAGCCGTATCGAAGTGCGCAACCTGGATGCCTGGGTGCTACGCTTCCTGCGCAGCAAGCGCTATGAACAGTCCATTGTCTATGGTCGGCAGGACGAGGCAGCCGCGTGCTGGAATCTTGCGCTCGCAGTCCAAGATGCGTCCCTGGGACTCGACGATGAGTTTTATGCTGCCGAGCTTGAGCAGGTGGTGCTGGCGCAGGGCGTGGCGACGCTCGACGCCTACCGCTCGGCGCGACGAGTGGGGCGGGGCGTGGTGCTGAGCCGGGCGAAACGCGATGCCATCTGGCCGGTGTTCGAGGAGTACCGCGCTCAGCTGGCGAGCCGTCGCCTGAAGGAGGTCGACGATGCCTACCGCAATGCGGCGCAGCTCATTGCGAAGGACAGGCATTACCCGTACTCAGCCATTGTCGTCGATGAAACCCAGGATTTTGGCCCCCAGGCGTTACGTCTGCTTCGGGCCTTGATCGAGCCCAGCAAGAACGACCTGTTCTTTGTTGGGGACGGGCACCAGCGCATCTACCACCGCAATAAAGCGGCGATGAGTCGCAGCGGTATCGACATTCGTGGGCGTGCCCGCAAGTTGTATATCAACTACCGCACCACCGACGAGATTCGGCGTCAAGCCGTAGCCCTGTTGGAGGGCGTGGCGGTGGATGACCTCGACGATGGGGCGGACGACAACTCACGTTACAAATCGCTCTCCCATGGTCCAGCACCCATGATGGAGTCCTGTCCTTCCCGGGAAGCCCTGGTCGAGCGCGTTCAGGCCATTCTGGCTGACTGGGGTGTAGTTCCAGAGGCGGCGCACCTGGGTGCGACGTGCATCATGGCGGCGTCGAGGGCATCACGCGATCAGCTGAGGGCCGCCCTGCGCTCAGCCGGGTATGCGGTGGAGTCGATCGAGCCGGACACGCGCGTCAGAGCCGAGGCCAATGGCCTGCTCTTTGCCACCATGCACCGCGCCAAGGGGCTGGAGTTTCAGAACGTTATCGTAACCAGCACGACAGTTAGCCAGGGTGCAAGAGGAGAAGTTGCACCGCAACTCATCTACGTGGCCTTGACCCGGGCGAAGCAGAGAGCGGCGCTGCTGACTTCCTGATGCGGCTGTCCCGACAGGGGGCGAGGAAGATTTTTTACCAGGCTATCTGGTGCGCGGCAAACTATTGTGCCGAAAGAATCCATCTCCAAAAAAAACGACCAGGGGTGAACAGAGCGTACACCCCTAGTCCTACAGACGAAGCTGGGAGCTCACCAGCGGTTACGCCGCTCGCCGCCGCCTCCCCTATTGCCACCACCGCCGCTACGCTCGGAGCGCTGCTCCTGCGGCCGGGCTTCATTCACGATTAAGGTCCGCCCTGAAAGCTGCGAACCGTGCAAAGCCTTAATGGCCTGCTGGGCCTCAGCTGACGAACTCATATCGACAAAACCAAACCCCCGTGACTGTCCCGTATATTTGTCTGAAATGACGCGAGCTGATTCAACCGTACCATGTGCTGAAAACAGCTCCTGAAGCTGTTCTTCCGTGACTGAATAGGGTAGGCCACCTACATAAAGTTTCTGACCCATGTTCTTCTCCTACATACTAAGTGGCATCGTCGACCTTGAGAGGCGACCACAAAAGGCACAGAACATGGGAACAAACGTCTCGAGCACCATGGTCTGATCAATTTTCCTTTGGGTATGATTCACAAGGCGAGACTGCAGGTACTTGCCGAGTGCATCGGTATACAACATGCACCTTCATGAAAGTTCTCTCTTGGATAGCGTTGTGCAGAGCATAGGTGATTTTGTGTCGTATGTCAACTTGTTTCCTATTGGCGGCTTATCCTGCTTGACAAAGGGCACACCTCCCTCAAATATTAATAGGTGTTGGCCCACGTAAAGGGTTCCCAGTCATGCAAGGAGAACAGACATGGCCCTGGAGGTGAGGGAGATTGGTGCCTTAGTCGCCCAACACAGTCGGTTTGTGCAAGACGTGATACAGGCTATGGAGCGGGTCATCGTCGGGCAAAAGTCGATGCTCGAACGCCTGCTCGTAGGGCTTCTGGCCAACGGGCATGTGCTCCTGGAAGGGGTGCCAGGGCTCGCCAAGACACGCGCCGTGACTACCCTCGCACAGGCGTTGCAGGCAGACTATCAGCGTATCCAGTTTACCCCTGATCTGCTCCCAGCAGATCTCATTGGGACACTCATCTATCAGCCCCAGACAGGGGGCTTCCAGGTCCGGAAGGGACCGGTGTTCGCCAACATTGTCCTGGCGGATGAGATTAACCGTGCGCCTGCCAAGGTCCAAAGCGCCCTGCTAGAGGCTATGCAAGAAGGCCAGGTGACCATTGGCGATACCAGTTTTACCTTGCCACAGCCCTTTCTGGTCCTGGCGACCCAGAATCCACTCGAACATGAAGGCACCTATCCACTACCAGAAGCACAGGTGGACCGCTTCATGTTGAAGCTGAAGATCACCTACCCTTCGCGCCAGGAGGAGCTCCAGATCCTCGAGCGTATGGCGCATACGCAGTCGCCTAACGAGATCAAACCCGTCGTGACGACAGCAGAGATTCTGGCGGCGCGCCATGTCGTGGATGCCATTTACCTGGACGACAAAGTGAAGCAGTATATCGTCGATCTGGTCTTTGCTACCCGCGAGCCACAGATGTACAAGCTCGATCTCGGCAATTATATTGAATACGGCGCTTCGCCCCGGGCGACGATCTACCTGGCACTGGCAGCCAAAGCCTATGCCTTCCTCCGGGGCAGAGGCTACGTGACCCCACAAGATGTGAAGTCGATTGGGATGGACGTGCTGCGCCATCGTGTGCTGGTCACTTACGAAGCAGAAGCAGAAGAGATCACGGCTGAGGAGCTTATTCAGCGGATTTTTGATCACCTCCCTGTACCGTAATGCGCCCTATCGTCCCTGGCGCACGAGGGTATCTGAGTACTCTTATGCTACCACGCGACATCTTACAACAAGTGCGACGCATCCATCTGCGCACCAGCCGCCTGGTGGATGACGTGCTAGCGGGCGCCTACCACAGCACCTTCAAGGGGCGTGGCATGGAATTTGATGAGGTCCGCGAATACACGCCAGGCGATGAAGTACGGAGCATTGACTGGAACGTGACGGCGCGTCGGGGACAGCCCTATGTCAAGCGCTATGTCGAGGAGCGCGAGCTGACGGTCATGTTACTCGTGGATCTGAGCGCCTCTGGGCAGTTCGGTAGTGTGCTGCGCCTGAAGACCGACATCGCCACGGAGTTGTGCGCGGTGCTGGCCTGGAGTGCGATTCGTAACTACGATAAGGTCGGGCTCATCCTGTTCACGGACCACATTGAAAAATTTCTCCCGCCGCAGAAGGGCAGGCGCCATGTCCTGCGTGTTATTCGGGAAGTGCTGTACTTCCAGCCCGAGCGGCGGCGGACCGATGTAGGACGGGCCCTGGCCTATCTCCATACCATCAGCCGGCGTCGTACAGTGAGTTTTTTAGTCTCCGATTTTTTAGCTTCTGGCTATGATACTCCTCTACGCATTGCCCATCGCCGGCATGACATCATTCCCATTAGCATCACCGACAGACGTGAACTGACCCTGCCACGCCTCGGCTTTCTCGCATTGCAAGACCTGGAGACCGGAGCGCACCTTGTGGTAGACACCTCGAGTACCGCCGTGCGTGAGGCGTATGCGCAGCGACGTGCCGCGGCAGTGGAACGGCGGCGCCAGCTGTTTCAGACGCTCGGCATCAATGCGATTGAGGTGCGCACGGATGAACCGTACATCCATCCCCTCATGCGGTTCTTTCGACAGCGGGAGCGACGCCGGTGAGACGATGCTTTTGGCGAGCAGCTTTCAGCTGTCAGGTCCTGGTGCTTATGCTCCTGCTGCACGGTATAGGTCATGGAACGTCGCTGTATGCCGCGCCAGCTCCAGCGAGTCAGTCTGCCCCTACGCAGCCTCTGGAACAACACAAGGACCTCGGAGCCGTACACCTCGCGCTCACGGCTGACCGGCAACGTATCGGCTTGACCGAGACGTTAAAGCTCACCCTGACCATTACAGCGCCACCAGAGGTGCGCCTAACGCTGCCAGAGATGACAAAGACGTTGGGGCCTTTTGAGGTCGTGCAGCAGCGTACCACAGGCCCGTTGAGCCTGACGCCGCAGACGCAGCAATGGCAGCGTGAATATGAGCTTGCGGCGGTTTCGGGCGGGAGCCTGACGGTGCCGTCTCTCACGGTGCAAGTCCAGGCAGGCGACGCCACCCAGGAACTGACCACAGATCCACTCACCATCACGGTCACCACCCTGGTCCCCGCGGATGCCGATACCTCCGCCATGAAGGACATCGCCTCACCAGTGCCCCTGGCACGGCGTGGGGTACCTATCTGGGTGTGGGTCGTCGCCAGTGGGCTCGGGGGGTTGGGACTGGTGGCTGGCGGCTGGTGGTGGTATCGGCGTCGGCAGCGCGTTGTGGCAGTCCCTCCGGTGCAGCAGCCAGCCCATGTGCTCGCCCTCGCGGCCCTGGAGTGCTTACAGCGTCAGGATCTCATTGGCCAGGAACGCATCGAGGCATTTTACGTGCGCGTGTCCACCATCCTGCGACGGTACGTCGAGTTGCGCTTCGGCCTGCGCGCTCCAGAACAGACGACAGAAGAGTTTCTCGTCTCGGTCCTGGCCACCGGCGGGCTCATCGCCGCCCACCGCGACCTGCTCGAGGCGTTCTTACAGCAGTGCGACCTGGTCAAATTTGCCTGCCATCGTCCGACGCTCAGTGACATGCAGGAGACCTTCGAGAGCGCTCAGAATTTTGTGGAGCACACCGCCGACCTCCAGGTCCTGGTCGCGGTGCCACAGTCAGGAGAGCCCATCCTATGAGGTTGGCCAGTCCCTACGCGCTGCTCTTGCTGCTCTTTGTGCCGGTTCTCCTGTATCTGCGCCAACAACAGCAATACACTGTGGCGCTGCGTTATTCCTCGATCGCCGACCTGGCAACGCTCGCTCCTTCCCTGGCGACCCGCTTGCGCTGGGTGCTTCCCTGTTTGCGCACGCTGGCCCTGGTGCTGTGCATCCTGGCGTTGGCGCGTCCGCAACGCGGCATCGAGGCCGTCACGATCTCCAGTGAGGGTCTTGCCATTCTCATGGCCGTGGATATTTCCGGCAGCATGGCGGCCCTGGATTTGCAGGTTGACGGACGCCAGAGTAGTCGTCTGGACGCGGTCAAGCACACATTTCGGACCTTTGTCGAGGGTGGCAAACACTTGCCAGGTCGCGCCGGGGACCTCGTCGGTATGGTGACCTTTGCGCGTTATCCTGATAGTATCTGTCCGCTTACGTTAGACCATGACGCGTTGCTCTCCCTGCTCGAGCCAGTTGAAATCATCACCGTGCCCGAAGAAGATGGCACCGCCATTGGCGAAGGCATAGCGTTGGGTGTCGAACGCCTGAAGGACAGCACGGCCCAAAGCCGCGTCATGATCGTCCTGACCGATGGGGTGAATAATGCTGGGGACACTGAGCCCCTCCAGGCGGCGCAGATCGCCAAGGCCCTTGGGATCAAAATCTACACGATTGGGGCTGGGACGCGGGGCATGGCCATGATGCCAGTGCGCGGCCCCAATGGCCAGACAGTGCTCCAGCGTATGCCGGTAGACATCGACGAACGTACCCTCACTGAGATCGCCACGCTCACTGGCGGGCAGTACTTCCGCGCCACGGACGGTGCGGCGCTGCAGGCGATCTACGCCGAGATCGATCGACTCGAGAAGAGCACCAACGTGACGGAACATTATCAGCAATACGCCGAGCTCTTCCCGTTGATTTTACTGCCTGGCCTGGGCTGCCTGGTGTTGGAGATGGTGCTCGTGAACACGCGCTTCCGCAAGATTCCGTAACTGGAGGACGTGACCATGCGCTTTGCCGCGCTCGTCTATGCCCATCTCTTATGGCTGCTGCCCGCGCTGCTGGCGTTGTACGTCTACGCCTTCGCGCGCAAACGCCAGGCCCTGGCACTGTTCATGGATCTGGTGCTGACGCCACGCCTGGTACCCAATCTGAGCCGCGTCCGGCCGTGGCTCAAAGCGCTCTGTCTCATTGGGGCGGTGGGTTGTCTGGTGCTGGCGTTGATGCAACCGCAATGGGGTCAAGAATGGCAGGAGGTACAACGGCAAGGACGCGATCTGATGCTTCTGCTCGATGTCTCACGCAGTATGCTCGCTGAAGACGTCGTCCCGAACCGCCTGGCGCGCGCCAAAAGCGACATCAAAGACCTGGTGCAAGTGCTGCAGAGAGAGGGCGGGCACCGTCTTGGTCTCATCGTCTTTGCCGGCCAGGCGAGCCTGCAATGTCCCTTGACCTTCGATTATGGTTTCTTTCTGCAACAGCTCAATCAGGTGGGACCACACACGGTGACTCGCGGCGGCACTTTGATTGGCGATGCGATCCGCAAAGCGCTCAGTGCCTTTGCCACATTGGCCAACAACTATAAGGATATTATACTTATCACTGACGGCGAAGATCACGACAGCTTCCCCCTCGAAGCTGCCAAAGCCGCCGCGGCCCAGCAGGTGAGCATTTATACGATTGGAGTGGGCGATGCCGTCACCGGCACGCCTGTGCCGGTACAGGAGACGGCAGGGCCTCGCACCTATATGGAATATCGGGGCCAGGAGGTACGTTCCCGGATGCAGGCTGATCTCCTCCTCGACATTGCCCGGCTCACTGGTGGAGCCTATGTGCCAGCGGGCACACGCGCCATCGAACTCGACCGCATCTATACAGAAAAGATTGCCCTAAAGGCACGCCGGCAAACGGCTATGACCAGGCGCGAACGTTTTATCCATCGCTATCAGTGGTTTGTGCTCATCGGCTTGCTTCTCATAGGTATCGATATGCTCGTGCGCGAAGGCCGGGAGGGAGCGTATGCAGATAGGCCAGAGGTGTCATCGTCTGTGCCCAGGGTGGGTGTCAGCAGGCAATAGCCCGCATATGCCACGTCTTCTCATTCTCCTCAGCGTACTCTGTCTGCCCGTGTACGCGCAGGCTGCTTCCCCGTACCGGGCCGTGCAACAGGGAAATACCTTGTACCAGCATGGTAAGTACGCCGAGGCTGCCGAACAGTATGACAGCGCTGGGCAGGCGTTACCTGATGCTGCAGAAATTCATTTTAACCAGGGGAATGCCGCCTATCAGCAGCAGGATTACCGCAAGGCGCTCGAACACTACTCGCAGGCGCTCCAGACGAGCGATCGCACGCTGGAAGGCAAGGTGAAGTACAATCTTGGCAATGTCGAGTATCAGCAGGCCTTACAAAACCTCCAGCGTCCCCAGGAAGCACTGCCCCACCTGCGTTCGGCGATGACCTATTATCGCGATAGCCTGGACGTTGATCCGCAGCAGCAGGACGCGCGCTATAATCTGGAATTGTCCCACCTGTTACTGCACAAGCTCCAACAGGAGCAGCAACGGCCACCACAGCAACAGGAGCAACAACAGGACGCGCAGCAGCAAGACGGGCAACCGCAGGCGCAGCAAGACGGACAACCGCAGCACCAGAGCCAGCAGCAACAGGGGTCCCAGCCGCAGGCGCAAGCACCAGACCAACGGCCAGTCCAACCACCGCAAGCTGCGTCGCAGGAACAGGCAGACCAGCAAGCGGCACAGCCTCAGGACGCCTCCCAGGACAACGTGCCACCTCCCGGACAGCAGACGGCAGCACAACAGGAACTGCGCCCAGAGGACGCGGCACGGCTGCTGGAGGCGATTCGGGAGCGGGGCCGCGAGGTGGACAATCAGCGTCAGCAACGCCGGGCGAAAACGCGGGCTACCCAGGTGGATAAGGATTGGTAGAGGCATGTCTGTGCAGCGCCACATAACACGAGGGTCGTTTGCCGTCATCCGTCGTTCGCAATTCGTCTTCCTCATGGCATGCTGCCTGAGTCTATGCTGCGCGTTGCAGCCTGCCTGTGGGGGAGCTAAGGTCACAATGCAGGCGCGGCTCGCCGAGACGGAAATCTATCTGGGCGAAAGCACCTCCCTCGAGCTCCGTATCCAGGGTGTGCGTAATCCTGAACCGCCCGATCTCACCCATCCGGATATCAACGTCACCAAAGCTGGAGGCCAGAGTTTTAACAATTCAAGTTACACCATGATCAACGGGCAGATCCGTCAGACGGAGGAGTTTGGGTACGTCACGCGCTACCTCCTGCGGCCACATCGTGCTGGCACGCTCGAGATTCCGCCGCTGAGCATGGTGCATGAAGGGAAGACCTATCAGAGTAATCCCGTCACGCTGCGCGTGCAGCTCCCTCCGGAGCAAGATTTTATATGGGCTGAGGTCTCTTCTAACAAGCCGTCCTATGTCCTGGGGGAGACCGTCACGCTGACGCTCGACCTGTCGATCCGTAAACTGACGACCAACGGCTCAGTCCTCGATGCCGACCCGTTTTTCCGCGAACAGCCGCCGCATCTCCAGATCCCCTGGTTTGACAGCCTGGGAGACTGGAAAACCACTGAGCTGCGGACGTTTGCCCAGCCTTTTTTGGGACAGCAGCGTCCTGGTTTTTACGTGAATGACTACCGACGCGAGGGGATATTCCAGAATTCTCCACTGCCATTCACATTTCCCCGCCGCAGTACCAACCGCACGACCCCGAATGGGACCGTCGAGTATTTTACCTATCAACTGCAGAAGCAGTTCCGGCCCATCCGTGCCGGTGCGCAGGCCATTCCCCCGGTCCTGGTGAAGGCCAATCTGCCTACCCAGGTTGATGCACGTGGCCGCGCTCTACGCACCGAAAAATTCGTCACCAGCAGTGCGCCCCTCACGGTGGATATCCGTCCTGTTCCCAGCGCCGGGCAGCCAGCAAGTTTTAGCGGGGCTGTAGGACGTTTTCAGCTGGACGTGGACGCCAATCCGAAAATCCTTCGGGTCGGTGACCCGCTCAGCATCACGCTGACTCTGCGAGGGGAAGGGTTGCTCGAAACGGTACACCCACCGGCCTTGGAGCAACAGGCAAAACTCGCGCAGGATTTTAAGATGCAGGCCGACCCACCGGCGGTCAAGACTGACAGCGATGCCAAAACCTTTACCTATACTCTCCGTCCACGTCGCGTTGGCATACGCGAGGTGCCCCCCATTGAGGTGGCCTACTTTGATCCGGATACCCAGCGCTTCCAGGTGCTGCGCAGTGCACCAGTGCCGCTACGGGTCGAAGCCGCCAGCACCTTAGAAGTTTCCGAAATCGTTGATACCTCAGGAGAAAACTCTAAAAATGTCGTGGGGCAGGAACTCGCCGAGGGGATCTTGGCGAACTACAGTGGGGAGGATAGCCTCATCCCACAGCACTTCCAAATCCAGATTGGCCTCTTCACAAGTCTCCTTCTGGCCCTCCCACCTGTAGCTTATGTGGCGATGCTGGTATGGCGTTGGCGTGTCCGTCAGCGCCGGCAGCATCCAGACACGCAGCGCGCCAGAAAAGCCGGGCAGCGAGCGCGTACCGCGCTCCGTACGCTCAAAACCCAGCAGGGTGATGCCGCGCTCTGTGATGGTGTGCATCAAGCGCTCACGGCCTATCTCGGTGACAAGCTGCACCTGGTGGGGGCAGGGCTCACCGTCGACGACGTCACACGCCATCTGCAGGCGCGACAATTGGACCAGGAACTGATCGAGCAGGTGGCAACCCTCCTGCACCTCTGTGACAGCGCCCGGTACGCCCCAGGATCACTCGCTGTGGCACAACTGACAGGGCTCATCGAGGATGCTGAAGCGCTGGTGCAGCGCCTCGAGGGGAGCGGTCGCCTGTGAGCAAGAGCATGTTCTGTGCCGTGGTATGTCTCGCCTGCGGGCTCTACGCCAGCCCTCCTGAAATGGCGTACGCCTTAACCTATGCCCAACAGCTCGTGCAGTTGGAACAGGCCAATCGGGCTTTCGAGCAGGCCCTGATCAGTCCGACGCCCCAGGCCGCTCAAGGCTATTACCAACAGGCGATTGCGGGGTATGAACAGCTCATTGCCGCGGGGATACACAATGCCAAGTTGTATTATAACCTGGGCAATGCCTACTTTCGTCTCGACGATCTTGGACATACCATTTTGTACTACCGGTGCGGCTTGCGTCTGGAGCCAGGCAACCGCCAGATACAGGCCAATTTAAGTTATGCGCGCAGCCGGCGCGTGGACCAGATCGAGGTCAGCAGTCAGCGCTCGCTGCGCCACCAGCTCTTCTTCTGGCAGAACGAACTCAGCGTCCCAACGCAATGGACCCTGGCCCTGGCGGGCTATAGCCTGGCGTGGAGCTGTGCCTTGGCGCATCACTTCTGGCGGCGTGCTGCCCTGCTCTGGGGTGTGGCGGGGGCTGCCTTTTTCTGTCTCGTTTTCGCGAGCTCGACCCTGCTCGTGCAGTCCCAGCATAGCACCAGCCGTGCCGGCGTCATTGTGGCGGAGGAAGTCGTGGTGCGCAAAGGGAATGGCGAGAGCTATACACCACAGTTGCCGCACCCGCTCCACGCCGGCACAGAGTTTGTGGTGCGCGAAGAACGCGGCTCCTGGCTCGCTATCCAGCTAGAGAACGGTACGAGCGGCTGGATCCATCGCGACAGTGCCGTCTTGTTATAGTTATCAACGCTTTCAGCGTCTTCTCCGTCGGCACCAGACGCGCACGCCCACAAGCACCACCAGGGGTAGCAGAATATTGCCCAGGGTTGCCAAGAGAGATGAGGCGTCTGTGAGGTTCCCTACCATGAGACTACACCCTCCTCCCCCCCCATCATCTGACGCTGAGGTTGGAGAGGCAGGCGTTGGAGAACTGCCAGAGGCTGCCTGAGGAGAGTCATAGATCGTGTTACGGCCAGCCACATCATCGGCGGTTAACTGTCGCTGCACCGTCCCAATCGGCAGCGCCGTACGCATCACAGGTGGAGGCGTGACGCTGTCCTCATGAGCCAGGCCAAGGCAATGCCCCATCTCGTGGGTGGCGACACTCCACCAGTCGAACTGATCCGCAGGTGGTGTCCCGGTCCCCGTATACCAGTTCACTACACTGTTGAAGCGCATGTCGCATTCGACCGTCTGGCTAGGAGTATCGGTGAAGAAAAAGGAGACCGTATTGGCCAACACTCCCGGTGGCAGGAAGCCAAAGTCAATCTGGTTGACACCATTGAGCGTGCCAAAAACGCCATTCGACAGACACGCCTCATTATCAAAGGTGAACTGAAAACGCGCGTAGTCCCACGCCGTAGCCCCGTCTTTAGTGCGCTGCACGGCCTCACCAGGCATCCTGTCAGGACAGATGACCCAATTTTCGCCCATGGGATTTGACATATAGGACCAATTTGCGTTGTTACGTTGGAACGCCAAGACCTGGCTGGCGAGGAGTAGCCCTCCGCACCACACCACCCACCCTCGCATCACTGCAGAGTATCTCACCCTCACAAGGTTCCTCCCTCAGGCGTTCTTAGGGTAGCGCGCTATGAACAGTCGCGATGAACTTTTCGAGACTCACCGTCTCGTCAGCCCGGGTGACCAGGTCGGCCTCGATCGTGAATTTCCCCTGTTGCATGCCCACCACACTATTCGGGACAGTGGTCGTATCGAGGAACACAATCACCCGTTCTCCGTCCCGGAACACTGCATCATTCGATGTGCGCATACCCATTCTCCCTACGACACCGCCAGCGACCCGGAGTGTCACGGTATCTACTGGCGTGCCAGCCAGCATGCGCTCTACAGCCACCGTGACATCCGTATGGATCGCTGTATGCTGGGCATCCCAGGCACTCTGCTGCTGGGTCACAGTCCCTACAACAATCGTATCCGCCTGCCTGGCGAGGTCTTCCACAGACATTTTGAGCATCGTCGCATGCCCCGGGTGCGTTCCCAGGATGAGGCTGCACAACACCACGAGCACTATTGTATAGAGGCCATACCATGTTCTCACGCTACGTCTCCGCGCACCGTCCTGTGCTATTTACCCTGTATACCGCCTGGGGTCCAGCGTGGATCAGCATTTCTCTTTCCCTTTGCGCCAGGGGAGAAGGGATACCCTCCTACCCCCACATATACTTTCAAACCAGATGACGCACTGGGTCCAGCCGTCCTGCACTGCTTTGTGCATCCAGGCAATCCATTGTAACATGCCTTCCCAGGGTGGTATATACTGCGCCCTGGAGAGTGGCAGAGACAGACAGCAAGAGGGCAATGTATGAGGGGGTGACATATGCGATTGGCAGGTAAAGTAGCCTTGATCACTGGCGCTGCAGCGGGGGTGGAAGGACAACTCATGGGGTTCGGTGGGGCCGCAGCACGGCTCTTCGCACGTGAAGGCGCCAGGGTCGTGGTGACCGATATCAAGGAAGAGATGGGTTTTCAGACTGCTGAGCAAATCCGCGCGCACGGTGGCGAAGCCTTGTTTGTGCGGCACGATGTCACCAGCGAAGAAGAGTGGCAAGAGGTGATCCAGACTACCATCGCCACGTTTGGCACCCTGAACGTCCTCGTTAACAACGCCGGCACAGGCGCCCGGTATACGGTCGAGGAGACGACCGTCGAAGGATGGGATGGGCAAATGGCCGTGCACGCCAAGGGGGTGTTTCTGTGTAGGAAGTACGCCATCCCCGAGATGCGCAAG
>Ga0137375_10007250_pt1 | contig 13185 bp, 10 predicted proteins | sample SagtaG_24_FD_104936 | JGI IMG/M metagenome (GOLD analysis project Ga0137375, IMG submission 104936) | Vadose zone soil microbial communities from Sagehorn Ranch, Mendocino, California, USA - Sage1_R_113_16 metaG | ecosystem: Environmental > Terrestrial > Soil > Vadose zone | place: USA... | reverse complement strand
GTGTCGATCGGTTTCCCTTTGGATCTGCCGGAGACGCCCAATTTTGGCATGGTGGCGGGATTCGATCGAAAATATCTGGGCCGTTATTTTTCCACGACCCACATGCGTCTTAATCTGCCGTCGCAGCGCGGGGAAGCCGGCGCGCCTCTCTTGAACATGAAAGGCGAGGTCGTTGGTATCGTTGTTAGCAGTCTTGAGAACAACGCTGCGTGTTACGCGGTGCCAATTGAAGCAGCCGAGAAAATCCGGGGCGATTTCATGCGTTTCGGCGAGGCCAGGCATGGCTGGGTTGGGATCAATGTCTCCATGGCGCGTCAGCCGGTAGAAGGTTCGCTCGCGGAAATGACGCAAGTCATGGAGGACACCCCGGCGGCCCGTTCTGGAATCAAATCCGGCGACATTCTGTTACAAGTCGGCAGGAAAAAAGTAACTCAGCCAGAAGATGTGCTGGATGCTTCGTTCTTCATCACTGCCGGCGACGTGGTGCCAATCACTGTGATGCGTGGGAATCAAAAACTCACTTTCAACGTGCCGGCAACTATGCATCCGGCCAGCCGGACCGGGCTGTTACTCGCCTCTCCCGGCACGCCGGCAATGAATCAGCAGGCGATTCCGCTCTCGCTTGGTTCCGACGTGCAACCCACGCCGTAGGTTGGCTATTGCAGAATTCCTCTCACCCGCGCACTCGGATAATGGCGGGCAGCTGAGTCACAGCATCTTTCGAAACTCGCGTTCATCGATGATGCGGACGTCAAGTTCTTTCGCCTTGTCGAATTTGCTTCCTGGCTCTGTGCCCGCGAGAACGTAATCGGTTTTCTTGCTTACGCTGCCAGTAACGTGGCCCCCGAGCGCCTCGATCTTTTCTGTCGCTTCTTCTCGCGTCATCGACGGCAACGTCCCCGTGAGCACAAACGTTTTTCCGGCCAGCGGCAATCCCGCCGCTTTTTTTGCCGGGACTTTTTCGATCCTGGGGTGAATGCCGAGTTCTTTTATCCGGCGCAAAGTTTTTTTCCCGGCTGCCGAGGCGAAGAAATCCAGGACACTTTGTGCGACTACAGGTCCTACTTCCGTCGTAATTCCGCGGCCTTTTTCGGCTTTGCTTTTGGATGGCTTTGCGAAACCGGCTTGAATGAGCCGATCGGCAATTTCTTTTGTGTCTTCTTTTTCTTCCCGCTTCTCGTGGTACTGCAAAACATCATTGAGCAGCGGCGAATTGGCGACGTCTTCAATCGTCTCGTGGAAATGGGCAATTTGTGTTGCTGTCGTTCTTCCCACGTCCTGAATGGCCAGAGCAAAGAGCCATCGTGAAAGGGGCAGGGTCCGGGCCCGCTCGATCGCGCGGATCGCTTTCGTCGCATTTTTTTCACCGAAAACTCGCGGCTCTTCATCTGTCCCGAGATTTAATTTGGCCAGCTGTTCCGCCTTTAACTCAAAAAGATCGAGCGGCTCGCGTACAACTCCACGTTCGACCAACTTGTCCGCTACAATGCCGCCGACGCTTTCGATGTCGAGCGCACTGCGCGCCGCAAAAAATTCGACCCGCCGCGTCGTTTGCGCCGGGCACTGAAGATTTTCGCAGCGCCACGCTACAAATTGCGGGTCGCGGCGAATCGGGCCGCCACACACAGGGCACTTGCCGTGAATGTGTTTGGCAAAATCGAACGGCTTCGCGTCCCGCGGTCGTTTTGATTTAACAACTTCAACAACGGCGGGGATGACTTCGCCGGCCTTTTCAATCACCACTGTGTCGCCGATGCGGATGTCTTTGCGTTTGATTTCATCCTCGTTATGCAACGTTGCGCGCCCAACGGTGCTTCCGCTCACCACCACCGGCTCCAGCATCGCTACCGGCGTTAGAATTCCGGTGCGCCCGACTTGAATCACGATGTCGTTGAGGCGCGTCTCCACACGTTCGGCCTCGTATTTGTAAGCGATGGCCCACCTTGGTGATTTTGCGGTGAACCCGAGACGCTCGCGTTGCGCAAATGAATTGACTTTCACTACCGCGCCGTCGGTTTGAAAAGCGAATTTGTGACGGATCCCATCCAACTTGTGAATGGCATCCAGAATTTCTTCGACCGATTTGGCCGTCCACCAGCGCTCGGTGGCTGGCAGGCCCAGTTTCTTTAGCAGTGGAAAAATTTCCGAGTGAACATCGACGTCCACTCCCTTGGTCGCCCCAGTTCCGTACAACACAACACCGAGGGGACGCTTCGCCACGATCGCCGGATCGAGTTGTTTGAGTGAACCGGCCGCGGCGTTGCGCGGGTTTGCAAATAGCGGCAGGCCGGCTTTTCGCCGTTCGTCGTTTAGTTTTTCAAAGCCATGTTTATCCATGTACACTTCGCCGCGCACTTCCAAAAGTTTCGGGGCAGCGCCGCGCAGTCGCTCGGGCACCGAACGGATCGTTCGGATATTTTGAGTAATATCGTCGCCTACCGTTCCATCGCCGCGTGTTGCTGCCTGACGCAGCCTGCCGTTTTCGTAAATGAGCGAAACCGCAACGCCGTCCACCTTTGGCTCGATCACCACCGGAATTTTTTCGTTCGGCAACAGGCGCTGAATGCGAGCGTAAAAATTCTTCACTTCCTCTTCGGAGTATGTGTTGTCCAGGCTGAGCATCGGGATGAGATGGGGCACCTGCTCGAACGCTTTGAGGGGTTTTCCGCCGACACGCTGAGTGGGTGAATCGGGAGTAACCAGATCGGGAAACTGCGTCTCCAGATCGACGAGTTCTTTGTAGAGGCGGTCGTATTCGCGGTCGCTGATGATTGGCGCAGCTTCCTCGTAGTACAGACGGTCGTGCCTGCGGATTTCGTCTCGCAGCTGCTCCATTCGCTTTGCCGCCTGCGCTTCGTCCCTGGCCATTGTTGCATCATACGAGCGCGCGAAAACTCGGCAATCATCCTCAACCTTGTCATTCCGAGCGAAGCGAAGAACCTCTCATTCAAAGCTTAGGACACACAATTTTGGGTGCGTGCTCCATCATCGCAGGTGAGGTCCTTCGCTTCGCTCAGGATGACCGCCTTAACGATCGACAAGGCTTTCAAATTCGCCGAAAAGCGGCTAAGCATAAACAATCGTGGAACCAGTCGAGCGCATCCTCGGCGTCGAAGGAGGTGGAACAAAAACCGCCTGGGTGTTGGTGGAGGCAGGGACGTCTGGTGGTGACGCTGGCACAGAATTTCGAATTCTCGATCAAGGCAAGCTGCCGCCATCTAATTTGCGCCTGACGACCCCGGAACGTTTGCGCGAAATTTTTGCCGGGTTGCCAAAACAAGTCGACCGCGCGGGAGTTTTCCTTGCTGGTTGCGGCACTGAGGAAGATCGCCGATCGCTCGCGCTCATCTGCCGTGACATTTGGCCAAATGCAAAAATCGTGACTGGCAGCGATCGTGATTCCGGTTTGGCTGCGGCCCTCGATCATGGAGACGGTATTGTCGTCAACGCCGGAAGTGGCTCTTCGGTGACTGGCCGGCGAGGTGATCGGATTGAGAGAGCGGGTGGCTGGGGACACATTTTGGGCGACACGGGCGGCGGTTATTTTCTCTCCATTGAGGCGCTGCGCCTGATCTTACGCGAATACGATCTGCACCGTGGTGAAATGCAGTTCACCGCGAAAATCCTGCACGCGCTTTCATTGAACAATCTTGATGAACTTGTCCGCTGGGCGCAAACGGCGGACAAAATGGAGATTGCAATGCTGGCCCCGGTGGTGTTTGAAGCCGCAGCCGGTGGCGACGAGCGTGTGAATGAGATCGTGGAGGAAGGCGCGCTTGTACTCTGTGAATACACCGAGGCTGTCGCTTCTCGTCTGCATCTGCTTGCTCCCAAAGTCGTGCTGATGGGGGGCCTCTTTCACCGCGACTCGATCTACACGCACGCGTTTCGACGCAGACTCAAAAAGAATCTCCCCGACGCCCGCGTGACCGTCGCAGAGCGACTGCCCGAACTCGGCTCCGCATGGCTCGCAGCGGAGAAAGGTGATCATGTTGCTTGTCCTTCAAAGCTCTCTGAGAAGGAAATCGAAGATCTGGCTGCTACGCTTACCGAACAGCGCAATCCGCGTTCGGAGAACTTGGAAAAGATGAGCGCGCGACAACTGGCCGAACTTTTTGTTGAGGAGGAAAAATTTGTGGAGGATGCGTTGCGTGGAGCAACTGCGGACCTTACCAGAGCGATTGAAATGGTGACTGAATCGCTGCGGAATGGTGGCCGCTTGTTTTATTTCGGCGCTGGCAGCAGCGGGCGCATTGGCGTCCTCGATGCGAGCGAAATTCCGCCGACTTTTGGCGCGTCGCCCGAGCTTGTGCAGGGAATCATTGCCGGCGGCACGACTGCGCTTTATCGCAGCGTGGAAGGCGCGGAAGACAAGGAGAGCGCGGGCACGTTGGCAGTGCGGGAGAGGGGAATCAAAAATGGCGATGTTGTCATTGGGATCACCGCCAGCGGCCGGACACCTTTTGTCCTCGGCGCGCTCGCCCACGCTAAGTCGTTAGGCGCAAAGACAATTCTCCTCAGCTGCAATCCGACTGTTACCGCGGTCGTCGACCGCGGTGGGCCGCAGCCGGCGGCAGCGCCTACAAATCTCGATCTTGTGATCGCACTCGCCGTCGGCCCCGAGATCTTGACCGGATCGACCAGATTGAAAGCTGGAACGGCGACGAAGGCTGCGCTCAACATCATCAGCACCGGCGCGATGGTCGCCCTGGGAAAGGTGCGCGGCAATCTGATGATTGATCTGCATGCCACCAGTGCCAAGCTGCGCGATCGCGCGGTGCGGGTCGTCGTCGATTTAGCACAGTGCGATTACGAGTCTGCGCGTCGACAACTCGAAGCAGCGGACTGGAACCTGCGTGCGGTAGTGGAAAAACTGTAGCCGTGGCCATTCACGGAGCGCGCCACTAACAGGCGATCCGTGCAGAAATTTTTGGTTTCCATAAGCGCAGCGGAACTGCATCCCACGAAGGAACATATGACCTAACCGAAAGGAATCTTATGCTGTGGACAATATTCGTGATCTTGCTGGTGCTCTGGCTGCTTGGACTGGTCAGCTCCTATACGCTGGGTGGATTCATTCATATCCTGCTCGTCATTGCGATTGTGGTGCTGATTATCAATTTGATCCAAGGCCGCCGGCCATTGTAAGCTCGCGCCAATGAAACCGACCGGCATCGTCGGCATCATTCTCATTATTATTGGCATTATCGGATTCGCCTGGGGCGGGCTAGGCTGGACTACTCAAAAGAAAGACGCGCAACTAGGCCCGCTTGAGATCACTCACAAGGAAAGCCACGGGATCGCCTTCCCGCCGATTGCGAGCGGGATTTGTCTGATCGGCGGGATTGCGCTGGTAGTTATCGGCAGCCGCAAGAGCTAATCGCCGGCTTTTAACACTGCGAAGGTTTTGCTGCCTTTGCGATCGAGATAGAGAAGGACGCCCCGTTTCGGATCGGCTTTCTTCAACGCTTCGCGGAACGACTGCACGTTGGTAACCGGCTTGCCGTCTACCTCAGTAATGACGTCTTCGCGCTGAATGTCCTGACCCGCAGCGATGCTGTTGTCCTCCACATCGGTTACGACAACACCCTGTTGGACCGGGAGATGAAGGCGCTCAGCAACGTCTTTCGTCAATTCCTGAACCTGTAATCCAAATTTGCCAACACTTTCCTGCGTCGGCGGCGACGGTTGAGTCGGCAACGCATTTGATGCTCGCACGACCTCGTTTGGCAGTTCGCCGGTTTTGATGGGGACTTTGATGGCCTGGCCTTTGCGCCAAACACTTAACTGGACACTTTGGCCGATTTTCTTTTTCAAAATCTCATGCTGCAGCTGTGAGTCTGATTCGATCGGGGTTCCATCCACATGCGTAATTACGTCGAACGGGCGCAAATCACTTTTGGAAGCCGGCGCATCGGCTTCAATCGTGCGAACCACGACGCCTTTATCGGCGCCTTTAAACAAATCGCGAAGGTCCGGGTCGTCGCCGAGCGTTTCAATCCGAATGCCCAACCAGGGTCGCATGATTTTGTGACCGGCGATCAGTTCAGTACCGATTTCTTTGGCCATGTTACTGGGGATTGCGAAACCCAAGCCGCGATTCATCCCGTTAATCAACGTGTTCATGCCAATCACTTTGCCATCGATGTCGCACAGCGGTCCTCCGCTGTTGCCCGGATTAATCGACGCATCGGTCTGTAGATAATCTGAAATGGAGTAGGCCCCCGTCTGAAGCAATTTGCTGCGGCCCTTGCCGCTGATTACGCCGTAGGTGAAAGTATAATCGAGCTTGAATGGCGCGCCGATTGCGAATGCAAACTGTCCTACCCGCACCCCGTCGCTGTCGCCCAGCTGGACGACAGGCAAATCCTTGGCATCGATCTTGACGACTGAAATATCGGTCTTTTCGTCAGTACCCACGACCCTTCCAGGAAAACTTCGGCCGTCCCTTAATTTAACCTCGATTTTGTCTGCGCCTTCGACAACGTGAAAATTCGTGAAAATGTAGCCATCTGGTCGAACGATAAATCCGGAGCCTTCGCTTTGGATCGGTCGTGGTCCGCCTGGGTTGCGTCGTGGATTGTTCTCATCGGGCGAACCTTGAAAGAACAAGTCATCGAGGGGCGAGCTTTCAGCGATATCATTTTTCTTGGATACCTCGATAATGACAACGCTCGGCGCGACGGTCTCGAAGACTTTAGCAAAAGCATTATTCAACTGATGAACCACATCTTTGCCTGCCTCGGCCACAGCGGCAGGAACGGTCGGCGTGGGGACAGCCTCAGGTTGCGCGGCAAACGATGTATTCAGTGCAACGCACAGGGTTAAAATGGACAAACGCATGGGTTGGAAGTTGGACAGCACCGAACATGCAACGTTCAACTGGATACGTCCAATCCCGGCTTGCTCGAAGGTGGGCTCGCAGTTCAATCCAGCCCCTATTACAGTGCTGGACACAGCCCGTACAATATCTGGCCAAACCCTGCATATGCGCGTGTTCAAGAGGCGATTCGTCTTTCGGATTGGCTTCGTACTTTTGATATTGTTCTGGGTGACGGTGCTTGGACCAGAACCTCCCGCGCGCATCCCGATTTCGCCGAGCGAACTTGTTCGCGCCGTCACAATTCAGCGTGACTCGCTCATCGAATTGTGCCTGATCGACCACGTCGATCCAAACGGGCATGATGCCCAGGGCCGGACACCGTTGCTAATCGCAACGTTGCAGCAGGATTGGAAAACAGTGGGGCGGCTCATCGGTGTCGGTGCCCTGGTCGATCTCACTGACAAAAATGGTTTTACCCCGCTGATGGCCGCCGCAATGCACGGGAATCTCGAAGTCTTTCGGGAGTTGCTCGCCCGCTCGACGAATCTTCACCCCGAGGCTCACTGCAAAGATGGCAGCGATTTGCTGGGCATGGCGCTGGATGGTGGCAATCCGGAAATCGTCAGGTCTGTTATGGAACATTTGCCCACAATGCCTCAGTGGCGAAGCAGTACCCGGCGCGCTCTTCAAGGAGCGCTGATGACGGGAGACAAGGGACAAATCCAGTTGCTGCTCAGCAAGCACTCCGCGCCTGCAACACCTGAAGGGAAGAATGTGCCGCTGCTTGCGTATGCCGTGGCTGGAAACGACTCCTCCCTTTTTGGCACACTTTTGTCTTGTGGCGCCGATCCCAACACGGTTCTGCCATCGCGCTGCGATAAGGATTTTCTGGCGCTGCTGCCCTCAAAATCGTTCAGCAGTTACATTGAAGGAGACAAGGGGCTGACGGTGTTAATGCTGGCAGCGGGCCTTGGGAGGGAAGATTACCTGCGCACTCTGCTTGCCGCAGGCGCTAGCCGGAACCAACTGACCAAGCGCGATAAGATGTCCGCGCTGGACATCGCCGCGGAGACTGGTCACTGGCGTTCCTCGCAAATTCTTCTGGGTGGTGGGCCTTCTCCGGACCAATTGCGGGTCGAAATTTCTCTCGCTTTGCAACGGGTTGCTCTCGTCAAGAACGGCGTAGCCGTATATCGTACGCAGTGTTCCACTGGCCGGCAGGGTTACTCGACGAAAACCGGCGAATTTGTGATTACGAACAAGGAGCGAAAACACCGTTCCACCATCTACCATGTGGAGATGCCTTATTTCATGCGCCTGAGTTGTCTGGACTTCGGAATGCACGCCGGGCTCGTGCCGAACTACCCAGCCTCACACGGTTGCATTCGATTGCCCGAGGAAGCTGCCCGCAAATTCTTTTCTGAGATCCCAATTGGGACGCTTGTGACGGTGCAGTGACGAGGCGGTGATTCGTTGAAGTTTATCTGGAGCTGCACTGTCGGTAACGGGTTTATCACCGTCCTAAGCGCAAACGCCCAGCGCTGAACGTCCAACACCAAACGCTCAACTGTCTGAATTGGACGTTAGGAGTTGGGCGTTCGACGTTAGGCGTTGACAACCTTTTCATGAAACCCCTCATCTTATTTGCTCCCGGAGCAGGCGCTCCTTCGTCTCATCCCTGGATGCAGAATTGGAAGCGTCGTTTGTCTGATATCGGTTACGTCGAAACTCTCGATTACGCCTATATGCGCGAAGGGCGGAAACGTCCCGATCCATTGCCAAAGCTTATCGCGGCGCATCGAGAAGCGTTGAGCGACGCGAGAAAACAATATCCAGCTGAATCAACGATCCTAATTGGCAAAAGCATGGGTGGCCGCGTTGGATGTCATCTTTCGCTCGAAGAAAAAGCGGATGGCCTGGTTTGCCTCGGATACCCGCTTTGTGCGATGGGAGATCGCACAAAACTACGCGATGAAGTTTTGCGGGCTCTGAGTACACCAATTCTCTTTGTTCAAGGCACGCGGGATCCGCTTTGTCCTTTGGATCTCCTTGAGCGTGTGCGTACCGAAATGAAAACGCAAAACGTTTTACACATCGTTGAAGGAGGCGACCATTCATTGCGCGTGCCGAAACGCCAGCTTCAAGCGACAAGTAAAACTCAGGAAGATGTTGATCGACAGATCCTCAAAGCCATAGCTGGATTTGTTGACCAAACGCGGATTACTGCAGATTAAGTGAATATGAAACCTGTTCCCGTTTCTTTGGCGGAAGTCCGCAGACGAAGCATCAAATCGCGCGCGTTTCATTCCGTCCACGCAGGCCAGATTGAGTTCGTGAAAGTCAATACCGACGCATGGAGATGGCGCGACATTTATCGCTGGCTGCTTGGTTTACGGTGGCCACAGTTTGCGGTGTTCGTCGGCACGCTTTATATCGCGCTCAATCTTCTTTTCGCCGCGCTCTATGGTCTCCAGCAAGGCAGTATCGCTGGCACCACCGGCGGGCATTGGTTTTTTGATTCCTTCTTTTTCAGCGTGCAAACACTGGCCACCGTGGGCTACGGCCATATGTATCCGCAAACGCTCTATGGCCACATCGTCACTACTGTTGAAATCATGAGCGGCATCTTTCTACTCGCGGTGATGACTGGGCTGATCTTTGTCCGATTCTCGCGACCGAGTGCGCGAGTTGTTTTCAGTAACTCAATCGTGATCGCACCATTAAATGGAAGGCCCACCTTGATGGTACGGGTAGGAAATGAAAATCAACACAGCATGGTGGAAGCCGAGTTTCGGATCATGTTTTCGCGCGATGAACCGTTGGTCGAGGGTGGCGATTTCAGGTATTTCTACGTTTTGAAACTGCATTTCGATCGGCTCACGGTTTTCCCGGCCGCCTTAACTTTGCGACACACCATCGATGAAACAAGTCCTCTCTATGGCGCAACCCCCGAGTCGCTCGAATCCAGCCGGGTCCTCTTTATTGTTTCAGTGGTTGGAATCGATCCAGTGATTGCGGCCGCCGTTCAAACGCAAAAGGATTACAGCTGGCGCGATGTTCAATTCGGACATCGCTTTGTCGAAATTTACACCGAAGACGGCGGCGGCCGGCTCACCGTGGATTACGGCCGCCTTCACGACACCGAACAAATGGAGTTCGCAGTTCACGGTAACGGATACGACGAGTCTTCCACTGACAAGTAAGACGCGTGCGCGCTCACCGCTGAATTGACTTTTTTATGTTCAGTCCGCTTCGATACTTTCCCTTGGGGAGACTGGCGCGTCCTCAATCTTTATTCGAAAAACAAACGTAAACTAAAGGAGCATTAAAATTATGGGATTACTTGATTCGATACTCAGTGCAGCTCAGAAACCTTCCGGAGCCGGTGAAGCGAATCCGCTTCTAGGCGTTCTCAGCGGCCTTCTCACACAGAGTGGAGGCCGGCAAGGCCTGGCCAGTAAGTTTTCTCAGAGCGGCCAGGGTGACGCATTCTCGTCGTGGGTTGGCATGGGCGAAAACCAGCCTGTTTCCACCAACCAAGTTCAAGAGGCACTTGGTTCCGATCAAATTCGTGCCATCGCAACTAAAATGGGAGTGGACCCCAATCTTGCCTCGCAATTCCTGGCTGAATACCTGCCAAAGATCGTGGATAAACTGACGCCGACCGGGAAAGTGGATCCCACCGCGGACCATCAGCAAGGTCTGGCTGCTTTGTTGCCGTCACTCTTGCAAAGCCTTAGCGGGGAACCCAGCGGTGGTCAGTCCGCGCAAGCATAGAGGTTTCTGCAGTAGCCGTTTCGCTGTGCGAAGCGGGCGAGCCAGGCTGCAACTGCTGAAGACGCTTCCATCCGGCTACAGCTAACGTAGCTAAACTAGCTAGCCGTCTGGATTGCTGTTATGCCTCCGGCGGTAGCAGAATAATCCGTGCAAACTGAAACATAGCGGCTAACAGGTGCACGACGATGCCGGTGAAGAACGGCCAGAATGTGTTAAGTATTGCGATGTTGAAGAACTAGAGCAACACCGCGCCGGTTCCCATACTAAAAACGTAATGTGCTTTGTAGCCATCGTATCTCTAATCTTAACGATAGCCAGTGGACAAGACACGCGACCCGATCTTGACGTGGGAAGGCTTCAAACCGGATCCTTTTCTTTCCGAACGTTAGTGGACGGCAAGGAGGTTGGCCGAAGCCGAATTCAGATTCGCAGATCCACCGACTCGGGAAACTATATTTTCTCAAACCTTGTCATTGGGAGTTTCAGCCAATCCTGGGAGGCCGTCGCCTCTCCGACGTTTGGTCCAGTGTCAGCAAAGCTCAGTTTTGGGCAAGGCAGCGCGGCACGCACTGCGTTTGACCTCTCCTACCAGGGCAATCGAGTGACTGGGTTCATAGCTTCTCAGAAAGAACCGTTCAAGAGACGTGAAGTGGACGAGGCGATAGCTGATGACACCGTGGATCAGCGCATAGACTGGGCCGCTGTCATGGCTTTCAAGGAATATGTCGAGGGGCATGAATTCAAATTTCATGTCTATGATGCCGGGACGGGAAACTCGCTTGTCAGCGTACGAATCGACAAGAGTGAGACGACCACAGTCCCGGCGGGCTCCTTTGAGACAGTGCGTGTCTCATACCGAATTGATAAGCGTAGCCGCGCTGAAACGTATGAAGTGTTCGTTACAAAACAGGCTCCACGGTTTCTAGTGAAAGAGAAATTTCCTAATGGCTCAGTAACTGAGCTGGTGGAACTCACCAATTCGGTATCCGACATGCCTGACTAATCGTTCTGTCTCCAGAGCAGAGTTAGCTGATTCGATTCAAACTTACAGACTTAAGGACATGTCTAGGATGTCGCGCTGCGATCTGTTGCGGCAAGCAGCAGTGGCGCATCGCAGACGATAGCTAATTTTCGGTAGCATCTTCGGGGTTCAAACCCGAATGCAGACGCGGCTGGTTGACGCAGCGCGCGTCTGACGCCGAACACGCGCTCCTCCATGGCAATCGCGGTCACGGTAACCCGCACGCTACTCAATCGAGGGCCTGAAATAAGGAGTTGCCCAAACCCTCGTTTCTTTGGCCTAGGGAGAAAACTGCGTCCCGAGTTATACCGCCTGATGTGCGCGATCCGCACACAGCAACCCAAAACCATAAGGAGAAATCAAATGACAAAAAAAGTGCTGACCAGGTTCGTGCGCGCCGCTTTCACGGCGAGCGTTGGACTACCTTTAATTTTTGCATCAAACGCATTCGCTCAGTTGCCGGCTCCGGCTGTTCCCGGAGTGTCGCCGGCGGCCACAGCTGAAGTCGAGCGGGTGATCGTGACCGGTTCGAACATTCCCACGGCGGAAGAAACCGGTCCAAACCCGGTGGACACCTATCGCCCCCAAGACATCGAGAAGCTGGGTATCCGCAATGCAACGGACCTCACTACCTTTATCCCGCAGGAGGCGGGCGGCACTGTGAACCAGAACATGGGCAATGGCGGTGATGGCACCGTGCAAATGAACCTGCGCGGCTTGCTGCCAAAAGAGACGCTGATCCTGGTAGATGGCAAGCGCATCGCGCAGGGTGCAATATTCCTTGGCTACGACATCCAGTTGATTCCCTTCTCCATGATCGATCACATCGATATCCTGAAGGATGGCGCTTCGGCTGTGTACGGATCCGACGCCGTGGCCGGTGTGGTCAACTTCTTCTTGATCCACAAGTTCCGTGGTTTAGAGATTGGTGGCACCTACGGAAACACAAACCTGGGCGCGTCCAACGATATGGGTGAATGGGAGGCGTGGTTGAAAGCCGGCACGGGCGACGACAAAACCGATATCGTAGTGATCGCCGATTTCTATCAGCGCACGGGTGGCCTGTTCAGTCGTGACCGCGACATTTCCAGCAACGGCAATTTTGTTCCGTTTGGAGGATTCGACGTTCGCAGTGGGAACGAACCTGGCCGAGTGCAAGGCACCCGTTTGATTCCCAGTTTGTTTTTCAGCGCGAACTCGCCGAGGCCGCATTCGGCTCCTAACGCTTCGACCTCTCCATTTTACGTCGATCCATTTACGGTACCCGGCATTGTAAACCAGTACAACCGGGTCCCCGGAGCCGGTGCGCCTGGGGATGGGAACTACTTGTTCTTTAATTTCGCGGCTTTCACGCCAGCGCTTCCTCCAGCGGACCGTCAAGTGTTCTACCGATCGTTCACACCGGATATATGCGACAAATACCTGACGATATTCTCCGATTTCAAAATTGCGAGGTCGTTAGTCTATGCATCCCTGGCGTCTGTTCCGTTTGGAGGATTCGACGTTCGCAGTGGGAACGAACCTGGCCGAGTGCAAGGCACCCGTTTGATTCCCAGTTTGTTTT
>Ga0137375_10007249_pt1 | contig 13186 bp, 11 predicted proteins | sample SagtaG_24_FD_104936 | JGI IMG/M metagenome (GOLD analysis project Ga0137375, IMG submission 104936) | Vadose zone soil microbial communities from Sagehorn Ranch, Mendocino, California, USA - Sage1_R_113_16 metaG | ecosystem: Environmental > Terrestrial > Soil > Vadose zone | place: USA... | reverse complement strand
CTGCGGTCTTCCCCGCGCCCGGAGAGCCCATGAGGTTCAGCGCGAGGACGCTCGACTCGACGAAGTGCTCACGGTTGTGCCGGGCGGCGCGGTCGTTCCCGGCCAGGATCTTCTCGTGCAGCTCCACCGGCACGAGGTCGGTGTCGCCGCAGCCACAGGTCGTGCACATCAGGGCACCTCCATCTCGATGCGGTCGAGGGTGAGCGCGTCGCCGCCCTCGTCGAGGCGCGCGGCCTCGTGGCAGTCCGGGCAGGTCAGCGCCTCGCCGCGTGGGATCGGCCGGCGGCAGCGCGGGCACGCCCAGGTGGCAGGGACGCGCGAGAGCGCGAGGGGGACGCGCTCGCAGATCGTCCCGGCGCGGAAGGTCTCGTAGGCGGTCTGGAAGAGCTCCGGGTCCACCCCGGCGAGCTCACCGATGCGCACGGAGAGTCCGTGGACGGCGATCGCGTTGCGGCGGCGAGCTTCGTCCTCGACGCGCCGGACCAGGGCTTCTACGAGGGAGTATTCGTGCAACGAAGTTTCTCCACGTCCACGTCCAGGTCCAGGTCCAGGTCCAGGTTGCGCGCGGATCAGCAGATCCGCGGGAGCAGCTCACCCTCGGGCTCGGCGAGCATGCGCTTGCCGAACCCCGTGTCGAGGATCACCGTGCCGGGCCGGTCGGCGATCGCCGTCGCGAAGATCGCGGCGGCCCCGCCGAGCGGGTGGGCGCGGAGCGCCGCGAGGACCTTCTCGGCCGACGCCGCGCGGACCGCGATGACCGCCTTCCCCTCGTTCGCGACGAGGAGCGGGTCGATGCCGACCATCTCCGCGGCGGCGCGGACCTCGTCGCGCACCGGGACCGCCCCCTCGTCGATGACGATCCCGACCTTCCCCTTCGCGGCCATCTCGTGGAGCACCCCCGCGACGCCGCCGCGGGTCGGGTCCTTCATCGCGACGACGTCCTCGCCGCCGGCGCGCAGCGCCTCGCGGACGAGCCCGTTCACCGGCGCGACGTCGGAGCGGAGGTCGCCCTCGAGCCGCAGGTCGTGGCGGCGCGACATGATCGCCATGCCGTGGTCGCCGACGGTGCCGGTCACGATGAGGCGGTCGCCGGCGCGGAGGCCGGCGTCGGTGACGACGCGGTCGGCGAACGCGACGCCCGTGGTGTTGAGGACGATCCCGTCCACCTCGCCCTTGCCCATCACCTTCGTGTCACCCGTGACGATCGGCGCGCCGGCCTCGCGCGCCGTGTCGGCCATCGACCGGACGATCTGCTCGAGGTCGTCGCGCGGGAAGCCGTCCTCGAGGATCACCGCGCAGGTGAGCGCCACCGGCTCGGTCGCGCCCATCATCGCGAGGTCGTTCACCGTCCCCGAGATCGACAGCCGCCCGATGTCGCCGCCAGGGAAGAAGATCGGCTGCACCACGTGCGAGTCGGTCGTCACGACGAGCCAGCGGTCGCCGACGCGGAGCGCGGCGCCGTCGTCGAGCGCCGCGAGGCCGATGCCGTCCACCGGCGTCGCGAGCTGGAGGAAGGTGTCCTCGATGAGCTGGCGCATCGCGCGCCCGCCCGAGCCGTGCTTGAGGCCGATCCGGCGTGCTGGCTTCTCCATCGCCATCTCCTAGGTCCCCACTCTGCGGAGGTCCGGCGTGCCGCCGTAGGTGTGCCAGATGCGGCACTGCCCCTCGGACGACACCATGCAGGCGCCGACCGGCGAGTCCGGGACGCAGGTCCGCTGGTAGAGGGGGCAATCGGTGGGGACGGCGAGGCCGAGCATGATCGACCCGCAGATGCACCCCTTCGCCTCCTCCTCGGCGTCCGCGTCGCGGACGGCGGCGGTGTCGATCGCGAACCTTCGCCGCGCGTCGATCGCCGCCCACTCCGGGCGCAGGTCGAGGTTCCCGTCCTTCACCTCCGCGATGCCGCGCCACTTCCCGGTCACCGGCCGGAAGACCTTCCAGAGCGTCTGCTGGGCGGGGAGGTTCCCCTCGCGCGAGACGCAGCGGGGGTACGCGTTGAAGACCTCCGGCCGCTCGTCGCGCATGAGCTCGGTGAGCTTCGCGATCGCCGCGAGGATGTCGAGCGGCTCGAAGCCGGCGACGACGACCGGGCAGCCGGTGCGCGCCGCGAACGGCTCGAAGATCCCGAACCCCGTGATGATCGCGGCGTGGCCCGCGGCGATGTAGCCCTCGATGTTCGTCGTCTCGATCGACGCGACCACCTCCATCGCGGCGGGCACGTACTTGTGCACCGAGAGGATGGAGAAGTTCCGCGGCGCCGGCGCGAGCGCGATCGCCGCCGTGGCGACCGCGGTCGTCTCGAAGCCGCTGCCGAGGAAGACCACCTCGTCGCCGGGGTGCTTCTCCGCGAGCTCGACCGCCTGCGAGACCGAGTAGACGACCTCCACCTTCCCGCCGTCGGCCTTCGCGTCGGCGAGCGAGCGCGCCGTGCCAGGCAAGCGGAGCATGTCGCCGTAGGTGCAGACGCGGACGCCCTGCGCCGCGAGCGCGACCGCCTCGTCCACCTCCGGACCGTCGGTCACGCAGACCGGGCAGCCCGGGCCCATGATGAGCTGCAGCCCCTCGGGGAGCACCGCGCGCAGGCCGAAGCGCGCGATGGCCTGCTCGTGGCTGCCGCAGACGTGCATCACCGACACGGGCCGGCCGATGGCGGCCACGTTCCGCCGGATCGCCTCCGCGAGTGCCCGCGCGCGCGCCGGGTCGCGGAACTTGAGCTCTGCGAAGAGATCCCTAGCCATGGCGCAGCCTCGAGTGGAGCCGGAGGATCACGGCTTGTCCTTGCCCGCCGCGATCTCGCCGCGGACGTCCGCCGCCATGAGGTCTTCCTTCGCGCCGGTGATCTCGAGGATCTGGTCGAAGAGCGCGAGCGTCTCCTTCACCTCCTCGGGCGGGATCCGGCGGATGGCGAACCCGACGTGGTTCAGCACGTAGTCCCCCACCTTCACGGGCTCGTCCACGATGTCGAGCCGCAGCTCCTTCTTCACGCCGAAGAAGTCCACGGTCGCGTTGAGCCCGTCGATGGCGAGGACCTTGCCTGGGACACCGAGACACATGCGCGTTCTCCTCCTCGGTCACCCGAGCGTCGCGTCCGCGACGATCGCCTGACCGAGCGCGAGTCCTCCGTCCCCCGGCGGAACCTCTCCGGGGAGGTATACCGGAAAACTGCCCGAGAGCTCTGCGAGGAGCCCCTCGGCGAGCCGGGCGTTCTGGAAGCAGCCCCCGGTGAGCACGACCGGCAGCGGGCCGGTCCGCGCGGCCGCGCGCCGCACGAGCTCGGCCCCGGCGCGCGCCAGCGTCGCGTGGAACCGGGCCGAGATCGCGCCGGCGGCGACGCCCGCGAGGACGTCCGCCACGATCGCGCGCCAGGTCGCGCGGAGATCCAGCTCCTCGACCGGGCGCGCGAGGTCGAGGTCGAACGGGTAGGGTGGGGCGCTCCCGCCCTCGGCGGCAGCGTCGAGCGCGAGCGCGACCTGCCCCTCGAACCGCGCCACGGGGCGGGCGAGGGCGAGCGCGCCTGCCGCGTCGAACGCACGCCCGGCGCCGTGCGCCGCGGGGCTGTTCACGCCGCTCGCGAGCATCCGCAAGACGATGTCGCGCTCCTTCCGGTCCACCGCGCGGAAGAGCGGCAGCGCGTCGAGCGGCGCCTCGGGCCCGAGCGCGTCGTCGAGCGCGGCGAGCGCGACGCGCCACGGCTCGTGGATGGCCCGGTCGCCGCCGGCGAGCCGCACCGGGCGGAACGTCGCGAGCCGCTCGAACCGGCCCCGCTCGACGAGAAGCAGCTCGCCCCCCCAGGCGGTCCCGTCGGTGCCGAGCCCGGTGCCGTCCCAGGCGAGCGCGAGGACGGGCCCGTCGAGGCCGTGCTCCGCGATCGCCGCCGCCGCGTGGGCGTGGTGATGCTGCACCTCGACGAGCGGGACGCCGAGCGCGGCCGCCCGCTCCCGGGCGTAGCGCGTGGAGAGGTAGAGCGGGTGGAGGTCGCAGGCGAGCGCCTCGGGGCGCAAGGCGAGGAAGGCCTCGAGTCGCGCCACCGAGGCCTCGAACGCGGCGTAGGTCTCGAGGCCGTCGAGGTCGCCGACGTGCGGCCCCAGCACCGCCTCGTCGCCCCGCGCGAGGCAGCAGGCGTTCTTGAGCTGCGCGCCGACGCCGAGCACGGGCCGCCGGAAGCGGCGATCGACGCGCACCGGGCGCGGCACGAACCCGCGCGCGCGGCGGAGGACGAGCGGGCGGCCCGCGACGACGCGCGCCACCGAGTCGTCGCAGCGCGACGCGATCGGCCGGTCGTGGAGGAGGAACAGGTCCGCGATCGCGCCGAGCCGGCGAACCGCGTCGTCGTCCTCGAAGGCGATCGGCTCGTCGGTGAGGTTCCCGCTCGTCATCACGAGCGGCCGGCCCGCCGCGGCGAGCAGCAGGTGGTGGAGCGGTGTGTAGGGCAGGAGCAGCCCCACGAGGGGGCTCCCCGGCGCGAGCTCCGCCGCGAGCACCGGCGCGGATCCGGTCACGGTCGCGCGCCGCCGGCAGAGCACGATGGGGCGCTCCACCGAGGCGAGGAGCGCCTCCTCCGCCTGCGAGAGGTCCGCGACCGCGCGCGCCCCGGCGAGGTCCCGCACCATCACGGCGAGCGGCTTCTCCTCGCGCCGCTTGCGCTCGCGGAGCGTCCGGACCGCGACGGACGAGGTCGCGTCGCAGGCGAGGTGGAAGCCTCCGACCCCCTTCACCGCCGCGACGGCGCCCGCCGCGAGCGCCGCGCCGACCGTGGCAATCGGGGGGTCGGACGTCGCGGCGAGTGCCCCCCCGCTCCGAACGACCCAGACGCGGGGGCCGCAGGCGGGGCACGCGTTCGGCTGCGCGTGGAAGCGCCGGTCGCCCGGATCACCGTACTCCCGGGAGCAGGCGGGGCACATCCGGAAGCGCGCCATCGTCGTCGCGGGTCGGTCGTACGGCGCGCCGAGCGCGATCGTGAAGCGCGGGCCGCACCCCGTGCAGTTCGTGAACGGGTAGCCGTGCCGCCGGTCGCGCGGGTCCGTCACCTCCCGCAGGCAGTCGTCGCAGGTCGCGAGGTCGGGCGGGATCGCCGAACGCGGCTCCGTCGCCCCCCCGCTCGCGACGATCTCGAACCCGCGCACCGGCTCGGGCGGGATCGGCTCCTCGCTGAGGGCGGAGATGACCGACGCGGCGGGCCGGTCCGCGCGCAACCGCGCGACGAAGAGGTCGAGCGCCGCGGCCGCTCCGAACGCCTCGATCGTCACGCCCGCGGCGTCGTTCCGCACCCGCCCGGCGATCCCGGTCTCGCGCGCCACGCGGTAGACGAACGGGCGGAACCCGACCCCCTGGACCGTGCCGCTGAGCGCGATCCGCCTCCCCTCGCCGGGCCCTGCGGGCTCGCCGTCTCGTCCCTCGCTCGTCATGCGCGGCCGCGCCGAGGCGTCCGTGTGATCATGGCGGACCCTACCAGCCCTGCGCGGCGGGGTACAGGCGGCCCACCCCGAGGGGGGCGAGCCCCGTTCGCGCGCAAGACCGCGGTCTGCGAGGTTGAACCCTCGAGGACACGACGGACGGTGCATCGCCGCGCGTTTCCGCACGTCACTTGGTCGAGGGAATGGACTGGCGCAATTGCGGCGTTATAGTGACGGAGTACGTGCAGATCCTTTCGGTAGAGGCCCCGGTCCCCTCCGGGGCCTCTTTTTTGGTGCGACGGAATGGTCACGGGCCGGGCCGCCGCTCCCACCAGAGATCCGGCTCGACGGGCGGCGTGCGCTCGCGCAGCGAGACGCCGATCGCGCCGAGCTCGCGCGCGATCGCCTCGACGGCGCCGGGAACCGCGGCGCGGACCGCGTCGGAGAGGCCGATGCCGGTGGCGGTGCCGCCGGGGATGACGCCCACGAGCCTCACGACCGGCGGCGTCACGCCCATGAAGTCCGCGTTGAGGAGCGCCTCGCGCACGCCCGGCTCGTGCGGGCTCAGCGCGAGGATCGGCTTCTTCTCGAGGAGCGCAGCCTTGTCGAACGTGCGCAGCTCGCCGGGCGCGCCCTTCGCCTTCACCGCATCCACGAGCACCACCGCGTCGAGGTCGACGAGGAACGCGGTGAGGTCGTACCCGGGCGTCCCGGCGTCGATGACCTGCACGCCCTCGGAGAGCGCGTAGCGCGCCTCGAAGACCCGGACGACGTGAGGGCCGACGGCGTCGTCGCCCGCCAGCACGTTGCCGATGCCGATGATCGCGACGCGCACTCTTCCAGCCTACAGCACCTTCACGCGGGCGATCTCCTCCCCGTCCGCGTCCACGGTGTGGATCGCGCAGGCGAGGCACGGGTCGAACGAGTGGATCGTGCGGAGCGCCTCGAGCGGCAGCTCGGGGTTCGCGATCGGGTTTCCGACGAGCGAGGCCTCGTACGGTCCCTTCTGGTCCTTCGCGTCGCGCGGGCCGGCGTTCCAGGTGGACGGCACGACGGCCTGGTAGTTCTTGAGCTTCATCGCCTTGCCGTCGGACTCGATGACGCTCCAGTGCGAGAGCGTGCCGCGGGGCGCCTCGTGGAAGCCGACGCCCTTGAACGTGCCCGCCTTCAGCGTCTTCATCGGGTCGGTGAAGATGGCGGTGTCGCCCTTGCCGACGTTCTCGACGAGGAGCTTCCAGTGCTTCTGCGCGAGCTCCGACATGACCGCGCAGCGGATCGCGCGCGCGGCGTGGCGTCCGAGGGTGGAGTGGAGGACCGCCGGACCGAGCTTCACGCCCGCGATCTTGCCGGCGGTGCCGAGCATCCAGTCGCCCCACTTCTTGAAGCCCGCGTGCCCCTGCACGTACCCGACGAGCAGCTGCGCGAGCGGCCCGACCTGCACGGGCTTCCCCTCGAGCCGCGGCGCCTTCACCCAGCTATAGCGCTCGGGGGCAGGCGTCTCGGCCTTCCACTCGCCGCTGAACTTCGGGACGGTCTGCCCCTCCCACGGGCCGCGCTTCTCGTCGCCCTCGTAGTACGAGCGGGCGATCGACTCGGTCACGTTCTGGCGGAGGTAGTCGTCGTTCCAGCTCGTGATCGGCCGGACCTTAGCGAGGTCGCCGTTCCAGATCACGCCGCCGGGCAGGTCGAACTGCGTCATCTTCGCGTCCGTCGGCATGTCCGGGACGGCGAGGTAGTTCGTCACGCCGGCGCCGTACTTGAGCCAGTCGGGATAGCTCGCCGCGATCGCGGCCACGTCCGGCAGGTAGACCTGCGTGATGAAGGCCTGCACCTCGTCGAGGAGCGTCTTCACCTGGTACAGCTTCTCCATGTTGAGCGCGGAGGGGCTGTCGAGGTTGATCGCGTTCGCGACGCCGCCGACGGCGAGGTTCTGGATGTTCGGCGTCTTCGAGCCCAGGATCGCGACCGCCTGGTTCGCCTTGCGCTGGACGTCGAGCGCCTGCAGGTAGTGCGCGACGGCGAGCAGGTTCACCTCGGGCGAGAGCTTCATCGCCGGGTGGCCCCAGTAGCCGTTCGTGAAGATGCCGAGCTGGCCCTTCGCGACGAACTCCTTCACCTTCTCCTTCACCGCGGCGAGCGCGTGCTTCGAGTTGCCCGCCCAGGTGAGGCCGAGCGAGTCGGCGAAGGCGGCCGCCTTCTCGGGCGACGCCGCGAGCACCTTCGTCACGTCGACCCAGTCGAGCGCCGACAGGTGGTAGAAGTGGACGACGTGATCGTGCAGCGCGTGCGCGCCGATGATGATGTTCCGGATGAGCTGCGCGTTGAGCGGGATCTCGAGGCCGAGCGCGTTCTCCACCGAGCGGACCGACGCGATCGCGTGCACGGTCGTGCAAACGCCGCAGATGCGCTGCGTGAACACCCAGGCGTCGCGCGGATCGCGTCCCTGCAGGATCGTCTCGATCCCGCGCCACATGGTCCCGCTGGACCACGCGTTCTTCACCGCCCCGCCCTCCACCTCGACGTCGATGCGGAGGTGACCCTCGATCCGGGTGACCGGATCGATCGTGATGAGCTTGCCCATGTCCGTTCGTCCTCTCTGTTACTCGGCGCCGCCGGCGGCCTTGAGCCCGCGCGGGGGGGTGGTGGCGGCCGCCTCGTCGACGCCGCTCAGGATGGGGAAGAGCTTCACGAACAGCACGTACACGGTGACCCCGATGGCGGCGAGGCAGACGCTGAACAGCATCTCGCGGACGTAGGGGAAGTAGTGCCAGCCTGGCGTCGGCTGGTACGCGACGAGGTACGTGTCGAACCGGTAGAGCGCGCCGCCGAACAGGAGGAGCAGCCCCGTCCCGAAGAGCTTGCCGCGGTTCGCGCGCCAACGCGGTGAGAGGAGGAGCAGCCCGGGCGCGAGGAAGAGCGCGAGCTCGAGCAGGAAGAAGAAGGAGTAGAGGCCCTCGCTCGCGATGAGCCCGAGCCGACCCTTCGCGGCGAGGTCGCCGAGACGCAGGACGACGTAGCCGAGCGAGAGCCACGCCGGGACGACGTTCAGCCTCGCGAGGAGCTTCTGGTCGATCCGCTTCCCCCAGGTCATCGCGGTGAGGTTCTCGATCACCACGACCGCGCCGAAACCCATCGTCACGCACGAGAGCAGGAACAGGCCGGAGAGCCAGGAGGTGTGCCAGAGCGGGTGCATCTTCGTCTCGGCGACCATGAACAGCCCGCCGAGGGAGGACTGGTGCATCGAGGGGAGGAGGATCGCGGTCGCGATGACGAACGGCATCGCGCGCTGCAGCATCGGCAGCAGCCGCCGCGCGGCCCCGGACACCTTCGCCGAGGAGGAGCTCTCGAGCTTCTCGAGCACCGACGGGCCGATCTCGACCCAGAGGACCATCGTGTACGCCATCACGCAGATGGCGACCTCGAGGAGCACCGAGTTGAGGTTCCAGACCGGCGGCCAGAAGACCACCCAGAGGTTCCACCAGCGCCCGAGGTCGATGAGGACCGAGGTGCCGGCGAGGGTGTAGCCCATCGCGCCCGCCATCACCGCGGAGCGGATGACCGGGTGGTACTCGCCCTCGTTGAAGAGGTAGGTGACGAGCCCGACCGCGTAGGCGCCGGCGGCGATGCCGGTGAACGTGACGACGTTGAGTGGCTTCCAGATCCCCCAGGCGTACCCGTCGTTCTGGGCCGAGACGGCGCCGAGCCCGAAGAGCAGTCGGATGACGACGAGGACGACCCACACGCCGCAGAGGGCGAGGAGGAGCTTGAAGAAGGGGGTGAGGATCCTGCCCCCGAGCGGTCTCTCGTGCGCGGTCATCACTTGCCCTCCCCGTGGCCGTGACCGGCCTCGTCCTTCTTCCGAGCCCGGAGCTGCATCACGGTCACCGCAGTCCAGAGCGCGATCGGCGCGATGCCGAACTTGTAGATGCCGTGCTGCACCGTCTCGCTCAGCTGCGGGAGCGGGTGCTCCGGCAGCGTCGGCAGGCCGAGCGCGGCGAAGGACACCTTCCTCGAGGTGACGTAGAGGACGTTCGTCCCGCCGCCGTCGGTCTCGCCGTAGACCTTCTGCTCGTACTTCTCCGGCGCGGCGGCGACGCGCCGCTTCGCCTCGGCGAGGAGCTCGGCGCGCTTCCCGTAGACGACGGCGCTGCGCGGGCAGACCTCGGCGCACGCCGCGCCCTTGTCGCCGCGATGCCGGCACAGCTCGCACTTCACGATCACCGGGACTGCGGTGAACCACTGGAACTTGGGGACGTTGAACGGGCAGCCGATCTGGCAGTACCGGCAGCCGACGCAGGTGTTCTTTTCGTACGCGACGACGCCGCCCTTCACCTTGTGGAGGGCGCCCGCCATGCACACGGAGACGCACGCCGGATCCGCGCAGTGCATGCACTGCGCCTTCATGTACGCGGTATCGCCCTCGCCGTGCGCGAGCTTGATGACGTTCTTCGTCGTGCCGTTCAGGTCGAGCGGCGCGTCGTACTCGCCCCCGCTCACCGCGTGGCGATCGTAGGGGAGCTCGTTCGCCTCCTTGCACGCGGTCTGACAGGCGCGGCAGCCCACGCAGCGCGTCGAGTCGAACAGCATGCCGAGGTCGTCGGGCTTCGCGACGTGCGGCTCGCGCGCCTCGGCGACGTCCGCGACGGCCGCGGCGCCGGTCGCCGCGACCACTCTCAGCACGTCCCGCCGGGTGAATGTCGTCATGACGGCCCCTCGCTCCGAGCGGAGCTACTGCTCCTCTTCCTTCGAGAGCTTCTTCGACGCGACGAACCCGGCGCCGACCACCGCGCCGATCGCGAGCCCCGCGACGCCCGCCGCGATCGGACCGACCGCGCCCTGCGGCTCGTTCGTGCCCGGGTACGCCATCGGCGCCGTCGGCTTGTCGATCGGCAGGTTCTGGTGGATGGGGACGTTGAAGCCCACGCCCTGCTCGGTGCAGCCGACGCACGGATGGCCGATGCCGATCGGCCACGCACCCGGCACCTCGCAGAAGTGGAGCAGCGAGCAGTTCGCGTGGGTCTGCGGGCCCTTGCAGCCGAGCTTGTAGAGGCAGTGACCGTTGCGGTGGCCCTCGTCGCCGTAGACCGCCGCGAAGCGGCCGGCGTCGAAGTGCGGCCGGCGCGGGCAGTCCTCGTGGATCACGCGGCCGTAGGCGAAGAGCGGCCGGGCCTTCTCGTCGAGCTTCGGCAGCGTGCCGAAGGTCGCGAACTGGAGCACCGTGCCGAGGAGGTTGTACGGGTTCGCCGGGCAGCCGGGCAGCGTCACGATCGGCTTGTCGATCCCCTTCTCCTTCAGGATCTGCGGCGCGCCGACGGCGTCGGTCGGGTTCGGCGCGGCGGACGGGACGCCGCCCCAGGAGGCGCAGGAGCCGATGCAGATGATCGCGGCCGCCTGCTGCGCGCACTCGACGAGCGAGTCGACCGCCTTCTTCCCGCCGACGATGCAGTAGATGCCGTCCTGCTTCTTCGGGATCGCGCCCTCGACGACGAGGACGTACCCGCCGGCGTGCTTCGCGGTCTCGAGCGCGGCCTCGATCTGCTTGCCGGCCGCCGCGAAGAGGGTCTCATGGTAGTCGATCGAGACGAGGTCGAGGATCAGGGCGCCGACGTCGGGGTGGCTCGTGCGGAGGAGCGACTCCGTGCAGCCGGTGCACTCCTGGAAGTGGAGCCACACCACCGAGGGCTTTTTCCCCTTGGCGGCGTTCTCGGCCATCTTCTCCCCCGCCCACGCCGGGAGCCCGACCGCGGCAGCGGCGGCGGAGCAGACCTTGATGAAGTCGCGGCGCGAGACGCCCGTGCTCTCGGCGCGCGCGAACACTTCGGAGCCCATGTCGTTCATTCCGTCCTCCGGATGGCTGGCAGACTAGCGGGCGAGCCCGTGATTGCAACCGCCTAGAATTGCGCCCGATTTTGCCAATCGTGCGAGGCGCAGCGATTGCGCCGTTTCGGCGGGTGCGGTGGGGATGCGCGGTCGTTTCGCACCGACTGGGCGAGGCCGGACTTGACGTGCATCAGGGATTGCCCGGACGACCTTCGCAAAGCCGTCAATCATCTGGGCTTTGTGGAGTCCTTGAGGCAACCTTGACCGCAGCGCTCCAGTACGAATTTTGCGCGCTCGATTTTCGAATAAATCTTCGGTTCCGAGCGTCGAGCGGGCGCTCAGCGCGCGCGAGATCGCGATCGGAGCCCGGGTCTCACCTCGCGGGCGAGGCGGGCGGGGCGCCCTCGAGGAAGATCAGTCGCCGCGCTCGAGTCGCGCGAAGACCTCCTCGGTCTCGCGCACGAGATCGCGGACGAGCTCGCCGGCGGGGCGCGTGCGCACGAGCGGCGCGCCCTGGCCGGCCCAGAGAGAGAGGAGATCGGACTTGCCCGCCTTCGCCGCCTCGCGCCGCAGGTCGGCGGTCATCGCGTTCTGGAGCGGGAAGGGGAGGACCGGCGCGCCTTCCATCTCCTCGATGAACCGGTTCCGCAGCGCGCGGGCCGGCTTGCCGGAGAAGGCGCGCGTGAGGGTCGTCCGGTCGTCGTCGGCGCGCGCGAGGAGCGCGTCCTTGTGAGCGCGGCTCGCTCCCGACTCGGGGGAAGGGACGAACGCCGTGCCGAGCTGCACGCCCCGGGCGCCGAGCGCGAGCGCGGCGGCGATGCCGCGCCCGTCCATGATCCCGCCCGCCGCCACGATGGGGAGCGCGACCGCGTCGGCGAGCTGCGGCACGAGCGCGAGCGTCCCGGTGAGGCCGTGCTCCGGCGGTCCGAGGAACGTCCCCCGGTGCGCCCCGGCATCGCCGCCCTGCGCCACGATCGCGTGGACGCCGGCGGCCTCGAGCGCGCGCGCCTCGCGCACCGTCGTGGCGGTCCCGAGGACGACCAGCCCCGCGCGCGAGAGGGCCTGGACGTCCTCCGCGGGGAGCGCGCCGAACGTGAAGCTGAACACCGGGACCCGCTCCTCGAGCACGACCCGGAGCTGCTCCGCGAATGGCGGGAACGGTCCTGGCGTGCCTGGCTCGGCGAGCCCGACCTCGGCGCGGAAGGGCGCGACCGCGCGCTGCGCGCGCTCGATCTCCTCGTGCGACGGCGCGCTGCGCGGCGGCTCCGGGACGAAGAGGTTCACCTGGAATGGACGGGTCGTGAGCGCGCGCGTCGCCCGGATCTGCTCGCGGATGATGGCGGGGGGGGAGTAGCCGCCGGCGAGGGACCCGAGCCCGCCCGCGTTCGACACCGCGGCCGCGAGCTCCGGCGTGGAGGGGCCTCCCGCCATGGGTGCCTGGATGATCGGGTGCTCGATCCCGAGCCGCTCTGCGAGTGCGCGAGGCCATCTCATGAGCGGGACGTTAGCCGCGCGGAGCTCGGCGCGCGCGGGTGCTGCCCAACCGGGACTCCGCGCTTCACCCGCAGGCACTTGAGCCCAGACACCGGGTCCGGGCAAAGTCGGGTGCGGGGGATTCCATGACGAGTTCCGATTCGCGGGACGGCACGCCATCGAGTCGAGCCTCTGCCAGCTCGCGATGCACGACCACATGTGCCTCATCTACGAGAACCGCGACGAGCAGCTCCGCGCGCTCGTTCCGTTCATCCGGCAGGGGCTCGAGCGCAGCGAGCGGTGCTTCTACGTCGCGGACAGCCGCGTCGTCGCCGGGATGGCTCCCGCGATGCGGGCCGGCGGCCTCGACGTCGACGCCGCGCTCCAGCGCGGTGCGCTCGCGATCGCGACCGAGCGCGAGACCTACCTCGCCCAGGGCGCCTTCGACCCCGACAAGATGCTCGAGCTCGCAGTCGCGGCGGCGGCGCAGGCGGTAGGCG
>Ga0137375_10007244_pt1 | contig 13189 bp, 14 predicted proteins | sample SagtaG_24_FD_104936 | JGI IMG/M metagenome (GOLD analysis project Ga0137375, IMG submission 104936) | Vadose zone soil microbial communities from Sagehorn Ranch, Mendocino, California, USA - Sage1_R_113_16 metaG | ecosystem: Environmental > Terrestrial > Soil > Vadose zone | place: USA... | reverse complement strand
TCGTTCGATCGATTTCCACAGCGGGACCAGCTTTTTCTGTAGCTGATCAAATTCGGCTTGGGACACGGAAACCGGTTTCGATTCAACCATAAGTCAAGACACGAATTACACGAATTATCACGAATCTGATACCATTTAAGTCGAAGGGTTTTGCCAAATTGGTGTGACTTCGTGAAATTCGTGTCTCATAGTCAATCTCATCGCCTTCGTCCGAACGAATATCCACGATGCCTTCTCCCACCGCCTATGGCGCGCTTGCCGCCGGCCGCTGATTCAGGCTCAAACAGCGCCGTGTACAAGTAAGGAAAATTTTCCAGTTTCAGTCGCGGAATTTTCTGCCCGATGAAATGTTCGATCGCTTGTAAAGCCGACACCTCCTGTCCGCTCATAAGCGTGAATGCGTCACCGACATTTTGCGCGCGGCCAGTGCGACCGATGCGGTGCACATAATCTTCCGGGTGCTCGGGCACATCATAATTGATAACGTGGCTGACTCCGGCGATGTCGAGCCCGCGGGATGCGATGTCCGTCGCAACCATCACCTCGTATTTGCCGCTCTTGAAGCCTTCGAGCGCTTCGATCCGTTCACGCTGCGTCCGATTCGAATGTAACACCGCGACCGCGTGCTGCGCGTGCTTGAGGAAGTGCGCGACGCGATCAGCGTTCACTTTGGTTCGGCAAAAAATCAATACGCTGTCGAAATTTGTTCGCTCCAACAGCGCCATGAGCAGATCGAATTTTTGTTCCGCTGCCACGGGATAGACTGCGTGAGTGACGGTTTCCGCCGGCGAACGGCGCACGCCGATTTCCACCAAGGCCGGATCACGCAACACCCACGCAGCCAACCGTTCGATCTCCGGCGGCAATGTCGCCGAGAAGAGCAAGGTCTGCCTGTCCGTTGGAATTTTCTCAACGATGCGGCGCACGTCCGGCAGAAAACCCATATCGAGCATCCGGTCCACTTCATCCAGCACGAGAATTCTTACCGATTGTAAACTCAGCGCACGTTGTTCCAGCAGATCTAGCAGGCGTCCCGGCGTTGCGACGAGAATGTCCACACCGCGCTTGAGTGCGTCGCGTTGTTTTCCGTAGCCAACGCCGCCGTGCACGAGAGCGACTCGCAGATCCGTGAAGCGCCCATAATCGCGAAAGGCGGTCTCAACTTGCGCGGCCAGTTCCCGCGTGGGCTCGAGCACCAAACAACGGAAGGTGCCGTGCCTTGCCAGCAGCGTCAGGATGGGCAAAGCAAACGCCGCAGTTTTTCCCGTGCCGGTCTGCGCGGTACCGATCAAATCTTTTCCGGCGAGAACAATCGGAAACGCGCGAAGCTGGATCGGCGTCGGCTCGACAAACCCCATCGCCTGGGTCCCACGCACAACTTCCGGCGAAAGTCCAAAATGATTAAATGACACAGCTTCGCAATTTACCCAGAAACCACGAATTCACACGAATCAAGGCTCCTTGAGACGAACGCCCGAGAAATTAGTGTCCATTAGTGTTCATTAGTGGTTAGCTTCGCCAGCGCGAAGATCGAGCTGCATTTCATGAACGAACCGGATCATGAAAACCGGGATACGCCGCTGAGTTATCGCGGCGCCTGGCGCATCGTCTGGCTGGTTTTCTTGCTGATCGTTGTGTTTCTAATTCTGCGCGCGCTGGAGCCGGTGATTTTGCTTTTCGCGCTCGTTTTCCTTCTCGCCATGGTCCTTAACCCGATTGTCGTCTGGTTGGAGAAACGTCACGTCCCGCGCTTCGCCAGTGTGATCCTGCTGATCTTCGCGCTGATTGCTGTCACGACAACGATCATCCTGTTTGCGATTCCGCCGCTGACCCGACAAGTGCAGGAACTCGTACGCAGTGCGCCAAGTATGTGGCAAGGGATCCGCAGCCGGATCGAATCGGTCACGCAAAGCTACCCTGAAGTGCGCGAGGCGTTACCGCGCACAGATGAGATCGCGCGGAAAGCTGGCGCAGCCGCGGGAACGGTTGGCAACATTTTGCTAAGATCGACGATTGGTTTGGTCGGCGGAGTTGCCAGTACGGTGCTTGCCCTATTGTTACTCGTGTTTGTGCTGGCCAACCCGCGCCCGCTCGTAGCTGCGTATCTCGCGCTCGCGCCCGATCGATATCGCGAGCAGGCACATCGCACTCTCACCCGGCTGATGCGGCAAATGACCGCCTGGGCGCGCGGCGTTGCCATCAACGGTGTCATCACTGGCTTATCGATAGGCGTGTTGCTTTGGCTGGTCGGCGTGCAACCGGCACTCATGTTCGGCGTATTCGCGTTTCTCGGTGAGTTTCTGCCAAACATCGGCGCGTTTCTTGTTTCCATTCCCATTCTGCTGGTCGCGCTAAGCCTGGGCGCGACAAAATTCTGGCTCGCGCTCGGCGTGATCGTGTTGGTTTACCAGCTCGAGCTAAATGTTCTTGTGCCGGGCGTGCTCGGCAAAGAAATGCGCTTGCATCCGGTAAACATTTTGTTTTTTACGCTGGCGACTGCCGAATTGTTTGGGCTACTGGGGGTTTTTCTGGCTGTCCCTGCCGCCGCGCTGGTGCAGATCATCATCGACGAATTTTATTTGCAACCGCGCAAGGTGAATTATGCCGCGCTCGATCGCGAAGCAGCAGGGCTGGTGGAAGGCAAGAAGTGAAGGCTGGAGCGGCAGGCGCACCGCCTGCAAAAATTAAATCGTCGCAGACGGCTTACTGGCTGCAAAAGGGGTGCAATTGCGTTTCGATGTAGCGGCCAATTCCTTCTTTAGCGTTCTGGTGTTTAACGATCATCTTTACGTCATTGTTGCGCCCACGAAAGAGCGGGAGGCCAAACTCGGAAATTTTTCCGCCGCATTGAAACGTTGGATGCGCCAAGAACTAAAATCTTCCTGGAAATAGCAGCCGGTTGCTTCGATCGGTTGTTGCGCTCTGGTGAATCGCTGCACGACAAATGGCTTTACGTTCAGGAAAATCCATTCCGCGCAGGACTTGTGCAAAGGTGGGAAGATTGGCCGTATCGATATGAATTTAACCAAGGAGCTGGCAAGCGGAGCGCTTGCCCTACAAGTCATTTCGAACGCATCCCGGGATCGAGCTCGCCTGCTTGCTGGAAATGTTTCTCGGCCAGCTCGGTCATACCCAGGTCCTGGAGCCGGCGCCCGAGCATCCAATGGTAAAGCGGATTATTGGGAGTGAATTGGTCTGCTTGGTTTTCGTGAGCACTTGCTTGTTCGAGATTGCCTGACAAACGCTCTGCGGCAGCAAGCTCGTTATTGGTCAAAGCTAAACGCGCGTTCCGTTGCACGGCATCGGTCCAGACTGAAACGGCTTCGTCGCGGCGACCGAGCTGCCAGAGCGATTCGCCTTTTTCCTGACGCGCCAGAATCAAGTCGTCTCTTTCGGCAAGCGCTTCATCCAGACTCGCCCGCGCTTCTTGGTAACGGCCCACACGATTCAGGATCGCGCCGCGATAATAAAGACTCAAAGCCTTGCTCTCTCCTTTTTGGTGAGCCGCGGCCTGGCTGAGCAACTGGACGGATTGCTCCGCGTTACCCAAAAGATATTCAAACCACGCCAGCTTCGGTAGCGCTTCGCTGTTTACAAACAGCCCGAGGCTTGAAGCGGCCTCAAAATGTTTTTTTCCATCGAGAATGTTCTCCCGATCCTCAGGACGAAGCCAGCGGACGGGATTAGCTTGCGCAAGGGCCAGCTCGTCTGGCACCTGAATTTTCTGGAACGCGCGATTGCCCAGAAACTCGTGATAACGCACCCAGCCGCTGTGCGGGTTCAATCCAATCCACGCACACGCAAAGGTTGCAAACGCCCAACCCGCCCCATGAATTTTCCCTGAGGACTTCAAATTGAAGCGGTAAAAGGATAATTCCCTGGCCCGAAGCAATCGCCACGTTTTCAAAGCGAGAAACGTGGTAACCGCAGCGCAACCGAGTGCCATCAGGAATGGGACCAACGCGTAAACGCCGCGCACGGCGAGGAAACTTCCCAGAAACACAAGCGCGCCGACGATTTCTTCAGGCCACGTCAGAGAATAATTTCTTTTGATTGCGTTCGATTTGGGCGCCAGGAGCGTCGGTTTCCCGAAACCGAAATAGAGCGCGTCGTTCGGACAAACGCTCACGCAATCCATGCATTTCATGCAACCCGGATCGACCACCATCCCGTACTGCTTCACCTCCGCGTGCACCAGCACGTTTGAGGTGCAGGTCGCAGTACAATGGCCGCATTGATTGCAAGCGGGCGTAACGCGGATTTTTCCGGGAGAGAACTTATCGGCAAGGCCAAAAAATCCGCCGTAAGGACACGCATAAGTGCAAAAGCCTTTCTGCCCCAAAAAATAAACTGTCACAAAACCGCAGATGAAAAGAAAAGGGATGGCCACCGCGATCGAAGGAAAAGTCTGCCAAAAATTAGTGGTCACCAAATGATTGGTGAATTTCGGGATAAGCGCCGCGTGCTCCGGGTTCCAAAACAATCGATACGCCGTCGGCCAGACAAACATGTAGAGCGCACCGATGAGCGGGACGTACACCAACAGTCGCGATCGAAACGGCTTCGGATGCAATCCAATTTTCTTTAAGAACCAGCCGCAGAGATCCTGCAACGCGAGGATGTGACAACCCCAGCCGCAGACGAAGCGCCCGAAGATCAACGTCGCTAAAATTGCCAGAGTAAAAAAGATGAAGCCCGCGTTGACGAATCCCTTTTGCAAGGTGTGCATTGTCTCCGAAGGCTCGATGGGCGAAATCGTCTTTCCCATGATCCGCCACTGAATGATGTGCGCGATCATGAACAAGTTGAGAGTGATCAGCGCCGCTGCGCGCCACCGGCTGGTTTTTGATTTGCGAATGCCGGTTCTGCTGTAGCCGGGGGCGTTGACCCCGGCAGTGATGCGCCTGGCCATCGACCCCTTCGTTTTCAGTTCTCGGCTGACGCAACCACTTTTCACAAGGTTGGCGAATTTACTCCAAAACACGCTCTGCGCCAGCGCCCAGACGCGGCCAGGTAGATCGGTAGCCGCGGCGACTCCTCAACGCGTTGGCAAATGCGGCTTTTGGCGCCTGATATTTGCGCCTTCGGCGACTCCCTTGCCATCGTCTTGAGGACAAGACGATCCACCTATTTACCTAGCGTTGTTGTAGCCGCCTCGCTGTGTCGAGGCGCTCATCTATTGCAACCGACACAGCGACACAGGGCCGTGGTAGGTGAGTCAGTGGTCCGTGATCGGTGATCACGTACATCTTTAGCGCCAAAGGCGCGGTGCAAGCTTGAGCCTGGGGCATCGCCCCAGGAATTGGATCGTCGATGACGCAGCGCTGAAAGAGCGATTCAGTGTATCAATCCTCCAGACATACCGCTCGTCGAATCGATGCCGTGCCTGCGAGTGATTGGGCATGGGACAATCATGCATCGAAGCTGCCCAGAAAGGGAATCGCGCTTTCAGCGCTGGTGGCTTTTGTTGGTTTCACGAATCCTGGGGCATTCCCCCAGGCTGGTAATGAGGCCGCGCCTTTGGCGCTAAACCATACGTGATCAGTGAATCCGGAACTCGCGAAAACCTTGCCCCAAAACCGAATCGGGATTACGAAACAATATGACAGCAAACCGAGCCTTGATTCTCATGTTGATCCTCCAAACCGTCGTCATGGCCCACGCACAATCTCCGAACCTGATTGGCAGGTGGAACGTCGAGATCACTTTTGCGAATGAAGACCACCGCTCCCTTCGCTTTGACGCGCAAGGCGACGGAAAAGGCACGTTCGAGCTGCTCGATCCGAGAACCAAGGTTTGGGGGGGCGCTACGTCTTCGGAGGCAAAATGGAGCCGGGGCGAAGAAAACTCGGTGACGTTCTCGGGTCCCGTGGAATTTATGCTCGGCAATGTCGGGCGGGACGCGGGGACTTTGATGTTCAACGGAAGATTTGAAACAGCGGACCTGATCAAGGGCGAGGTGGAATTTTCCCCGCTCGTTGGGGATAGACCTTCGAAGCACGGCACATTCAAAGCAGCCCGAGCCGGCGGCGGATAAAATCAGCAAAGGGTAGATAACGCGGATGGCATGGATCGCTCCGTCACGTGAAGCGGTTGTTGAGTAGACCCGAAAGGTCGGCGGGACATTAGCCGGTTGTGAAAACCACCGACAATAAAAACATGAAGCCCCAGCAGGGGCAGTCGTAGATTAGACGTAACGTTCGTCGAATTCGCGCCTGGTCGGCGTAGCAATTCCAAACATTCCTCGCGAAATGTGCGCGTGCGATGGTGCTCGTGGTGTTGCTCGATGTAATGACGAACCGCTTCGCGTAAGGCGCTACGGTGAACGCGCCGTAACCTTCCTGCCATGCGAAATCACGCATGCCAATCTCATCGTACATCTAACAAAATCGTGACAACGCTGTTACCATTCTGTTGAAGATCAGAGACACGAATCACACCAATTGCCGCGAAGCTGCAGGAGGCCTCCAACCCAATCCATTTAGTGAACATTCGTGAAATTCGTGTCCAAAAAGATTTCAAAAAAGCTTGCAATTTATTCACCCATCCAGTAAACCCGGGGGGATCAAGAAAAAGGGGAAGTGTTGACGCGTTTCTGGCGTCTTAGCTACAAGCGACGTTCCACACTCAAATTCCATCCACATCATAACCACTCATGAAAAAGAAATCCGCTTCACAATGCGCCTTCTTTAATCTGCGTGTCTTCATCGGCGTGTTTATGGTCCTGGCCGGCGTCTTGATCGCGCTGGCCGGCGCGGGCTTTTTCGGCCCTTCCAAAGCCCAGGCACAATCCGGAGCCGGTTCAGTGGCGCCTGCAGCAAACTCGCCCAATGGACCGGATGTCGTGCGTCTTATCGGCCCGGTTCGTCTGGACCAAGACTTGCGAAGCCTGCCTTACGTTGCTCCAAACCCAGAGATCGAAGAGAAGCGGCTGACGCGTTATCCGCATCCGGAAATTCCAAACTCGACTAATCAATCCGATTACCCGCGGTTCGAGACGTTGGTGAAGCGAATCACACCGCCCACGCCGACGATGCCTGCGCCGCTGCTGACTTTCGATGGCATGAACTCAAGCCAGAGTGGTTGTCTCTGTTTGCCCCCTGACACCGATGGCGATGTCGGCCCGAATCATTATGTCCAGTCGGTCAATAGCTCGATCAAGATTTTTGATAAAAACGGTAACCCGCTCAATGGCTCAAATGGAACGACCTACAACTCTTTCTTCCTGACCTTGGTAGGAACGCCTTGTTCGGGCTTCAACAATGGCGATGGGTTCGTCTTTTATGATCATCAGGCTGATCGCTGGGTGGTGAGCGATTTTGCCTTTCCCGGCTCGCTGCCCGGCGCCGGACCGTTCTATCAATGCATCGGCGTATCCCAGACCAGCGACCCCGTCAGCGGGGGTTGGTTCCTCTATGCAATCCAACATGACCCGTCCAACCCCACCTGGATCGGTGATTACCCGAAGTTGGCGATGTGGAACAGCGGCGGGAGCCCTGCACAAAACGCCTATTATCTCACGGTCAACTTGTTCAACGGCGTTACTCTTGGCTTTCAAGGCGTGCGGGTCTTTGCTCTCGACCGCGCCTCCATGATCACCGGCGGCGCCTCTAACACCATTGCCTTTAACATCACCCCTACCGGCCTGGGCGATTCCTATAGTCTGGTGCCGGCGGGCTTCCGCACCGGCAATCCGCCGCCGGCGGGCAGGGACGAATTCCTTCTGGCCGTCGACAGCCCGTTTAGCGGCGGCGTGACCTTGACCGAAGTCCACGGCTGGTTGTTTCATGTCGATTTTGTCACCCCGGCAAATTCAACTATAGGCATTGGCCCAGACCACACCCCGAATGCCGACATAACAGTCAACGGGTTCATTGACGCATTTACCAATACCAGCACGCTCCTGGTGCCCCAGAACGGCGGAGTAAAGTTAGATACCTTGGGCGACAAAATAATGACGCCGCTTGTTTATCAGAATAGGTCCGGCACGGAGTCGTTGTGGGCGTCCCAGACAGTTATTCTGAATTACCCAAGCGGGCCGACTGCGATTCGCTGGTATCAAATGAATGTAACGGGCGGCAATTTCCCCGCTACGCCTGTGCAGCAGCAGGATTGGACCAACGGGGGTGATGGTTTGTGGCGGTGGATGCCCAGCATCGCAGTGGATCAAAACGGAAACATGGCCATCGGCTACTCCACCTCCAGCGCGACGCAGGAACCTTCCATTCGTTATGCGGGACGGCTGGCTTCCGATCCGTTAAATAACCTAGGTCAGGGCGAAGCCATAATGACTGCTGGTGGAGGCCACCAGACCCATTCCAGTGGACGCTGGGGCGATTACAGCATGCTGACTATCGATCCTGCGGATAATCTAAGTTTCTGGCACACCAACGAATATTATCCTGACACTAGTAGCGCCGACTGGTTCACGCGGATTGGCAAGTTCCAGTTCACAGCCGGCAGCCCGACCCCGACACCAACCGGAACGCCTATGGCGACAGCGACGCCGACTGCAACTAGACCTCCGAAGGCAACTCCTACGGCTACGGCTCCAACAACAGCAACGCCCACAGCCACGGCGCCAGCAACAGCAACGCCTACAGCGACGGCGCCAGCAACAGCTACGCCGACTGCAACTAGGCCTCCGAAGGCAACTCCTACGGCTACGGCACCTGCAACAGCAACGCCTACAGCTTCGGCGCCAGCAACAGCTACGCCGACTGCAACTAGACCTCCGAAGGCAACTCCTACGGCTACGCCCTAGCCACGGCGACAGCAACGGCTACGCCTACACCCACATCCACGGCCCCAGGAAATAACCTGCCACTTGACACAATCGCCGGTGACCACTCAACGGTGATTAGTGAATCGCGACTTCGCTGGGTGCGAGAAAGAGCAGGCCGCACAGCCTGGATTTTTTGCCAACGCGTTGCGGACAACGCGTTCCATCGGACGCCTCGCTATCGCCCGGCGACTATCGAATACCTGAGTCGCACTCCCATTGGACCGTTGTCATTTTGCCCGGCACAACATCAACCTCGAAGGGACCGTAACGGCCGATGCCGGCTCTTCTTCCCTTAATGGAAACTTTGTAGTGTCCAGGCGGCACGGAAATCCGAAAACGACCCTGGTCATCAGTGGTGAATGAAGCCACCTCGCCGTTTTGGTTTTCTACCACGAAAGCCACATTCCCAAGCGGCAGTGAACGAGGAGCATCAGCTCTGCTTGGCCCGGGCTGAGCCGGACTAATCGTAATTACCCCTTCGATCCCTGTTTCTGCCCCGGGCGTAGTTTGCCCGGCAGAAAGGCAAGCAGCCATAACAAGAAGGCCCGAAATCATCAGGAATCTTCCGAGTCGCACCAGTAAATTTACTCCAACACCGTATTCGCAAAACAAAAAATTCGCTGCCCGCGAATGACGCGAATTAACGCGAACGAACTATTGATATTCGCTTAATACGGTGACGGTGCGAAAGCGACGCGGGGACGCGTGCGCACTCCGAAAGCTCCGCGAAACATAAAGGGCTCTCCCGTGGATTTCGCACGAAGTGCTCTGGGAGTGCGATGCGTCTTCGCATCGCTTTCCTTCTGTCGTTGTCGCTTACTACGTTCAGCTGATTAATGTCCACCTGCTTTTATTATCTGCGTATATTCGCGTGATTCGCGGGCAAATCTTCTCCTCCTTCGTGTACATTCGTGTTCATTCGTGGTTGGGCCGGGTACTGACTTGACGATTCCATCGTTGCGCTGAAGTTTTCCGCTCTTGCGTTAGTCGATGAAACGCTATCTGCCTTTTGTAATTGTTGCTGCGGTCGCATTAGCCACGCTTGGGAGCGGAGCAATGCTCTATCGGGCAAAGCGATCACAGCTACTGTCTATTTCCGCGAACAAAGTTCTCTCGGGAAAGAACGACAAATCAATACATATTCGCGGCAACCCCGATGCCCCGGCGACGCTAGAAGAATTTGCCGATTTTCAGTGCCCGCCCTGCAGCAATTTCGCCGGTTTTACTGAGGAGCTCCTGAAACAATATGATTCGCGTCTGCGCATTGTGTTTCGGAATTTTCCGCTCCCGGGCCACGAGCACGCTCGCGAAGCCGCGCTAGCTGCGGAAGCCGCCGGGCTGCAAGGCCGTTTTTGGGAAATGCACGACGTGCTGTATCGAGAACAAGCGGTCTGGAGCAAGGCTCCCAATGCTCGCGAATTATTCGAATCCTACGCCGGTACAATCGGGCTCAATCTTGATCAGTTTAGAAAGGACATGGACGGCGAAAAAGTCAGGGAACGAGTCGATTCAGATCATGCGCTGGGCGATTCCCTGGGAGTAAAGCTTACTCCAACCTTGTTCATCAACAATCATCCGGTCGACCCAAAAGATAAAAACCCCGAGGGCGTTCGCGCCGCGATCGATGCAGCGCTGGCGGGAAAATCGCAGACATGACCGATGTGCCCGCGAATCACACGAATCCACGCGAATTGATGACAGAAATTATTTACAAAGGGGAAAGTTACACGATCATTGGCGCTTGCTTCGAGGTGTACAATGAGAAGGGCTGCGGGTTTCTGGAACCGGTTTATCAAGAGTGCCTCGGTATCGAGTTTGAATACCAGCGGATTCCGGCAATCGCTAAGCCATCGCTCGGCCTCAGCTATCGTGGTCGGACATTAAAGCAAATTTACGAGCCGGATTACGTCTGCTTCGGCAAAATTATCGTCGAACTAAAAGCTGTTTCCGCATTAACTGACGAGCATCGCGCGCAACTTTTAAACTACCTGCACGCAACCGCCTTCGAGCTGGTCTCCTAGTGAATTTCGGCCACTACCCTAAACTCGAATACGAACGCATTGCTAGAACCCAGCACATCAAACCCAAAACGGATCTCTCCGATGTTTCCCTTTGATTTATTCGCGTCAATTCGCGTGATTCGCGGGCTGATCCTATGACTGCATCGCGATTTCGCACGATCCTTTATGCGGTCGCCGCGATCGTTGCACTGGCCGGCCTGGCAGACGCAACTTATCTGACTGTGCAGGCGTTCACCGGCGAGACGCTCAGCTGCGGAGGTTCGCCAGATTGTTTCCGGGTCTTGGGCAGTTCGTATGCGAGGGTGGGCGGAGTTCCGGTGGCCCTGCTCGGCGCGCTGGCGTACTTCAGCGCATTTACCTTCGCTACATTCGCAGCGTTCGGCTACGCGCGCGTGCGCACACTTCTGATTCCGACCGTCGGTGCGATGTTTCTCGTTACACTCTGGTTCCTGTATGTGCAGGCTTTCTTGCTGCACGCGTACTGTCGCTATTGTTTATTCTCGGCAGCACTCACATTTCTGCTTGCCGGCCTGGTGATTGCTGTGCCTTCTTCGCAGGAAGCTTCTGGCCCGTAGGGCGCATATGCAGCCGCCAGCCACAGGTTAATGCCTCTCTTCCTGTATCTGCTTAGCGCCAAAGGCGCTGTATCATTTTAGCCTGGCGCATCGCCCCAGGAATTCGATCGCAATGAACAAGCGCTGAAAGCGCGATTCAGTTGCACGATTAGTTTCAGTCCCAGACATAAGGCTCGTCGAAATTAACACCATACCTGCGCAACAGGTCGCGGAATTCCTCCTGAAACGTGCGGGTGCGATGGTGCTTTTGTTGCGTCTCTACATATTGCAGCACGGCATCGAGCTGGCTCGGGCTTACCGAAAGCGCGCCATATCCGCGCTGCCACAAGAACCCGCGATAACGAGTATCAATTGTTTTGATCCACTTCGACAATATTTTCTTGATCTGTTCGATCAACTCGGCTTGGGAAAGTGTTCGCGGCAGCGTCGTGACGATGTGAACGTGATCAGCAACACCGCCGACGCGCACAAATTCAGTACCAAGGTCACGGCAGATTGTCGCCAGATAAGCGTGCATGCGCGGCTGCATGTCGTAATCGAGCCAAGGGTCGCGATTCTTCGTGCTAAAGATGATGTGAAGGATGACTTTACTGAGCGACTGGGGCATGGAGCGAATGATGATCCAACTGCTCGGCGAAGTGAATCGCGCTTTCAGCGCTGGCGGTTTCGGATTCCACGAATCCTGGGGCGCCGCCCCAGGCTTGAAGTGAATGCCGCGCCCTTGGCGCTAAATATGTGCTTTACTCTTGCTCTGCTCATGCTCATGAGATCAAGCAGCCCTCCCTCGTTAAAGACATTCGAAATCCGAATCCCGAAATCCGAAATAAAACTCAAAAGACATATCTGAATCATCGAAATCAGAAACGCCCGTTGGCAACCTCACGTTGTTCCGTGTTTCGCATTTCCCATTTCGAATTTCTCTTGGTCATTTAGATTTGCTTCGAAATTCTTTTTTTGATTATGCGGATTCTCGTAGTCGAGGACGAAAAGAAAACGGCTGCTTTCCTGGCCAAGGGACTGCGCGAAGCCGGTTTTGCGGTCGACGTTGCGCCCGATGGCGAAACCGGGTCGGAGCAAGCGCGCGCGAAAAAGTTCGATCTTCTGATCGTCGATATCATGCTGCCACACAAGGACGGCCGGCAAATGGTCGCAGAGCTTCGGCGCGATCGGGTTCGCACGCCGATTCTCTTTCTGACTGCCCGCGACAGTGTGCGCGACCGTGTGAAAGGACTCGAACTGGGCGCAGATGATTATCTGGTCAAACCGTTCGCGTTTGCGGAATTGCTCGCCCGGGTACGCTCGGTATTGCGCCGTGCTCCGCAGCGACAACCGGAACAATTGCGCATCGATGATTTGGAAATCGACATGCGCCGGCACAAAGCAACGCGCTCAGGAGTTCCGCTCAATCTCACGCCGAAGGAATTTCTGCTGCTTGCTCATCTGGTTCGCTCAGCTGGTGAAGTGGTATCGCGCGGGGAGATTGCAGAACATGTGTGGGACATAGGATTTAAGACTGGCACGAACGTGGTCGATGTGGTTGTCCGTCGCTTGCGTGCGAAGGTGGACGATCCGTTTAAGACCAAGCTTATTCAGACCATTCGCGGGGTCGGCTATGTTCTCAAAGCCAAATAGGTCTGCGTTGCCCCACAACACACTCCACCGATCGTCTTTCGTCCTCGTAGTCGGCCTCGTCCTCGGTTATTCGAACAAAACCGGGCAAAAGGGTTCAGGACGGGGACGAGTGGGAAATTGATGTGAGAACGTATTTCGATCACGAAAAACTGGATGTTTATCACCTCGAACTTCGC
>Ga0137375_10007241_pt1 | contig 13192 bp, 11 predicted proteins | sample SagtaG_24_FD_104936 | JGI IMG/M metagenome (GOLD analysis project Ga0137375, IMG submission 104936) | Vadose zone soil microbial communities from Sagehorn Ranch, Mendocino, California, USA - Sage1_R_113_16 metaG | ecosystem: Environmental > Terrestrial > Soil > Vadose zone | place: USA... | reverse complement strand
TGCCGAGCGCCTGTTTGATGCGGGTCATCGTTCGCGGCGAGAGCCCTTTGGTCGTCGAGAGGTCATAGAGCAAATCCGGGCCCTTGCTGCCGAGCCCGTTCTCCAGCAGATCGAAGGCAGCGTCGACCGACGCCAGATTGCCGGCCGCCGCGATGATCGATTCTTTGATCTCGTCGTCATCCACCGCACGCTCGTTCAAAGAGACCAGCTTGGAGATGGCGTGCATCGCGTCGGGGTATCGTTTTTCCTTGGTGTAGGCATGCACGAGCGCCCGCACGACAGCCGGATCGTCCGGGTAGCGCCCGGAAAGCTCTTCGAGCGCCGCCGCCCCGCTGGCCGAGGCAGTCGCGAGCGCATCGCCGGGCGCCGTCGAGGGCCCGAGCCATTTTTTGAAAATGGGCGGAGCCGGAGAGGCGGGCGTGCCGTCGCTGGCCGTAGGGGCGGCGACGGACTCAGGTCCCCGAAAGACGACCAGGCTCACCAGGACCAGCAGCAGCACGACGAGACCGCCGCTCACGACGAGCGCCCACGCCGGAAACTGCGACAAGACGGCGGGCAGCTTTTCTCGTACGCCGTTCACCCAAGCCAACATCTGCGCGCGCCGTTCGGCCAAGCGCGCCCCCGACGGGCTCACGTCTCCCGATCCGAGCGCGGCTCTCGATACCGACGCCAGCGAAGCACGGTAGCGCGCCGACGCCGGCCCCGTCGCGGCGTTCAAATTCATGCGCCCCGACGGCACCTCGGTCATCGCTTCGCCGATGCGGGTCTTGTCGATCGCATCCAAGATCTCCCGCGCATCCTGAAATCGGCTTTTCGCTTCTTTGTCGAGCAGGTGACGCACGATCGCTTCGACCGCTTCCGGTACACGCACCGAGGGATTCTTGCTCGCAATCGAAGGGGGATCCGAGGTGACCTTCATTCCGAGGAGGCTGACCTTGCTGTCCGACTCGAAGGGCCGCACGCCGGTCAGCATCTCGAAGAGCATGACCCCGAGGGCATAGAGATCGGCGCGCGCATCGACTTCCTGCCCGAGCGCTTGTTCGGGAGCCATGTACTCGGGCGTGCCGTACACCATGCCGAGCTGCGTGAGCACCTGGCCCGAATTGGGCCCTTGCTGGGAGAGCTCCCCCACCGGAACTTTAGCGATGCCGAAATCGAGCACCTTGACGAAGTTCGGGTCGGTGTCCCGTTCGACCAGCATCACATTTTCGGGTTTGAGGTCGCGATGCACGATGCCGAGGGCGTGTGCGCGCGCGAGCGCCGATGCGATTTGGTAGCAGATGTGCAGGGCTCGCTCGGCCGTGAGCGGCCCTTGCGCGATGAGATCGCGCAAGCTCGTGCCCTCGACATATTCCAGAACCAGAAAAAAGGCGCCGTCCTCGAGCTTGCCGAAGTCGGTCGCCGCGGCCACGTTGGGATGTTCGATGTGGGCGGCCGCCATCGCTTCGCGCTCGAAGCGCGCGACCATCTCTGGCATGCGGGTCATCTCGGGGTGAAGGACCTTCACCGCCAGGCGCTTTCGCATGAGCACGTGCTCGGCGAGGTAGACGGCTCCCATCCCCCCCTCTCCGAGCACCGATTGGATGCGGTAGCGCTCGGACAAAATCCGACCGACGAGGCTCTTGGCCCCGGGGGGGGAGGACGGGGGGGAATCGACTCCGGACGATGTCATCGGATGGGACTGGCAAGCATACCGCTCAGTTTGACATCTGTGCTCGCCGGGTATCCAGCACCAATGCAACCACGTGCTACAACGGGCCTAACTTTTGCCGCCTCGGTCACCAATGCTCATCGAGACCTTCCCCGTAGGGCCCCTGCAATGCAACTGCTCGATTCTCGTGGATGACGAGACCCGGAGCGCCATCGTGATCGATCCCGGCGGGGATTTCGAGAAGATACGTGCAAAGCTCGAAAAAAACGGGGCCAAAGTGGCGGCAATCGTTCACAGCCATACGCACATCGATCATGTGGGGGCAACAGCGCCCCTGCAGCGCTGGTCTTCTGCACAGGCCCGTATTCACGAGGCGGATCGCTTCCTCTACGAGCTGCTGCCGGTGCAGGCCGAGCTGCTGGGGGTACCCCTTCCCGAGCGATGCGATCTCGCCGGAGACCTCGACGACGACGCCGTGGTTCGAGCGGGCGATATCGAGCTTTCGGTGATGCACACGCCCGGCCACACGCCGGGCAGCATCTCGTTTCTGGTTCATTCGCCCAATGGACCGGTGGCCTTCACCGGTGACACTCTTTTTCGCCGTGGCATCGGACGCACCGATCTGTGGGGCGGCGACGGCGATCTCATCATGCGATCGCTTCGCACGCGGCTCATGAACCTGCACGAAGAGACGCAGGTCGTCCCTGGTCACGGCCCGCGGACGACGATCGGTGAAGAGCGGCGCGCCAACCCCTTTCTCCGCCTCGGATGAGACGGTGACGAGCGGGCGGGAGTTTCCGGATCGCGTACGTCAGCTGCTTGCGTCACGCACGCCCGTGCGCGTGGACCCCGGCGGATTCCGGCGAGCATCGGTTCTCCTGCCCTTGTTCGCCCCGTCGCCCGGCGCTCCGACCGAGCTCTGGCTCGTGCGGCGCTCCGACGGCATGCGCGTACATCGCGGGCAGGTAGCATTACCGGGTGGCAAGCACGAGCCTCAGGATGCCGACCTCTTGGCGACCGCGCTGCGCGAGTCACACGAAGAGATCGGTCTCGCGCCGAGCGCTGTCGAGGTGCTCGGTTCGCTCGACGACTGTGTGACAGTGACGGGCTTCGTGATCACCCCCTACGTCGGCTGGATTTCGTCTCCGTTCACGCCGCAGCCGATGGCAGCCGAGGTGGCGCGTGTGTTTGCCGCCCCTCTGGCGGCGTTCGAGCGGGAACCGCTCGCGATCACGATCCCGCTTGCATCTTCGAAGCGCATCGTCTTGTCCTACGAAGCGGCGGGCGAAACCGTCTGGGGCGCAACTGCGGGTATCTTGCATGACTTCATGCGTCTCCTCGGTTGGTAGCGCCATGTTCCGACCGTGGAGCGATGTCGGTGAAGCACCTCACCCCCGCGTCGCCCCCTCTCCCTCGCGGGCGAGGGGAGAGATCTCACGACCGGGGGTGGTAAGAAAATGCCGTTTCCATTTCTCGAATCTCAGCAGACTCAATACGGATTGTCGTCGGCCGGGGCGGGCTTGGTGCTCTTCTTTTTCTCGGGCTTCTCGGCGGGTTTTTCGGTTTTTTCGGCCGGCGCGGCTTCTTCGGCCGGCGCTTTGGGTTTCGGCTTCGGCGCTGCGGCTGCCGGTTTTTCGGCTGGCGCGGGTTTCTCCGCCGTCGCCGATGCCGCGGCCCCCGGTTTGACGCGGGTGCTCGGGGGGGCCGATGCCGCGACCGGTGCGCTCGCGGCGGTGGTAGCGGCGGCCGGCGGAGGTGGGGCGGTCTCGATCGGTGGTGCCACCACCGGGGGCGGGACCGGCGGAGGCAACGTCGCTACGGGCGGGGGCGGCTCGATAACGATCGGCGGCGGCTTCGGAGCGAGCTTTTGCCAGGCGACGTATCCACCCGCGGCGGCGATGGCTACCAAGAGCAGCGAAAGCACGACGCGCCCCCCGGAGCCTTTCTTTTTGCTTGCCGGTTCGACCAGCGCCGGAGCCTCGACGGCCCGAACGGGTTGAAGCGCAGCGGGACGCGACGAGGCTGCGCCACGATCGCGATAGTCGCTCGAAGCGGGCGTGCGCTGCGATGCTAAAGGACGCTGTTGCGCCGAAGGAGCATGCTGATCGCCCGATTCGGCCGGTCGCTTTTCGAGAGGACCCACTCCGGCCACCGTCTGGTATTGCCCCGCGCCACCTTTGGCCTCGGCCATTTCTCGCTGGGTCGGGGCGGGGCGAGAAGGTTCCGGCGCGACCTGGGTCGCCCCGAGCTCGTCGATCGAACCGCCCGCGCCTTTGAGCGCCTCTTCGAGCAGCTCTGCCGCTTGCTTCATGACGGTGCGCTCCTCGGGCGGCGGCATTTCCGCTTCCGAGTTCGTCTTCGGAAACATAGCTTCGCCAGCCGGGCGGGGAGGCGCCGAACGGACACGCGAACCGGCCTGCGCGGCCGCAGCGGCCGCCGCGATCGCGTCGGCACCGAGTCCGATGATCGTGGCTTTGCGCACGGGTCCCGCCGGGGGGGTGACCGCAGACGCCACTTGCGGTTGTGGGCGATTGGACGCTGGCGACGCTGCGCGCGTGCCGGGCTGGGTCGCGCGCGCCGACGCAACTGGAGGTGATGCGGCCGCTGCTTGCGTGGCGAGTGATACGCCGGCGTCGGCGGGAACTTCCGCGTCGTAGGCTGAAATCGCTCCCCCTTTGGATGTGACCAGTCGATCGATCAAGTTGCGCGAAGCTTCGTCGACCTTGATGAATTTGACCCCCATGCCCGCGGGCTTGTCGGGACCTGCCGCCGGCGCGTCGCGCTTCCAGACGACCCGCCCGACCCCTTGCAACATCGGCTTGTCGTCCGCGATTCGGATCTCGAATTTGAGCAGCGTGCCGGGCAAAAATGGGGACGGTGTTTTGATGAAGATGCCGCCGCGACTCACGTCGTGGGAGTGGTGCTCGATGAACTCATCGATCGTCGCGCTCTTGTAGCGCACGGTCATCGTGAGCACCTTCGCTCGTGGGTCTTTGCGTGTGTCCTGAGCCATCGCAAACCTTCTCTCGGGTAGCCACTGGCCGTGGCGAAAGCAGCAGGGATAGACGGGGATGCGGACTTACAGCTCGCATCGTACCGGCGTTTTGTCCGAAAGCCCAGTTTCGCAAGGCGCGCGACGCCAAGGCCGCCCGCCTGCCCGAAGCGCGCGCTGGTTCGCGCGTTCCATGCGGCTTCGTCCAGCGAAACTGGACTCCGGTCGCGACGTCGGCGCGTGATACGTTCCGGCCAACGAGCCCATGTCACAGGACGGCCACTTTCGAGCCCATGGCAGGCGCCAGGTCGAACTTACCGCCTCGCTCGGCCGCCCACCCAGCGAGGTTTCTCAGGCGATCCGTCTCATCAATCTGGGCCTCGGCGGTGCGTGCGTGGAAGTGGGGGGGGCGTTGGCTGTCGGTACCTGGGTGAGCGTCGAGATCCTGGCGCCCACCTTGTGGGACCCGCTCATCTTGCGCGGCCGCGTCGTATGGAGCCGCGAAGTGCGCGGCTCCGGCGTTCGTGCAGGTCTCCATTTCGAGCACAGCGATGCCGCACGGGCTTTCGCCCTGTTCGACCTGCTCGGGGTCCACGATTACGAGCTCTAGTGGGTTCGTGGGCTTCTAACGCGCGGCGCGGCGCGGAAGGGGATACGTCATCGTCGGCGCGAGGGCTTGTCTTCGCTTGGCGACCTCGCGCAACAATCGCTCGCGCGCCGGGGCGCGCGCTTCAATCAAGCCGAGCGGCTCCTTCTTCATGGCTGCATCGCTGAGAAGCGCGTACGTCAGCCAGGGGAAGACGGCCGTCACGTCGGTGTGCACGTAGACGCTGCCGGTGGCAACGCTTTCCGCGCTCACCTTGCCCCAGGTGTGTCCCTCGCCGGCGGGGCAGCTGGAAAGGGCGCCGTTATCGACGGGGTCCACGCAAAACTGCACGTCGACATCGAAGCCATGGGTAGGGACGCCCAAGATCTGGTCGAGCAACGGCTCACCCTGGAGCGTGTAGTTTTTTGGCACGCCCCCTCCGAGGATCCACACCGCCATTTTCTTCTTCAACGTCGAGAAGCAATGGTGCTGCAAGGCGCCCATCTCGAAGACGTCGTCGTTGACGTCGATTTCCAGCTTGAAAACGTCGCCCAGCATCGCCCGCAGCTTCACGATGTTGAGGAAGATCGAACCATCCTGCACGGCGCCGACGAAGATGGGTACTCCCAGCCGGTAAGCGGTGGATAGAAGCGATGGTTCCTTCACTCGGAGCGCCTTCTCGATCGCGTGCATCTCGCGCCCCAGCAAAAAGTGGAGCTCCGTGGTCGTCATCCGTTTTTGGAAGTCAGGCTTCTGCATCAACGCGCTGAAAAGTTTGTCGGTCTCGAGCAGCGTTTCTTCCAGAAATCCGAGATCGTAAATGCGAATGATGCGCGCGACCCGAAGGTGCAAATCGCCCGCGTCGGGATCGATCTCGCGAATGCGGTGCCCGATCACGCGATGCGCGTCGTGGTAGAGGTTGGCCCCGGTGGTCGTGATGCAGTCGACGATGCCTCGCTCGAGCAGCGGGATGAGACACGACTGATGGAGGCCTGCCGGCGTCATGGCGCCCGAGAGGGTGAGGAACACCGCGTACTCGTCGGCGATGCACTTTCTCATCAGCTGATAGGCCGTGCGCTCCTGGCGCCCCACGTAAGCGGGGAACGCCCCCTCGATGATGTCGGTCGGGCGCTCGCGTCCGGTGATACGGCGCGGCTTGACGTCGCGCGCGCGCTGAAAGCTCCGGCGCAGCGCTTGCTGTTGACCTCGTTTCGCCATGGGGTGGCGTTCTTACCACCACTCGGACAGTGGGTCACCGCCCGAGTGCCGCGAGAAGCTTGCTCTGAATGCCGCCGAATGCGCCGTTCGACAGGACGACCACGGTGTCGCCGTTCCGCGTCTCCTCCGCGAGAAGGTCTACGATCTCGTCGACGCTCGCGGCGGCGTCGGCCTTTTTACCGAGTGCGGCGATGTCGCGCGCGAGAGCTGCAACATCGAGTCGTTCCCCCTCCGGAATGTTGGTGCGCCCGAGCGGCGCGAGAAGCACGCGGTCGGCCGGCTGGAACGCGGTGACGTAAGCTTGCTGGTGAATCGCTCGACACGAAGTCGCGCTGCGGGGTTCGAAGACGGCGAACAGTCGTCCCTCGCCGTGTTTGGCACGGAGCGCGCGAAGCGTCTCCTCGACCGCAGTAGGATGATGGGCGAAGTCGTCGTAGACGCGCACGCCTTTTCTTTCGCCGACCAGGTCCTGCCTCCGGCGCACGCCTTGGAAGTTCCCGATCGCCTGGATGAGCTCACGCACCGGGCAGCCGTACCCCTGTGCCGCGGCGGCGATCGCGGCCACCGCGTTGCGAACGTTGTGAGCTCCGGGCGATGGAGTACGCATGCGACCGCAGGCCACACCACCGATGTACATGTCGAACTCTTGCGTTCCGTCGATGACCGCTCCGGGCGCACCCAGCCATTCCGGCTGGAGACCGAACGTGTCGTCCCCCTCGAGGGCGTAGTAGCTCACGCGACATCGCGCCGAGGCACGCATCACCTCCACTACGCGCCGATCGTTTACGGCGGCGACGATCAGTCCGCCTTCCGGCATTCGCCGCACGAATTCGTGGAACGCCGCAACGTAGGACGCCTCGGTCGGGTAGATGTCGATGTGGTCGTGCTCGATGGAGGTCACGATCGCGACTTCCGCGCGGTAGTGCCAGAATTTCGGTGTTTTCTCGAAAAACGCGGTGTCGTACTCGTCCCCCTCGACCACGAAAGGCACCCGCTGAAACCTCGCCTGCTCCTGCACGAAGGCAGCGCGCGCTTCGTCGCTTTCCGGCGTGACCGGGAGCCGGAAGCCAGGAGCGGACAACGGAGCGCTCGGCGGCAATCGAAAACTCGACACGAAGTTCTTCGGCAATCCGCCGATGAAAAAGCCCGGACTCTTGCCGGCAGCATCGAGGAGCCACGCAGCCATCGCGCTGGTCGTCGTCTTGCCGTGCGTGCCGGCGACGACGAGCGGTGAAAAGCCCCCCGGCTCGATCACCTGATCGACGAGCGCATGGGCCATGGTGGTGACGGAGAGCCCTCCGTCGATGGCGGCGCGCGCCTCGACGTTGTCGCGGCGGCAGACGTTGCCGACCACGACGAGGTCGGGACGCGGCACGAGATGTTCAGGATCGAAGCCCCGAAGGCACTTCACGCCCCAGCGCTCGAGCTCGGGTCCAATGGGAGGGTCGAAGTGGATGTCGGACCCGGTGACCTCGTGCCCTGCCATCTTGAGCAGGCCCGCGAGCGCCCCCATTCCAGTGCCCGCCACGCCGATGCAATGAATTCGCACGTCTTTGCCTGTTATTCCTGTTACTCGGCGCGCGCCTCCGCGCCGCCTGCGGTTACTCGTTGCGGCGAATCACGTGAAACCCGAAAGGTGACTCGATGACGGTGCTCACTTGACCTACCTCGAGGGCGAACGCCGCGTCCGAAAAAGCTTTGACCATCTTGTCACGGGTGAACTTCCCGAGATCGCCGTGCCTTTTCGCGCCCCCCGGCTCGTCGGTGTAGGCGGTCACGACCTTGTCGAAGTCCTGACCCTTCTTGATGAGCTCGAGAGCCTCGTGTGCCCGCGCGCGCGCCTCCTCCCTCGTTCGCTTGATGTTGGGGGGAGCGGCCTTGGCACCGGCATACGACACCAGCAGGTGTTGAGCGACGATGCGCTCGGTCTCTGGCGAAGCCGCCTCGCCGGCGGACGCCGCCGTTCGCGGCGAAACGCTTTCGACCGGAGCAGGTGGCAGAGGAGTTTCGGGTGGGCGCGGCACCCGACCAATGCCGGTCACCGTGCCATCGCAACTCGCGCCCACCAGAGCGCCGCCCAGAACCAGGATCAACGAAAACCTCCACATGCGAACGGCGTTGTCGCAGGGACCCGCTCCCCGCGCAAGCCTTTGCGCTTGACGGGGCGGTCGCCATCGAGCAACGAATCCTCGAGATGCGGACGTTTGCGGTGGCAGCGGGCGTGGCGGTCGTCCTCAATCAGCGACCAGTGTGGGCGGCGGATCCCCCGTCGGCGGCGGTGGTCCCCCCTCCTGGTGTGAGCCAGGCCGACGATCCGGAGAAAGCCACGATCGCAGCTGTAGCGGCGACGCGTCGGAGCGGGTTCACCGCCGGGTTCCTGGGCGGAATGGCGTTCGGCACGGTGGAAGGCTATCCGAACGACTTCTCGCAGATTGACAATCCGCTGTATCGCTCGGCGACCTCGGGCGTCGGCGGAACCGGGATGCTCTACATCGGCGGGGCGCTCACCGACTGGTTCACGTTCGGCCTCGGCTTCGCTCGAACTTCGTACGGCAGCAGCCGCATCGTCACGAATGCAGGGGTGTTTCTCTTCCATATCGAAACGTTCCCGCTTTTCGCACAGGGCGGGCTATGGCGGGACGCGGGGCTCTTCGCCAACTTCGGAACGGGGACCGCAACCATCCGCCGGCGCTCCGACGAGGTCGAGTTCTCGTCGAGCGGGTCGCTCTCGGTCGTGGGCCTCGGCGCGTTTTGGGAGCCGTTGCGCGCGGGACACTTCGCTGCTGGGCCGTTCGCGTCGTGGCAGTACCAAGTGAGCGATTCGATGACCCGCCACTTCGGCGAAATCGGGTTGCGCGGTGTCTTCTATGGAGGTCCGTGAACGTCAGCCCGCGACGAGCACGATTTTCGTGATTTCGGGCGGCGCTCCCACGCGTGCCGGCGGACCGACGGTGCCAAACCCCCGGTTCACGTAGAGCTGCGTCGGCCCGAGCTGATACCGCCCGGCGACGTAATGCGTGAAAAGATCGATCACCCGAAATCCGGGGTTGATCTGACCACCGTGGGTGTGCCCGCTGAGCTGCAGATCGACCCCTGCTTCCGCCGCGACCCGTGCGAACCGCGGCTGGTGCGCGAGCAAGACCGTCGCGCAATCCGGCGGTAGCGTCGACTTCGCCAGCGCGAGGTCGGGACCATGTGCGCCATGTCGCTCACGCGCCCAGAGGTCGTCGACGCCGAGCACCGCCAGGCCGCCTCCCTCCGCTCGGGCGAGCACCTTACCCCGATTCAACAGCACATCGACCCCCGCTTGGCGCATGCCCTCGAGCACGGCGCGCGCGCCGGTGTAATAGTCGTGGTTGCCGGGCACGCAGACGACGCCCTCGCGGGCCCGAAGCGTCGCCAGGTGTCGCGCGGCGAGAGCGACGTAAAGGGGATCGGAATCGACGATGTCACCGGTGATGGCAATGAGGTCGGCGCGCACGCCGCGAACGAGCTCGAGCCCCATCGCGAGCTCCCGCTCGCCAATGAACGTCCCCACGTGCAGGTCGGAGATCTGAACGATCGTGAAGCCATCGAGCGCCTTCGGCAGTCGAGCGAGACGGATCGGAACTTCTTCGACGGCCCATTCGTATCTTCCACGGAAGGTCCCCCAGCCGAGAACGGCACCGGAAGCGCTGAAAGCGATGGCACCTCCGATCCGTTCGAGAGCCTGGCGTCGCTCGAGAGAGACGGGAGATGTTTCCGATGGCTTTCGCGAGAAGATGCGTCCAAGCCGCCAGGGCAGCTGCACGAGGCCGATTCCCGCCGTGCCCATCCATACCGTGAGGTGCCAAAGAAGCCCGAACGAAGCCAGTTTCTGCCAAGAGACCATGGGGAGCCACAGCGACAACGCCTGGCTCATCGGCAAGACGAAAAGCAGCGCGGCCAGACCGAGCACCGGCCGGCGATACTTCTCGGTCCAGCGCGGAGCGACCCTCTTGAGCCATCGCCACATCGCCCAGTGGACGAGCGTAGATATGACGTAGATCAAAGCCAACAGCACGAGGAAGCCGGCGCGAAACCTCACCGGAGCACCCCGCTGACGACCCGTTCGTGCCCACCGTAGTCCTTGTCGACCTCGACCTCCTGGAAGCCGGTCTCGGTGAAGAGCGCTTTCACGGTGTCCGCTTGACCGGCTCCAATCTCGACGGCGAGCACGCCGCCCGACCTGAGATACGCCGCAGACCCCCTCACGATGGGGCGCGTCACCAAAAGACCATCTTCGCCTCCGGAGAGCGCGAGGCGCGGTTCGAAGGCCCGTACGTCGGCCGCCAACGACGCGAGCTCGCGCTCCGCGATGTAGGGCGGATTGGCGGTGATGAGGTCGAACCGGAGGTCGCGCGAGGCAGCGAGCGGTTCGAACAGATTTCCGGCCATGAACGCTAGTTGATGGGCTGCGCCGAGTCGGATCGCATTTTCCCGTGCAACGGACAGGGCCTCGGGTGACACGTCGATCGCGAACACTTTGCAGGTCGGCCTCGTTCGCGCCAACGAAATCGCCACGCATCCCGACCCGGTACAAAGATCGAGATAACGCCCACCCATCGAGGTCGTTGGCGTCCGGCGAAGCGCGGCCTCCACCAAGATTTCGGTATCCGGGCGTGGCACGAGCACCCGCTTGTCCACCCGGAACACGCGCCCGTAAAACTCCTTGTAGCCGCGCAGGTAGGCGACCGGCTCGCCCTTGCGCCGGCGCTGAATGAGGTCCCGAAAGGGGGCGAGCTGTTCCACCGACAGAGCTCGCTCGGAGTCCACGATGATGCGCAGGCGCTCGGTCCCCAGCGCATGGGCCAACAGCAGCTCCGCTTCCAGTCGAGGGTTTTCGATGCCTCGCGCGCGAAAATCATCGGCCGCCCAGCGCACGACGCGGCCGACCGTCCATACTTCGGTCATCCGGTGAGCGCCTTGCGTTCCTCCGCGACGGTACGTTCGACTTGCGCGCGGAGCTCGTCGCGACGCGCCTCGCTCTTCGCCTCGAAGCGCAACACCAGAACCGGCCCGGTATTCGAAGCTCGAACGAGGCCCCAGGCCCCCTCGCCGAAAAGAATGCGTGCACCATCGACGTCGATGACCTCGTGGTCTTTTCGGTAGCGCTCGCGCACGCGCTCGACCACCTCGAATTTGACGTCGTCCGGGCAGTCGACCCGAATTTCAGGCGTCACGAACGTGCGCGGCAGGTCCACGAGCAGCTCACGCATCGTCTTTTTCGACTCCGCCAGGATCTGCAGCAGACGCAGAGCACCGTAGATGCCGTCGTCGTAGCCGAAGTACCGGTCGGCGAAGAACAGATGCCCGCTCATCTCCCCGGCCAACAGGGCTCCCTCCTCCTTCATCTTCGTCTTGATGTTGGAGTGTCCCGTCTTCCAGAGAATGGCGCGGCCACCGTGCTTTTTGATGTCGTCATAGAGCGTCTGCGAGCACTTCACCTCGCCCAGAATCGCGGCGCCCGGCCGTTTCTGCAGCACGTCTCGAGCGAAAAGCACCATCAGTTTGTCGCCCCACACGATCTCGCCGCTTGCGTCGACGGCGCCGAGCCGATCCCCGTCGCCGTCCCACGCGATTCCGACCGAGCCGTGGGTGGCCTTCACCCGCGCGATGAGCGGAGCCAGATTGTCGACGACCGTGGGGTCGGGATGATGGTTGGGGAACGTCCCATCCATCTCACAGAAGAGTGGGTCGGGGTCGAGACCGGCCTGGCGCAGAGCAGCCAGCCCGAGCGGCCCGGCCGAACCGTTCCCGGCGTCGACGACGACCTTGAGTCCGCTTCCCGAAAGATCGATGCCTTCGCAGAGTCGATCGACGTACGCCTTCGAAAGATCGAGGCTGGTGAGCGAACCTTTGCGCTGCGCCGTGCTCGGGATGGGCAGCGCGACCCTGTCGCGCAGCCGCCGGATGTCGTCTCCGAAAAACGACGCCTTGCCCTTCATGAGCTTGAGACCATTCTCATCGCCGGCGTTGTGACTGCCGGTGATCATGATTCCTCCGTCGGCGCCGAGGTGGTGAACGGCGAAGTACAGGAGCGGTGTTGGGCCCACGCCCACGTCGACGACATCGACGCCGGCTCCCATGAGTCCCTCCGAGAGCGCTTGGAAGATGCGCGGCGACGACAGCCGGCAATCGCAGCCGACTGCGATGCGGAGCGTTTTTTCCTTTGCCCCCTCTTCGACCAGCATCGCGCCGAATTCCTCGCCGATCGAACGAATCAGATCGCTCGAGAGCTCGCGATCCGCGACCCCTCTGATGTCGTACTCACGAAAAACGTGCGCCGGTACCAGCATGCGCTGCACTTCTAGCAGGCCACGCCGGGATCGACTAGCCCGTCACGGTGCCGCGCTCGACGAAGCAGCGGGAGACGCGGTCGCAGCGGGACGCGTGGGCGCCTCCCCGAGGCTGCTCTGCGCAAGCAGGAGCACGGGGGGCTTCGGCAACACCCGACCATCCGGAGCATGCCAGGACCCGGGCGCGAAAAGGAGCTTGCCGTTATCGAGCCGCAGCATTTCCCAAGCGGCGAAGTAGCCGCCGCCAGGCGGCGCCACCCAGCCGCCCGGTTCCCACACCCAGCTCTTGCCCTGCCATGACCATTCGCCGTCGATCCAAACGGCCCCCTCTTGAGGTTTGGGCGGGATGATCTCCACGCGCGATGAAGGAGGAGGGTATGGAATCTCGATGTAGTTGGTTCCGGTAGGATGGCGTCGCGTGGTCGGCG
>Ga0137375_10007235_pt1 | contig 13197 bp, 11 predicted proteins | sample SagtaG_24_FD_104936 | JGI IMG/M metagenome (GOLD analysis project Ga0137375, IMG submission 104936) | Vadose zone soil microbial communities from Sagehorn Ranch, Mendocino, California, USA - Sage1_R_113_16 metaG | ecosystem: Environmental > Terrestrial > Soil > Vadose zone | place: USA... | reverse complement strand
TGTCTGCCAGTCGGCTCATCTGTCCTTATCGCCCTGCGGATGGAAGACCCTGGTCGGCGCTTCGGCTACTTCGCCCTGCGGGTTCATCGGGTCCTGGGACGCTCGGCGGCGGGCTCCGCGTCCCTTCTCGAACTCACCCTAGGAATCGTCGTGACGGCGAAGACGTCGCCCGAACAGCGTCCATCACCACCTGGCTCCCACCCGCGCGAGATCCGTACAGGCGTCAGGCTGGGTCATCGTGCGGGCGCGCCTCCCGCCAGACTCGGGCCGAAGCGGCCGGCGACCGCGCGGGAAAGCGCCAGGGTAGTCCGGGGCCCGACGATGCCATCAGGCTCGAGGCCCATCGACGACTGGAAGCGCCGCACCGCCTGCCGGAAGCGCTCGGTATTGCTCGTCGGCACCGGGGCGCTGAGGAGCCCCAGCTTCTGGAGGCGCAGGGCCAGCGTCCCGATGACGATCGGCGTCAACTCCTGGTTCGGGTCTACCGGCAGGAGGTCCACGTTGCGCCACATCACCCATGCGGAGTGCGTCCACGACTCCTCGAGTTTGTCCGCGACCACTCGCGTCTCTGCGCCCGAGGGGGAGACCAGGGTTGCCGCGGAGCCGTCCAGCCGTATCAGCAGATACGGACCCGGGACCGATGGAGCTTCCAGTTCCAGAAGGGCCGGAAGGTCCATCGCCTGCAGTTCCTCGAGGGTCGCCTCCGGAAGCCATGTGGCGGAGAGCTGATAGCGCGTAGCGATGGCGGCCACGTCCGGCGTGCCGTCCGGAGCCGCGGGCCACGCCCTGATCGCCTGCTCGGAGAGGTCCTGGGTCACCCCCCACAGGGTCAGGGCCTGGGCGAGGAGGCTCTTCAATCCGCCTTGAGCCATCACCGCGGGCTGTGCCTGGCCGCCCCGCTCCGTGCGCGTGGACGCCGGTGGCACCAGCGGCCGCGTGACGCTGGCGACCGACGGCGGCGCCGACCCGTCCGCCTGCGGCGCCGTGGGTGTCGAGGCCGCCGGCCTTTGGGGATAGAGCATGGCCGGACTCCAACCGCTCCGGTACGCAGTGGCCACCGCCGCGCCCGCCAGCAGGACACCGGCCACTCCTGCGGCGACGCGGCCCAGCTTCCAGGCGGTTGACGGGCGCGAGAGGCTGACCGCACCCCGGCGCCGCCGGGGGCGCTCGCCCTCCAGGTTGCGGATCGCGGCCTTGACCAGCGCCGGGGGGACCTCGCGGGCGCGGGCGCCGAAGGCCGCCGTCAGCGCGCGATCGCACACCAGGTTGATCACGCGTGGGATGCCCCGGCTGTACCGGTAGATCCGCACCAGCGCGCCGTGCGCGAACGGCAGCGCCCCGGCGAGGCCGGCGATGCGCAGGCGGTGCTCGACGTACCGGAAGGTCTCCTTCCGGGAGAGCGGCTTGAGGTAGCACCGGATGCCGATGCGCTGGTCGAGCTGGCGCAGCTCATGCCGCTGGAGCTTTTCCTCCAGCTCCGGCTGCCCCACGAGCACGATCTGCAGGAGCTTCCGCGTGGCGGTCTCCAGGGTGGACAGGATGCGGATCTGCTCGAGCGCCTCGACGCTCATCTGCTGCGCCTCGTCCAGGACCACCACCACCGTCTTGCCCTCGGCGCCCGCGGTCAAGAGGTACTGGCTCAGCACGCTCATCAGCTCGCCCTTGGTCGAGCCGCGACGCTCCACACCGAGGTCGTCCAGGATGGTGCCCAGCAGCTCGGCGTCGGACAGGAACGGGTTCAGGACGAGCGCGCTCCCGACGTCCTTCGGCAACTCGCGCAGGAGCGCACGGCAGAGCATGGTCTTCCCCGTGCCCACGTCGCCGATCAGGGCCATGAGCCCCTTCTGGCTGGTGATCCCGTAGATCAGAGTCGACAGGATCTCGTGATGCCCCTTCGAGCGCAGCAGGAAGCGCGGGTCGGGCGTGAGGACGAACGGGGCATCCTCGAGGCTGAAAAACGCCTCGTACACGCTCGCCTACCTCTTGGGCGGAGGACCCGCCTCGGAGACCACCGTGGGGGTGAGGATCACGATCAGCTCTTCACCCGTGGCGCTGTCCTCGCGGCTCCTGAACAGGGCGCCCAGGACCGGGATCTTCCCGAGGAGCGGCACCTGGCGAATCGTGTTGTCCCTCGCGTCGTTCGTCACGCCGCCGACCACCAGGCGCTGCCCCTGGCTGATGAGCACCTCTGTCTCCTGGCGACGCTTGAAGATGGACGGATTGCCCTGGACGGTGCGGGAAAAATCCGGTTCGTTGTTCTCGAAGTTCACCTTCATGCGGATCTTGGTCTCGCCCTCCTCCTTGATGAGCCGGGGCGTGACCTCGAGCTTGAGCAGGGCGTCCTTGAATTGGACCTGCGTGCCCCCCAGGGCGGAGCTACTGACGTACGGCACCTCGAAGCCACGGGAGATGAGGGCCTTCGCGTTCTCCACGGTCACGGCCTTGGGCTCGGCCAGCCTCCGGCCTTTGCCCTGGACCTCGAGCGCCTGGATGGCCAGGCTGAGGTTGAAGTTCTGCCCGAGGAGCCCCAGCAGGATCCCACCGGCCGGGCTGGCGCCTGCCAAGGTGGGCAGCAATCCAGTCGGAAGGTTCACGAGATTGCCGACCTGCGGCGTGACGTGCGTGTTGGAATTGATCGGCTGTCCACCCGTATTGCCGGCGTTGGGAGTCGTGAAACCTGAGCCCACGACGATCGTCCCGTTGCCCACGTTGGTCGCCTTGTCGAACCCCCACTGCACGCCGATTTGCTCGAGCGCAGTGAGGGTCGTGATGACCATCGAGGCGGCGATCTGGATCTGGGGCACCGGGATGTCCAGACTCTCGAAGATCAGCTTCTTGATCCGCTCGAGGTCCCGCGAGTAGAAGCGGATGAAGACCGCGTTGGTCGGCTTGTACGCCTGGACGGTGAGCCCCTTGGCGAGCACGTCCGGCGGGGGGGTGGCGACCGGCCCCGGCGCGGTCTGCGGAGGCGGCGGGGTCGTCGGAATCTCCGTCGGGGGGGTCGGGGCGTAGAGCTGCGAGAACTGAGACAGAGGGACAGGCGGGGGCGTCAGGCCTTCCGGCGGCAATCCGAGGATGCCCTGGATGGTCTTGGCGACGGCCTCGGCATCGGCGTAGTAAAGGCGGATCGTCTCCTCCACGACGGGCCCGCGGGCGTTCAGCTCCTGCAGCTCCTCCTCCGCCTTCCGGGCCTCGACGATCTTCTTCCGCGTGTCCGCCTCGAGCCTCAGCCGGGCGTCCAGCAACTTGTTGCGCTCCTCCTCTTCCGCCTTGACCCGCACGCCGGTGCTGACACGGAGGACCTCCCCCGCCACCACACAGCGCAGGTTCCCCGCGTCGATGATGGCCTGGAAGACCTCGCGCGCCGGCACCCTGAAGAAGTCCAGCGTCACCGTCCCCTTGACCTCCTCGGTGACGACCATGTTCACGCGGTACTGCTGAGCCAGCAGCCGCAGCGTGGTCTGGATGTTGGCCTCGCGCAGGTTGAGTGTCACGCGGTCGGTGGGCAGGCGGGCGATGCACGGGGACTCCGGCTGCTGAGCGGCAGCGCCGCCGACGGCGAAGAGCAGGACGGCAACAGCGAGCATGGACCGCATGTGGGATCCCATGGGCTGGTTCACCTCCTGGGCGCTGGCGGCGGCTCGGCGGGGGCCATCTCCGGCAGGTCCACCGTCCGGGCCGTGGCGGCGCCCGGCTCGCGCAGCGTGACGGAGTTCTCGGTGATCCGCTCGACGCGGTGGCCGCTGACCGTGTCGCCGACCTTGACGATCTGGTTGTTGACGATGGCGAGAAAGCCATCCGGGAAGCTCACGATCCCTTTGAGGTCCAGGTCGGCGCGGACCGGTTCCGGTCCCGGTCCCGCCACCGGCGGGCGCGGAGGCGCCGGCGGCGTCAAGAAGGTGAAGGGGTCACGGCCCGACGCGCTCGGCGACGCGCCCGTCGTCGGGACCGGGAGGGCCAGCGGCGGTGCCGGCGCCTTGGAGGGGCCGCCACTGGCAGCGAGCGTGCGCTCGACCATCTGCTTGGCTTGAGCGCTCAACTCGAGTGAGGTCAGCCTGAAGCGGGCCAGGACCTCGTCGCGATGCGGCTCATCCCCGGAGCCGGAGCGTTGATCGGCCCGGGTCGCTTCGAGGTGGACATCCTCGAGAATGCCCCTGTCCTGCTCGACGCGCGCGGCCAGCTCGCGGATCTCGCGATAGGGCGCCCGCACCTGGATCGAGTGCCACGACTTGGTGAACTGGGCCGCCGATTGCCGCTCGAGGGGCCCGATCGCCATGACCATCATCCGCTTCTCGCGCGCCAGCTCGGCGAGGCGCGTGAGGAACGCGGTGGGGTCGGCGCCCGACGCTGTCCACTGCATCTCCTGGACGAGCGTCGAGTGCTTGCGCATCTCGCTCACGAGCTGCCCCTCCTTGATCTGGATCTCCGAGGTCAAGCGCTGACGCTCGGCCCCGGCGCGGGCCACCTCCGTGGAGAGCGCGCGCCACTTGGAGAACTCGAAGATCAACAGGGCGAGGAAGACGACCGCGACCAGGAGCCACGTGACCGCCAGCGCGCGCGGCCTCACTGGGGCCGCTCCGCCAGCACGATGATGATGTTCAGGAGTTGCCCGCCGCCCGCAGGCCCCGCGTCGGGGCCGGGCTTCATCTCCCAGCTCCCGAGCTGGAAGCGCTTGCTCACGGTCGGGTCCCTCATGAGCCCCGCCATGAACTGCGCCACCTCGAGCAGGGGTGGGCTCCCGGGGCGCAGGGGTGTGACGGCCTCGATGCGGAGCGTGCTTTCCGCTCGAGCGGCTGGCGCCGCCTGCGCCTGCCCAGCAACCCGCGGCGGCGCCCCGCGCATCGCATCCACGACCTGAAGCCTGATGACCGGGGGAACCTGCTGGCTCAACGTCGCCAGCAGCTCACCCCATCGGATCTGTCGCCGGGCCTCCTCGCTGAGCCCCTCGAGGTTGGACTTGAGGAGATCCAGATCGGTCTGGCGGGCCGTGAGATCCCGCCGGAGCCCCGGCACCGCATTGAGGTCGCTGGACAGCCGCCAGTAGGGCGGCAGGATCACCGCGACCAGGATGACCACGAGCACGGCAGCGCTGGTCAGGCTGAACAGCGCGAGGCGCCTCGGGGCGTCGGGACCAGTGAACCACTCCGCCCAGGACTGGGCCACCCAGCCCATCTGGCGCAGGTCCCCGCCCGGGTGGAGCAGATCCACGCGGAACCGGGTGCTCATAACCCCCTCAGCGCCAGGCCGAAGGCCTGAAGGAACTCCGGACCGGAGGCGGCCAGCTCGGCGCTCGCCTGCGGAGCCTTCACTTCGACCGAGCTGAATGGATCCATCAGCTCGAGGGGCGCGCCGAGCCCCAGGCGGTCGGCCACCCAGCGGCCGATGTACGGGAGGTTGACCGACCCGCCGAGGGCGTAGCGCGGCAGGCTCTCGCGGTCGTACTCCGTCCGGTAGAAGGTGAGGGAGAGCCGGACGTCCTCGGCCATTCGCTCCACGAGCTCCCGACACGCCGCTTCGGCCTTGGGGACCTCGGCCGCGGGAATGGTCCGCGCAAAGTCCTTGGTCGAGTACACGGAGAGGGGAAACACGGCCCGGAGCTGCTCGGAGAAGCTCTCCGCCCCGACGTCGAGGTAGCGGGCAACGACAGGGCCCTGCTCACTGAACAGACAGAGGACCGAGTTCTGGTGGCCCACCGTCAGGAGGACGAGAAGCTCCCCGGCGTCGAGCCCGGTCAGATGAATGGCCCCGTTCAACAGCGCCAGCGGCTCCACGTCGAGCATCATGACGTTCACGGCCGCCTGCTGAAAGAGGCGCATCCGCTCCTCGAGGCGAGGCCGGGGCACGCTGACCGACAGGATCTCGTTGGCGGCGACGTCCTTCTTAGATTTCCTCAGGATCTGCGCGTCCATCACGGCCTCCCGAGGCGGGAGCAGGCCCAGTTCCCGGTGCTGGAGCTCGAGGGCGGGGAGGATCCTGGCCTTGGGTACCGGCGGCAGCGAGAGCTGGCGAATGACCACATCGGGGCCCCCGACGGCAGCAATGACCGGCTCCCCATCGGCTCCGGCGTCGGCCAGAGCCGCATGGATGGCCCGGCTCAGGTCCGCCGCATCGCCGGTCTCGACGGGCGCCACCCCGCGCCGGACCACGACGACCTCGGAGCGCCGTCGCTCCAGGGCGAGGGCCTTGACCGCGCCGTTGCCGACATCCAGGCCGACCGCCCGTTCCTTACGCAGCAAGCTGAATTTCATGGTTTGTCCCCGACCCGGCCGAAGCCGCGGTTGACTGATACCCTTGGTCGGAAGCCTGACTATAGCAGGCCGTTGCAGAAAACAGCAAAAAGTTTCTCGCTCTTAGCGGGCAGGCGACCAGCCGCCGGTCGCCCCCGGGCAGCCCGCCGGCCTCGAGGGGGGCGGAGGCGGCCCTCAAGGCGTCGCGACAAAGGAGCGGTGGAGCGACATGGGAATGACCAGGAGATCGCTGTCCCCGTAGCGGATGACAGGATAGGACCAATGGACGGTGGCGGAAATCGCCGCGCCGCTCGCTGAAACCTGGATATCGGCCTCCTGAACCGCGAGGCCGTCACGCCGGGCGTTGAGCGCGATGGCACCGCGGACGTCCCTGGCCATGCTGTCGGTCTGGGTCCCTGTCTGGAGCGCGGTTCGGTATCGGCTGGACGCCTCACGGAGGGCCTTGTCGACGTTCTCTTGAATCGCGTAGTAGGTCCAGCCGGCGCCCGCCACCGTGTAGCCGGCCCAGACGAGCACAGCCAGGAAAATGACCCACCGGATCAAGGTCGACAGCCTCATTGCACCCCTCCCCCCCCATCACCGGCGCCATGGTTGGCCAGTCGCACGCATGCGCCGAAGAGCTCGCCCAAGGAGGACCGGGCCGGCGACCCCCACCTCCCTCCCCCGGCACGGGAGAGGCGCCCACGGAGCCGGGTCATAGCGGCGGCTTGCCGACGACGGTGAGGTCCACCAGACGATCGCTCTCGAAGTAGAATTGCCAGCCGCCGGGGTAGACCCACATCTCCTTGGCGCGGAGCCTGACCGCCGCCCAGAACTGCCGGGCCGCCGCCTGCATCCGCTCCTCGTCGGCCGTCTCCTCGTAGGGCCCTCCCGCCAGCAGCATCACCTCCTCCTTGGTCATGCCGACGGAGACGCGGCGTTGAAAGGTAAAGAGGCTGGCGCGAGGCGACGTGCTCAGCTCCGGATGCTTGGCGAGGTAATCCGACACCCGCTGATCCGTCTCTTCCCGGAAGGCCAGGGATTCATCGAAGGTGGGCAGCCGGGCGTAGCCCTTCAGAAAACGACTCATGAAGACCTCGTCGGCCGTGGGGCCCTCGGTCGCGCGCTGGACGTCCTGGTCGCTCGGGACCGCCGTGGCGCATCCGCCGAGGCTCACCAGCGCGATGACGACGACGAGGCGGCGCGTCCAGAACACGGGGGGCTCCTTATCCGTCCTGGGCGGCGGCGAGCTGGATGCTGACCGCCTGCTCCAGATAGTCCAGGTCGAAGGGCTTGGGGATGTAATCGACCGCGCCCATCGCCAGGAGCTTGGAGGTGAGGCTGATATCCGCATTGGCCGTGACCATGATGACGGGCACGGGCGGGTCGATCATCACGATCCGTTTGAGGGCCTCGATGCCGTCCATCTCGGGCATGGCGACGTCGAGGAGCACGAGATCAGGCCTCTGGATATCCAGCGCATCGAGGGCCGCCATCCCGTCCCCCGCCACCAGCACCTCGTAACCTCGGCCGGAGAGAAACTCCTGGAGTAGCTGCCGGACCTCGGGTTCGTCATCGACGACCAACACTCTCCCCAGACTCATGGCAGCCTCTTCGCGCACGTCTCCCGGTCCCGTTTCCGGCGCCAAGTCTAGCACAGACTCTGCCCACTCTTGAAGACCCCTGGATGCGGGGTAGTGCCTCGGTTTGGCCAAGCGAATCACGCGTGAGGCGGGCGGGTGGCGGCGGGTGAAACCGAGGCGCTGCCGGATCCCGGGGACGGGGGGCTCCGGGCACAGGCCCCGCTTGGCCCTTCAACGCTGGACCGCGGCCAACTCCCGCCGGGCCCTCTCCCCCCGGCACCCACCGGCTCCCGGGCAAGAAAGCGCGCCTCCGCCTCCAAGTCGTGCGACGTTTCGACGATCCCTTCCGTGGTACTCTACGCCCGGGGTTGGCATCGAGCCAACGCGCGTGAATGTCAGCCTTCAAGAACGAGCTTCACCCCCTGCGATCAGCCGATTCGTGAAACACACAGAGCGCCTGACAAGAGGCGGGCAATCGCGGTGACGGATCCGGAACCCGGCAACCACGGGCTGATCATTCTGATGCCCGTGTACAACGATTGGGGAGCGCTCTCGATCCTGCTCCCCAGTTTGGAGCGGGAGCTGAACGTAGGCGGATTGAGAGCGGAAGTCTTGATGGTGGACGATGGGTCCACGGTGCCGGTGCCGCCAGATCTCGGCCAAGACTCCTTCACAGCCATCGAGAGCGTCGACATTCTTTCACTTCGTCGCAACCTCGGTCACCAGCGCGCCATTGCGGTGGGGTTGTCCTACATCGAAGCAAACCGCCCGTGTCATGCCGTCGTCGTCATGGATTGCGATGGCCAGGACGATCCGCGCGATGTGCCCCGGCTGGTCAGGGAATGCCTCGCCCACGACGGTCAGAGAATCATCTTTGCGGCCCGCGCTCGACGCGCGGACAGCTTGGCGTTCAGGTTCTTCTACCGCCTCTATCGGCTGATCCATTTTTTGTTGACCGGCGTGAAAGTCAGGGTCGGCAACTTCAGCGTGATACCTTGGCCCGTCCTGAAGCGCCTGGTGGCGGTCTCCGAGCTGTGGAACCACTACGCGGCGGCCGTTCACAAGGCGAGACTGCCGATGGCGCTGATCTCGACCCAGCGGGGGAAGCGCCTGGCGGGCCGGTCCCACATGAACCTCGTCGCGCTCGTCGTACACGGGCTCAGCGCCATGGCCGTCTTCGGCGACCGCATCGGCGTACGACTCTTGATCGTCGCATCGCTCGGGATGGTCCTGGCGGGCGGTGCGCTGATAGGCGTCGTGGGCATTCGCATGTTCACAACCCTCGCTGTCCCCGGCTGGGCCACCTATGTTTCGGGAATACTCCTGGTGATGTTGATCCAGATGCTGCTCGTCGTTCTCGTGTTTGCCTTCGTGATTCTGGGGGGGCGCGATGCCGCCAGCTTCATTCCCGGTCGCGACTACGTGTACCTCACCGGCGGAGTACGACGCGTGTATGGCAGCGGCCGATGACGCTCCCTACGTGGGTCAGGAACTCGACCTGTTCGCCCGGGCGACCAACTGGAAACGGTACGTGAAGGCGGAGATCGGACGCTACCTGGTCGGCGATGTTCTCGAGGTCGGCGCTGGCATCGGCGGCACGACGCTGGCGCTCCATGACGGCACCGCCCGCCGATGGACATGCCTCGAGCCGGATGCCGACCACGCGAAGCGGCTGCGAGCCGCGCTGACCGAGAGCTGGGGGCTTCGCGCGCCCGGTGTGATCGCGGGATCATTACGCGCGCTCGCGGACCGGGCATCCTTCGATTGCGTGCTTTACCTGGACGTTCTCGAGCACATTCAGGACGACCGGCGTCAAATCGCCGAGGCGGCCCGCCGGGTTCGGCCCGGTGGGCACATCGTGGTGTTATCTCCGGCTCACCAGTGGCTCTTCAGCGAATTCGACAGGAGCATCGGCCATGTCCGCCGCTACGACAAACGGACGCTACGGTCCCTCATGCCTCCGGGATGGATCGAGAAGAAGCTGGCTTATCTCGATTCCGTCGGCGTGCTCCTGTCGCTCGCCAATGCCCTTGCCCTCCGGCAGGCTTTGCCATCCCGACGGCAACTCTCCTTGTGGGATCGCCTCTGCGTGCCGCTTTCCCGAGTCGTTGACCGCGTATTGCGGGGAACGTTCGGCAAGTCCGTACTGGCGGTATGGGAGAAGCGAGAATCGAAATAGATTCCCCGAGACCACGTTGAGTTGACGGGCACCTCTCTTCCCGATCCGACCACTCGACCGCCCGCCAAGGCGGCCCCCTCTCACGATGGCACCTATCTCCTGACACGGCCTACGTACTGCTCTTCGACATTGCGATGCCGCACCTTTCTCGAGCCCCGCGCGCGGCAGCCGGAGCGGGAACTCCGGCGGCGGCGAAGTGCTCGATGCACACGTCACCATATCTTCGAATGAACGCGCTGAGTCGCTAGTCATGTTCGGTCGGCGGCGTGTCGAGTCCTTTACGGGACGTTGGTCGATTCCCATCGCCCTGTTTCTCGGCTCGGTGCTTCTCGTAGCCGCGACACTCAAAGACTACGGCGTGACCTGGGACGAGCCGGCATATTTCCACGCCTCGGATCTTCACAATCAATGGCTGGTCGAGTCCGGGCAGAGCGTCCTCCGCTTCGACCTCGGCAAATGGGGTCAAGATGATAGCGTCAAGAAGGCGTGGCACGAGGACCCGTATCATGTACCCCACCCCCCATTTTCCAGAATCGTCTCGGGGATCACGAAAGCGCTCCTTGGCTCTCATGTCGACAGGTTCGTTGCCTATCGCCTCGGCCCCGCGTTGTTCTTTGCGTTGCTGGTGAGCTGCATGTATTCGTGGACGGCCGACCTCTTTGGTCGCGCGGCCGGGTTGTTTTCCGCTCTCGCCGTGATCGTCATCCCGAATCTGTTCGGGTTCGCGCATATCGCCGTGACGGATCTGCCTCTCGCCGCCATGTGGTTCGTCAGCGTGTATTGTTTCTCCAGGGGGTTGGACAGCGGGAGATGGAGTGTCGTGCTCGGAGTGGTCTGGGGCCTCGCGTTAGCCACAAAATTTCCCGCGTTGTTGCTTCCCGTTCCTCTACTTCTGTGGGCTCACCTGTACCGGCGAGGGGACTACAGGAACAACCTGTTCTCGATGATCTTCCTGAGCCCCCTCGTCGCGGTCGCATCGCAGCCATACATGTGGCACCAGCCGGCGCTCAGGTTCGTCGAATTCCTCTACGAAGGGGTCAGCCGCGGCTATCGCCCCGAGACGAATTTCCCCGTTCTGTTCCTGAACAAGATCTATCACACGGCCACGCTCCCCTGGTATTACCCGTTCTTCATCGTCGGGGTGACCACGCCGGAAGCGATTCTGGCTCTCGCGCTCCTCGCGGTCTGTCTGATCCCGTGGCTCGGGGCCCAGCGGGGTGTGGTGGTGCTGTTTCTGATCAACGCCGTGTTCATTGTTTGTCTGGGACTGGCGCCGGGCGCGGTGCTGCACGACGGAGTGCGTCAACTGCTGTCCGCGCTTCCATTCCTGGCGGGCTTGGCGGGCGGGGGGTTCTATCTCCTGTGTCGCTGGCTCGTCAGGGTGTGCCGGCGCGCGAGCGTCCTCCGGACCGTTCAACATCTGGAAGCCAAGGTCGCGGGCGCAGCCCTCGTCTTCATTCTATGTCCTCCTCTGCTGGAACTCTGGCTCTGTCACCCATTCGAGCTCAGCTACTACAACCACCTCGTGGGAGGTATCCACGGCGCCTACTCGCGAGGACTGGAGGTCACCTACTTCATGGAAGCGCTCACGCCGAAGTTTCTCGGATCTCTGAACGAAAAGCTGCCGCGCGACTCGGTGATCAACGCCTCGTTTGCCAATTCCATGTTCGCCTACTACCAAAAGGAAGGGCGCGTTCGTCAGGATATCAGGATCACCGATACCGGACCGTTCGATTACTACATTCTGCTCAATCGTCGCAGTGTTCTCTCGCCGCGGGAACAGCTCCTGGTCAACGGCCCCGCTCAGCCCTTTCTGTCCGTCAGCATCGCGGGTGTGCCCCTGGTCTCCGTCTTCGAATTCAAGCGCTCTTCCGCACAGTCGGTAACGGTGCCCGTGTCCATCCGGTCCGACGGAGACGTCATGCCGTGGCGGCCTTCTGGACTGTGAGCACGCGATACTCTCCCGTGATCTCTCCGGCGGCCTCGCGATCCATCTTCCTTCGCTCGGGCGTGCCTCTCCTCGTCGGCGCGGCGGCCGTTGTCCCTTTTCTGAGCGCGCTCTCCGGCGGCTTCAACTGGGACGATATCCCGAACCTGGTGGAGAACCCGCGCTACCGGGGATTGGACTGGACCCACCTCGAGTGGATGTTCACGACGATGCTCCTGGGGCATTACATTCCGCTCACCTGGCTCAGCTTCGGATTGAACTACGCGGTCGGGGGGATGAACCCCAGAGGGTATCACCTGACGAACGTGCTGCTGCATGGCGTCAACGCCGCCCTCGTCTACCTGGTCGCGCGACGCCTGCTGCGGGCGGCCTCGGGCGGCGCGGGATCACCGCGCCGGGACGAGGAGCGGCGCCGGGAACAGCTCGCCACCGGCGTCGGCGCGGCCTTCGCGGCGCTCGTCTTCGGGGTGCACCCGCTCCGGGTGGAATCCGTCGCGTGGGTGACGGAACGGCGAGATGTGCTCTGCGGGCTCTTCTTCTTGCTGACGGTCCTGGCCTATCTCCGGGGCGTGTCGAGAGGCGGAACGATCCAGGCCCGGTGGTGGGCGGTGTCGGTGGCCGCGTTCGTCCTCGCGCTCCTTTCGAAGGCGGCCGCCATGCCCCTGCCGGCGGCGCTGCTGCTACTGGACATCTATCCGCTGGGGCGAGTGGCAGCAGTGGGCTGGCGTCGCCTGGTCACGGAGAAGATCCCGTACCTCGTCCCCGCCGGGTTCAGTGGCCTCATGGCCGTGGTCGCGCAGGCCCGAACCGGCGCGGTCACGGGGTACCAGGATCACGGGATCGCCGCTCGGGTGGCGATGACGTCGTATAGCTTCATGTTCTATCCCTGGAAGCTCGTCTGGCCGAACGAGCTGTCGCCGCTCTACGAGCTCCCGGCTCGGCTGGACCCCTTCACCGCAAGGTTCCTCCTCCCCATGATCGGGCTGGTGATCGTGACGGCCGCGCTCGCCCTGCTCCGCCGCCGCTGCCCTGGCGCGCTGGCCGCCTGGGTCTACTCGGCGCTCATGGTGCTCCCGGTGACCGGCGCGGTCGTGCACGCCGGAATCCAGCTGGTCGCTGACCGGTACAGCTACCTCTCCGGCCTCGGTTTTGCCGTGCTCGCCGGCGGGGGGCTCGCGTGGCTCCTCCGCGCACGTGACTGTCTCCGGCCCGCGGTGGTCGGCGTGGGGGTGCTCGTGGCCCTGCTCGTCGTCGTGGGCT
>Ga0137375_10007232_pt1 | contig 13199 bp, 12 predicted proteins | sample SagtaG_24_FD_104936 | JGI IMG/M metagenome (GOLD analysis project Ga0137375, IMG submission 104936) | Vadose zone soil microbial communities from Sagehorn Ranch, Mendocino, California, USA - Sage1_R_113_16 metaG | ecosystem: Environmental > Terrestrial > Soil > Vadose zone | place: USA... | reverse complement strand
GGGCGAGGTCTCGATCACGACCGACGCGACCAACAGCCAGGCCAAGGGCACTCTCGTGGTGTACGACCTGTCAGGCTCGCATCGCCATCCAACCACCGCCACCTTGCAGCTGGGCGGTACGGGAGGCCTGGGTGCCGGGAACAGCGCATTCGTCGACGACAAGACCTACGTCATGGTCACGCAGTACAACGACTGGTCGCGCCTGTCGTCATGGCAACGGGGCGGTGTCACGCAACAGGCAACAGACACCACGGTGCTGGCGAGCGCCAATGCCCGCCCCGTGCCGCTGGGGATCCCGATGCAGGGCACGCCTGGCCCTTGCGCGTGCGAATTCCTGACCTGGGGCTGGTGGGCCAGCAAAGTCCCCGATCCTCGCCACCCCGGCACAACTTACACCGCGGTCGGCCCCTACGTCGCCGGCACGCCGACCACGTCGGTGCAGATGCCGCAGACCGGCAGCGCGACCTACTCGGGCTTCATGGCCGGCATGGTGAGCAACAACGGCAACGTCTATGCCGCCGCCGGCAACTACCAGAACGTCTGGAACTTCGGCGCCCGCACCGGCATCTTCAACGGCAGCTTCGACAACCGCAGCTATTCCGGCAACACACAAGCCATCGCCGGATCGAACGGCCGGACCTTCACTGGCAACTTCAACGGTGGCGGCCTCAAGGGTGCGTTCTTCGCCTCGCCGAGCGATCCGGCGGCCTATCAGGCGGGGACGTTTGCGATCGGCAACAACAGTGCGCCGTACAAGGCGTCAGGCATCTTCGCCGGGCAGCGTTGAGACTGCCGGACGCGGCGCGGTCCCGATCCTCCTGTGGCTTTCCTGTGGCCTTGCCGGTTACGTCCCCAGATCTGTTGTCGGCGTCCTCAGAGGCGAGCAGCGTCGCGCCTCGAGGGGCCGCATTGCTGTTCAGCAAGGAGGGGGAAGATGTACAGGATTTGGTATTGGGCGATGATCGATCGCGACAGCGACGGCCGCGTCGTCGCGAGCGTTCCGGATCTCGACGACGTGGCCGTGAGTGCGAGCACCGAAAAGGACGCGCTCGCCCATCTCACGGTGCTGGCCGCCGAACGCGTGCGAGCGGCCGTGGAAGGCGGACAGCGGGTTCCTGGGCGGCGCCATTTTACCGAGCTGCCAAGCCGCTTCCGAACCAAGGAGCTCGGTCGCGCCATCATTCCGGTCGAAGTGGAGCGCACCGCCGCCTGGCCGGCACCGCCTTTCGAGATGTCGTCGTAGGAGCGGAATCCGATCAGATGGAACCGCACGCGGTTCCATCTGATCGGGTTCGCGCGCACTGGTGATGCTTTTTCACAGGGCACAATCCGCCCAGCTGATTCCAGCTGGGCGGATTGTGCTTTAGGCGTTGACCCGTCGATGACGCCGGCCCGAAAGTCGCTGCGTCCATGACCTACCTGCTGGCCCTCTTGGCGTCGCTGGTCGGCGCAGCCTTGGGATTTGCCCTGGGAGCCGCCGCGGCCGGCCTGCTGGCGCCGGCCTTCGGCATCACGTCGTTCGAAGGCGCGTCAGGCTATTTCTCGATCTTCGTCGGCGGGCCGATCGGTGGACTCGCGGGCCTGGTGCTGGGCGCGCTGCTGGTTCTGCGACGCGCCGGGCACCGCAGTGCCGGCGCGGTTGCCGGCCGTGTTGTGCTCGTATTGGCGGGCGTGATCGGCCTGGCGGCGGCGGGGCTGGGGGCGTTCTGGCTGATGCGCCCGTTGACCAACGCCAACGGTCCCGCGCCGCAGCTGGTCTTCGAGATCCGCCTGCCGCCTGGCGCCGCGTCACCGACGCCCGGGAATGCGGTCGAGCTGCAGACCAGCGAGAACCGCATGCCCGCCATCCTGGCGGCGGGCCGCCGCGATGACGGTCGGGACGTCCTCGCCGGCAGCGTCGAGATCTACTATCGCACCTGGCGGCGCACCCTCGTGCTGCGCATGCCGGACAAGACCGACGTGCTGTTCGACCTGTCGCTTGGCCTGACGCCTGATCACACGAAGACGTTCACCGCCTGGCGGCGCGCCGACTACATTGCCCGGCCTGGCGATGACCAGGTACGACGGACCACCACGGCTGACGCCTACGAGCTTCGCTATCGCGTCGCGTGGGCGGGCGAAGACTGAGGATCACCTTGTGAATCCGGCCATGCTATCGTCTTGCCGTGCAACGCATCGCTGGACACCGCAGCCGCCCGGCGTGCGGCACCCCGCGCCTCTCGCCTTCCTCTCCGGGAGAGCGCTGCGCCTTCAGGTGGACAGATTGAGATCGCGGTACATGCGCTCTAAAAGCGCGCGGTCGACGTCAGGCTGGGGATCGCCTTCGTCGCTCCTGTCCAGAAGCTGGTTCGTCCGCTCGATGATCGTCCGCGTCTGCACGACGAGCGGCGGGGCGGCGCCAGTGCTGGTGCCAGTGCCGGCGCCGGCCAACTCCTCCAGCTCCTCCAGCAAAGTGGAGATGCGAGCGATTTGCAGTTTGAGCCGGACTTCTCTGGTAAGGCCACGCGGCACTGTTTGCCTTCGATAGAGGTTTGCTCGCTTGAGGCCGTGGTGGCCGCGGAACTCGATAATCTTCCCAGACATGAAATACCTTGGTCGTGAAAATGGGCTCCAAAGTTTCATTGCTTTTGAAGGATCGAGGGGACAATCCGCGCCGTCCGGTCGGTCAAGGCGCATCCCGTTCGTTGAGCCTGTGACTTTCCTGTGACCGCACTATGAGCCGGCACACAAAGCATTCGAGTCGGTTTGTCACAGACCACGCGCTTTTTTAGCATTCGCTGGCGAAGGGGGAGCATCTGCAGTCTTCTGACAGCGAGCCGGACCAGATCGGGCTTCACCATTTGTTGGGCAGGCTTCCGCGCGAGCTGTCGCGCAAGCTGTTGGCCAGCGAGCGAACGCTCAGGCTGCGAGAGGGAGAGACGCTATTCGAGCGAGGCGACATTGGCGACGGCTGCTATTGGCTGCGCCGGGGCGTCCTCGCCGTCTACGTGGTTTCCGCCAGTGGCGAGCAGCGCATCCTTGCCATCCTCGGGCCCAATGCCATCGTCGGCGAGCTGGCAATGATCGACGGGCTGCCGAGGTCGGCCAGCATCCGGGCACTCAGGGCCTGCGAGCTCAACTTCGTCAGCCGCGCCGCGTTCACGGACATGCTGCGACAGCATCCCGAGCTCTACGGCGATATCGTGAAGACGCTGGCGGCCCGCTTGCGCCAGACCGACGAGGACATGGCGGCGTCGAGCTTCCAGAGCGTGCGCGCCCGCGTGGCCCGCGCCCTGCTCCAGTGCGCGCGCCATTTGGGCGAAGAGGTGGGAGCGGGGCGCGTCATGATCCGGCACAGCATCACCCAAAGCGACCTCGCTGCCATGGCCGGCGTGGCGCGTGAAAGCGTCAGCCGCACGTTGGGCGAATGGCAGCGGCAGAAGGTCCTTCAGGGATCATCGCGCACTGGCTATGTCGTACATATGTCCAGGCTCGAAAGCGCGGCAACGGAGTAGCGGCGGGCCCAAGCTGACCGTGGCGCATCCCCTGCATGGCATGCCTCCCCGGTCGAACTCGCAGCGCCGTTCACCTGACGCTGGAACGCGATCGAGGCAATGCAGCGGCACCTTGGGCGCCGTGACGGTCCACTACGGCCGCCGCGTTCCGCCTGCCGTTCCCAAGCGCGCATTCGACGAATGTCGGCTACAATCGACCGCGCAAGCAACGGTGGGGTCGTCATGGCTGAGAAGACCTGGGAGATCAGCGGCGAGTACATGGAGAGCTGCAACTGCGACTATCTCTGCCCCTGCATCTTCACCAATCCGCAGGGCGAGGCGACGCACGAGAACTGCGTCGCGCTCATGGTCTATCGCATCGATCGCGGCCGCCATGGCGACGTCGCGCTCGACGGCCTGAAGTTCGCCCTGGTCATCCGCTCCGGGCGGATCATGTCGGACGGCGGCTGGGTGTTCGGCTGCGTCGTCGATGCCAAGGCCGACGATGCCCAGCGCCGCGCGCTGGCCGCGATCGCCAGCGGCCAGGCCGGCGGCCCGCCGCAGATGATCCGCGACAACCTGGTGAGCGACTTCCGCGGCGTCGAGTTCCGCGACATCGGTTTCACCGCCGAGGGCCTGCGCCGCGCCGCCGACATCCCGGGTATCCTCGCCTTCGAGATCGAGGGTGTGGCCTCGCGCAACCGCTCCGGCGAGCCGTTCTACATCGACAACACCGCCCATCCGGCCAACCGACGCCTCGCGCTCGCGCGCTCGCGCAAGACCGAGGTGCAGGGCTTTGGCCTCGGCCTCAGCCTCGCCGGCAAGGGCAACAATGGACATTTCGCGCCGTTCGCCTGGGCCGCCTGACGGCGGCGACCGACCGCCGCTGCTGCTGGAGCTGATGCTGGGGTCGAGGCTCGCGATCGCCGCCTCGCTCGTCGGCATCACGGTTCTCTGCTGGCTCTACCTGTTCGCCGAAGCGGCGGACATGCGGGCGATGGGCGACATGACCATGGCCATGCCGCCCAAGGGCGCCGTCGATCTCGTCCTGCTGCTGGTCATGTGGTGGGTCATGATGATCGGCATGATGCTGCCCAGTGCGGCGCCGATGATCCTGACCTTCGCCACGGTGAACGCGCGCCGGCGTGCCCGCGCCCAGCCCTGGGTGCCGACGGCCTTGTTCGCGGCGGGCTACGTCCTGGTCTGGGGCGGCTTCAGCATCGCGGCGACGCTCATGCAATGGGGCCTCGAGAGCGCCGCGCTGCTCTCGCCGATGGCCATGTCGGTGACCAGCGCGCGGCTGGGCGGCGTGCTGTTCCTCGCCGCCGGCCTCTACCAGCTGACGCCGCTGAAGCGGGCCTGCCTCATCGCCTGCCGCTCGCCCTTCGACTTCGTCGTCAACCGCTGGCGCGACGGCGCCGTCGGCGCCCTGCGCATGGGCGCAGAGCACGGCCTCTCCTGCCTCGGCTGCTGCTGGATCCTGATGGCGCTGTTGTTCGTCGGCGGGGCGATGAACCTCGTCTGGGTCGCCGTCCTCGCCATCGCCGTGCTGGTCGAGAAGCTGTTCCCGTTCGGCGAGTGGACGGCCCGGATCGGCGGGCTGCTGCTGATGGGCTGGGGCCTGTGGCTGCTCGCCGTGGGCTAAATCGAATCGCATCCCTCCCCAGCTTCGCTGGGGAGGTGCCCTCGTCATACGAGGGCGGAGGGGTCATGGGCGACGGAGTCGTTGTTGCTCATGACCCCTCCGCCCGCTACGCGGGCACCCGCGCGTTTGGGCCATTCGGCCCAAACGCTAGCCAACGCTGCGCGTGGGGAGGAATGTCCTGCGGAGATGATCTCTAAAGCCTCACTTGTTCAGATAATGCTTCTCCAGGAATTCGGACCGGAAGTTCTGCGGCGGCGTCTGGATGTCCGGCCGGCCCTCGGGCGTGAAGTCCATGAGGTTCCAATAGGCCCACACCGTGTCGACGTGATTGGACATCGTCTCGGTGCCCCAGAAATGGCTGATCTTTCCATCCTGCCGCCTGAACACATGCATCACGGGCAATTGCATGTCGTCGGACTCGCCCTGGCATTTGTAGTCGGCCTGATAGGGCGAGTGCGATCCGGAGAGCAGCGCGATCTGCGACCATCCGCGTTGCTTGGCCCACGCGTTGATGCGATGAGCCGGCGCCTTGGCGATGGCGGCAAAGGCTGAGTGCTGGCTGACCGAATACCAGGCGCGATCGAAACCATCGACCATCGACGTGCAGGACGGGCAGGGCTTGTCCCAGTTCGGACCGAACATGAACGAGTAGAGCAGCAGCGTGTTCTTGTCCCCGAACAGCTCGGAGAATTTCACGTCCTGTCCGATCTTCCCGTCGTTGGCCCACTGGAAGACGTAGTCCTCCTTCAGGGGGCCGCCGGGAGGAAGCGTGCGGCGCTTGGCGGCCACGGCCTTCACCTTGGCGATCAGCTCCTGCTCGTCCTTGAGCAACAGATCGCGCGCTTCGCGATACGCGTGGCTTTCGTTCGGATAGCGCTGTTCGCTCATGGTCGTCTCCTGCTTGAGGCCATGATCTGGAACGTTGTCCGACCGGCTTCGTTGCCCAGGCGGGTGATCCGTCAACGAGGCGCTTGCGCTTGTCGCCATCTGCCGCGGGCCCTATCGTCAGGTTCGCGAACGCAGGAGGTCGTCATGACTGTGATCAGGCGCCGGAGTGTCCTCGTTGCCTCTCTCATCGTGCCGACCGCGCACATCCCGTTGGCGCTCGCCGTCGATGCGCTGCCCGATGCGCGCTTCGTCGGCTTCGCCCAGGCCGTGAACGACTTCGATCTCGGCTCTGGCCAGATGGCCCTGCAGCGCTCGGCCAACGAGAACATCCGTGGCTACGCGACGCGCGTCATCGCCGACGCCAACTACGACGCCAGCGCCTTGCGCCTCTCCAGCGCCGAAGCGGGTGTTTCATACGCGCCGGACGGCAGCATGGGCCCCAAGACCCAGAACCTCCTGGCCCAGCTCAACACGCTGCAGGGCCCGGCGTTCGACACGGCCTTCGCCCAGGGCCAGCTCTCCGTGCAGATCGATTGCGAGGCGCAGTACGGCGCCTATTCGCAGAACGGCAAGACCGGTCCGCTCAGGCGCTATGCCCAGACCGCCTTGCCCAAGGCGAAGGAACGCCTGGACCTGGCGCGCCGGCTGGCCGGCGGCCGCTGAGGGCGGACACATCGATTCAGGCTCCTCTCCCCCGTTAGGGGGAGAGGTTGGGTGAGGGGGTTGCACGAGCTGTCGAAGCCCCCTCACCTAGCCTCTTCCCCTAGCGGGGGAGAGGAACTTGAGGTCGACTTGGCGATGGCCGTCGGCCATCGCGGTCTAGCCGTTCAGCGTGTCCTGCCAGTTGAAGGTGAGCGGCGCCTCGCGGAAGGCGAAGCGGTCGATGTGGCGCGCGACGGCGCCCTTGAGCGCGTCGAGCTGGTCGGCGGCGCTCGCCTCCAGTCGGCATTCGAGGCCGTCGTCATGCGCCTGCATCGTCAGGATGGCGTCGCCCGGCCAGTCGGCGCCCCGCGCGTTGCGCGGGAAGATCACGCCGCCCTTCTGCTCGGTGAACTCGACCGCGAGGTTGTGGCTCCAGTGCTTGCAGAGCTGCTGGAGGTAGCGGCTGGCTTTGGCGGTGGGGACGCGAACGCTGCTGTTGAACGTCATCGTCATGCCCTCACAGCCGCTCGATCTTGCGGGCGGCCTCGTCGAGGATGGCCGCGACCTCGTGCATCGTCTCGCTCTGCACGCCGTCCCGGCTGAGGCGATCGAGCAGGACGTTGCGCAGGTTGCCCATGGCGCGGCGCACCGGGCCGCCGTCGGTCCGCTCGCGCATCGAAGCAAGCTGGGCCAGGCGCGCGAACAGCGCCTCGACCTCCGGCTTCTTCGCCTCGAGCTCGGCGGCTCCGTCCGCGGTGACCGCGAACGGCTTGCGCGGTCCATCCGCGGTCGCCTCTTCGATGCGGCCCATGTCCTGCAGCAGGGTGAGGGTCGGGTAGATCACGCCGGGGCTCGGCACGTAGGCGCCGCCCGTCAACTCTTCGATCGCCCGGATGAGCTCGTAGCCGTGGCGCGGCTGGTCGGCGATCAGCTTGAGCAGCACGAGCTGCAACTCGCCCGAGTCGAAGACGCGCCGCCGCCTACCGCGTCCTTCGCCATGCTCGCCGTCGTGGCCGAAGCCGTGGCGGCCGTGATGGCCGAAATGGCGGCCTCGCGGGCCATGATCGCGGGCGAGCTCGAGCGCGTCGGGCTCGTCGGATTCGGGGTGACCGGACCGCGGGCCGAAGCCGCGATGGCGGTGGCCGTCGTCGCCGTGCCAGTGGCGCCGGCGCTCTTCGTGGCCGCGCGCAGGGTGGGAGAATCGCATTGATATCGACCTTTTATGTTTTAACATATCTAAGATATATCTAGATATAGCGGATCTTTCAAGAGGGTCGAGATGATTTTTTTTTGAGTTTCTGCGCCGTACGGCACGCAGAAAGTCGAACCTGGAGCCATAGAACACAATCTCAGTTATTATTTGTTGTGCTCGTGGTTAACTTGAGTTATTATCCGGAAATGCCCGTCACCGGACGCCCGACCTTGCACAGACCGGAATACAACGAGCAGGCGCATGATCACTGCCTGCTCGGCGCCACGAATGCCGAGCTGGCGGCGCTGTTCGAAGTGTCGCCGCGCACCATCGACAGCTGGATCGCCAGCATTCCGGAATTTGGCAAGGCCGTGCGCGACGGGCGGGCCGTCGCCGATGGCCGGGTGGCGCGCAGCCTCTATGAGCGCGCGGTTGGCTTTCGGCTCACGGTGGAGCGCACCGTGCTCCATCGTGGCGAAGAGCGGAAGCTCACCAACACCGTGCAGTATCCGCCCGACACCCAGGCTTGCATCTTCTGGCTGCGCAATCGGCGGCGCGACGTATGGGGCAACCAGCGGCCCGTCAACGATTCGGCCGAGCCCGGCTACGACATGGTGGCGGAGTTGGACGCCGCCGGGGAGCGTGCCCGGGCCGAGCTACGCGCTGAGCGGTGAGCGTTATCCGCCCGGGAGAGGCGCCTCATGCGCGTCTCATGATCATGAGCGCGCTAGAAGCGCGCGGTCCGGAAGACGATGAATCAGCGCCCCTCGCGCCACCAGGCGCTGCCGAGGGCGAGCAGGAAGGCCATCGCCACCAGGATGCCGGGCAGCAGCGGGAGCTGGTTGATGCCGGCGACCGTGTAGCCCTCGTTGCGGCGCAGCCCGATCCAGTCGGAGCCGCCGGCGGCGCGGCCGGGGCGGACGGAACGGATGTCGGGATCGGAGGTGTCGGCGAGCCACATGATCGAGCCGCCCGAGGCCTCGGTCAGCGGCTTGAGCTTGGCGTCGGTGGCGCGCACGTCGGAGAATTCCAGCGGGTCGGGATTGCCGACCGCGGCCACGGTCCGGAGGGTGCCGTCGTCGAAGCGGTACAGACCGGGCTTGTCGACGTCGATCACGCCCATGCCCAGGCCCGGGCTGGTCTGGCGCAGGTCGATGGTCTTGGTGCTGCCATCGGGCGCGGTCATCGTGACCTGCGGGAAGGTGGCGGCCAGCGTGCGGCGCGTGACTTCGATGCGGCCACCCACGGAGGTGGCGCGCAGCGCCTCCTCCTCGAGGTCGGGCTCCTTCATCAGCCAGTGCGCGGTGCGGCGCACCAGCTCGGGCTGCGGTCCGCCGCCGTCGATGCCGCGGTTCCACAGCCACAGGTGATCGGACATGAGCTGGGCGACGCGGCCCTCGCCGACGCGGTCGAGGATGACCAGCGGCCGCTCGTCGGCGCCCGACAGCACGGCATTGCCGCGCTCGGTGCGCGAGGTGACCAGGCGGAACCAGCGGCCCCAGTCGGGCTCCTTACCGGGATCGCCGGCCTGCGGCAGGTTGGCGCTGACGGGATGGCGCTGGCCGATCTCGGTGACCTTGGGCTTGAACGGCGTCTCCAGCACGTCGCCCAGCGGGGCGGCCGGCAGCACGGCGCCGAGCGGCGTGCGGTAGAGCGAGCGTTGCGTGGCGAACACCGGCCCGACCGAGACCAGCAGCGCACCGCCGCCCTTCACGTATTCGGCGATGTTGCGGAAATACTCGCGGGTGATGAGGCTGCCCTGCTCGTAGCGGTCGAAGATGATGAGGTCGAATTCCTTCAGCTTCTGCTCGAACAGTTCGCGCATCGGGAAGACGATCAGGCTGAGCTCGCGCACCGGCGTGAAGTCGTCCTTCTGCGGCGTGCGCAGGATGGTGAAGTGGACGAGGTCGACGGCCGGGTCGCTCTTCAGCAGGTTCCGCCACGCCCGCTCGCCCTGGTAGGGCTCGCCCGAGACCAGCAGCACGCGCAGTCGGTCGCGCACGCCGTTGATGGTGAACAGGCCACGGTTGTTGTCCAGCGTGAGCTCGTTCTGGCCGGGCGCCACCTCGAGCTCGACGACGTTGGCGCCGGGATTGCCGACGGTGATCGGCAGCTCGACCGACTTGCCGACCGGCACGTCGATGCGCCGCACGACGTCGCCATTCACCGACAGGGTCACCGGCGCGGTGCCGCCGGCGGGATCCTCGATCTTGAACTTGGCCGTGACCTCGCGGCCGACCACGCCGAAGCGCGGCGCCTGCTCCATCACGATCAGCCGGTCACGCTCGTTCTTCTTGCCGGCGATCAGGGCATGGACCGGCGCGCCGCCGAGCTCGGGCGGCAGGTTCTTGGCTGTGTCGATCGCAGGCACGTCGTGCACCTGGCCGTCGGTCAGCAGCACCACGCCGGCCAGCCGCTCCGGCGGCACCTCGACCAGGGCAGAGCGCATGGTCTCGATCAGGCGCGTGCCGCCCGGCCGCTCGCTGCCGAGCTGGATGTGGCTGGGCGGCAGCACGGCCTCGCGGACTTCGAGGCCTTCCTGCTGGGTGAGCTTCCGCTTCAGCGCCTCGCGCGCGGCCTGCACCTGGGTGCGGCGCTCGCCGATCGCCATGGAATCGGAATCGTCGACCACGACCAGCGCCACGTCGGCGATCGGCTTGCGCTGCTCCTCGATCAGCGAGGGGTTGGCCAGCGCCAGCAGCACCACGGCGAGCGTGCTCAGCCGCCAGAAGGTGCCGCGGGCGCGGGCGGCCAGGCTGAGTACGATCAGCACCACGCCGATCGCGCCGAGGCCGGCCAGGATCTCCCAGCTCAGCAAGGGGTCGAAGGCGACGGAGACGGCGGAGGTCGGGTTCATCGCCGGAGCCTCTGCATGATGTCCTGCATGTGGACCATGTCGTCCTTGTAGTTGCCGGTCAGCGCATGCATCACCAGGTTCACGCCGACGCGGTACGACATCTCGCGCTGGGTCTCGCCGCCCGGCTGCACCGGCATGATGCCGCGGCCGCGCTGGTCGGCCGCCCAGGCGCCGACATAGTCGTTGGAGCCGATGATCACGGTGGTGACGCCGTCATTGACGCGCCCGCCGCCCGGCTCGATCCAGAGCTTGCCGCCCGTCCAGCGGCCCGGCATGTCCGACAACAGATAGAACGACTTGGTCAGCACATGCTCGGGCGGCATGGCGACCAGCGGCGGGATCTCCACACCGCCCAGCAGCCGCTTGAGGTCGGGGTTGCCGCCGGCCGGCCGGTCGAAGCTGAGATGCTGGTCGCGCGTGTCGATGAACAGGATCCCGCCGGTGCGCAGGTAGCGGTCGAGCGAGGCCGCGGCGCGCGGCGAGAGGGTCGGCTGGGTCGACGTGATCGCCCAGTAGATCAGGGGATAGAGCCGCGGCTCGTCCTTCTCGAGGTCGAGGCCGACCGGATCGGCCGGTTCGACCGAGGTGCGGTTGCGCAGGATCTCGCTCAGGCCCTCGAGGCCCTGCTTGGTGAGGTCGTCGACTTCCTTGTCGCCGGTGGTGATGTAGGCCAGCCGGATATCGAGCGAGCCCTTGAGCGCCTGCTCTTCGCTGAGCGGCGGCGGGCCGGGCCGCTGGTCGGCGGCCTGGGCGTTGGGCGTCGGCAGGAAGACGGCGGCGGCCAGCAGGATGAGGATGGCGGCCGGCGCGGCGCGTCCAAAGCGGAAGGCGCGGCCCATCAGCCCGCGCATCCACAGCGAGATGAAGATGTCGGCCAGCAGCAGGATGAGCGCGGCCAGCAGGAACCACTTGCCAAGATCGGTCTCGCCGCCTTCGCTCAGCCGGTCGGTCGAGACGCCGCCGGGCAGCACGATCGGCTTGGGCTCGCCGACGCGGCCGCCGATGTTGAAGGCCACTTGCGCGTTCTCGTCGCCGTACAGGCCGGGCGGCGTGGTCGGCTTGGGCTTGAACGTCTCGTTGGCGTCGGCCGGCAGGATCTGCGCGCCGGCGGGCGGGGCGCCGAGGCGGCCGAAGCCGTCGAGGGTGCGCCAGGGCTTCAGCGCCTTGTTGACGCCGTCACCGGCGACGCCGCGCGACAGCGTCACCAGGCGCTGCAGCATGTTCACGAACAGGCCGCTCAGCGCCATGTTGCTCCAGCCGGTGTTGGCGGTGGTGTGGATCAGCACCAGATAACCCTGCCCGCGCTTCTCGCCGGTGACCAGCGGCGTGCCGTCGGCCAGCCGCGCCCAGGTCTTCTCGGCGAGGTCGGGCGTCGGCTCGGCCAGCACCTGCTGGCTGATGCGCACGTCCTTGGGGATCGGGATGCCGAGGAAGGGGCTGTTGGCCGGGAACTCGGCCAGCGCACTGGGCTGGCCCCAGCTCATGACGCCGCCCAGGGCGCGGTCGCCCAGACGCAGGCGAGTCGGCACCAGCGGATCGTTGCCGGCCGCGAGGTTGGGGCCGGCGAAGCGCACGGCCACGCCGCCGCGCTCGATCCACTTGGCAATCTCCTCGCGGTCGTTGGCCGAGGGCGCCGCGCCGTCGGGGATCAGCAGCACGGCGGTGTTGCGGTTCAGCACCGTCTCGCGATCGCCGATGGTGAGGCTGACGTAGGGATCGAGGGCCCGCTCGAGGAAGTAGACTTCCTGCAGAAGCGGCTGGCCGCTGGCGGTCGGCCGCTCGCCCAGGACGGCGACGGGCCGGCGGCGATGGCGCTCGTCGAGCAGCACCGTGCTGCCCGCGCCGCCCTGGGTCTCGATGTCGAGACGGGCCATGCGGTTGCGCAGCTCGGGCGGTGTCGGCAGCACGCCTTCGCCCTTGGTGGCGGTGGCGGCGAAGTCGAGCTCGATGCGGGCGACGATGCGGCCGCCTTCATCGGACGCCTGGACGGCGATCTTGCGCGGGCCGTCGGCGGCGGGACGCAGCGCCTGGACCTTGAGGTCGCGGCCTTCGGCGACCGGCGGCAGCAGAAGGAGAGGCGTGGCTGCCTGGTCGGGCAGCAGGACCTGCAGGCCGTCGAACTTGCGGAGGCGCTCGGTGAGCCTGGGCGTTCCTTCGTCTTCCAGGCCGTCGCTCAGCCACACGACGTAAGCGCCGGGATCGACCTGCATCTGGTCGATGGCGGTGACGGCGGCAGCGCGGTCGGTCGGCCACGGCTTGGGCCGGAAGGCGCGCAGGAGGGTGCGCGCCTCGTCGGGACGCATGGCGCCGCGCTTGGGCGCCGGCGCGTCGAGCGGCAGGGGCGCGGTGCCGGTCAGCACGACCGGCCGCTGAGCGCGCTCGGCGCGCTGGATCAGCCGCTCGGCATGGGCGATGCGCGTCGTCCAGCCCGGCGCCGACGACCAGCCGTCGTCGATCACCAGCATCAGCGGACCCTTGCCCGGCAGGTCGGCCTGCGGGTTG
>Ga0137375_10007228_pt1 | contig 13201 bp, 8 predicted proteins | sample SagtaG_24_FD_104936 | JGI IMG/M metagenome (GOLD analysis project Ga0137375, IMG submission 104936) | Vadose zone soil microbial communities from Sagehorn Ranch, Mendocino, California, USA - Sage1_R_113_16 metaG | ecosystem: Environmental > Terrestrial > Soil > Vadose zone | place: USA... | reverse complement strand
GTAGGCGTCGAAGTTGCGGTAGTAGTCGTCGCCGTTCACGAACACGCGCCCGCCGGTCGCCTGGGCGTAGCCGGAGAGCGCGTTCATCAGCGTGGACTTGCCGGTGCCGCTGCCGCCGACCAGCGCGACGAACTCGCGCGGCGCGATCGAGAGCGAGACGTCCTTGAGGATCAGCCGGCTCGCGCCGCCGCGCCGGACCGCGCGCGAGAGATTGCGCGCGTCGATCCGCAGCGCGCCGCGCTGGTCGTACTGGTCGAGGCTGTCGCCGTCGTAGACCAGCTTGAACGCGCCGATCTGGATGACATCGCCGCGGGCCAGCGGGTGCTGCGTGATGCGCTGGCCGTTCACGAAGGTTCCATTGGTCGAGCCGACGTCGCGCAGCAGGTGCCGGCCGTTGGAGCGCTCGATCACCGCGTGGTTGCGCGAGACCTGCGGGTTGTCGAGCACGATGTCGCTGCCCTGGCGACCGATCGTGATCTGCGGGTCGTTCGGGTCGAGCGGGTAGCTCTGGGCCACCGTGGCGGCCTGCGCGACCCGCACGGCCGCCGGGTTGCGGTAGGTCAGCGTGACGAAGTTGCCGGTGGCCGGGTCGCCGATGCGCAGCACGTCGCCGTCGGCGAGCGCGAGCGGGGTGTTGGCCGGCAGGCGCCGGCCGCCCGACAGGATGCCGTTGGTCGAGCCGACGTCCACGATCCTATGCGACGCGCCGTCCGGCTCGATCCGCGCGTGGCGGCCGGAGACGAAGCGCGAGGTCAGCACGACGTCGTTGGTCGGCGCGCGGCCGATCGCGAGCGGCTGCTGACCGAGCGGCACTTCGCGCACCTGGCCCTCGTCCTGGATCACCAGCGCCGGCCGAGCCGGTGGGCCGGGCCGGACAGGGTCATAGCGAGGCGCGGGCGTGGGCTGGGTCGGGTCGGCGACGGGCGTGGCGGCCAGCACCGCGCCGGCTGCCGGAGGGCGAGGCGCAGGGTTAGTCTCCTGAGGCATCCCGCACCTGGTGCAGAACTTTGCGCCGGGCCGGTTGAGGGTCGCGCCGCAGTGGAGGCAGGTCGTCGAGGACAATTTGGCGTGCTCCTATGCTATAATGCTGTGTCGAGCCACGTTGATTCTAGCATAAGATAGTGTTTTTGTGAGTAGATCACCGACCCAACGAATGCAATGATGGTTGAGCAAATCACAACCGGGCTGGATCTGCCGCCGGCCCACATCGCCGCACTCGTCCGCATCAACCAGGCCCTGGCGGCGGCGACCGACAGCGCCGCATTCCTTCAGGGGGCGCTGGACGAGCTGTGCGCCCTGCTGCGGCCGGCGTTCGGACACGTGCTGCTGACCAGCCAGGACGACCAACTCGTGGCGGTGGCGTCGGCGCCGTCCACGCCGGATCTCGCCAGGCTGCCGCGCCCGGCGCCGGATCTCGCCAGGCTGCTCAGGACGTGCCGGACGACTCTGATCGACACGACAGGCGTTCAGACCGGCGCGGCCGCGCCCGGCGCCGGCACACTCCTGCTGGTCCCGCTGGTCCGGCTCGGCAGCCCGCTCGGAGCGCTGCTGCTGGGCCCGGCGCCGGAGCGGCGATTCGAACCGCAAGATCTGACCCTGGCCGAGCTGGTCGGCAGCACGCTCGCCGGCACGCTGTACGTTCGCCGGCTGGCCGAGGCGCTCAACCGGCGCGACGAGCACCTGCGCATGGTGGCCGACATCGCCGCCCACGTCTCCTCCTCGCTCGATACGCGCGAGGTCTACCGGCTGGTAGTGCAGAAGCTCAACGAGTACTTCCGCGTCAACGCCGGCTCGCTGATGCTCAGGGACGAGGCCACCGACGAGCTGGTGTTCGTCATGACGCTCGAGGCCGGCGAAGAGAAACTGTTCGGCGTGCGCCTGCCGCCCGGCGCGGGCATCGCCGGCCATGTCGCGAAGACCCAGCAGGTCTACATCAGCAACGACGCCGACCACGACCCGCTGCACTACGAACTGGTCGGCGAAGACGTCGGGATTGCCTCCCAGACGATCCTCTGCGCGCCGATGGTCGTCAAGGACCAGACGATCGGCGTGATCGAGCTGATCAACAAGCACGGCGGCCTGTTCAACGAGAAGGACGCCGAGCGCCTGGGGCTGGTCGCGAACATGATCGGCGTGGCGATCGAGAACGCGCGGCTGTTCGAGTTCGTGCGCCAGCGGCGCGAGCGGCTGGAGCGGCTGCTCGACCGGATGATGAGCCAGGAGTTCTCGCAGGACAAGCTGATGGAGCTGCTGGCGCGCGAGCTGGCGTCGCAGGACAGCCGGATGCTGGTCAAGTTCAGCAACCCCTACATCGTCGGCACGCCGGTGCTGCGGCCGGAGATGTGCTTCGGCCGCGAGCCGCTGTTCGAGCGGATCATGAGCGTGCTGCACCAGAACAGCCTGCTGCTCCACGGCGAGCGGCGGATCGGCAAGACCACCATGCTGCGGCAGCTCAAGATCCGGCTCCAGGCCGCCGACGACCCCGACTACCGCTTCCGGCCGGTCTACATCGACCTCCAGGGAATCGCGGAGCAGGATTTCTTCCATACGATGATGGAAGAGGTGGTGTCGATCTTCGGGGCGCGCGCCAATGAGCTCCCGCTACGCTACAGCCCGCGCCGCATCGCCTACTCCGGCCACGACTTCCAGCACGACCTGCGCGAGATCATCACGCGGCTGTGCGGCCCGCAGTCCGACGGCCTGGTCGACCGTCTGGTACTGCTGATCGACGAGGCCGACGTGATGTACGAGTACGACGAGCGGACGCTGCAGGAGTTCCGGCGGATTTTCATGAATGACTACGCTGCGTACTTGAGCGTGGTCTTCGCCGCCGTGGGTATCCAGCAGCGGTGGAAGCGCTACGAGAGCCCGTTCTACAACCTGTTTCAGCAGATCTCGATCCCGCCGCTGACGCGCGCCGACACCGAGCAGCTGACGCGCACGCCGGTGCGCGGCCGCTACGAGTACCAGGAGGCGGCGATCGACCTGATCTACCGGATCAGTGGCGGCAAGCCGATGAAGGTTCAGCTGCTCTGTCTCGAGGCAATCAACTACATCCGCGAGCAGAGCCGCACGATCGTCACCGCCGAGGATATCGAGCGGGTCGGCGACGTAACTAAAGAGGATGGCATGGTATGAGCGAGACAAGCGCGAGCCGTGACCAACAACGAGGCAGCGATGGGCAGCTTGCCCAGACAGCGCCAGATCAGCGGGATCTGCCGGCGCTGGCGGCACAGGCGGTCTGGGGCGGAGCGCCGGGCAGCCCCGCAGCCGCTGCTCAGCCGCCGAGCGTGCGCCGCAATCCCTACGTCGTGGGCGGCTGGGTGCGCGGCGCAAACTTTTACGGGCGCACGAAGCTGATTGGCGAGATTCTCGACGACTACGACCGCACGATCTGGCTCGGCGGCAACCGGCGGATCGGCAAAACCTCCACGCTACGCCGCCTGGAAGAGCTGGGCAACGACGCGGGCCGAGTCGCGTTCTATATCGACCTCCAGGGGGCCGCGGATACCGCGACCCTGACCGAGTACTTCCTCGAAGAAGACAACGAGGAGCGGCTGGCGCGGCTCGGGCTGACGAGCGCCGGGCTCCAGGGGAAGGCGCCCCATGAGGTCATGCGCCGGCTCGACCGGCGCGGTCGCGAGCGCAACCTCAAGGTGCTGCTGCTGCTCGACGAGGCCGAGGCGCTGATCGAGATCGCCACCGCCGAAGGCGATCAGATTCTCAAAGACCTCCAGCGCGAAATGCAGCGCAGCGATGCGCTCCGCGTCGTACTCTCCGCGACAAGGCGACTGATGGTGCTGGATGTGATTTGCAGATCCTGGAACACATCGAAATTCCTGGATGGCGTCACGCCGAGCTACCTCGGGGCGCTGACGCCCGACGAAACGCTGACGCTGATTCGCCAGTCGCAGGCGCCCAGCGCCCAGCTGATCGAAGACGGCGTAGCGCGGGCGATCGCGGCGGCGTCGAACGGACACCCGTTCCTCACCCAGTGGCTGTGCGACCGGCTCTGGAGCGAGCAGGGGCTGCGCGCGCCCACGCCCGAAGATCTGCTGCTCGACAACGACGCCGACCTAGTCACCAGGATGTTTCAGGAAGATTACAATTACCTGGCCGCCAGCGAGCGCAGTATTCTGAAGGCGCTTGCCGCGGTCGATGCGCTGGATGCCGCCGGCCTGGTCGAGCTGATCGGCAAGAGCGTGAAAACCGAACAGATCGGATCGCTTATGTCGCCCCTCGCCCAACTCTGCTTCGTGCGGCGCACCGACGCAGGGTACGTGATCGGAAACGAACTCCTGCGTAACTGGTTCCGCTATTGCTCGATTGATGAGCCGGCCCCGGCGGTCAGCGACGATATTGCCATGGACTGGGCCGACGAGAAAGTCCAGGAGATCGATAATCTGATCGAAACACACGAGCGGCGGCTGCGCGTGCGCGAAGATCAGCAGGCGCAGCTGGGCATCACCACCCCGCCGGAGATCGTCACGGAGATCGAAGATATCAAAAAACAGATCGCCGATCTGCAGCGGCAGCGCGCGCAGGTCCGTGCGAGCAGGTGAGGCGCAAGCACACTGCTGCTGCAACCTGTGATCCTTTTCCGACGTCGAAGCCACGGCGACCACCAGTCCAACCAGCACGATCAGCCAGAAGACGAGAGCGCTCCGCGCCTTTCGTCTATTCTGGTGCATCCAGCATGTTCCATGGTAAACTACTGCAGTAGGAAACGTGGCCGCTTCCAGCGGTCCACGACTTGCGGCCCGCGATCTGAAAGCTGATGGCGACACCTCCATGAACGCTACCTGCCCATTCTGCGGCGCCGCCGTGCAGCCGCGCTCGCGCTTCTGCCCCGCCTGCGGGAAGCGGCTACCCGCGCCTCCCGGCGAGGCCGCGGCCCAGGCAGCCGGCCCGCCGCCTCCCAGCGAGGCCGACATACCGGTCGAAGCCGCGCTGCACAGCCACAAGCGCGTCCAGATTCACGGCGACTCGCTGAATCTACACGAAATCATAAACGTGGTAGAATCAGGCGTACGCTGGTGGCAGGAAAAGCTGACCAACGCCGACGCGGCGACCCGCGAGCGCGCTGCGGAGGCGATCGAGGAGCTTTCGCAGATCTTGCACAGCCTCTCGAAGCAGCTCGCGCAGGGCCGGGAGACAATCCGGATCACCACCCGGCTGCCCGCGCTGCGCACCTACGAGGTCGGCTGCCCAGTCTGCGGCCGTGGGAATCGGGCTGGCGCAAAGTATTGCCTGAGCTGCGGGGCGCTGCTCGCGGGCCAGGCGCGAGAGGAAACGCTGACGGTGACGCCGATGCCACTGCGCTTCAGAATTGCCGCCCGCACGGATCAGGGGCGGGTGCGGCAGAACAACCAGGACTCGATCTACACCGGCACGATCAAGCTGCGCGGCGGCGCGGCGCGGCTCTGCCTGGTGGCCGACGGGATGGGCGGCGCCAAGGCCGGCGAACAGGCCAGTCGGATCGCCTCGGAGGTCGCGCAGGCGCAGATCCAGCGCGGCGCCGACGGCCCGGCGCCGCCGGATAGCGCCGCCTGGCAGGATCTGCTGCGCAATGCCGCGCGGGCGGCCAACAGCCGCGTCTACGAGGAGTCGCGCGCCGACGACGAGCGCAAGGGCATGGGCACCACGCTGACCATCGCGCTGATCGTCGGCGATCGGCTGCACATCGCCTCGGTCGGCGACTCGCGCGCCTACCTGCTCAACGCCGGCGGCGTGACCGACGACGGCGCGACGACCGCGCAGCTCACCTCCGATCACAGCCTGGTGGCGCGGCTGGTCGACATCGGGCAGATCACGCCCGAGCAGGCCCGCACGCACCCGCAGCGCAACCTGCTCTACCGCTCGATCGGCACCGATCCGTCGGTCGAGGTCGATACGCTCTCCGAGCAGCTCGAGCCGGGCGACCTAGTGCTGCTGTGCTCGGACGGGCTGTTCAACCACGTGCGCGACGAAGAGATCGCCCAGATCGCCCTGAAGCAGCCCGACCCGAACCGCGCGTGCGAGCAGCTTGTCGCGCTGGCCAATGAGCGCGGCGGGCGCGACAATATCAGCGTCGTGATCGTGCGCGTCGAGGGACCGAAGTAAACCGTTCGAACGTTAGCACGTTGAAACGTTCGAACGTTCCAACGTGCTAACGTTCGAACGCCTTGGTGAGTCGCCAGATGCCGACATGCCCATTCTGCGGCGCGACCAACCGAGCAGATGCACGCTTCTGCTACCAGTGCGCAGCGCGGCTCCCGCGCGGTAGTCCATCGTCGGAAGACCAGGACTGGCTGGCCGCAACACTCTCCGCCGGTTCAGCGTCATCTTCGGAGACGCCGACGACGCCAAAAGGGCAGTTCAGAGTGATCCCCGCCGAGCGGCCCGAGGATGAAGGAGCACGAATGGACCCGACGCAGCCGCCCACGATGGGGCAACCAGCCGCCCGCTTCGCCGGCCGCTACGAGATCGTCGCGCAGCATGGCGAGCGGGTCGAGGCGATCGACCGCCAGCCCTGGAAGCGCTGCTGGGCCTGCGGGGCGACGTCGAACGACGCCGGCGAGCTCTTCTGCACCGAGTGTGGCGCGAATCTCGAGGGCCGCCGCTACCACGGCCAGCTGATCGCCGGCGAGCCGAGCGGCCTGGCGCTGGTGCCAACGATCGAGGACCCCACCGTGCGCGACGTGCTGCCCCAGATCTGGGACCAGGTTGAGGAGGGCGACGCGCGCCTGACACTGGTGGCCGACAGCGGCCGCGCGCCGGTCGCCCCGCCGCTCGACGAGCTGCAATCGCTGTATGTCGGCCGCGGCCTGGCGCACCTGCTCAGCCGGCTCCACGCCGCCCGCCTGGCGCTCGGGCCGATCAGCGCCGACGACGTGGAGCTGACCGCCGCCGAGCGACCGCGCCTGCGGGCCGCGCCGGGGCTGCGCCGGATCGCGCCAGGCGACGCCGCCGCCCAGGCCGCCGACCTGCGCGCGCTGGCGGGGCTGCTCGAATCGCTGACCTCCACGCCGCGCACCACCCGCAAGCTCACCGAGGAGCAGGCCACCGAGATCATCGAGCTGCCCGGCCTGGGCGACGTGCTGCGCGAGCTACGCACCGGATCGATCGGCGACGCCGGCGTGCTGGCGGAGCGGCTCGACGACCTGATCGCCGAGCGCACCCAGCCGGCCCCGCTCTGGGCCCGGATCGGCGCCTCCTCGCACGCCGGCATGGTGCGCGAGCTGGACGAGGACAGCCTGCTGGCGCTCGACCTGCGCACGGTCCAGAACTCCAGCGGGCGATCGTGGGGCCTGTTCATCGTGGCCGACGGCATGGGCGGCCACGCCGCCGGCGAGGTCGCCAGCGGCCTGGCCATCCGCGGCGCCGCCGAGGTCGTGCTGAGCGCCTACCTGACGCCGACACTCGACGCCGACGCGCCCTACGACGAGGCCCAGCTCAGAGAGGTGGTCCGCAAGGCGATCCTGCAGGGCAACCAGTACGTGCTGAACGAGGCGCGCGCCCGCGGCAACGATATGGGCACGACGATCACGATGGCGCTGGTCGCCGGCGACCGCGCGGTGGTCGGAAACGTTGGCGACAGCCGCACGTATATCTATCGTGACGGCGCGCTGCGGCGGATCAGCAAGGACCACTCGCTGGTGATGCGGCTGGTCGACCTGGGCCAGATCACCGAGGACGACATCTACACCCACCCGCAGCGCAACGCGGTGCTGCGCTCGCTCGGCGACAAGCCCGACGTCGAGATCGACCTGTTCAGCCTGCGGATCAAGCCCGGCGACGCGCTGTTCCTGTGCTGCGACGGCCAGTGGGAGATGACCCACGACCCGCAGATGGCCGAGATCATCGCCGCGCACGCCGACCCGCAGGCCGCCTGCGACGCGCTGATCGCCGCCGCGAACGCCGCCGGCGGCGAGGATAATATTACGTCGGTGCTGGTGAAGTTCGAGCGGTATGGGGAGTAGTCAGAATTCAGAATTCAGGAGTCAGAATGCTGATCGACGATCAGCGCATTACCGCGAGAACGTTGATATTCTGACTGCTGACTCCTGACTCCTGAATGCTACGGAGAGGAGCCAGAATTCAGAATTCAGGAGTCAGAATGCTGATCGACGATCAGCGCATTACCGCGAGAACGTTGATATTCTGACTCCTGACTCCTGACTCCTGAATTCTTAGGAGATTGATATGCCTGATACAATTACCTTAACCTGCACCTGGGGTCGCGCCCCATTGCCCGCGAGCGCCAGCCCGCAGGCCGCCTATCTGCTGGTCGAAGCGCAGCCCAGCCAGGCGACCGAGGCGGTGCCGCTGAACTTCTGCCTGGTGCTCGACCGTTCCGGCTCGATGCAGGGCGCCAAACTGGCCGCGATGAAAGACGCTACCAAGCGCGTGATCGACACGCTCACTCCGCAGGACGTGGTCTCGATCGTGCTGTTCGACGATACCGTGCAGGTGCTGACGGCGGCCACGCCGGCGGCCGACAAGGGCGCGCTCAAGGCCCAGGTCGACTCGATCGAGGAGGCCGGCGGCACGGCGATGTCGGGCGGGCTGCAGGCCGGCCAGACCGAGCTGCGCAAGAGCGCCGCGCCCGACCGCGTCTCGGCGCTGCTGCTGCTGACCGACGGCCAGACCTGGGGCGACGAGGACCACTGCCGCGCGCTCGCGAAGGAGCTGGGGCAGGAGGCAGTGCGGATCACCGCCCTGGGCCTGGGCGCCGAGTGGAACGAGAAGCTCCTCGACGACCTGGCCGAGGCAACCGGCGGCTCTTCAGACTACATCGCCGACCCGGCTCAGATCACAGCCTTCTTCCAGCGCGCCGTGCGCGCGGCCCAGGGCACCGTCGCGCAGGATGCGCGGCTGCTGCTGCGGCTGGCGCGCGACGTCACACCACGCGCGGTCCACCGGACGGCGCCGGTGATCGCCAACCTGGGCTACCAGCCGATCGGCCAGAACGAGGTCGCGGTGCGGCTCGGCAACCTGGAGTCGGGCGACCCGGCCAGCGTGGTGTTCGACATGATGCTTCCACCCCGCGCCGCAGGATCGTTCCGGATCGCGCAGGCCGAGCTACACTACACGCCGATGGGCGGCGCCGAGCAGGTCGTCAAGCAAGATGTGCTGATCGAGTTCACCAGCGACGCAAGCGCGGCCGCGTACGACCCGCGCGTGATGAACCTGGTCGAGAAGGTGACGGCCTTCAAGCTCCAGACGCGAGCGCTCTCGGAGGCCGAGGCCGGCAACGTGGCCGGCGCGACCCAGAAGCTGCGCGCGGCCGCCACCCGCCTGCTCGACCTGGGCGAGCTCGATCTGGCGCAGAAGGCCCAGGCGCAGGCCGAGCAGCTCGAGCAGGGCAAGAGCATGAGCGCCGAGACGCAGAAAGAGCTGCGCTACGCCACGCGGCGCCTGACTCAGAAACTGGAAGAATAGTTTTGAGCTCTGAGTGCTGAGTTTTGAGTTACTTAAGAGCGGTCAACTCGAAACTCAAAACTGAAAACTCAAAACTCAGCACTTTTTTGATTGGAGGAGTAAAAGATGAAGTGTTCAACCTGCGGGGCCGAAAACGAAGCGGCAAATCGGTTCTGCGAGCAGTGCGGTTCGCGGCTGGAGCCGAGCGGCGCGGTGCCGCAGGCTCAGGTCGATCTGGCTGCCCAGCCGACGGCCGCCGGCCCGACCTGCCCATCCTGCGGGGCGGCGGTGCTGCCCGGCGAGGCGTTCTGCGACGAGTGTGGCGCGGCGCTGAGCAGCGCTGTGCCGGCCGCCACAGGCGTAGGCGCGGCCTCCGGCGCCGCCTACGACGCGCCGACCATGATTGCGCCGCCGCCACCGGCCGCGGCGCGCGGGGCGCCCGTCGACGGCCATAGCGTGGTCTGCCCGGCGTGCGGCCACCAGAACCTGCCCGGCGACCGCTTCTGCGACAACTGCGGCGCGGCGCTGCCCGCCCCGGCGGCGGCTGGCAGCCCGGCCGCACAGGCCGAGGCGCCGACCGTCTTGTCGGACCAGGCGCTGCTGCAGTCGCTGCACGCGGCCGCACCGGAGCCGAGCGCCGCCGCCCAGGCCGAGGCGCCGACGGTCGAGCAGCCGGCGATCGAGCCCGCCGCGAACGCGGCGCAGGAGGCCTACGAGGCCGAGCGCCGGCGGCTGACCGAGGAGGTCGAGCGGCAGCAGAAGATCATCACGCAGTTCGAGCAGATGCAGGCCATGTTCGGCGCCGCCACCCCCGCCGCCGTCTCCCAGGGCCTGGCCGAAGCCCGCGACGCCCGTGCCCGCGCCGAGGCCGAGCTGGCGGCCCTGACCGGCGGCGCGGCTGCGGCCGCCCCGGCGGCCGCGCCCGCGGCCGCGGCGACCAGCGCGCCGGCCGCGCTTGGCGAGCTGGGCACCGTGCCCGCGCCTGCGGCGGCCGTGCCTGTCGAGCCGCCTGTGCCAGCGCCGCAGACAACGGTCAGCGAGCCGGCCCGCGAGCCTGTCCCGGCGCCGGCCGCGCCAAGCGCGCCACCTGCCCCGGCTGCCGAGGCGCCGAAGGCGCCGGCCGCGCCGCGCCTGGTGACCGACGACGGCAAGGAGCTGCCGCTGCCGGCCGACAAGCGCGAGATCATCGTCGGCCGCGAGGACCCGATCAGCGGAATCTTCCCGGAGATCGACCTGACGCCCTACGGCGGCGAGACTGGCGGGGTCAGCCGGCAGCACGCGCGAATCAGCCAGGTCGACGGCCAGTGGACCGTCACCGACCTGCAGAGCACCAACTACACGCGCGTCGACGGCGCTAGGATCGAGCCAAACGTGCCGGTGCCGATCAAGAGCGGCGCGCGACTCCAGTTCGGGCGCGTCGCGCTAGTGTTTCAGGCGTAGGTCAGCGAAGGGTCCTGCTGAATTACCACCAAGGCACCAAGACTCCAAGCCTTCTTCTCAATCTTGGTGCCTTCGTGTCTTGGTGGTTATGTCAAAACCGCTGCGTTCGCGGAGGCAGCGCTTTTTTGTGCCACTTGCGACCTGTGGCGATTGTGTTACACTGTGGCAATTCGAGAGCTGCCGCGTTAGAAAGCACGATACACTATGCCCCAGGAACGCGCCCGACCACTGCGCGCCGAATCGACCGGCAGCGTCGCGGAGTCCACCGTCCACGGAGTGCTGACCGGGCGCGGCTATGTCGAGCTCTCGGCCCACGAGGCGCTGGAGGCGGAGCCGGAGGCCGAGCAGACGGCGATGTTTCGCGACTTCGCCTGGCGGCCAAGGCCGGCGCGCCTGTTCGTTGCGCAATACCCGATCGGGCCGAGCATCTACGGCCTGCCGCTGAACGCCGACTTCTGGGTGCGCGGCGCGCCGCACTTTCCCGCCGGGCTGGCGATCGAGGTCAAGTGGCAGCAGTCGACCGGCAGCGTCGACGAGAAGTTCCCCTACCTGGTCCACAACATTAGAGAGTGCTACCCCTGCCCTGCGCTGGTGATCGCCGACGGCGGCGGCCAGCGCCCCGGCGCGCTCCAGTGGCTGCGCGCGCAGACCGAGGGTAATCTGCTAGCGGTCTTCTCGCTGGCGGAGTTTATGGCGTGGGCCAACCGCAACCTCTGAACCAGTTATGAGTTTTAAGTTATGAGTTTTGAGTTCGATCCCATCTCAACTCAAAACTCATAACTGAGAACTCAAAACTTCGGGTTTCGCGCCGGCCATCAGCAATCCTAGATCTTCGCGCGTGGCCTGTTCCGCGTCGACAACCGCGACGATCTGGCCGTGGTACATGACCGCGATCCGATCGGCCAACGACATCACCTCGTCCAGCTCGGCCGAGACCACCAGCACTGCCGTGCTGGCGTCGCGCTGGGCGACGATCGTCTTGTGGATGAACTCGATCGAGCCGACGTCGACGCCGCGGGTCGGCTGGGCGGCGATCAGCAGCTTGATCGGCCGCGACAGCTCGCGCGCGATGATCACCTTCTGCTTGTTGCCGCCGGAGAGATTGGCCACCGGCACCGACGCCGAGGGAGTGCGGATGTCGTACTCTTTGATCAGCCTGTCGGCGTGCTCCTCGATCTTATCCTCGGCCATAACCACGCCGCGCGCGAAGGGCGCGACGTAGTAGGTGTTCAGCACCAGGTTGTCGGCGACCGAGTAGGCCAGCACCAGCCCGTCCTCCTGGCGATCTTCGGGAACGTGCGCCGTGCCAGCCTCGGTGATCTTGCGCGGGATGGCGTTCGTGTAGTCCGCCCCGGCGATCAGCAGCTGCCCCGACCTGGCCGGCCGCAGCCCGGTCAGCGCCTCGACCAGCTCGGTCTGGCCATTGCCCTGCACGCCGGCGATGCCGACGATCTCGCCGGCGCGCACCTGTAGCGACACGCCGTTGACCACCTGCTGGCCACGGTCGTCGTTCACGGTCAGGTCGCGCACGTCCAGCACCACATCGCCAGGGTGCGCCGGGCCCTTGTCGACCTCCAGCAGCACGCTGCGGCCGACCATCATCTCAGCCAGGCTGCGCTCAGTGGCCCCGCGCGGGCTGGTCTCGCCGACCACCTGGCCGCGCCGCAGCACCATGATCCGATCCGAGATCGCCAGCACCTCCTTGAGCTTGTGCGAGATAAAGATCACCGACGTCTCCTGCGCCTTGAGGGTGCGGATCACCGCGAACAGGTCGTCGGCCTCCTGGGGCGTCAGCACGGCGGTCGGCTCGTCGAGAATCAGGATCTCGGCCTTGCGGTAGAGCGCCTTGATGATCTCGACGCGCTGCTGCTGCCCGACCGACAGGTCTTTCACGTAGGTGTCCGGGTCGACGTGAAGGTTGTACTGCTGCGACAGCTCGCGGATGCGCCGCCGCACGGTCGCGAGGTCGAGCCTGAGGCCCTTGACGCTCTCGGCGCCCAGCATGATATTCTCGGCGACGGTGAAGACCGGCACGAGCATGAAGTGCTGGTGGACCATGCCGATGCCGCGGCGGATCGACTCGCTCGGGCTGCCGATCCGCACCGCCTCGCCGCGCACCAGGATCTCGCCAGAGTCCTGATGGTACAGCCCGTAGAGAATATTCATCAGCGTGGTCTTGCCGGCGCCATTCTCGCCCAGCAGCGCCAGCACCTCGCCGCGGTACAGCTTCAGGCTGACATTCTTGTTGGCGATCACGCCGGGGAATGTTTTAGTGACGCTGCGAGCCTCGAGCACGACTTCGCGATCCATGTCTTCCTCGCCAGGAGTCAGGAGTCAGGAGTCAGGAGTCAGGAGTCAG
>Ga0137375_10007226_pt1 | contig 13203 bp, 8 predicted proteins | sample SagtaG_24_FD_104936 | JGI IMG/M metagenome (GOLD analysis project Ga0137375, IMG submission 104936) | Vadose zone soil microbial communities from Sagehorn Ranch, Mendocino, California, USA - Sage1_R_113_16 metaG | ecosystem: Environmental > Terrestrial > Soil > Vadose zone | place: USA... | reverse complement strand
AGCGAGCTCGACCACGTCCATGCCGCGCCAGTCGAGGTCGGCAATGCCGCCGAGGATGGCGTAAGCCTCGCGCGTGGTGAGACCGCCCGAGACCGGCGTGCCGGTGCCGGGCGCAAAGGCGGGATCGAGGCAGTCGATGTCGAAGCTCAGGTATGCGGCGCCATGCCCCACCCGGCGGCGGATGCGCTCGATCACGCCGCCGACGCCGAGCGGGTCGATCGCGGCGGCGTCGAGGACCTCGATGCCGTAATCGGCCGGAGCATGCGTGCGAATGCCGATCTGGATCGAGTGCTCGGGATCGATCAACCCCCGTTTCACGGCGCGCGTGATGAAGCTCCCGTGACCGATCCTTTGTTCGTCGTCGTTCCAGGTGTCCTGGTGGGCATCGAACTGGACGAGGGCGAGCGGGCCGTGCCGGGCGGCGTGCGCCTCCAGCAGGGGAAAGGTGACGAAATGATCGCCGCCGAGCGACACGAGATGAGTGCCGGCGTCGAGGATGTGGGCGGCCTGGGTCTTGATGGCCGGGCGGATTTCAGTCGGGCGCGCGTAATCGAAGGCGCAGTCGCCGTAGTCGACGACGTGAAGAAATTCGAACGGATCGATGCCGAACGGATATTGCGGGTCGCCGTCGAACAACGCGGACGCGCGCCGGATCGCCTGCGGGCCGAAGCGCGCGCCGGGCCGGTTCGACGTGGCCGCGTCGAACGGGATGCCCCACACCACCACGTCCACGCCGGTGAGATCGCGGCTGTAGCGCCGGCGCATGAACGAGAGCACGCCGCCATAGGTCGGCTCCTGCGCGCCGCCGCGCAGCGGTCCGAAAACGGCGTTGTCGGTCACCGGAAGTGGGGAGGATTCCAGCTTCATTCGCTTCGAACTCGTCCTGCCCCCCAGCCGCACAACGCCGAGGGCATGGGATTCGTTTGGTTCGCCCGCCGGCGGCGCCAAGGCGCGCGTCGCCTACATAATCATAAATGCGGCAACCGACAGGCAGGCCGCTTGCCTTTCCACATCATTCATGGTTCCGCCACTCGTGTCCCGATTCCGAAGTTCGTACACACTGGCGGCACACTCTCATGCGAACTTCGGAATCAAAGGGACACGAGCAACTCTATGATTCCAGTGCCCCTTTTGAACCCGAAGTTCGCAATCGGGGTCCCGGCAAGGCTCTCGCGAACTTCGGGTTCGGGGCACGAGTGTCCCGATTGCGAAGTTCGCGAGACACTGGCGGCACATTCTCATGCGAACTTCGCAATCAAAGGGACACTCGCAACCCTATAATTCTAGTGCCCCTTTTGAACCCGAAGTTCGCAATCGGGGTCGCGGCACGGCTCTCGCGAACTTCGGGTTCGGGGCACTGGCGTGGCATAGTCCGACCAACTGATTCGTCTCCCGTTCCGGGCCGCTTCCATGGCGAAACCGAAGACTACTGCCAAGACACGCGATCTGTTCGACGATCCGCCGCGTCCCGCCGCGCGGGTGCGGGCCGTTGCGAAACCGGCCGGCGCCGAGGCCGGCTATACGGCGCGCCATATCGAGGTGCTGGAAGGCCTCGAGCCGGTGCGCCGCCGGCCCGGCATGTATATCGGCGGCACCGACGAGAAGGCGCTGCACCACCTGTTCGCCGAGGTGGTCGATAATTCCATGGACGAGGCGCTCGCCGGCCACGCCAGTTGGATCGAGGTGGAGATGGAGGCCGACGGCGCCCTCACCGTCACCGACAACGGCCGCGGCATCCCGGTCGACCCGCATCCCAAATTCCCGGGAAAGTCGGCGCTCGAAGTGATCATGTGCACGCTGCACGCGGGCGGAAAATTCGACTCCAAGGTCTACGAGACCTCGGGCGGCCTGCACGGCGTCGGCGTGTCGGTCGTCAACGCGCTGTCCGAACGCCTCGAGGTCGAGGTCGCGCGCGGGCAGGAGCTCTATGCGCAAACCTTCGAGCGGGGGAAGCCCGCCGGGAAGCTGCGCAAGCTCGGCCGCGTGCTCAACCGGCGCGGCACCAAGGTGCGGTTCAAGCCCGATCCGCAGATTTTCGGCGCCAAGGCGGCGTTCAAGCCGCAGCGCATCTTCAAGATGGCGCGCTCGAAGGCGTATCTGTTCGGCGGCGTCGAGATCCGCTGGAATTGCGCCAAGGAACTGCTGGCCGGCGTGGAGGGCGTGCCGGAACGAGAGACCTTCCATTTCCCCGGCGGCCTGCAGGACTTCTTGACCGCGGCGATCCACGGCCAGACGCTGGTGCACCCGGATCTGTTCACCGGCTCATCCGGCAAGACCGGCAGCCACGGCACGGTGGAATGGGCGGTGGCGTGGGTCGCCGACGCCGACGGCTTCGTCTCCTCCTACTGCAACACCATCCCGACGCACGAGGGGGGCACCCACGAGGCGGGCCTGCGCGGGGCGCTTACCAAAGGATTGAAGGACCATGCCGAGCGCATGGGCCAGGGAAAGAAGGCGGCGTCGGTGACGAGCGACGACGTGATGTTCGGCTCCGCCGCCATGCTGTCGCTGTTCATGCGCGAGCCCGAGTTCCAGGGCCAGACCAAGGACCGCTTGGCGAGCGCGGAGGCGCAACGCATCGTCGAGCAGGCGGTGAAGGACGCGTTCGACCACTGGCTCGCCGGCAATCCCAACCAGGCCAACAAGCTGCTCGACTGGGTGGTGGAGCGCGCCGAGGAGCGCATCCGCCGCCGCCAGGAGAAGGAGATCGCGCGCAAGAGCGCGGTGAAGAAGCTGCGGCTCCCCGGCAAGCTCGCCGACTGCACCAACAATGCGGCGGAGGGCTCGGAGATTTTCATCGTCGAGGGCGACTCGGCCGGCGGCTCGGCGAAACAGGCGCGCAACCGCGCCTCGCAGGCGGTGCTGCCGCTGCGCGGCAAGATCCTGAACGTCGCAAGCGCCGGCAAGGACAAGCTCGCGCAGAACCAGCAGCTCGCCGACCTCGTGCAGGCGCTCGGCGCCGGCACCGGCGTGCACTACCGCGACGAGGACCTGCGCTACGGCCGCGTCATCATCATGACCGACGCCGACGTCGACGGCGCGCACATCGCCTCGCTGCTGATTACGTTCTTCTACCGCCAGATGCCGAAGCTGATCGAGAACGGCCACCTCCACCTCGCCGTGCCGCCGCTCTATCGCCTCTCCCACGGCGGCAAGACCGTCTACGCGCGCGACGACGCGCACAAGGACGAGCTCCTGAAAAAGGAGTTCCACGCCAACGCCAAGGTCGAGGTCGGCCGCTTCAAGGGGCTGGGCGAGATGATGGCGGCGCAGCTCAAGGAAACCACCATGGATCCGGCCAAGCGCACGCTGCTGCGCGTCGTCCTGCTCACCGAGGATCGCCTGGACACCGCCGATTCGGTCGAGCGCCTGATGGGGACCAAGGCCGAGGCCAGGTTCGCCTTCATCCAGGAAAAGGCGGAGTTCGCGGGGGAGGAGATGCTGGACGTGTGATCAGCGTGCGGCTGCGCGCCGGGTGCGCATTGCGCCGGCAGCGGCGCGGCGCGTCGGCAGCCGGGCGATTTCGGCACCTCTGGCTTGCGCAGCAATTCGGACGTCGTAGGACGTTTGCAAGTTCAGCCAGAGCTTCGCGCTCGTGCCGAACCAATGGCCGAGGCGCAATGCAGTGTCGCCGGTGATCGATCGCTTGCCTTGGACGATCTGGATGATGCGGTTCGCCGGAACGCGCAGCTGCCGAGCAAGCTCGGTCGGTGTGACGGAAAGCTCCTGCAGCTCGTCGGCGAGGATTTCACCAGGATGGACAGCGGGTCGAGCCATGACATTTCTATGCCCTCGTCTTGACGGGAATGGAAGACCAACCCGCGTGACAGCCGGCCATCCGGCGGAGCGTTGGCGTGACATGCTGCGGCCGGTACGATGACGAGAAAATTCTTGACGTCATTGGAGGCTTCGCATGCAAAGCCTTTGCAATCTCAGCATTCTCGCCGTCACCATTGCGGGTCTTACCGGCGGCCTTGCCCACGCGCAACAGCCGAGCCAGGAAGGCGTCATCCGCCTCGATCCGGCGCTCGATGCGCTCATCGCGCCGAACGCCAGGTTGGAGCGGCTGGCAACCGGCTTCGGCTTCACCGAGGGAACCATCTGGGTACAGCGGGGCAAGTACCTGCTGTTCAGCGATATCCCGGCGAACGTGATCTACAAGCTCAACCCCGCCGACCGCAAAGTATCGGTCTTCATGGAGCGCAGCGGATACCGGGGCTTCGACGTCTGGCGGGTCGGTTTCATCCAGTCCAACGGAAAGGAACGAACCGATCCGCTGTTCGAGGAATTCCCGATGATCGGCTCGAACGGGCTCGCGCTCGACCGGCAGGGGCGCCTCGTGATCGCGACGTGGGCCGGCCGCTCGATCGACCGGATCGAGAAGGACGGCAAGCGCACCGTGCTGGCCGATCGCTATGACGGCAAACGCTTCGGCGGCACCAACGACCTCGTGGTCAAGCAGGACGGCTCCATCTATTTCACCGACGCCTACGGCGGCTTGCGACTGCGGGAAAAGGACCCGAAGCGGGAGTTGGACGCCGGCGTCTACATGCTCAAAGACGGCAGGGTGACGTTGCTGATCAAGGACCTCGACAATCCGAACGGCCTCGCCTTCTCGCCGGACGAAAAATATTTCTATGCCAACGGCGGCCGCGACCGGTTCGTCCGGCGCTACGACGTTCTGCGCGACGGCACGCTCGCCAACGGCAAGGTGTTCATCGACATGAGCAAGCAGCCCGCGCGCGGCATCACCGATGGGCTGAAGGTCGACGTGAACGGGAACCTGTGGGAGACCGGCCCCGGCGGCGTGTGGATCGTCTCGCCGGACGGCAAGCATCTCGGCACCATCCTGACGCCCGAGCTTGCGTCCAACGTCGAGTTCGGCGACGCCGACCGCAAGACGCTCTATATCTCCGCGCGCACGAGCATCTATCGAATTCGGGCGAACATCGCCGGTCTTCCGTAATGCTGTCCTGCGGAAAATGCAGAGATAGGGGCCGCTCCATGGTTGTGACAACCAGGGCCGGGGTCTATGCTCCGCGGCGTAAAGTACGGGGTTAAGTCGGATTTCGCGACTGGTCCGGGACAAAACGGCGGCATTGAGGGCGACAGGCCGCCGACCTCGTTCCGCCGCGCAGGTATCACCAACGCCCAAGCTCACGACTTGAATTGACCGGCTCGCCCCGGTGCGTGCCTGCTTCAACATCGCGTGGGTGACGCCGCGATGTTCTTCACATCTCGGCGGCGATGACGAATTCGGGAGGAATTGATGCATACGACGCTTCTTGCGCTGATCGCCGGCCTCGCCGCGCTGTCGCTGTTGCCGGGCTCGCCGCAAGCGCAGACACCCGTCGCGCTGACCGGCCAGGTCGCCTCGGCCGAGGAAGGCGCGATGGAAGGCGTGCTGGTCAGCGCCAAGAAGGGCACCGTCACCGTCACGGTCGTCAGCGACCGGCAAGGCCGCTACAGCTTCCCGGCGGCGAAGCTCGAGCCCGGCCAATATTCGCTGCGCATCCGCGCGGTCGGCTACGACCTCGACAACGGCAACGCGGTCGCGATCGAGGCACAAAAGACCACCACGCTCAACCTCAAGCTCCGCAAGACCGAAGATCTGGCCGCGCAGCTCTCGAATGGGGAGTGGATGGCGAGCGCGCCCGGCACCGACCAGCAAAAGGGATTGCTGCTCAACTGCGTCGGCTGCCACACGCTCGAACGGTTCATGCGTTCGCCGCACGATGCCGACACGCTGATGAAGGCGACCTTGCCGCGCATGCAGGGCTACGTGAACCAGAGCATCCCGGCGAACCCCCAGCTGCGCAAAGGCGAGCGCCGCATGGAGGAGCGCGGCGACCAGCGCGTCCAGATCTATCGCGCGGCCGCCGACTTTCTCTCGACGATCAATCTCGGCTCCGCCCCCCAGTGGAGCTTCCCGCTCAAGACGCTGCCGCGTCCCGCCGGACGTGCCACGCGCGTGATCTACACCGAATACGATCTCGGCCGCGAGACCATCGAGCCGCACGACGTGATCGTCGATGCCGACGGCATCGCCTGGTATTCGAGCTTCGGCGAGCAGTATCTGGGCCGCCTCGATCCGAAGACCGGCGAGGTCAAGGAATACGCGGTCCCTGCGCACAAGCCGGGCTACCCGACCGGTTTCCTCGGCCTGCGCTCCGACCGCGACGGCAATCTCTGGCTCGGCAACATGTATCAGGCGACGATCGTCAAGTTCGATCGCAAAACGGAGAAATTCCAGTTCTGGACGCTGCCGCAGGAGCAGAACATCGACGCCGCCCAGGTCAACATGGTGAGCCCGCAAAGCTCGCACGTGGACGGCAAGGTGTGGACCCAGAACAACGGCTTTGCCGGCGTCCACAGGCTCGATCTGGCGACCGGCAAGATCGAGACCTGGGAGCCGTTCAAGGCTGCCGGAGAGCCGCACAACATCTACGACGTGATCCCCGACTCGAAGAACAACGTCTATTTCACCGACTTCCGCCACCAGCATATCGGCCGCATCGACGGCCGGACCGGCGAGGTCAAGCTCTACGCCGCGCCGACGCCCCGGTCGGCGCCGCGTCGCGGCATGATGGACGCGCAGGATCGTCTCTGGTTCGGCATGTATCGCGGCGACCGCATCGCCATGTTCGACACGAAGACCGAGCAGTTCAAGGAATGGAAATTGCCGACGCGCTGGGCGTCGCCCTACGATGTCGCGATCGACAAGAACGACGAGGCCTGGACCGGCTCGATGGTTACCGACCAGATCACGCGGCTCGACACCAAGACCGGCCAAATGGTCGAATACCTGCTGCCGCGCTCGACCAACATCCGCCGCGTGTTCGTCGACAATTCGACCACGCCGGTAACGTTCTGGGTCGGCTCCAACCACGGCGCCTCGATCGTCAAGCTCGAGCCGTTGGACTGACGATGGGCGCGTTCCGCGCGCGATCGATGCGCCCGCGGACGCGAACTCCACCCTTTCAAGGCCGCAGTCTCCGAGGGAGATCACGATGCGCACCAGGAGCTTCTCGTTCGCGACCGCCGCTCTGACGGTCCTGCTCTGGCAATCGGGTTCGACGAGCGTCCGGGCGCAGAGCGGGCCGCCGGCGGCGTTGACCGGCGTCGTCACCTCGGTCGAGGAAGGCGCGATGGAGGGCGTCGTCGTCAGCGCGAAGAAACACGGCTCCACGGCGACCATCAGCGTAGTCAGCGACGGCCAGGGCCGCTACGGCTTCCCCGAGGCGAGGCTGGAGCCGGGTCAATATTCCCTGAAGATCCGCGCCGTCGGCTACGAGTTGGAGGGGCCCGACGCGGCGCAGGTCGCGGCGGAGAAGACGACCACGATCGATCTCAAGCTGCGCAAGACCAAAAAGCTTGCCTCCCAGCTCACCAATGCCGAGTGGATCGCCAGCATGCCGGGCACGAACCAGCAGAAGAGCTTCATGCTCGAATGCACCGGCTGCCATACGCTCGAACGGGTGGTGAAGTCGCAGCACGACGCAGCCGAGTTCGCGGCGGTCCTGCACCGGATGGTGAACTACGCCAACATGAGCACGCCGCTCAATCCGCAGCGCCGACTGGTCGAGCGCTCGGCGGGCCCGGCCGAGGTCGTGCAAAAGCGGGCGGAGTATCTGGCGAGCGTCAATCTCAGCGAAGGCACCACGTGGGAGTATCCGCTGAAGACGCTGCCACGGCCGACTGGTCGCGCCACGCGCGTCATCATGACGGAGTGGGATTTGCCGCGGCAGACGATGGAGCCGCACGACGTCATCGTGGCGTCGGACGGAGCGGTCTGGTTCTCCAATTTCGGTGAGAATTTTTTGGGCAAGTTCAACCCCAAGACCGGCCAGGTCACCGAATACGCGCTGCCGACGGTCAAGCCCGACGCGCCGAAAGGCACGCTCGACCTCAACGAGGACAAGGACGGCAATCTCTGGGTCGCCCTCATGTATCAGAGCGGATTCACCAGGTTCGACCCGCGAATCGAGAAATTCGACTTCTGGCGCATCCCGCCGGAATTCGATCACCGCGCGGTCCAGCAGTCGATGGTGATGGGGCAGCGCGCGCACATCGACGGCAAGGTGTGGACGCAGGACGTCGACCAGCGCTACATCCTGCGGCTCGATCTCGCGACCGGCACGTTCGAGAAGATCGAGCCGTTCAAGGACCTGCCCAAGGACAAGCCGCACTCGGCCTATGGGCTCAAGGCGGACGCCGGAAACAATCTCTATTTCATGGACTTCAGCGACCGGAACATCGGCCGCATCGACGCGAAGACCCGCGAGTCGAAGCTCTATCCGACGCCTACCGCCAACTCCCGGCCGCGGCGCGGCATGTTCGATGCGGAAGGGCGGCTGTGGTTCGGCGAATACGGTGCCAACCGGATCGCCATGTTCGATCCGAACACCGAAACCTTCAAGGAGTGGGAAGTTCCAACCGCGTGGTCGGCGCCCTACGACGTCGTGCTCGACAAGAATGGCGACGCCTGGACCGGGTCGATGTGGAACGATCGCATCACGCGGCTCAATACCAGGACGGGCGAGTTCACCGAGTACCTGCTGCCCAGGTCGACGAACATCCGCCGCGTGTTCGTGGACAACGCGACGACGCCCGTGACCTTCTGGGTCGGCAACAACCACGGCGCCTCGATCATCAAGCTCGAGCCGCTGGATTAGCACCTTGTCGCCATCGTCCGCGGGCGGTGTTGCCCGCGGAGAATGGTCCGGCGCTTCGAATGCAGCTCATACGTCTCCACGGGAGATAACGATGCGCAACGCGATTCTTTCCTCCTTCGCCGCCCTGGCATTCATCCTCGGCTGCACCGCGCCGCAGTCCGTTTCGGCAGAAACCGCGGTTGCGCTGACCGGCACTGTGACCTCCGCCAAGGAAGGCCTCATGGAAGGCGTGGTGGTCAGTGCCAAGAAGGCAGGTTCGACCATCACGATCAGCGTTCCGACCGACGACCAGGGCCGCTTCAGCTTCCCGGCGACGCGGCTGGAGGGGGGCCAATACGGGCTCAGCACCCGCGCCGTCGGCTACGACCTCGAAGGCCCGAAGACCGCCGAGGTCTTGGCCGGACGGACGGCGAGCATCGACATCAAGCTCGCGCCGACGAAAAACCTGGCCAAGCAGATGTCCAACGCCGAATGGTTCATGAGCTTCCCCGGCACGGATCAGCAGAAGAAGGCGCTGCTCAATTGCGTGAGCTGCCACAACCTCGACCGCATCGTGCGCTCGCAATACGACGCCGAGCAGTTCATCGCCGTCTTCAACCGGATGATCGGCTACTACCCGGGCAGCACGCCGGAGCATCCGCAGCGGCTCGTCGGCAACGCGAGCCGCACGCTCGGCCAGGGGCCCACCATGAAGGCGACCGCGGAATATCTCGCCTCGGTCAATTTGAGCCAGGAGACCTGGTCCTACCAGCTCAAGACGCTGCCGCGGCTCACCGGCCGCGCCAACCGCGTCATCATCACGGAATACGACCTGCCGCGCCGGCTGATCCAACCGCATGATGTCATCGTCGATGAGCAGGGCATGATCTGGTTTTCCCACTTCGCCGAGCAGTTCCTCGGCAAGTTTGATCCCAAGACCGGCCGATATTGGGAGTTCCCCATCCCCGTGCTGAAGCCGGGCTATCCCGTCGGCACGCTGGATCTCAAGACCGACAAGGCCGGCAATCTCTGGATCGGCATGATGTATCAGGCCGGCGTCGCGCGCTTCGACAAGAAGACCGAGACGTTCAAGACCTGGTCCATACCGAAAGAATGGCAAACCGACGCGGCCCAGTCGGGACATGTCGATCCGACCAGCACACATGTCGATGGCAAGGTCTGGGTCAAGAACTCCGACCGCTCGCAGATCCTGCGGCTCGATCCCGAGACCGGACAATGGGAGAATCTGGGCTCGTTCAGCGACCCGTCAACGGGCAAGCGCCTCGGCGTCTACGGCATCCCGGCCGACCGCGACAACAATCTCTATCTGCTCGACTTCCAGACGTCGAATATCGGACGCATCGACGCCAAGACCGGTCAGTTTACGGTCTATCGCGGCGAGATCGACACCTCGCGCCCGCGCCGCGGCGGGGTCGATGACCAGAACCGGCTGTGGTACGCCGAGTACGCGGGCAATGCCGTCGGCATGTTCGATCCCACGACCAAGCAGATCAAGGAATGGGTGTTGCCGACGCCATGGGGGCAGCCCTATGACGTCGTGCTCGACAACAACGGCGAGGCCTGGACCGGCTCGATGATGAGCGACCGCGTGTCGCGGCTCGATCCCAAGACCGGGACGTACGTGGAATATCAGCTGCCCAAGACCACAAACATCCGCCGCGTGTTCGTCGACAATTCCACCACGCCGGTGACCTTCTGGGTCGGCTCCAACCACGGCGCCTCGATCATCAAGCTCGAGCCGCTGGATTAGTCAGCGCAAAGCCCGACGCGTCTTCGCGTTTCTCGGGACGTTTGAAACCGCCGTGCCGCCGCGATGAGGGGCGCACAGCCGACTTCCCGCCTGCCGGCTACCGACAGCCATGTCCCAATCAGCCCCGATCGATTTCTGGTTCTCCGTCGGCAGCCTTTACACGTTCCTCGCCGTCATGCGGATGGACCGCTTCGAAGATACGAGCGATATCGAATTCCGCTGGCGGCCGTTCAGCGTCCGCACGTTGATGATCGAGATGGACAATATCCCGGCCAAGAAGCCTGTCAAAATGGCCTATTCCTGGCGCGACGTGCAGCGCCGGGCCGAGAAATATGGCGTGCCGTTTCGCACCCGGCCGCCCTATCCGCTCAAGAATTTCGACCTTGCCAATCGAATTGCGATCATCGGTGCGCGCGAAGGCTGGTGCCCCGACTACGTGCGGGCGACGTACCGCCGCTGGTTCGTCGACGGCTATGAAGCCGGCAGCGAACCCAACGTGAGCGACAGCCTGCGCGAGATCGGACAGGAACCGGCGCGCGTGCTCGGGCTTGCGCAATCCGGCGAGATCGGCCGTGCCTATGAGAGTGCCACCGACGAGGCGCGGGCCCTCGGCATTTTCGGCGTGCCTACCTTCGTGGCGGGCGGCGAGCTGTTCTGGGGCGACGACCGACTGGAGGATGCCGTCAAATGGCAACTGGATGGATCGCTGGTCGTATCGCCGCTCAGCCGGCGCAGCTCCGACGGAGCTTCCGCATAAACTCAGAGCTGCCCGCACCCTGACTGGAAACCGCACCTTCGGCGGACGCAGCCGTCCGCTACTGCTCGAACGTCAGGTTCGCGGCCTTCACCACGTCGGCATACTTCTTGATGTCGCCTTCGATCATCTTGCGGAAGTCGTCGCCCGGGCCGCCGCCGGGATTGACCGCCATGGCCTTGAGCTTCTCACGCACGCCGGCATCGGCGAGCACGCGACGGAGTTCCACGTCGAGCTTCTTGACGATCGCCGGCGGCGTCGCGACCGTCACGAACAGCCCGCTCCACAGGCCGATATCCACCTCCGGATAGCCCGCCTCGGCCATGCTCGGCACGTCGGGGAGCTCCGAGGACCGCTCTGCGCCGGTCACCGCCAAGGCGCGGATCTTGCCGCCCTGCACCAGCGGCATCGTGGGGGGCCCGTCGGCGATGGCGAACAGCGAGTTGCCGCCGGCGATGCTCAGCATCATCTCGTTGCTGCTCTTGTACGGCACCGCGACCGCCGGCATGCCGGTCTTGAGCTTGAACAGCTCGGTGGTGATGGTGAAGGCGGGCGAGGAGGTCGCGTAGTTCGACTTGTCGGGGTTCGCCTTGCCGTAGGCCACGAGGTCCTTGACCGTCTTGATCTTGTCGTCGGCGGGCCCGGCGAGGATGAGCGGGAAATTCGCGATCATGGTGATCGGAATGAAGTCGCGGGTCGGGTGATAGGGGAGCTTGGGATAGATCGCCGCCGCGATCGCCATCTGCCCGCTCGCCGCCACCATCAACGTGTAGCCGTCCGCCGGCTGGTTCTTGACGAAGTCGACGGCGAGCCGGCCGCCCGCGCCGGGCTTGTTCTCGATGATCACGTTCTGCCCGATGTTCTCCCCGAGCTTTTGGCCGATCAGCCGCGCGAACAGGTCGTTGCCGCCGCCCGCGGCGAAGCCGACAATCAGGCGGATCGGCTTGTTGGGGTAGTTCGGATCCTGCGACCATCCCGGCTCCGTCGCGGCCGCCGTCAGAACCAGCACCGCGAGTGCGGCGCGCGCCAATGATCGAGCAAATCCGTGCACGAATGTCCTCCCTGTCGCGTCTTTCGCCCGCGGGTATATCGCCGACCCGCGGGCGACGCCAGCCGAACGCAGCATAGAGGCATTTTCCACCGATCGGTTCGCCGAGGCGGGATTGCCCGCATGCCGAGGTTCTCTCTCCCGGACCCCGGCTTGCCGGAAAAACATTAGTAATCAATGTTACTTATCGCACCGCAAAAGGATTGACTTTCGCCCCTGCGTCACTATGTTCCCGCCAACCGGTTCGACAATTGAATCGACCGAACCACCGCCCCCCGCGCATCAAATGGTTTGTCCGGCGCGGCTGAAGCTGGCGGTCCCGAATTTGAGGTTTCATGCCCTTCTCGCATCTCGGCTTGTCCGACAAGGTTCTCGCCGCTGTCAAGGTGGCCGGCTATCCCAAACCCACGCCGATCCAGGAACAGGCCATCGCGCACGTGCTCGCGCGGCGCGACATCCTGGGCATCGCACAGACCGGCACCGGCAAGACCGCTGCCTTCGTGCTGCCGATGCTGACCATGCTCGAGCACGGCCGCGCCCGCGCGCGCATGCCGCGCACGCTCATCATCGAGCCGACGCGGGAGCTCGCGGCACAGGTCGCCGATCACTTCGCCAAGTACGGCGTCAATCACAAGCTCAACGTGGCGCTCCTGATCGGCGGCGTCTCGTTCGACGACCAGGACGTGAAGCTCACCCGCGGGGTCGACGTGCTGATCGCGACGCCCGGCCGGCTGCTCGATCATTTCGAGCGCGGGCGGCTCCTGCTCACGGGCGTCGAGCTGCTCGTCATCGACGAAGCCGACCGCATGCTCGACATGGGCTTCATTCCCGACGTCGAGCGTATCTGCAAGCTCGTCCCATTCACTCGCCAGACGGTCTTCTTTACCGCAACGATGCCGCCGGAAATCCAGCGGATCGTGGGCCTGTTCCTGCACAATCCGGTCCGCGTCGAAGTCGCCAAGCCCGCGACCACGGT